>ENA-UOVV01000702-UOVV01000702.1-compost-metagenome-genome-assembly--contig:-NODE-702-length-34794-cov-7.767984_pt1 | contig 34794 bp, 36 predicted proteins | sample MGYA00238155_ERZ761577 | MGnify/ENA primary metagenome ERZ761577 (study PRJEB28898, sample SAMN06268775) | compost metagenome | isolation source: Emeryville, CA | place: USA:Emeryville, CA | collected... | reverse complement strand
GGCAAGGGCCCGATCGGCCTGGTGTCGAAGTCGGGCACCCTGACCTACCAGATGATGTTCGAGCTGCGCGACCTGGGCTTCTCGACCGCCATCGGTATCGGTGGCGATCCGATCGTGGGCACCACCCACATCGACGCGCTGGCCGCCTTCGAGGCAGACCCGGAGACCGAGGCGATCGTCATGATCGGTGAGATCGGTGGTGACGCTGAGGAGCGCGCCGCGGAGTTCATCAAGGCCAACGTCACCAAGCCGGTCGTCGCCTACGTTGCGGGCTTCACCGCCCCCGAGGGCAAGACCATGGGTCACGCCGGTGCCATCGTGTCCGGCTCGGCCGGTACCGCGCAGGCCAAGAAGGAGGCCCTGGAGGCCGCCGGTGTGCGCGTGGGCAAGACCCCGAGCGAGACCGCAGCCCTGCTGCGCGAGGTCTACGCCGCTCGATAACTCAGCATCGCCAGCAGGCCCCCGTTCCGGTTCCCGGGCGGGGGCCTGCTGCATGCCGCACGCCACGCGTTCCGGCTGCCGGGGCAGCGCCGCGGTGCGGCGTAGGCTCGGAGGGTGATCCGCCTGCTGTCTGCCGCCCTCGGCGCACTCCAGTCCCTGGTGCTGGTAGCGATCGTGGCAGTGCCGGGGCTGCTCATCGGCAGTCTGGTGTGGGCGGTGGACTTCGGCATGGCGGGGGAGTGGGGCTGGTCGTATCGCGCAGCCGCGGGCTTCTGGCTGCTCGGCCATGGCGTGCCCATCGAGGTCACACTGGATCCGGCGTGGGTGGCGAGTCTGGGGCTGCCCGAGTCAGCCAGTGCGCTGGTGCTCAGCCTCCCGCCGATTGGTGTGGCGCTGGTCACTGCCGTGTTCGCCTTTGCCGGCGGGCGGCGCCTGACCGAACTGGCCTACCCCGGCTGGGGTTTGGTCGGCGGCGTGGCTGCTGCCGGTGCGCTGGCGGCGCTGCTTGCCTGGTCGGCGAGCACCGAGGCGGCGGCCGCGAATCCGGTGCGCGCTGCGCTCCAGGTCGCCTTCCTCTTCCTGGTCTTCCTCGCGCTCGGCATGCGGTCCGAGCAGGTCAGCGCCGAGCTGCCGCAGGGTCGAGTGTCCACCTGGGTGTCCGAGCAACTCGACCGGCAGGTGGTGCGCAACCTCGCGCTCGCGCTCCGGGCAGCGGTCGGTGTTGCCATGGTGATGCTCATCGCCGGTGCCGCGCTGACCCTGTTCGCCCTCGTTACCGGGTATGCCCGGGTGATGACTATGTACCAGTCGCTGCACGCCGGGGTCCTTGGCGGCCTCGCGGTGACCCTGGTGCAGGCTGCGCTGATGCCTGCGGTGACGGTATGGAGTGCCGCCTGGCTGGCGGGCCCCGGATTCGTGGTGGGTACCGGCAGTGCCGTGAGCCCCTTCGGGACCGCGCTCGGGCCACTGCCGGCGCTGCCGATCTTCGGTGCCCTGCCCGAGCAGGCTCCAACGCTTGGCTTCGCCGGGCTGCTGGTGCCGGTGCTCGCCGGATTCGTGGGCGCGGCGCTGCTGCGGCGCCGCCTGGTTGGCGAGGTGGAATCCGTGCCCGGCCGGATCGGTCTCGGTGCCCTCATCGGTCTGTGCAGCGGCCTGGTGATGGCGGTCGTTGCCGCACTGGCGTCCGGGTCCATCGGACCTGGTCGACTGGCTGAGGTGGGGCCCGAGCCGGTGTCGGTATTCCTGGCAGTCACGGTCCTCGCCGGGGTGGGTGCCATCGTGGCTCTCGCGGCTCCGCTGCGAGAGCGCCGAAGCGAGACTGAGGAGTCCTTCGCTGCACGCTAGGCTGGAAGGCGTGCTTCGCGTCGCCGTACTCATCTCTGGAAGCGGCTCCAACCTCCGAGCCCTCCTCGAGGCCCAGCCGTCCTACGACCACAGCTTCCAGATCGTTGGAGTGCTGAGCGACCTGGACGCGTCCGGGCTGGAGCACGCGCGCGAATACGGGGTGCCGACCACGATCGTGCCACCGCGCGACTATGCCGACCGTGGCTCGTGGGGGGATGCCTTGGTGCAGGCGATCGAGGCCTATCAGCCCGACCTGGTGGTCGGTGCCGGCTTCATGCGGATCATCCCGCCGAATGCGGTCGCAGCGTTGTTCCCGCGCCTCATCAACACGCACCCTTCCCTGTTGCCGAACTTCCCCGGAGCCCACGCGGTGCGCGATGCCCTCGCCGCCGGTGCCAGCGAGACCGGGGTCACCGTCCACGTGATCGACGAAGGCGTCGATACCGGACCGATCATCGAACAGCGCAGCCTCCCCATCGCCGACGGCGAGTCCGAGGCTGATCTGCACGAGCGCATCAAGGTCATCGAGCGCAGCCTGCTGGCGAGCGTTGTCGACGGCATTGCTGTTGGCCGGATCAATCTCGCCGAAATCGTCGCCGCACGCAGCGGCGCCCAGCCGGAAGGAATCGACGCGTGAGCGTAGCAAGCATCGACCCCGCCCTCTACCGCGAGCGGGACATCATCCCGATTCGCCGGGCGCTGATCTCGGTCAGTGACAAGACGGGACTGCTGGAACTGGCGGGCGCGCTGTCGGCCGCTGGCGTCGAGCTCGTATCGACCGGCTCCACCGCTAAGACCATCGCGGACGCCGGCTACGCCGTCACCGAGGTGAGCCAGGTTACCGGTTTCCCGGAGTCGCTCGACGGCCGGGTCAAGACCCTGCACCCCTCAATCCACGCAGGCCTGCTGGCGGATCTGCGCCTGGAGCACCACGAAGCGCAGCTCGCCGAGCTCGGCGTGGCCCCGTTCGAACTCGTGGTCGTGAACCTCTACCCCTTCGTGCAGACCGTGGCCAGCGGTGCAGATGCGGCCACCGTGATCGAGAACGTGGACATCGGCGGCCCGGCCATGGTGCGCGCCTCGGCGAAGAACCACGCCAATGTGGCGATCGTGGTCTCGCCGGCGAACTACCCGCAGATCATTGCTGCCCTGGCCGCTGGTGGCACTTCGCTGGCACAGCGTCAGCGCCTCGCTGCTGAGGCCTTCGCCCACACCGCCGCCTACGACACCGCCGTGTCGAGCTGGTTCGCTGAGAACCTCGCTGGTCGCCCGGCCGTCGCCGCCAGCGAGGACCACGCTTGGGCACCGACCGTGCGCGTCGGCGGCAAGCTGGCGAGCGTGCTGCGCTACGGCGAGAACTCGCACCAGCAGGCCGCGCTGTACGTGGACGACCGTGTGCCGGGCATCGCGCAGGCCGAGCAGCTGCACGGCAAGGAAATGTCGTACAACAACTACGTGGACGCGGATGCTGCGCTGCGTGCCGCCTACGACTTCAGCGAGCCGGCGGTCGCGATCATCAAGCACGCGAACCCCTGCGGCATCGCCATCGCAGCCGCGGACGCCCCAGACTCGATCGCGGATGCCCACGCCCGTGCGCACGCCTGCGACCCGGTGTCGGCCTTCGGCGGCGTGATTGCGGCGAACCGACCGATCTCGGTGAAGGCGGCCGAGGCGATCGCAGAGATTTTCACCGAGGTTGTCGTTGCCCCGGGCTACGAGCCCGGCGCGCTGGAAATCCTGCAGGCCAAGAAGAACATTCGCCTGCTGGTGCTGCCGGCCGGCTACGCCCGTGACGAGCTCGAGGTGAAGCAGATTAGCGGTGGCGTGCTCGTGCAGCAGGCCGACCGTATCGACGCCGAGGGCGACGACCCGCAGACCTGGACCCTGGCCGCTGGCGAGCCGGCGGACGCCGCCACCCTCGCGGACCTCGCGTTCGCGTGGCGTGCGGTGCGCGCGGTGAAGTCGAACGCGATCCTGCTGGCCAAGGACGGCGCCTCGGTGGGCGTCGGCATGGGCCAGGTGAACCGGGTGGACTCGTGTCGCCTGGCGGTCAGCCGAGCAGGGGAGCGTGCCGCGGGGTCGGTGGCGGCCTCGGACGCCTTCTTCCCGTTCGCTGATGGTCTCGAGATTCTGCTGGAGGGGGGCGTGCGCGCCGTCGTCCAGCCCGGCGGCTCCGTCCGTGACGAAGAAGTGATCGCCGCCGCCCAGCGCGCCGGCGTGACCCTGTACCTCACCGGTACCCGGCACTTCTTCCACTAAGCACAGGGCAAGCGTGGGGCCAGCACTGACCAGTGCTGGCCCCGCTGCGTTAGAGCCGCAGCTCGCCCACCACGTCGCCGAATTCGCCTTCGCCGACGGGGGTGAAGCCGAGGTGGAGGAAGAAGTGTTCGGGGCCGTCGTCGCCACGTTCCCACAGCACGGTCACGCGGTCGAAGCCGCGGCTGCGGGCCTCGTCGGCGAGGGCGCGAACCGCGAAGCGACCGACGCCTCGGCCCTGTGAGTCGGCATCCACGTGGATGCGCCAGAGGATGCTGCGGAATTCTTCCCGCGGTTGCTCCGGATCGAAGTTGGCGCGCACAAATGCGACGACTCGGTCGTCCGCGCGTACCACCTTCGCCCAGGTCGAGTCCGGCGTGACGAGCCCCTCCATTGCCGCATACCCCTCCGGCTGCAGGAACTCTGCCTGGCCGGGCTTCAGCGTGAGCCGATTGGCTTGCGACGCGTTTTCGGGTCCCAGATCTTCCAGTTGCAGTTCCGTCATGTGCTCAGGGTAGTCCTTCCGGACAGGGGTGTCCCGGCGAATTTTCTGGCAATGTCCCGCTCGAAGTCTCTCGACATCGAGATACTTCTGCGAGCCAGGTAGACTGAACGATGGCCGTCCGATTGGCCGGCAGGTACGAATCCCAGGAGTGACGCAGTGGCGAAGATCAAGGTTGAGGGAACCGTCGTTGAACTCGACGGCGACGAGATGACCCGCATTATTTGGCAGTTCATCAAGGACCGTCTGATTCACCCCTACCTCGACATCAACCTCGAGTACTACGACCTCGGCATCGAGCACCGCGACGCCACTGACGACCAGGTCACCATCGACGCCGCCAAGGCGATCCAGAAGCACGGTGTGGGCGTCAAGTGCGCCACCATCACCCCGGACGAAGCCCGCGTTGCCGAGTTCGGCCTCAAGAAGATGTGGAAGAGCCCGAACGGCACCATCCGCAACATCCTCGGTGGCGTGATCTTCCGCGAGCCGATCATCATCTCGAACATCCCGCGTCTGGTTCCGGGCTGGAACAAGCCGATCATCGTCGGCCGTCACGCCTTCGGCGACCAGTACCGCGCCACCGACTTCGTCTTCGACGGCCCGGGCACCCTGACCATCAGCTTCCAGCCGGAGGACGGCTCGGAGGCGCAGTCCTTCGAGGTCTACCAGGCTCCGGCCGGTGGTGTCGCGATGGCGATGTACAACCAGGACGAGTCGATCCGCGACTTCGCCCGCGCCTCGTTCAACTACGGTCTGTCCCGGAACTACCCGGTCTACCTGTCGACCAAGAACACGATCCTGAAGGCCTACGACGGCCGCTTCAAGGACCTGTTCCAGGAAGTGTTCGACACCGAGTTCGCCGACAAGTTCGCTGAGGCGGGCATCACTTACGAGCACCGCCTGATCGACGACATGGTCGCCTCCGCCCTCAAGTGGGAGGGTGGCTACGTCTGGGCCTGCAAGAACTACGACGGCGACGTGCAGTCGGACACCGTGGCCCAGGGCTTCGGTTCGCTGGGTCTGATGACCTCGGTGCTGACCACCCCGGACGGCAAGGTTGTCGAGGCTGAGGCCGCACACGGTACCGTGACCCGTCACTACCGTCAGCACCAGGCTGGCAAGCCGACCTCGACCAACCCGATCGCTTCGATTTTCGCCTGGACCCGTGGCCTGGCCCACCGTGGCAAGCTCGACGGTAACCAGGAACTGATCGACTTCTCGCTCACCCTCGAGGACGTCATCATCAAGACGGTCGAATCGGGCGCCATGACCAAGGACCTCGCCGTCCTGGTCGGCCCGGACCAGCCGTATCAGACCACCGAGGAGTTCCTGCAGACCATCGCAGCGAACCTCGAGGCGCGCCTGGCCTAAGCGTTCCGCGTCGACGGGCCTCCACCTTCGGGTGGGGGCCCGTCGTCATTGCGGGGGGATAGGCATCTGGCTGTAGGCGCGCGGCACTGGCGGCCGAGACCGCCGTCTTAGGACTTCAGCGAGGCGCTACGCGCGTTCCAGCGCGAACCGGAAGCCGGTGATCTCGCTCGGCGCGATCTCGACGTAGACGTACTTCTCGGTCGGCACCCATGGCCGCAGGTTCAGCGCGTCGACGGCCGCGATTTCGGCCTCGGTTTCGAGCTGGCGGGCAGTGCCCTTCACCACGACGCTCCATGCCTCGCGCTCGTTGTGGAAGTCGGACTGGAAGGCGACGTGTGAGTTCACCGTCAGGCCCAGCAGCTTGTTGCCGGGCGCGGTGCGGAAGTACACCTTGCCGTCACCGACGACGTAGTTGAGCGGGAAGATCTCGGGGCGACCACCCACCGCAATGGCGAGCCGACCCAGCGTGCTGCTGGCCAGCAGGCGGAAGGATTCGGCTTCGTCGAGGCGGGTCACGATGTCGCTGCTCATGCCTCCATTCTCCCACCGCCGCTGCGCGATCAGCCTGCAACGTTGCCCGCGCCGTTGCGCCCAATTCTGGGGGAGTGGCCCGCCTCGATATGCTGGAGCGAGACACCCCGTCCATCGCGGCGGGCCAACACACTTGGGAGTTCTCCATGCGAAGCACGTCGCGCCTTGCTCTGGCAAGCGGTCTGGCACTCACCCTGGCCCTGACCGGCTGCGCTGCTGGCGAGACCGTCGAAGAGGCCTGTGCGATCGCGGTCAGCGTCTCGCGCGACGTCGTCAGCGACATCGTGGAGGCGATCGAGAAGGCTGTCGAGGAGGCTCCGGACGACCCGCAGGTGGCGGCAGATGCGCTGGGTCAGGCCAAGGGCCTGTGGGCCCCGGCCATCGAGGCCGTGTCGAACGCGGACGTGAAGGCGGCGCTGGAAGCGGCCAACGCCGGCTTCGAACGCTACATCACCTCGGCGCAGGAAGCGCTGGTCGCAGGCAACCTGGACGCAATGTCGGACACGAGCGAGCTGCAGGCGGCCACGGCGGAACTGTCGGGACTCTGCGCCTAGATCGCGGCGTTCGCAGGCTGCGCCACCGGCTGGTCGGTGAGCGAGTAGAACCAGGCGATCGCCTTGCCCTTGTGCTTGGGGTTGGCCAGGCCTTGGGTCAGTGACCCGTCAATGGTGTCGAAGTTATGGCCGGCCACGATCACGTCGATGCTGCCATCCGGCAGGGTGACCGTGTCCATCACGATCATGATGTGGTTCGGCACCTTGTTGTTCTCGTAGTCGAACAGCACCAGGTCGCCGGGCTTGAGTTGTGCCCGCGAGGCCTGGGAGTCCTTCAGCCGGGTTGCGCCGAGCTTGTTGCCTGACTTCTTCAGCCATTCGTCAAAGGCCGGTACGTAGGTCCAGCGACCCGTGACCTTGCCCTGCTTGTTGCGCCACTGCTTATCCATCGCCCAGCCGCGGGCCAGCAGGCTCTGCGAGACGAAGTTCATGCAGTCACCGCCCCAGACATTGAAGTCGCTGAACTCGGTGCGGTTGTAGTGGTTCCAGTGCGCGCGCACGTATGCCAGCTGCTTGTCCACCGGCGAGGGGTCGGCCAGCAGCGCAACCTCGGCGGGAGTGTGCGTGTCGGGCGGGGTGAGTTCCAACTCGCTGTACAGCGAGCTAAACCCGGCAGCGTTGCCGGGCGTGACCCGGACGCGGTAGGGCACCCCGGGCTTGAGGGTGACCACCGTCTGCGTCGAGGCGGTGTAGTGCCGCTGCAACCGGACCCCGGTCAGTCCCGAGTAGACGTCGATGCGATACCCCGAGGCGGCCGCCTCGGCTGGCCCCACCGGTGCCTGCCAGGTCAGCAGCAGACGCGCGGCACTGGTCAGCGTCTCCTTGACGTCGGGGGAGTCGACCTGCTCAACCAAATAGGTTCGAGCAGTCACCGCCCCGATCGCGCCCGGCACCTGTGTGGCAGCGTCGCTAGCCTTCCACCGCTTCACCGCCGACTGCTGGCCGAGCGTGGTGGTCAGATGCAGGAAGGGAGCGCTGATGCGCTGCACCGCGTCCTGCACGAACCCAGTGTTGCCCACGCCCGGCAGTGGTGCCGGTTCCGGCTCCACCACCGTGGCCAGGGCTGGCGCCGCGACCAGGCACAGCACCAGGCTCGCTGCCGTCACCGCGGCGCCTCGCCAGCGGGAGGGCGTTGCAGTACGGGGCGGCAGGGAGGGAGTCATGACACCGGTTAGCGGAAGATGATGGTTCTGACGCCGTCGAGCAGGACCCGGTCCTCGGCGAACCAGCGCACCGCGCGGGTCAGGGTCCGGCTCTCCTCGTCCTGCCCCAGGGCGACGAGTTCGTCGACCGTGTGCGAGTGGTCCACTCGGATCACGTTCTGCTCGATGATCGGGCCCTCGTCAAGGTCCTCGGTCACGAAGTGGGCGGTGGCACCGATCAGCTTCACGCCACGAGCGTGTGCCTGACGGTACGGGTTCGCGCCCTTGAAGCCAGGCAGGAAGGAGTGGTGAATGTTGATGACGCGGCCGGCAAGCTTCTGGCACAGTTCCGGCGAGAGGATCTGCATGTAGCGGGCGAGGACGACCAGTTCGATGTCGTGCTCCTCGACCAGTTCCAGCACTCGAGCCTCGAACGCCGCCTTCTGTTCGGCGTTGCTTACCGGCTGGTGCTCGAAGGGGATGCCATGGAACTCGGCGAGTTCGCCGAGGTCCGGATGGTTGCCGAGCACCATCGGGATCTCGACCGGCAACTGGCCGGCGCGCTGACGGAACAGGATGTCGTTGAGGCAGTGTGCGGCCTTGGACACCAGCACGAGGGTGCGCAGCGGGCGACCGACCACGTCCAGCGTCCAGCGCATGCCGTAGCGCTCGATCACCGGCGCGAAGGCCGCCTCGAACTCATCGCGGGTGGCCGTGGCCTCCACCTGTAGGCGCATAAAGAAGGAGCCGGTGTCGTGGCTCGAGAACTGCTGCGACTCCGTGATGTTGCCTCCGGCAGCGACGATGGCACCACTCACGGCATGCACGATGCCGGGCTGATCGGGGCAAGTAATGGTGAGCACCCAGTGGGTGCGTGTTTCAAGCGGGGTCACGACTAGTAGAATAGCCAGCAAGGGCCAGAAGCCCTATTTGGGTGCACCACTGCCCGTCCGATGTAGGACTTCACTCGCCGCATCAATCCGACCGACCGCACAGCCGACCGGCCCGAACGACGAGGAGCAGCGCATGCTCGCTATGCTCGCCGCCTACGGTCTTTTGAGTGCCCTCGCGCCGGTCCTGGTGCGCTGGATGGGGACCAAAGCCTTCATCCTGCTTGCGGCGCTGCCGGCGGGCAATGCGGTCTGGATCAGTCTGGTTGCGCCACAGATCTTGACCGGTGGTGCCGTCGTTCAGCATCTCGACTGGATCCCCGAGCTCGGCCTGACGCTCTCCTTCCGGATCGATGCACTCTCCTGGGTGATGTCGCTGGTGGTCACCGTGGTCGGTGCTCTGGTGCTGCTGTACTGCTCGCGCTACTTCGATCGCGACGAGACGGGACTGGGCCGCTTTGCCGGCCTGCTGCTCGCCTTTGCCGGGGTCATGTTCGGCCTGGTCACCAGCGACGACCTGCTGATGCTGTTCGTGTTCTGGGAAGCGACCAGCGTGCTGAGCTACCTGCTGATCGGTCACATGACGAACCGTCGTGAGAGTCGTGGTGCCGCCCTGCAGGCACTGCTGGTGACCACGCTCGGTGGCCTGGTGATGCTGGTGGGCATCGTGATCCTGATGGCCGTGACTGGCACCGGATCGATCTCTGCGATCCTGGCCGCGCCGCCGGTGCTTACCGATCCGCTGGTGATCACCGCAATCATGCTGATCCTGGTGGGGGCAATCTCCAAGAGCGCGATCTTCCCATTCCACTTCTGGTTGCCCGGCGCCATGGCGGCTCCGACGCCGGTCAGTGCCTACCTGCACGCTGCCGCAATGGTGAAGGCGGGCATCTACCTGATCCTGCGCCTCGCGCCGGCGTTTGCCGCGACGCCCGGCTGGCATGGGGTGCTCATCACGCTCGGCGCGATCACCATGATCACGGCCGGGTGGCGCGCGCTGCGTCAGAACGACCTCAAGGTGGTGCTCGCGCACGGTACGGTGAGTCAGCTCGGCTTCCTGGCCATGGCGGCGAGTTTCGGTTCAGCCGAGGTGGCACTCGCCGCGCTGGCACTGCTGATCGGCCACGCGGCATTCAAGGGCACGCTGTTCCTGGTGGTCGGCATCATCGACCACGAGACGGGCACCCGCGACCTGCGTGAAATTTCCGGCCTTGGTCGCCAGCGCCCGCTGCTCTTTGTGGTCGCGCTGGTGGCGGCCGCATCGATGGCTGGTCTGCCGCCGCTGTTCGGCTTCGTTGCGAAGGAAGCCGTGCTCACGACGCTGCTCGAGGCGCCGGTATGGCAGGACTGGGCCGTCGTCATTGTGGTCGCCACGGTCATCGGTTCGGCCCTCACCGTCGCCTACAGCGCCCGGTTCCTCTGGGGCGCCTTCGCGAGCAAGCCGGACGTCGAGCCGGTGCATCTCCACACGAGCCCGCGCGACATCATGATCGCGCCGGTCCTGCTGGCGCTGGCAACCGTGGTGGCTGGCCTCGCCCCTTGGCTGGTTGAGGCGCCGCTGCAGCAGTACGCGGCGACGGTCCCGGGCGAGGTGCACTACCACCTCGCGCTCTGGCATGGCCTCGAGCCGGCACTGGGCCTGAGCGCCATCGCGATCGTGGCCGGTCTGGCGCTGTTCTGGCAGCGGGCGACCGTGGCCCGGGTACAGGCCGCTATTCCGCGCCCGGTGGACATGGCCCGAGGCTACTGGGGCTTCATCCGCACCATCGACCGCCTCGGCCTGGTCACCACGCACCTGCTGCAGCGGGGCGGACTGCCCGGCTATGTGGCGATGATCTTGGCGGTGTTTGTCGCCTCGCTGGGCTTTGCCGCGGCGGCGAGCGAGGCGCCCAAGCACCCGATGCTGCCGTGGGACTACGAGCTGCAACCGGTCATCGCGGTCGTGATGATCATCGCCGGTATCGCGGCCGCCGTGGTGCATCAGCGCTTCACCGCGGTGTTGCTGGTCGGGGTGACCGGCTACGGCCTGGTGGCACTCTTCGCCTTCCATGGCGCACCCGACCTCGCCCTCACCCAGGCGCTAGTGGAAACCGTCACCCTCGTGGTGTTCGTGCTGGTGCTGCGTCGCTTGCCGGTCCAGATCGCGCAGCGCAATGCCAGTCGGCATCGGCTCGGTCGCGCCATCATCGGGATCGCCGTCGGCGCGGTCATGGCGGCCGTTGCCGTCCTCGCGCTCTCGGCTCGAGTCGCCCCTAGCATTTCGCCGGAACTGCCTGACCTGGCCTACGAGGGTGGCCACGGCAAGAACGTCGTGAACGTCATGTTGGTCGACATCCGTGCCTGGGACACGATGGGCGAGATCTCGGTGCTGGTCGCGGTGGCAACCGGTGTGGCCAGCCTGTTGTTCGTGACCGGACGGGAAGGCCCCATCCAGCGCCTCACCCCGGCTGGTCGCGGCACCCGGCGTCGCCGTGCTGCCCAGGCCGTGGTCGAGCCCGACCTGACCCGGCCGATCACGGTGCTGCCGGAATCCGCCTTCGCCGTCAAACCCGGTGAGGAAGGCTTCTCGGCCGGTGCGGATGAGGCACCGACCCGTCGCTCCTGGCTGCTGGCGGGTCGCACCCTGAGTGCGGCAAACCGCTCGATCCTGCTCGAAGTGTTGGTGCGACTGCTGTTCCACCCGGCGATGATCGTCTCGGTGTTCCTGCTGTTCACCGGCCACAATGCACCCGGCGGTGGCTTCGCCGGCGGTCTGCTCGCTGGCCTCGCGCTGCTGGCGCGTTATCTGGCCGGTGGTCGCTACGAACTCGGCGAGGCGGCCCCGATCGATGCGGGACTGTTGCTGGGTGGTGGCCTGACCCTCGCGGTCGGCACCGCAATCTCGTCAATGTTCTTCGGTTTGCAGGTGCTGCAGTCCAGCTGGTTCGAGGCGGATTTCGGCCCCCTGCACATCAGCGTTGGTACCTCCACCCTGTTCGATATTGGCGTCTACCTCGTCGTGCTCGGCGTGGTGCTGGACGTGCTGCGCAGCCTCGGCGCACAAATTGACCGGCACCAGGACGAGCTCACCGCAGCGGGCGCGAAGGAGGGCCGCGCATGACCGCTTCCGCAACACTGATCATCCTCATGGCTGTGCTGTACGCCGTTGGCGTGTACGTGTTGCTGGAGCGGAGTCTGACCAGGGTGTTGATTGGCCTGATGCTGATCGGCAATGCCACGAACTTGCTGTTGCTGCTGATGAGCGGACGCAATGGCGAGGCGCCGATTCTCGGCGACGGTGTCGACCCGGCGGACTTTGCCGACCCGATGCCGCAGGCGCTGATTCTCACTGCGATCGTGATCAACTTCGGTGTTACCGCATTCCTGCTGGCATTGATCTACCGCAGCTGGTTCTTGGCGCGACTGGGTGACCAGGCCGATGCCCTCGTGACCGAGCACGAGGACGATGCCGAACTCGCGGATGCCGTGTTCACCGAGACCGAGGGCGACGACGACGCAATCCACGACGTCTTGGATGCGAGCGAAGACGGCCACGACGACCACGACCAGCACGACGACGCAGCGGAAGGAGCACGGGCATGACCGATGTGCTCATTCCGCTGATGGTGACGCTGCCGCTGCTGGGCGCGGCCGTGGCACTGATGGTGGGCAAGTCCGACCGCGGGCAGGCGCTCATCAGCACCGGCACGCTCGCCGCGGCGACCGTGATCGCCGTCCTGCTCCTGATCGAAGTCGATGGCAACGGGCCAGCCGTGGTTGAGGTTGGCGCCTGGCCGACCCCCTGGAACATCGTGCTCGTGGCCGATCGGCTGAGCGCCATCATGCTGGTGATTTCGGCGTTGATGCTGCTCGGCGTTCTGGTCTACTCGATTGGGCAGGGCGCTGCCGACGGGCATCGCGAAACCCCGGTGACGATCTTCCACCCCTCGTACCTCATCCTCGCGGCGGGTTTGTTCGACGCCTTCCTGGCGGGCGACCTGTTCAACCTGTTCGTCGGCTTTGAGATGTTGCTCGGGGCCAGTTACGTGCTGCTCACCCTCGGCGGCACTGGTGCTCGTATTCGTGCTGGCGTGACCTACATCATCACCAGTCTGATCTCCTCGGTGTTCTTCCTGGCCGCGATCGCGATGCTGTACGGCGCGACCGGCACGGTGAATATGGCCCATCTGGCGGTGCGCCTCGCCGATCTGCCTGCCGACACGAACCTGATGCTGCATCTGATGCTGCTGCTCGGCTTCGCGATCAAGGCGGCGGTGTTCCCAATGTCGTTCTGGCTGCCGGACTCGTACCCGACCGCCCCGGCCCCGGTCACCGCAGTGTTCGCTGGCCTGTTGACCAAGGTCGGCGTCTACGCGCTGATTCGCACCGAAACGCTGCTGTTCCCCGGCCAGGGGCCCGGCAACGGCCTCTCGGTGCCGTTGATGGTGATCGCCCTGTTGACCATGGTGGTGGGTATCCTCGGCGCGACCGTGCAGGCCGATATCAAGCGACTGCTCTCCTTTACCCTGGTCAGTCACATCGGATACATGGTCTTCGGCGTAGCCTTGGGCACGCAACTGGGCATGAACGCGACCGTGTACTACGTGGTCCACCACATCTCGGTGCAGACGACGCTCTTCCTGGTGGTGGGGCTGATTGAACGCCGAGGTGGGACCACATCCATGACGCGACTGGCCGGTCTGCTCAAGGCCAGCCCCTTCGTGGCCACGCTTTTCCTGATCCCGGCACTGAACCTGGGCGGTATCCCGCCATTCTCTGGCTTCCTCGGGAAGGCCGGCCTGTTCCTCGCGGGTGCAGACGAGGGCGGTTGGTTGATCTGGGTGCTGCTCGGCGGTGGCGCGCTCACCTCGCTGCTGACGCTCTATGCCCTGGCGCGGGTGTGGAATATGGCCTTCTGGCGCTCGCCAGAAGAACTCGAGGGCGGCTACCAGTCCACGCTGCTCGATGCCCTGGTCGAGAACCCAGAGGATGATGGCTCGGTGAAAACCCGCACCACGCCCCGCCTGATGGTGAGTACCACTGTCGCGATGGTGATCTTCACGCTGGGGCTGACGGTGTTTGCTGGTCCCTTGTTCAGCCTCGGCGACCGCACGGCTGCCGAGATCCTGGATCCGCAGGTGCTGATTTCGCTGGTGTTGCCAGAGGGGGTGCGCTGATGCCAGAGGAAGCGACCTTGAAGAGCTCGCGGCGCATTGCACTCAAGCAGCTGCTGCCCCTGCAATTGGGGCTGATTGCGCTCTGGATCATGCTCTGGGGTGACTTCAGTTGGATGACGATTCTGACCGGAATCGTGCTGGCGATTCTGGCGCCCTGGGTGTTCTATCTGCCGCCGGTGGAACTCACCGGCCGCCTGCACCTTGGCTGGTCGGCATGGTTCGTGTCGCGGTTGCTGTTCGACATTTCGCGAGCATCCTTCCAGGTGGCGGCGCAGGCGTTCGGCATCAAGCACTCGCCGATCAATGCCGTGATCGAGGTGCACCTGCGCACCCGCAACGACCTCATCATGACCATCGTGGCCGAGGCCACCTCGCTGGTGCCGGGCTCGCTGGTGCTGGACGTGGACCGGGCCCGTGGCTACCTCTACGTGCACGTTTTCAGTGTGCGTTCACAGTCGGACGTCGAGGCGGCCCGCGCCGCCGTGCTGAAGACCGAGCAGCGGGTGCTGCGCGCATTCGGTTCCGAGGAAGAGTACGAGCTGGTCAAGCCGAAGGCGCCAAAGGCGCCCAAGGCGGCGAAGTTCGAGGGGAGGGACGCGTGATGCAGATTGTCCTGCTTGTCGCCGGAGGGTTATTCGGCCTCGCCGCGGTCGCGGCGCTCTACCGGATCATCCGGGGCCCCAGCGCCATCGACCGAATCGTGGCTGCCGACGTCCTGAACGCCTCAATCCTGTGCCTGCTCGGCGTCGAGATGGCCGTCAACCAGCACACCAACACCCTGCCGGTGCTGCTAGTACTCGCACTGTTTGCCATCGTTGGCTCGATCAGCGCGGCGCGCTTCCTGGCCTGGAAGGAGGAGGGCTAATGGACTGGTTTGCCTTGGCCCAGACGGTCGCCGAGTGGGCGATTGCCATCCTGGCCATTTTGGCTGGCATCATGTCGCTGGCGGCCGGCGTCGGCCTGATCCGATTCAAGGACACCTTGACTCGGCTGCACGCGGGCGCCAAGCCGCAGGTGCTCGGCGTGCTCTTGGTTGCGCTCACGGTCGTGATTGCCCATCCGACATTGCCGGTGATGGCGATAGCCTTCCTGGTCGCAGTCTTCCAACTGCTTACCCAGCCCATCGGCGCGCACATGGCGGCCCGCGCGGCCTACCGCTCGCCGAACCTGCGCAAGGATCTGCTGCTGGCCGACGAACTCGCCGATGATGTGCAGGCCGCGGACGAGCACGCTGGCAACGCCGACGGCACCGACAAGGACGGCTCAGGCAGCCGCTCGGCAATCGCAAGACTCCTCGGGCGCTTCTGACCTGGCTGGGCTAGACTGACCATCGAGCAACTGGCGTGAAAGACGGGGAACCGTCGGGGAGCGAATCAGGGCCGGCCGCACGCCTGGGCTGCGCCCGCCAGAATGAGTCACGCCTGCGCGACTCACGGATGCAGTGCAGAAGGAGCCCCCATGTCTGTTGATGACGTGTTCAATGCCCCGCTCGCCGAGGTAGACCCGGAAATCGCTGAGGTTCTTGAGCAGGAGCTCGGCCGCCAGCGGTCCACCCTCGAAATGATCGCGAGCGAGAACTTCGTCCCGGTCTCGGTCCTGCAGTCGCAGGGCTCGGTGCTGACCAACAAGTACGCCGAAGGCTACCCCGGCAAGCGCTACTACGGTGGCTGCGAGTACGTGGACGTGGCCGAGAGCCTCGCCATCGAGCGTGCCAAGTCCCTGTTCGGTGCCGAGTACGCCAACGTCCAGCCGCACTCCGGTGCCCAGGCCAACGCTGCCGTGCTGCACGCGATCGCGCAGCCGGGGGACACCATCCTCGGTCTCGAACTCGCCCACGGTGGTCACCTCACCCACGGCATGAAGCTGAACTTCTCGGGCCGCCTCTACAACGCCATCTCCTACGGCGTTGACCCCGAAACCTTCCGGGTCGACATGGACAATGTCCGCGCCCTCGCCCTTGAGCACAAGCCGAGCGTCATCATCGCCGGTTGGAGTGCCTACCCGCGTCAGCTCGACTTCGCCGCCTTCCGCGCCATCGCCGACGAGGTCGGTGCCAAGCTGTGGGTCGATATGGCCCACTTCGCTGGCCTGGTGGCTGCTGGCCTGCACCCGAGCCCGGTGCCGCACGCACACGTGGTGTCCTCAACCGTGCACAAGACCATCGGTGGCCCGCGCTCCGGCTTCATCCTGAGCAACGACGAGTCGCTGTTCAAGAAGCTGAACTCGGCCGTGTTCCCGGGTCAGCAGGGCGGTCCACTGATGCACGTGATCGCCGCCAAGGCGACCGCCTTCAAGATCGCCGCCTCGGACGCCTTCAAGGACCGCCAGCAGCGCACCCTGCGCGGCGCACAGATCCTGGCCGAGCGCCTGCAGCAGCAGGACGCGAAGGACGCGGGCATCTCGGTGCTCAGCGGTGGCACGGACGTGCACCTGGTGCTGGTCGACCTGCGTCACAGTGAAATTGACGGCCAGGCTGGAGAGGATATCCTGCACGAGGTCGGCATCACCGTGAACCGCAACGCGGTGCCCTTCGACCCGCGTCCGCCGATGACCCCGTCGGGTATTCGCATCGGTACCCCGGCGCTGGCGACCCGCGGCTTCGGGGATGCCGAATTCACTGAGGTGGCCGACATCATCGCGCTCGCGCTACTGCCGAACCCGGACGTTGCTGCCCTGCGTGCTCGCGTGGCGAAGCTGGCCGACGCCTTCCCGCTGTACCCGGGCCTGGCGCAGTAATGACCGCGCAGCGACTCGATGGGATCGCTGCGGCTGCGGCGATCAAGGCGGAACTGCGCGAGCGGGTCGCCAAGCTCGCCGAGCAGGGCGTGGTGCCGGGACTGGGCACCGTGCTCGTCGGCGACGACCCGGCATCGCACCAGTACGTCGGCGGCAAGCACCGTGACTGCGCTGAGGTTGGCATCGCCTCGATTCGTCGAGACCTGCCCGCCGATATCACGCAGGAGGACCTGGAAGCCGTCCTCGACGAGCTGAACCAGGACCCGGCCGTCACCGGTTATATCGTGCAGTTGCCGCTGCCGAAGCACCTGGACACCGACCGCATCCTCGAGCGCATCGCGCCCGAGAAGGATGCGGACGGGCTGCACCCGGTGAACCTCGGCCGCCTGCTGCTGAACGTGAACCGTCCGATCGACACTCCGCTGCCCTGCACACCCCGCGGAGTCATCGAACTGGTGCGTCGAAACGGCCTGGACTGGACCGGGAAGCACGTGGTCGTGGTCGGCCGGGGCGTGACCGTGGGGCGGCCGATCGGCTTGCTGCTGACGCGTCGTGACGTCAACGCGACCGTCACGCTCACTCACACCGGTACCGCCAACCTCGACGAGGTGCTGCGCCAGGCCGACGTGATCGTCGCCGCCGCCGGCGTCCCGAGCATCGTCAAAGCGGAGGCGGTTAAGCCGGGCGCCATCGTGCTCGACGTGGGCGTGAGCCGCGTCATCGATCCGGAGACCGGGAAGGGCAAGATCGCCGGCGACGTGGACCCGGCCGTGGCCGAGGTCGCGGCGTGGATATCGCCGAACCCGGGTGGTGTCGGCCCGATGACTCGAGCGCTGCTCCTGCAGAACGTGGTCGAGTCCGCCGAGCGCGCGATCACAGGCCGCTAGGCACCGCGGCGGGGATTGCGGTGCGACCGCACCCGCGCCTGGCCAATCATCATTCGGGCCCGCATGCCAAGTGCATGCGGGCCCGAACTGCGTGGTTGCAGGAGGTCTAGTCGTCCAGAACGAAGGTGACAGCGAGGATGACCTGGTATGCGGTGATCTTGCCGTTTTCGATTTCCACCTTCTGGCTCTTCACCCATGCACCAGACACGCCGCGAAGGGTTGCATTCGCTCGTTCGATGCCAGCGGCAATAGCCGCGTCAAAGCTCTTGGTGGAACGGACGCTGATCTCTGTAACGCGCGCAACAGTTTCACTCATATGGTCCTCCTCGCGTCGACGACATTGTCACGACGATTCTGGACCACCTCGAGCGTGGTGGAAAGGGTCTGGGCCAAACGCCCAGGGAACACTTAGCCGACGCGCTTGAGCAGGTGCGCCGGGATCGCCATCGAGGCAGCGACGGCCAGGATGCCAGCGACGAACATCAGGATCTCGTAGCCCACCACGGCGTCTGCGTAGCCGAAGAGCAACAGGCCGCCGACGAAGAGGACGAGGCTGAAGAACACGCTCAGAACGGTGGACATCAATGCTCCTTGCTGGCACGGAAAACTGTGTCGAACAGGTCGACACAAATCATTCTACCTGTCCAGCACTCAGCGCGTCGTCACCGGGTCAACATAGGCTACCGGGAGGGGGAATCGCCGTGCGCATCGCATCACCCAGATCACCGGAATCGAGACCTATGACGCAGCCATCCTGGACCCAGCGTCGGCTGGATCTGCCCCTCGCCCCATCCCTCGAAGGCTCCGTCGTGCTGAACCACAACGAGGACAGCCTGCTCGATGAGTTGTTGGATCGGGCCGAGACCCTCGTCTTGCCACTGCGCGGCACGGACGCCCTGATCGATGCCGACGGTCGCCTGGCGTTGCTGCCGGGGGCACTCTTCCGGGAGTCGCAGCCGAGCGGGGATGGGGCCGCCACCGACGCCGCCGTGCGGATCTATCTGGGGCGGGTCCGTCCGACCGAGGGCGTGCCCGGGGATGCGATCCTGGTCGCGGATGGTGCTGGTGATGTGCCGGTGCTGGCCATCGTGGTGTCCGAGCAACAGGCAGCCGCGATCGAGCAGTACGGTCACGGCGGGACGTGGGCGAATCTGCGGCTGGTGGGCGGCCGACTCGACCGTCGCGACGCCGGACTGCTCACGCGGGCGGTCGCGCTGGCGAACTGGCATCAGCGGTATCGGTTTTCGCCGAGTTCAGGCAACCCCACCACCTCGACCCGTGGTGGTTGGGTGCGCGTTGACCCCGCCGATGGCGCAGAGCATTTCCCGCGAACCGACCCGGCCATCATCGTTGCAGTCACGGACGGCCAGGACCGACTGCTGCTGGCCTCCAACGCGGCCTGGGAGTCGAACCGATATTCACTCATCGCGGGATTCGTGGACCCTGGCGAGTCGCTCGAAGCGGCCGTGCTGCGCGAGGTCCACGAAGAGGCGGGCTTGCGGGTGACTGACCCGGTGTATCTGGGCAGCCAACCATGGCCGTTCCCAGCCTCGCTGATGGTGGGGTTTGCGGCCCGGCTCGTCGGCGACATCGCTGATCAGGCCCCGGACGGCATCGAGATTCGTGCGCTCCGCTGGTTCACCAGGGACGAGCTGTGGCAGGCTGCGGAATCCGGCGATGTCCTGCTGCCCGGGCCAGCCTCGATCGCGCGATCCATTGTCGAGGCCTGGTACGGCGAGTGGATGCCTTTCGGGCGCTAACGCCCCTCGCTGTTGCCGGCTGCACATGGCCAGATATCGCTGCTGCCGCGGCGATAGGAGCCCACCAGATGCGTATCGACCATGCCGATCGCCTCCATCAGTGCGAAGCAGGTGGTTGGCCCAACGAAACGGAAGCCGCGGGCGCGCAGTGCCCGTGACATCGCTACCGATTCCGGGCTTGATGTCGGCACCTCGGCCATGGTTCGAGGTGCTGGCGTCGAAGAAGGCAGGAACGACCAGATGAGTGTGGCAAGGCCGCCGTCGGCACGCAGTCGCAGCACCGCCTGGGCATTGCCGATGGTGGCCTCGATCTTGGCGCGGTTCCGGATGATGCCGGCATCGTGCAGTAACCGGTCGACGTCGGCGTCGCCAAAGCGGGCTACTTGATCTGGGTCGAAGTGGGCAAAGGCGGTCCGGAACTGCTCGCGCTTGCGCAGGATGGTGAGCCAACTCAGGCCAGCTTGGAATGCTTCCAGACTGAGCCGCTCAAACAGACCCTGCTCGTCCCGGACGGGGAGTCCCCACTCCTGGTCGTAGTAGCGCAGCAGTAGCGGATGGGCCAATGCCCACGGCGTCCGCGGTCGTCCGTCGGGACCCGGCAGTGGCCCATCCTGCGTCATGTCCACAGTGTGCCAGGAAGATGACCGATGCGTGCCACTTGTGCGATCTGCACGGGAAAAGTCGTTCATGGCTCACAAAATTGCCTGACAGTAGGTGGAAACACCTACATTTGCCCCAGGCCTGGTCATGGGCGAATCCCCGGAGGCAATAACGTGTGATCTACCCGAACCAGATGTACGAAGTTTTCGTTGGATTGCTGCAAGGCAATATCTGAAGGTGAGGGGTCAAATGCGTGGACTTTCGACCATCCGCGACATTCCGACCGATTCTCGGTTGCCCTACATGCTGCAGTTCGAAGTGCGGCATCGTGTTCGCCGGCGTGACATTGACGCCAAGACGGAGCGCTGGATCGTTGCAGCCCCGGGCAAGCCGCTGACCTTGCCCGAATACAGCAAGCTTGAGCAGCGCAGTCGCCGACGCACCCTGGCCGGAGCCCTGACGGTCCTGGTGCTGTCTGTTGCTGCCGCGGTGGTGTGCTGGTTGCAAGCGCAAGGCGGGCAGGCCATCTGGGCCATCGCCGGCGCCGTGACCGTTGTGGTCTCCGCCGTCGCGCTCAGCGTGCTGGCGATGCTCTGGGTCGACCGCAATCGTCCGCCGGGACGCTTTGGCTTGATGCCGGTGCGGGAACACATCCGCCCGGTCTCGAGCATGATCACGGCGAGCGTGCACTGGTTGGAACTGACCCGCAACCTCGACAACTTCGTCCTGCCGGACCCCAGCTCGGGGATCACGGAAACGCTTCGTCTGAGCATCCTCGACCAGATGCACGAGATGATTTGGGAGGCCGCCTCGCAGCACCCCCAGCAGCTCGAGCGCTACGTCGCCGAGGTGCTTCCGGTTCGGGCCCGCGACGCTGCAGTGCTGCGCTACATCTCGGATTCGAGCGCCGCTGAAGCCGCCGCACCAGTTCGGGTCTGGTGATCGCCATGACGCTTACTGGTGGTGAAACTGGTTTCTCGCCCACCGTCGGCATGAATGACGCCCAAGCGCTGACCTGGGGTGACGTCGCCGACCGCCTGCGTTCGCTGCGCAAGCTCGGCCTGCCGATGGCGATGCGGATCGAGGCGCGCGATGCGCAGCCGATCACGATTCACGTTGCCGCCGACGCGTACCACTGGGCCGACGACGCCGGCAACACGCCCCTGCCGGAGGGGCCGTTGCAGGTGCGCGTCCGCACCCTCGGTCTCGCGGATCGTCCACTCGAGGTGCGCACCGGCACCCTGGGTGCGCTGCTGTGGCGCATCGGTATGGTGGCCTTCGCACACAGTGCAGCGCCCTGGATGGTGCCCGGCGAGCGATACCGCATGGTCGCCTGGCCGAACCTCACCGAGGTGGATGCCACTACCGAGCAGGTGCAGCTGTGCGCTCTGTTCGGCTCGGCGGCGCTGGACCTCGATGATGTCGCTGGGGCGGTCGGTGTCGATCGTCAGGTTGCGGTCACTCTGGTGAGCACGCTGAGCCTGACCGGGTCGATTGAACCGGATCCGACCGCTCCAGTGCGCAAGCTCAAGGGCGGCTTCGGTAGCGGGCCGAGGAGTCTGTTCCGCATGATCCGCGAACGGTTCGGCGCATAACGTGGCTGAGCACGTCTTGCTGATTGCCGGCCCGATGGGGTCGGGGAAGACGACTGCGGTGCAGAGCCTCAGCGAGATCCCGGTGGTGAGTACCGAGGCGCACAATAACGATCGTGCGCAGGCGGACAAGCTCACCACCACCGTGGCACTGGACTACGGCGAGATCACGCTGAGCCCGGAGCACAAGCTTCGCATGTACGGCGTGCCCGGTCAGCGGCGCTTCTCGTTCATGTGGAAGATCCTGCAGGAGCGCGCCGAAGGCTTGCTGCTGCTGGTCCACAATGACGCGCCAGACCCGGTGCCCACCGTCCTGGAGTACTTGGAAGATTTCCAGGATCTGATCCAGCGCGGTGCCGTGGCGATCGGCGTGACCCGCATGGAATTGCTGCCCCGCCCAACGATCCCGATGTACGTCGAGGCGCTGCGCGCGGCATACCCGAACATCACCATTCCCGTCTTCAGCGTTGACGCGCGCGAAGCGGGGCAGTTGCAAAAGGTCTTGGTTGCGCTCGTCGCCGCGGTGGAAGCCACCGCAATGGTGGGTGCGGCCAATGAAGGAGCCCGTCGATGAAGCAATCACCCAGCATCCACCTCAATGAGGTCGTCGTCGAGGCGGCTGCTGCATCGCTGCAGCAGCTGTCCGAACAGGCGCGCTCGCTGAAGTATGCCGTGGTGATTACGGATGACGGGTTCGAGCTCGCACACTGGCCGACGTCGAAGTCGGCCAGCAACACTATGGCGAGCATGGTGTCCTCTATCCAGGCTCTGAGCGAGGCGGTCGCCCGTGAACTCGCAATGGGCAATAGCAAGTACGTGGTACTTGCCGTGGATGAAGGACAAATGGTCCAGTTACGAGTTCAGGGCCACCACATCGTGGTGGGGGCCGTCTTCGATGCTCTTGAGAACCTAGGTGTGGCTCTGCGGCTTTCGACGATGGCTGCAGAGTCGCTGGGGTCGGCGATCCCGACCGACCTCGAACTCGTCACTGGAGAAGATAGATGAGCGGGCGACCTCGAAGAATCAAGCATCGACCGATTGATCTCGATGCAATCGATACACAGAACGTTGAGCAACGCTCCATGGCCAGTATCCCCGATTCGCTGGACACGCTGGTTGCGATCGACGGAGCTATTGCCGCTGCGCTGGTGGACAGCTTGACGGGCCTGGTCCTCGGTGGTGCCGGTAGCGGCATCGACCTGGAACTGGCCGCAGCAGGCAACACCGAGGTGTTGCGGGCCAAGCAGCGCACGATCGCTGCACTCGGCCTCGACGAAGCCATTGAGGACATCCTCATCACGCTCTCGAGCCAGTTCCACGTGATCCGTCCGCTGGCCCAGAATCCCGAGGTGTTCATCTACCTCGTCCTGGACAGGAAGAAGGCAAACCTCGCCCTGGCACGTATCAAGGTGAAGGACGTCGACGCACACCTCGAGCTGTAGTCGACCAGTTCCCGAAACGGACGGCGCCGGTGCCTGACTGGCGCCGTCCGTTCGTTTCGGGGCTACGCCGAGGGAGCTGCGGGTGGTGATCCAACTTCGGCAATGATGGCGACCGCGGCAGCCGGGCCGTCTTCGGTGCGCATACGCTGGGCGGCCTGCTGCACCGCAGCCGTTCGGCCGAGGGCGTCACTGATGGCGGCAGCCACGTCATCGCCGGTGAGTTGATCGCTGTGGCGCGAGCGCTGGCATTTCCTCCGACCATGGAGCCGAAGCCCCCGTAGAGGAAGGGCGTCTCGGCGGCCAGGAAGTGGGCGAGGCGAGGGTTGAGTTGCCTGCGCTGCTGATGCTGACGTGGCCAGTCACCAGTCAGGTGGGTGGTGGTAGGCCAGTCTGCTGGCCGGGGTACCAGAGTCGGGCTGATCGCGGCCAGCGAGCCGGCGGCGGGGAAGTCGGCTGTCGGCGTCAAGATCGGCGTGAGCTCCACGGTCAGGTAGGGCACCCCCAGCGACTCGGCGACGATCGGGACGGTGAGGAGTTTGGGGTGGGTGACGATCACGTCCGGATGCCACTCCAGAGCGTGGGTCACCACTCGGTCGAGGGCAGTGGCCATCGCGGGCTGGATGTGGTCGCGGAATGCACGCATCGGCGGCAGTCCCTCGATTGCCCGAGCCAGTTCCGCGAAGTTGACGCCGAGGCTCGCAATCTCGGGGATGCCGTCCGAATCTGGGTCGTCGGGTGCACAGATGAGCACATCATGCTCTGCCAGCAGCAGTGCTTCGGCCAGAGCGAGAAATGGCTCGACATCCCCACGACTGCCCGCCGTGGCCAGCAGCACCCGCAGCGGGCGCACAGGGGTGGCAATGTTCGACATCGGGCTCCCATCGTCACAGCGCTGACCAGGCAGGCCAGCGTCAGTGTCGACCAGACTTCCCGACGCACCGCACAGCAGACTACGCCCGCTTCGCGGCATTGGATAGAGGAGCGCTCAGCAATGTGCTGAGGTACGGAGTGGGCCCCGTGGGGCTCGAACCCACGACCCGCGGATTAAAAGTCCGATGCTCTACCAACTGAGCTAGAGGCCCCTGCCATCTACTCTAGTGCAGCGGCCGAGGCCGAAGAGGTGCTGTGACCGCCGTGACGCGTGCATCTTCGCCGCGTAGACTCGTCCGGTGCCTGCTGACTTTCCCCGTCCTGTTCGTGTGCCGGGAGTGCTGTTCGAGTATCTCCCAGGCGGCGAGGATCCGGCCGTGCTCAGCCGCATCGCGCATGAGAGCGCCCAGGCCCTGCTGAGCCGCGTTCGCACCGAGCGCGACCCGGAAGTCCTTGAGCGACTGCTCAGCTATGTACAGACCCACGGAATCGACGCGATCGCGGAGCTCTGGTCTGGTTCGCTGCCGGACAGCCTGCCCGGTGCGCTGTGGCGGATCTACCTGCTGCATGCGATTATCCGCAAGGATCCTGACGACGTGAGCGGCTTGTATCGCCTCGGCGTGGAGCAACTCCGCGGCATCGAGGAGGCGGTCGCCGGCGCTGCCGCTCCGACCGGTCCGGACGAGATCGTACAGCTTGCGGACCGCATTCTCCGTGGCGTCTTCGAGGGCGATTTTGCGATCGCGCTGGAGCGAGCCGCAGCCTTCAGTCGGATCGCAGCGGCTGGCTCGGCCCACCTCGCCGATCAGGCCGATGTGCGCTCGCCGGAGGAGGCGAAGGAGTTCACCACCACCGCGCTGCGCTTCAGCCAGTACAGCGAGCACCTGGTTGCGGCGGCCCGTCGCTGGCGAGTCGGCGGCCTGGACTAGCCACCGCGGCTGCGTTCCCTCCGGGAACTCTGGGACTTGGCGGAGCGCGGAACGAGCACACCCGGTCAGCCAGTATTATGGTCAGGCCGGGCCGCAGTAACCCCGGGCTCCAATATTCGCCGCTTCGAGCGGCCTCGCGCCGAGAGGCGTTCTGCGGCTCGGTGTATCTTTGCCCCGATTGGGCTGCGGCCTAGCCGAATCGACCCGAGATGTAATCCTCGGTGGACTGCTGGGCGGGCTTCGAGAAGATGACATCGGTGTCGTCGTACTCGATCAGGGTGCCGGGCTTGCCGGTGCCTGCGATGTTGAAGAACGCGGTGCGATCGCTGATTCGACTGGCCTGCTGCATGTTGTGCGTCACGATCACGATCGTGTACTCCTGCTTGAGCTGCTCGATCAGGTCCTCGATGGCCAGGGTCGAGATTGGGTCCAGGGCCGAGCACGGCTCGTCCATCAGCAGGATGTCCGGCTGCACAGCGATGGCCCGCGCGATGCAGAGACGCTGCTGCTGGCCACCGGACAGCGAGGATCCGGGACGGTCGAGGCGATCCTTCACTTCCTTCCACAGGTTCGCGCCCTGCAGGGATCGCTCCACCAGCGCGTCCGCGTCACTGCGGGAGATGCGCCGGTTGTTCAGTGTGACCCCGGCGAGCACGTTGTCCCGAATGGACATCGTCGGGAACGGGTTCGGGCGCTGGAACACCATACCGATCTGGCGGCGCACCAGCACCGGGTCCACGCCTGGGGCGTACAGGTTGTTGCCGTCGACGAGCACCTCACCGTCCACCCAAGCGCCAGGAATGACCTCGTGCATTCGGTTCAGGGTGCGCAGGAAGGTGGACTTGCCGCACCCCGAGGGGCCGATGAACGCGGTGACAGTGCGAGGCTCGATGGTGAGCGTCACATCCTCAACCGCCTTGAACTTGGAGTAGTAGACGTCGAGGTTCTTGACTTCGATGCGCTTGGACACGTCGGGATTCCTTACCGCTGGGTCTTAGGGGCGAAGAACTTGGCGATCAGGCGCGCGCACAGGTTCAGCGCCATCACGATGATGATGAGGGTCAGGGCCGCGGCCCAGGCACGATCAAGGTAGGCCTCGAAGGGCACGCCCTGGTCCATGTAGCTGCGGTAGACGAACAGTGGCAGGGAGTTCATCCGGCCGTCGAAGAGGTTGTAGTTCATGCTGGCGGTGAAGCCAGCAGTGACCAGCAGCGGCGCGGTTTCGCCGATGACGCGGGCGATGGACAGCATGATCCCGGTGGTGATGCCCGCGATTGAGGTCGGCAGAACCACCTTCAGCACGGTCAACCACTGCGGGACGCCCAAGGCGTAGGAGGCCTCGCGCAGTTCGTTCGGGACTAGCCGCAGCATCTCCTCGCTGGACCGGACAATCACCGGGATCATGAGCACGCTCAGTGCAATCGCGCCGATGAATCCGCTGCGCACGCCAGGCCCCAGCAGCAGCGCGAAGAGTGCATAGGCGAAGAGGCCGGCGACGATCGAAGGAATGCCAGTCATCACGTCCACGATGAAGGTGATGCCACGAGCCAGGGCGCCGCGGCCGTACTCCACCAGGTAGATGGCGGTGAGTAATCCAATCGGCACCGAGACTACCGCCGCGGTCAGGGTCATCAGGACGGTACCGACGATGGCATGCAATGCACCGCCGCCTTCCCCGGTGACGTTGCGCATCGAACTCGTGAAGAACTCGGCGTCGAACCGGGCCAGGCCGGCCCCGACCGTGGTGATGGTGACGGAAATCAGCGGGACCATAGCGATGAGGAACGCTAGGGTGACCAGCGCCGTCATCAGGCGGTCGACGGCACGGCGACGGCCCTCGACGATCCCCGACAGCGTGGTGAGGAGGATGAGGTGGAGCAGGCCGGCCACCACGATCAGCGCGGCGAACGGTACGTCGTCATCGGGCCCGTTGGCGCTCGGCAGGACGATCAGGCAGGCCAGGATCGCGGCGGCCAGCGCTGTGGCCCAGGGGGTGCCCTTTGGCAGTCGACTTGCGGTCAGGGCGTTGCCCGTTGTTCCCGCTCGGGCGGCGTGCAGGGTGCTCATGCGTTCGCTCCTGAGAAGTCCTTACGCCGATTGACGACCCAGCGGGCGAGGGCATTCACCGCGAAGGTCACCACGAACAGGATTAGGCCCGTCGCAATCAACACATTGATGTTCAGTCCGTAGGACTCGGGGAAAACGAGGGCGATATTCGCCGCGATCGTGGAAGGGTTCGCCGCGGTGAGCAGTTGGAAACGCACCGCGCCGGTTGCAGACAGCACCATCGCCACTGCCATCGTCTCGCCAAGTGCCCGGCCAAGGCCTAGCATGGCGGCCGAGATGATGCCCGGGCGGCCAAAGGGGAGGACCGAGACCCGAATCATCTCCCAGCGGGTAGCGCCGAGGGCGAGGGCTGCTTCTTCGTGGAGCACCGGTGTCTGCAAGAAGACCTCTCGGCAGATCGCGGTCATGATCGGCAGGACCATCACCGCGAGGACCAAGGCTGCCGTCAAAATGGTGCGGCCGGTACTCGAGACTGGGCCGGCGAACAGCGGGATCCAGCTGGCGTGTTGCTCGAGCCAGGCGTAAACCGGCTGTACAGCCGGGGCGAGCACCAGAATGCCCCACAGTCCGAACACGACCGAGGGCACCGCGGACAGCAGATCGACCACATAGCCCAGGGGTGTGGCGAGCTTGCGCGGTGCGTAGTGCGAGATGAACAGTGCGATACCAATGGCCAGCGGTACTGAGATCAGGAGTGCTAAGAACGCAGCCCAGATCGTGCCGAACACCAGCGGTCCGACGTAGGACCAGAAGTCCTTACCTGCCAGCAGCGAGATGCCGTTCGGGTCGCTGAACATGCCGGGCAAGCCCTGGACGATCAGGAAGATCGCCACCGCGGCCAGGGTGATCAGGATGATGGCTCCGGCGAAGAGTGCCGAGGCGGAAAACACGCGATCGCCGCGTCGCCGTGGCCGGTTCGGGCGCGTTGGCGAGGCGGCAGGCGCCGGCCTAGCGGCGGCCTCGGTGCTGACTGGACTGGTCATCCGCGGGAGTTGCTCCTTGGGGGAGGTGGTGGCCCGCGGCGTGCGGGCCACCACGGTGGGTTACTGGATTCGGTCGATTGCTGACTGCACCCGGGTGCGCAGCTCGGCCGAGATCGGGGCGGAGCCTGCCTTGGCGGCAGCCTCCTGCTGGCCAGCCTCCGAGGCGATGTGGCTGAAGTAGGCCTGGACCAGGGCGCCGTGGGCGGGGTCACGGTACTGCTCGCAGCCGATCAGGTACGAGATCAGCACGATCGGGTAGGTCCCCGGTGCGGTGGTGGTGCGGTCGAGGCGGATCGCGATGTCTCCAGCGCTCCGACCCTCCTCGATGGGCGAGGCGTCCACGACCGCTGCTGCCGCCTCCGGGGTGTAGCGCACGAAGGTGTCACCCACCTTGACGGCAGCCACAGACCCCGGCGCACGGGATGCGTCGATGTAACCGATTGTGCCGACGGTGCGTAGTGCGTCAGCGACGCCGGAGGTGCCACTGACGGCCTCGTGGGTCGTGGTGGGGTACGGCCATTCCTCGACCGAACCGGCATCCCACGCTTCCGGCGCAACGGCCCCGAGGTAGTCGGTGAAGTTGCCGGTGGTGCCCGACTTGTCCGAACGAATCACCGGGGTGATGGCGAGGTCCGGCAGCGTGACACCAGCGTTCAGTCCCGCGATTGCCGGGTCATTCCATCGGGTGATCTCGCCACGGAAAATGCGGGCGATAGTGACGGCGTCGAGGTTCAGTTCGCTGATGCCGTCGAGGTTGAAGGCGACCGCAATGGGGGAGATGTACAGCGGCAGCTCCACCAGGTTGGACCCCTCGGCGCAGGCTCCGAAGGCGCCGGCGGCGATTTCGTCCACCTTGAAGGCGCGGTCCGAACCAGCGAATTGCACGGCACCGGCGGTAAAAGCCTCGCGCCCAGCGCCCGAGCCACCGCCGTCGTAGTTCACGGTCACCGCCGAGTGCGCCTTCTGGAAGGAGGCCTGCCACGCTTCCTGCGCCGAGCCCTGGCTGGATGCGCCCGAGCCAGCGAGTTCGCCGCGCAGGGCGGTTCCAGTGTCGGGGACGTCTTGCTCATTAGCCGCGCAGGCGGTGAGCGTCACGGCGGCGAGTGCCACTGCGGCGGTCATGCGAATCGCGTGCGTAGTCTTCACGGTGCTCCTAGCGAGTCGTTGTGGGAGTCGCCGACCTGGCGACGCTTGCACGCTACGGATGTCACGTGTCCAGCATGACCCGCCCCGGTGAACGGCGGGTGAACAATGGGACAATCTCGGTATGGGTAGGCAGGACGGCAGCAGTCGGCGCACCACCGAGGCGGACTCGGGGGATCGCACGGCCACCATCCTGCACGTGGACTTGGATGCCTTCTTCGTGTCGGTTGCGCTGCTGGATCGACCGGAGTTGCGCGACAAGCCGGTAGCGATCGGGCATCGTTCGCCGCGCTCGGTGCTGAGCGCCGCGAACTACGTGGCACGGACCTACGGGGTGAACTCGGCGATGCCGGTCGGGCAGGCGCTCCGGAAGTGCCCGAACCTGATTCTGCTGGACCCGCAGTATGAGCGGTACAAGGCGATCTCGCGGCAGGTGATGGGCATGTTCGAGGACATCACCCCGCACGTCGAGCCGCTGTCGATTGATGAGGCCTTCCTCGACATTCGCGGCGCACTCAGCCTCTTTGGCACCCCGTTTCAGATCGCGACCCGGCTGCGGGAACGGGTTTTTGCAGAGACCGGTCTGCACTGCTCGGTCGGATTGGCGAGCACCAAGTTCGTGGCAAAACTCGCCTCGGGTCTGGCGAAGCCTGATGGGCTCTTGCAGATCCCGGCCGAGGAGACGGTGGCGTTCCTGCGTCCGCTGCCGATTCGGCTGCTCTGGGGCGTGGGTCCGGTGGCCGAGGCCAAGCTCGCGCGCCTCGGGCTGAAGACGGTCGCGGATGTGGCAGATACCCCCCTGGAAGTGTTGCAGCGGCACTTGGGCCCAGGGTCGGCGGCGCACCTGCATGCCCTGGCGCAGGGCCAGGACCCGCGCGGCGTCAAGGCGACCCGTGAGGAGCGTACGATCAGCCACGAGCACACCTTCGGTGAGGATGTGGATGACGAGGACGTCCTGGCCGCAGTGATGCTTGATCTGTCCATGAAGGTGGCCAAGCGCCTCCGTGCCAAAGACCTGGTGGCCAGCACGATCACAGTGAAGGCGCGCTTCGGGGACTTCGTCACCGTCACCCGGTCACGCACGCTGCCGGTGCCCACCGATGTCGGGGTGGACATTGCCGAGCACGCGCGCTCGCTACTGGCCGAGGCACGACCCTACGGCGAGGCGATGCGCCTGATCGGTGTCGGTACCTCCGGCCTGCAGCCCGCTGATCGCCGCGATGCCGGGCTATGGGATGACGCGGCCGAGTGGTCCGCCCTTGAACGAGTGGGGGACGAGTTGCAGCGTCGCTTCGGCGGGGCCGCCCCGAAGCCAGCACGATTGCTCAAACCGGCCCCAGAGCAGCATTGGACTAGCCGCACCGCACCCGAGGCGGACGAAACCGCGCCCGAGTCTTAGTACTGGTCGTCGGGGCCGTAGCGCTCGATACTTACCACGGTCTTAGTGCTGCGGGAGACGTGCAGGATCACGGCCTCGCCGACCTGCAGTGGCTCGAACGCGGCGTCATCCACCCCGGTGAGGTGCCTGCTGAGGGCCGCGGCCAGGCTTGGCAGCACGGGGCCGTGTGAGCACACAACGGTGGCGCGGAGGTTGCCGGCCAGTTCCGCAGCCACGGTGCTCAGGGTGTCGGTGCCGCTCACGTAGGCATCCTGGCTGAGACCCGTGACCGCCTCGACGGGGATGCCGGTACGTGCTGACAGCGGCTCGACGGTCTGCAGGCAGCGGGATGCGTCCGAGGACACGATGCGGTCGATCGACCAGGAGCTGAGCAGTTCCGCCATGAACACGGCGTCCTTGACGCCGCGCTTGCCGAGCGGCCGGTCGCGGTCCTCGTCCCGCCACGTCGTGGCGTCCTTGGCCTTGCAATGGCGCAGCAGCACGATCGGCACGGTATCCAACAGACCCGCCTTGACGCGCCGCTTGAAGTCCTTCAACAGTTGGCGGTCCCGAGGGTAGGTCAGGGCTTCTTTGGCGGTCTTGAAGCCTGCCCACTGCAGGTCACCGATCTCGCCGTTCGACTCGAAGGTGGAGGCGGCGATCGCCTCGTCGGAGACTTCCGCCTGCCAGTACGTCACGTACTTCAGCTTGCGACTGGGCAAGCGGTAGCGGGTGATGTCGAGCCAGGCGCCGAGTTTCAGGCGCAGGCCGGTTTCTTCTTCCAGCTCGCGCACCGCCGTAATCGGCAGCGCCTCGCCCGGGTCTACTTTCCCTTTTGGGAACGACACATCATCCCGGTAGGCCCGATGCACCAGCAGCACCTTCACCTTGCCGTCCACCACTCGATAGCAGACCGCTCCGGCCGCGACGTTGCCGAGGGTCGGCCGCCGGCGGGTCATCGGATCGTCCCCGAGCGCTTGCGCTGCCCCAACCTCGTCATGATCGAATCCTGCAGATCCGTCAGGGCTGAGCCGTCCTCGGCCAGGTGGCGCCGTTGCCATCGTCCATCGGCGTGCAGTTCCCACGCAGCGGTCGTCGGCGCCATGGCCTCGGTAAACACCCGATCCAACTCCTCAATCTGGCCGGGCTCCACCAGACGCACCAGCGCCTCTACCCGACGATCCAAGTTTCGATGCATCATGTCAGCGCTGCCGATGTACGCGGTGGTCTCGCCATCGATGTCGAACAGAAAGACGCGGCTGTGCTCCAGGTAACGGCCGAGCACCGAACGCACGCGAATGCGCTCACTCATGCCCGCAACGCCCGGAACGAGCGAGCAAATGCCGCGCACCCACACTTCGACGTCCACCCCGGCCTGACTGGCGCGGTACAGGCCATCGATGATCGCCTCATCCACCAGGGAATTGACCTTGATGCGGATCCGGGCCGATTTGCCCGCGGCAGCGGCCTTCGATGCCTGGCGGATGTGCTTCAGTAACGAGCTGCGCAGATAGCGCGGTGCCACCAGCAGTCGCTTGAACTTCTTTTCGATCGCGTAGCCGGACAACTCGTTGAACAGGCGGGTCAGGTCCTGACCGATCTGCTCGTCACAGGTGAGCAGGCCGAAATCCTCATACAGTCGCGAGGTCTTGGGGTTGTAGTTGCCGGTGCCGATGTGGCTGTAATGCCGCAGCTTGCCGTCTTCGTGACGGATCACCAACGCCAACTTGGCGTGGGTCTTCAGTCCGACCAGGCCGTAGACCACGTGCACGCCGGCCTGTTCGAGTTTGCGTGCCCAGGTGATGTTCGCGTTCTCGTCGAAACGGGCCTTGATCTCGACCAGGGCGAGCACCTGCTTGCCGCGTTCGGCGGCATCGATCAGTGCCTGCACGATCGGGCTGTCACCACTGGTGCGGTACAGGGTCTGCTTGATGGCGAGCACGTGCGGGTCATCGGCGGCCTGGCGAATGAAGGCCTGCACGCTGGTCGCGAAGGAATCGTAGGGGTGGTGCAGCAGCACGTCACCGCGGCGGACCGAGCCGAACACGTCCACCGGGTCCTCGGGGCTGGCCGGCTGCAACTGGGGATGCGTCATCGGCACATGCTTGGGATAGTGCAGGTGCGGGCGGTCGAGACCGGCGATATCGAACAGCCCGGACAGGTCCAGCGGGTCCGGCAGTCGGAACACCGACTTCGGGCCGATGCCGAGTTCTCGCATCAATAGTTCGAGCGTCTCGTCGTCCATGCCTTCGGTGATTTCGAGGCGAATCGGCGGACCGAAGCGGCGCTTGAGGAGTTCCTTTTCGAGGGCCTGCAGCAGGTTCTCGGTTTCGTCCTCCTCGACGACGACGTCCTCATTGCGCGTGACTCGGAACACGTGGTGGTCGAGTACCGTCATGCCGGGGAAGAGTTCGTCCAGGTGGTGTTCGATCAAGTCCTCCAGCGCGATAAATGCGGTCGCATCCGAGGCGTTGGGGGAGTCCACCGGCAGGAAGCGCGGCAGCACCGGCGGCACCTTGATGCGGGCGAACTCGGGCTTCTTCTTTTTCGGGTGCTGCACCCGCACCGAAATGTTCAACGAGAGGCCCGAGATGTATGGGAAGGGGTGGGCCGGGTCCACGGCCAGCGGCATCAGGACCGGGAAGATCATCTCGCTGTAGAGGTCGCCGAGGCGCTGCTTCTCTTCGCCGTCGAGGTCGTCCCAGCGCACCAGCCGAATCCCCGCCTCAGCCAGGGCCGGCAGCACGGAGGCGCTGAACGCCTTGGCGTGCCGCAATTGCAGTTCGTAGGCCTCGCGGCGGACATTGTCCAGCACTGTCTGCGGGGCGACGCCTGCGGCACTTGGCACGGCTAGGCCAGTGCTGATGCGGCGTTTCAGACCAGCGACCCGCACCATAAAGAACTCGTCCAGGTTGGACGCGAAAATCGCCATGAAATTCGCCCGTTCCAGCACTGGCAAGGATTCGTCCTCGGCCAACTCCAGCACGCGCGTGTTAAAGGCGAGCCAACTGAGTTCGCGGTCTAGGAATCGATCATCGGGCAACTCGGAATCACCCGTGTCGACCGACTCGAAGTCATCATCGAGGTCGGTGACAGTCTGGGTGCCAGTGTCCAGCTGCTCCGCGTCCATGCGTTCCATCTAAGCACTCACCCCCGGGCCAATGTCGGTGGAAACGGCTGCAATCTGGGTGGGGGAGTCCGCGCTGCTTCGCGTGGCCACACCCTGCCCCTTATTCCTCTTCGGCAGCGTCGTCTTCGCTGAGGTTGAAGCGGTAGCCCACGTTGCGGACCGTACCGATCAGACCCTCCAAGTCGCCGAGCTTGGCGCGCAGACGACGTACGTGCACATCCACGGTTCGGGTGCCACCGAAGTAGTCGTAGCCCCAGACCTCGCTGAGCAACTGTTCCCGGGTGAATACCCGGGACGGGTGCGAGGCCAGGAAGCGCAGGAGTTCGAACTCTTTGAACGTCAGGTCCAGCGGCCGACCACGGACCTTCGCGGAGTAGCTCGCCTCATCGATGACCACACCAGAGGCGCGGATTGGAGTTTGGTTGGCGTCACTGGGATTACGACCGATCGCGAGGCGAATCCGGGCGTCAACCTCGGCCGGACCTGCCTGTTCCAGCAGTACATCCGAGATGCCCCAGTCGGGGCTGAGTGCGGCCAGCCCACCCTCGGTGACCGCCAGGATGATCGGGACCGAGTTGCCGGAGCTCGAGAGAATCTTGCACAGCGACTTGGCGCCGGCCAGGTCACGGCGGGCATCGATAATGACCAGATCACTATTGCTGGCGGTGACCAGTTGCGAGGCATCCGCGGGCACTCGGCGAACCTGGTGACTGAGCAATCCGAGAGCGGGGACCGGTTCCGGGCCTGGGGCAGAACTCAGGACGGTAACCTGCGCCATACCACCTCCCGGGTTCGAACACTCCCATCCTAGTGTGGCCTGCGGATGGACTTGTACGTCTCTGCCAATACCGAATCCTGCGCAGCAAGGTTTCTCCGGCACAATAGGGGTATGACATGGGCGCGCGGCAGTGTAGGACTGGTGTGGCTGGCTGCCCTGATTGGCGCCACGGTGGTCGTCTTCGTCATCCAAGACCAGGGGCTGCGAGTGATGCTGCCGCCGGTGCTGCTGGTGTTCCTACTCTTCGGCGCCTTTGTGCTGCAGCTCACCGTGCAACAGCCGGGCGCGATGCGGCGCGTGGTGGCCTCG
>ENA-UOVV01000699-UOVV01000699.1-compost-metagenome-genome-assembly--contig:-NODE-699-length-34859-cov-6.161706_pt1 | contig 34859 bp, 27 predicted proteins | sample MGYA00238155_ERZ761577 | MGnify/ENA primary metagenome ERZ761577 (study PRJEB28898, sample SAMN06268775) | compost metagenome | isolation source: Emeryville, CA | place: USA:Emeryville, CA | collected... | reverse complement strand
GGCGTCGATGGCTCGCCGGGCCAGTCCCGGACCAGGCACAGACCCACCGCGAGCCAAGCTGTCAACACCACCTGGCGCGGTTCACGGCTCCCTGCTCCCCTCAAGGGGGAGGGAGACGCAGGGGCCTCCCTCGATGGGATCGAGAGCGCCCCCTAGGCGCTCAGCGTCCGCCGCACCGCCGCGTCCCAGCCCTTCACCTTCTCCCGCCGCGTCCGCTCGTCCATTTCCGGCTCGAAGCGCCGGTCGCGCGCCCAGCTCTTGGCGAAGTCCGCCATGCCGGGCCAGACGCCGGCCTTCATGCCCGCCAGCCAGGCCGCGCCCAGCGCCGTGGTCTCGAGGATGGTCGGGCGGTCCACCGGTGCGTCCAGCACGTCGGCCAGGAACTGCATGGTCCAGTCCGAGGCCACCATGCCGCCGTCGACGCGCAGCACCGTCTGGGTGCCGCGTCCCTTCCAGTCCCTGCGCATGGCCTCCAGCAGGTCGCGTGTCTGGTAGCACACCGCCTCCAGCGCCGCCCGGGCGATTTCCGCCGGGCCGGTATTGCGCGTCAGCCCGTAGATGGCGCCGCGCGCCTGCGCATCCCACCAGGGCGCGCCCAGCCCCACGAAGGCCGGCACCATGTAGACATGCTGGCCGGGGTCGGCGCTGCGCGCCAGCGGCCCGGTCTCGCTGGCCTGCTTGACCAGCTTCAGCCCGTCGCGGATCCACTGCACCGCCGCCCCGGCGATGAAGATCGAGCCTTCGAGCGCATAGGTGGTTTCCCCGTTTAGCCGATAGGCGATGGTGGTCAGCAGCCGGTTGCGGCTGCGCACCATGTCCTTGCCGGTGTTGAGCACGGCGAAGCATCCGGTGCCATAGGTGGATTTGACCATGCCCGGCTCGAAGCAGGCCTGCCCGATGGTCGCCGCGTGCTGGTCCCCCGCCACTCCCAATATGGGGATGGCGGCGCCGAACAGCGCCGCCTCGGTGGCGCCGAAATCGTCGGCGCAGTCCTTCACCTCCGGCAGCATCTGCATCGGCACGTCCAGCAGCTCGCAGAGCTCCCGGTCCCAGCGGTTGCGGGCGATGTCGAACAGCAGCGTCCGTGCCGCATTGGTGGCGTCGGTGGCGTGCACCCGCCCGCCCGTCAGCCGCCAGATCAGGAAGCTGTCTATGGTGCCGAAGGCCAGTTCGCCCCGCCTCGCCCGCGCCCGCGCGCCCTTCACCTTGTCCAGCAGCCACTTCACCTTGGTGCCGGAGAAATAGGGGTCGAGCAGCAGCCCGGTTTTCTTCGTCACCAGCCTCTCGTGTCCCGCCCGCTTCAGCCTCGCGCACAGCGCCGCCGTCCGCCGGTCCTGCCACACGATGGCGTTGTGGATCGGCTTGCCGGTCTTGCGGTCCCAGATCACCACCGTCTCGCGCTGGTTGGTGATGCCGATGGCGGCGATGTCGCCGGCCGCGATCCTGGCCGCCTGCAGCGCCGTCCGCACCGACCACGCCACGCTGTCCCAGATCTCCTCGGGGTCGTGCTCCACCCAGCCGTCCTCGGGGAAGATCTGGGTGAACTCCTTCTGCCCCACCCCCGCGATCCGGCGCGCGCCGTCGAACACGATGGCGCGGCTCGATGTCGTCCCCTGGTCGATCGCCAGCACGAACTTGGTCATCAACATCCTCCACTCAACTTCCCCTCTCCCCTTGTGGGGGAGGGACGGGAATTTCCTCGTTCAGAGGAAATTCCAGGGTGAGGGGTGCTCTCCGCCGATGCGGTGCGGATGCGAAACCGCACACCCCTCATCCACCCCTTCGGGCCGCAGGACCGCCGGCTACCCCGCCAGATAGTCCTCCAGCCGCGCCGCCTCCTCCGGCGTCACCCGCAGCCCCAGCTTGGTGCGCCGCCACAATATGTCTTGTGCCGTCCGCGCCCATTCCTGCGCAACCAGATAATCCACCTCGGCGGCATGCAGCCCGGCCCCGAAATGGGGGCCGAGCTCCTCCGGCTGGCGCGCATCGCCGAGAATCGCCCGCGCCCGGGTGCCGTAGAGCCGCATCAGCCGCCGCAGCAATTCGGGGGGCAGGCCGGGATAGTCGAGCCCCAGCCGCCGCACTTCCGCCTCGAAGCTCTTCACCCCGAAATCGCCGCCGGGCAGGGTGCTGTTCCTGGTCCAGGCCGCGCCCTTGCGGCCCAGCACCCCCTCGATCTTCTCCAGCACCGCCTCGGCCAGCCGCCGCGAGGTGGTCAGCTTGCCGCCGAACACGTTGATCGCCGCTCCCGTCGCCGCGTCGCCCTCGAGCTTGAGCACATAGTCGCGCGTCGCCTCCTGGGCGGCGCTGGCCCCGTCGTCATAGAGCGGCCGCACCCCCGAATAGCTCCATACGATCGCCTCCCGCTTCACCGGCTGGGCGAAATATTCGCTCGCCGCCGAGAGCAGGTAGTCGGTCTCCTCCGCCGAGATCGCCACGTCCTCGGGGTCGCCGCGATAGTCGCGGTCGGTGGTGCCGATCAGGGTGAAGTCGCCCTCGTAGGGGATGGCGAAGATGATGCGCCCGTCCGCGTTCTGGAAGATGTAGCAGCGGTCGTGCTCGTAGAGCTTGCGCACCACGATATGGCTGCCCTGCACCAGCCGCACGTTGCGCGCCCCGTTGCGTCCCATCACGCCGTTGATCACCGCGTCCACCCAGGGCCCGGCGGCGTTGACCAGCATCCGCGCCCGCAGCGTCTGGCTGCCGCCCTCGCCCTCGAGCCGCACGGTCCAGCCGCCGTCCTCGCGCCGCGCCTCCGCCACCTTGGTGCGCACATGGACGGCCGCGCCCCGGTCCGCCGCGTCGCGGGCATTCAGCACCACGAAGCGCGCATCGTTCACCCAGCAGTCGGAATACTCGAAGCCCAGCCGGTAGCCCGGCTTCAGCGGCTTGCCGGCCACGTCCCGCGTCAGGTCCAGCGTCCTGGTCGGCGGCAGCAGGCGCCGCCCGCCCATGTGGTCGTACATCGCCAGCCCCGCCCGCAGCACCATGGCGGGCCGCAGCCCCTTGTGGTGCGGCAGCACGAAGCGCAGCGGCCAGATGATGTGGGGCGCGGCCGCCCACAGCACCTCGCGCTCCGCCAGCGCCTCGTGCACCAGGCGGAATTCGTAGTGCTCGAGATAGCGCAGCCCGCCATGGATCAGCTTGGTCGCCGCCGAGCTGGTGCCCGAGGCCAGGTCGTGCATCTCCGCCAGCGCCACGCTGTAGCCGCGCCCCGCCGCGTCGCGCGCCACGCTGGCGCCGTTGATGCCGCCCCCGATCACGAAAACATCCAGCATCGCCGTCCTGTCCGCTCCTCAGCCGATATTTCGCTTCTACGCCATTTGCTTTCGTTTTGGAACCGGTGTTCTTTCGTTTCCGCCTGGCTTGGCCATCTATCCTCTTCCATACAAGCCCGAGGTTGACCGCCGCCCCGCCAGCCTTTAGGGCAGGGGGCGTCCCTCCGGCCCGGATCGGCCAATGCTCGCCATTCTCTCCGTCATCGCGCCCATCTTCGCGCTCATCGCCTTCGGCTATGGCGCGGTGCGCTTCCGCCTGTTCCCGGCCGACGGCATCAAGTCGCTCATCGCCTTCGTCAACAATTTCGCCACGCCCTGCCTGCTGTTCTATTCCATCTCCACCAGCGATTTCCGCGCGGCCTTCAACATCGGCATCATCGGCCCCTACTACCTCGGGGCCATCGTCTGCTTCGCCCTCGGCAGCGTGCTGGCCTATCGCGTCTTCGGCAACCGGCCGGGCGAAAGCGTCTCGGTGGGCTTTTCGGGCACCTTCACCAATACCGTGCTGGTCGGCCTGCCCATCCTGTCGCGCGCCTACGGGCCCGAGGCGCTGCCGGTCACCCTGTCCATCATCGGCCTGCACGGCGCCATCCTGCTCACCCTCGGCATGGTCACCATGGAACTGGTGCGCCGCGACGGCCAGTCGCTGGCGCGCACCCTGGTGGTGGCGCTGCGCCGGGTGGTGTCCAATCCGCTCATCTGGGGCATCGCCGCCGGCATCGTCGGCTCGCTGGTCAATCTTCGGCTCGTGGAGCCGGCCGAGGCCTTCTTCTCGATGATGAGCCAGGCCGTGGTGCCCGCCGCCCTGTTCGGCATCGGCGGCGCCCTCAACGAATTCAAGCTCAGCGAGAACTGGAAGCAGGCGCTGGTGGCCTCGCTCATCAAGCTCGTCGTCCACCCCGCCATCGCCTATCTGCTCATGGTCTGGGTGCTGCGCGTGCCCATGGAGATCGCCCGCTACGGCGTCCTGCTCGCCGCCATGCCGGCCGGCGTCAACATCTACGTCTTCGCCACCTATTACGACCGCGGCGTCAGCGTCGCCGCCAATACCATCCTCATCTCCACCATCGTCTCCGCCCTGTCCATCTCCGCCTGGCTCTACGTGCTGAGCCTGTAGGAAAGGCCGGACCATTCTTCTTCCCCTCGGGGAGAAGGTGGCGCGCAGCGCCGGATGAGGGGGTCTTCAAGCCGCCTTCACCTCCGCCTTCTGCGCCAGCTCCCCCACCGGCACCGCGCGCAGCGGGCTGGCGCTTTCCGCGTCGAGCCCCACCGCCAGCCGCACATAGCGCTCGGTGGGGCAGAGCTGGTGGCGCGCGTCGAAGCCGATCCAGCCCAGCGCCTCGTCATGGGCCTCCGCCCAGGCATGCAGGCCGCCCGGCTGCTCGGCGTCCGCCGCCAGATAGCCCGTCACATAGCGCGCCGGAATGTCCAGCGCCCGCGCCGCGCCGATGAACAGATGCGCATAGTCCGCCGCCGGCGGCAGCGTCCCGGCCTCGGCGGCGCCCTGGCGCTGCACCTGCGATCCGTCGGCCTGCATCTGGCTCTGCCCCGCCTCCGGCTCGGCCAGGCCCAGCGTCTCGCCCACCCGCGCCATCAGCGCGTGCAGCACGTCCAGCCGCGTCTCCCGCCCATTGCGGAACTTGCCGTAGACGGTCACCGGCGCCCGGGTCAGCGGCGTCACCCGCTTGTAGAGCGCCGGCACCGGCTCGCCGCCCGGCCTGCCCAGCACGCCGTTGGTGTCGCGCGTGCTCACCACGCCGCGCGCCGCCACCGCGATGCTGCCCTCCGGCCGCGCCTGGTTCACCAGATGCACCGTGTTGCCATAGGCGTCGGCGAAGCGTCCCGCATTGCCGATCCCGGCCACCTCGACGCTCCAGCTCTCGGTGCTCTGCGCCGGCCCGGTGGGCGGCGTCAGCATCAGGTGCAGCACCGCCTGGGCGGTTCCCGGCGGCACGGTCAGGGTCAGCGTGTGGTCGATGGCGATGCGCATGGCGTCAGTAGAAATTGTAGCTTTCCGACAGGGCGTCGGTCACCCTGTTGTTGCGGGCGATGAACTCCACCAGGAATTCGTGCAGCCCGTGGGCGAAGATCGAGTCCATGCTCGCCCCTTCCACCATGGCCAGCAGCTCCGCCGCCGCGTCGTGGCAGCATTCCCGGCGGCCGTAGAACTCGCCCAGCATGTCGAGATTCTGCTGCACGAAGCGGGCGCAGAAGATCAGCGAGCGCGGCATTTCCGGCCTCAGGATCAGGAAGTCGGCGATGTTGTGGGCCTTGTAGCGGTCGTGATAGACGTGCCGGTAGGCCCGGTGGGCCGAGGCCGCGCGCAGGATCAGCGTCCATTGCTGGATGTCGAGATCCCCGCCCACCAGCGTCGCCCGCGGCAGCAGCACGTAATATTTCATGTCGAGGATGCGTGCGGTGTTGTCCGCCCGCTCGACGAAATTGCCCGCCTGCAGGAACGCGAAGCCGTCGTCGCGCAGGATCGTGCCCAGAAGCGCCCCGCGGAACTCGTGGCTGCGGTGCTTCACCCATTGCAGCAGGCCCAGCAGCTTGGCCCCGCGCACGTCCCGCGGCTTGATCTGGGAGAATTCCAGCCACGCCTCGTTCATGCTCTCCCACATGTCGGTGGTGATGGCCGTGCGCACCGAGCGCGCATTGGTGCGCGCCGCCATCAGGCAGGAGAACACCGAGCTGGCATTGTTGGGGTCGAACATCATGTAGTGGGCGACCGTATCCACGTCGGCCACCTCGTGCTTCTCGGCGAAGCCCTCGTCCACCTCGGCCGCCTGCATCATCGAGATCAGGTGCTCGCTCGCCCCGCCCTCGCGCCGGCTGGTCAGGCTCATGCGATAGCCCACCTCCAGCAGCCGCGCCATGTTCTCCGCCCGCTCCACATAGCGCGACAGCCAGAACAGGTTCGCCGCCGTCCGCCCCAGCATCCTCATCGGCAACCCTCCCGACAAAGGAATCCCCGCAATGCAGCGCCGGCCATCCTCAATCTTCCAGCACCCAGGTGTCCTTGGTGCCTCCGCCCTGCGACGAGTTCACCACCAAGGAGCCCTTCTTCAGCGCCACCCGGGTCAGCCCGCCGGGGGTGATCCGCACCTCGTCGCCCACCAGCACATAGGGGCGCAGATCCACGTGCCGCGGCGCCACGTCGCCATTGATGTGGGTGGGGCAGGTGGATAGCGACAGCGTCGGCTGCACGATGTAGTTGTCCGGCCGCGCCTCGATCTTCCTTTTGAATTCGGCCTGCTGCGCCTTGGTCGAGGTCGGCCCCACCAGCATGCCGTAGCCGCCCGAGCCGTGCACCTCCTTCACCACCAGCTCGTGGATGTTCTCCAGCACCCATCGGCGCTGCGCCTCGTCGGTGCAGTTGTAGGTCGGCACGTTGGCGAGCAGCGCCTTCTCGCCGAGATAGAATTCGATGATCTCCGGCACATAGGTATAGACCGCCTTGTCGTCGGCGATGCCGGTGCCCGGCGCGTTCACCAGCGTCACGTTGCCGGCGCGGTAGGCGTCGAACAGCCCGGGCACGCCCAGCATGGAATCGGGCCGGAAGGTCAGGGGGTCGAGGAAGTCGTCGTCGATGCGCCGGTAGATCACGTCCACCCGCTCGGGGCCGGTGGTGGTGCGCATGTAGACCTTGCCGCCGTCCACGAACAGGTCGTGCCCCTCGCACAGCTGGGCGCCCATCTGGTCGGCGAGGAAGGAGTGCTCGAAATAGGCCGAGTTGTAGATGCCCGGCGTCAGCACGGCGATGTTCGGCGTGCCGTTGGCCCCCTCGGGCGCCACGCTCTCCAGCGTCCGCCGCAGGTTCTCCGGATAGGTCTCGACCGGCGCCACCTTGGTGCGCTGGAACAGGTCCGGCGCCAGCATCATCATCGCCTCGCGGTCCTCCAGCATGTAGGAGACGCCCGAGGGCGTGCGCAGATTGTCCTCCAGCACGTAGAACTCGTCCGGCCCCACCCGCACGATGTCCACCCCGATGATATGGGCATAGACCCCCTTGGCCGGCTCCAGCCCCATCATCTGCGGGCAGAAGGCCTCGTTCTGCAGCACCAGCTTTTCCGGCACCCGTCCGGCCTTCAATATCTCCTGGCGGTGATAGATGTCGTAGAGGAAGGCGTTGAGCGCCCGCACCCGCTGCTCGATCCCCTTGGCGAGCCGGCGCCATTCGTTGGCGGCGATGATGCGGGGGATGACGTCGAAGGGGATGACCTTCTCGGTGCCTTCCTCCGAGCCGTAGACGGCGAAGGTGATGCCCAGCTTGCGGAAGATCGCCTCGGCATCGGCCTGCATCAGCGCCAGCGCCTTGTCGGGTTGTTCGTCCAGCCACTGGCTGAGGGCGCGGTAGGGTTCGCGGACGGACCCGTCCGGATTGTACATTTCGTCAAACGGCGTCTTGTCGCCCATTATGCTCCGCTTGGGTGATACGGCTTTCCCATCGCCTCGTCATTGCTACACATCTCGTCGCCGCCGTCCAGACAGTCAAAAAGGCGATGTGCCCGTTTTTCGTGCAGCCCCGGCTTGCCGAACCGCCCCCGGAAATGCTCTCATTCGCCGCGAAATCATCCCGTCCCCGTTCACGGAGTCATTCCCGCCTCGTTCGCGCAGCGGGGCGGGAAGCCATCATCTGATCGTCCAGCTCCGTCAGAGACCGTTTCCATGACCATCGAAATCCTCCAGACCTACCCCCTTCTCGCCTCCTGCGAACAGGCCCTGGCCCGGCGCTACACCGTCCACAAGCTGCACGAGGTCGCCGACAAGGATGCCTGGCTGGCCGAGCACGGCGCGCGCATCCGCGGCCATGCCGGCGCCGGGGTGCAGGCCGACCTCATGGACAGGCTCCCCAATCTCGAGATCATCGCCGGCTTCGGGGTAGGCTACGATTCCATCGACACCGCCGCGGCGCGGGCCCGCAACATCCGCGTCACCAACACGCCCGACGTGCTCAACGACGCGGTGGCCGAGCTCGCCATCGGCCTGATGATCGCCCTGGCCCGCCGCATCCCCCAGGCCGACCGCTTCGTGCGCGAGGGGCGCTGGACCGCCGGCAATTACGGCCTGTTCTCCGAGCTCACCGGCAAGACGGTGGGCATTCTCGGCCTCGGCCGCATCGGCAAGGAGATCGCCCAGCGCGCCCAGGCCATGAAGATGCGGGTGGTCTATTTCGGCCGCCGCCGCCAGCCCAACGTGCCTTACGTCTACTACGACGATCTCGAGCACATGGCCCGCGACAGCGACTGGCTGGTGCTCGTCGCCCCGGGCGGCAAGGACACCGAGGGCATCGTCTCCCGCCGGGTGCTCGAGGCGCTCGGGCCCGAGGGCCGGCTGGTCAACGTCGCCCGCGGCACGCTGGTGGACGAGCCGGCGCTGGTCGAGCTCCTGGCCGGTGGCGGCCTCGGCGGCGCCGCGCTCGACGTCTTCGTCGACGAGCCGCGGGTGCCCGAGGCCCTGCTCGGCCTCGACAACGTGGTGCTCTCCCCCCACCAGGGCAGCGCCACCCGCCAGACCCGCGACGCCATGGGCGCCCTGCTGGTCGCCAATCTCGACGCCCACTTCGCCGGCGAACCCCTGCCCAGCGCGGTGGTGTGACCGCCTGCGGCGCGAGACGGGGGAGGGGGCCTATTCCAGATTCTCCTGCACCATGGTGCCCGCCGCGTGGATGCACACCATCTCCAGCCGCTCCGGCCCGATGGCGGTGAATTTGTGCGGCGTGTTGGCCGGCACCACGCCGATGTCGTCGCGGCCCACCTCGAACGTCGCGTCCCCGGCCACCACCAGCGCCCGCCCGCGCTTGACGATCCAGGTTTCGGCATAGGGATGGGTGTGCAGCGGCGGGCCCTGTCCGTCCCCGGCATCGACCGAGAAGAACGAGATCGGCGTGCCATGGGCCCCGCCCTCGAAGCGGATGGTGCGGCTGGCGCCGGCCGGCCGGTCGGCAGCGGGCAGGATGGAAATCATCGTCTGTGTCCTCCGTGTTGCCCAGGCGACGAACGGGCCCCGGCCGTTTCGACATGGCATGCCGATCCCCGCGCCCGGGGCGATTGACGCCTGCATGCCGCCCCGGTATCAGCCCCTGCCGGGGCCGCTAGTCTCGGCCGCTGAATCCACACGCATCCGGCCCTTCGGCCGATGGGGGGCAAGTCGATGACCGAATGGTGGCGCGGCGGGGTGATCTATCAGGTCTATCCCCGTTCGTTTCAGGACAGCAATGGCGACGGGGTGGGCGACCTGCCCGGCATCATCGACCGGCTCGATCACATCGCCGGGCTCGGCGTCGACTGCATCTGGCTGTCCCCCATCACCCAGTCGCCCCAGGCCGACATGGGCTACGACGTCTCCGACTATCTCGAGGTGGACCGCCTGTTCGGCTCGCTGCAGGATTTCGACGTGCTGATCGCCAAGGCCCATGCCCTGGGCATCAAGGTCATCATGGACCAGGTGGTCAGCCACACCTCCGACCAGCACCCCTGGTTCCAGGAATCGAGCTTCTCGCGCGACAATGCCAAGGCCGACTGGTATGTCTGGGCCGACGCCAATCCCGACGGCACCCCGCCCAACAACTGGCTCTCGGTGTTCGGCGGCTCCGCCTGGGAGTGGCACACCGCCCGCCGGCAATATTACCTGCACAATTTCCTCACCTCCCAGCCCGATCTCAACTTCCACAATCCGAAGGTGCAGGATGCGGTGCTGGAGGTGATGCGCTTCTGGCTCGACCGCGGGCTGGACGGCTTCCGCCTCGACACGGTCAACTACTATTTCCACGACGCCAGACTGCGCTCCAATCCGCCGCTCAAGGCCCTGAAGGGCAAGCCGGTCACCAATCCCTACGACATGCAGAGCCATCTCTATTCCAAGAGCCAGCCCGAGAACGTCGCCTGGCTGCGCCGCGTCCGCGCCCTGCTCGACGAATATCCCGGCGCCGCCACCGTCGGCGAGGTGGGCGACGAGGAGCGCGGGCTGGAGCTGATGAAGCGCTACACCTCCGGCAGCGACCTGCTGCACATGTGCTATTCCTTCGATTTCCTCGGCCCCAAATTCTCCGCCGCCCATTTCCGCTCCAAGATCGAGGCCTTCTTCGCCGGCGGCGAGACCGGCTGGCCCTGCTGGAGCTTCTCCAACCACGACGTCATCCGCCACATGACCCGCTGGGCGCCCCACAGCGTCTCCCCGGCCGATCTGTCGCGCCAGGCGGCGGCGCTGCTGCTGACCCTCAAGGGCACGGCCGGCCTCTATCAGGGCGAGGAGCTGGGCCTCGCGGAGGCCGACATCCTGTTCGAGGAGCTGACCGATCCGCGCGGCAAGCGCTTCTGGCCCGAGGACAAGGGCCGCGACGGCTGCCGCACGCCCATGCCCTGGCAGGGCAACCTGCCCCATGCCGGCTTCACCACCGGCACCCCCTGGCTGCCGGTCAAGCCCGCCCAGGCCGCGCTCAGCGTCGACGTGCAGAACGCCGATCCGGATTCCACCCTCAATTTCTACCGCAATTTCCTCGCCTGGCGGAAAACCCATCCGGCCCTCATCGCCGGCGACATCGCCTTCTTCGACTGCGACGAGCCGGTGCTGGCCTATCGGCGCTTCGCCGGCGGCGACGAGCTGATCTGCGTCTTCAACCTCTCCCCCGAGGGCCGCACCGTCACCCTCTCCGGCATCGAGCCAACGCTGGAACCGCTCAGCCGCAACGCCGCCCTTTCCGGCTCCGCCCTCACCCTCGCCCCCAACGGCTTCGCCCTCCTCCCGGCCCCCGCCGGCAAGGCCGGGATACGCTACAAGGCCTGAGCGGGGAGCGTTCTCGCCACAGGGCGGGGCTGCCCCCGGGTCAGGCCCGGAAGGCGGCCCCGCCCTGTGGCGGTATGCGGACCCGCCTCGGCGCTCGCCGAAGCGTCGCCCCTCAATACACCCGCTCGAAGGTCCTGGGATCGAAGAACTGCATCTCCTCCCCGCCGCCGGGCTTGCGCACGAAGGCGCGGATGCAGCCGCTCCAGCGCTCCACGCGGGTGGCGTTCACCCCCTTTTGCCGCAGCCGCATCAGGTCGAATTCGTTGATCTCGCTTTCGGTGAAGGTCCCGCCGACCGAGACCCCGAACGAGATGTGCACGCCCGGCGGGCTGCCGAGGCAGAAGGGGGCGGCCTGTGCCGGCACGGTCAGCCCCACGAGGGCGGCGGCGAGGACGAGGGAACGCAGGGGCATGGTCAACTCCGGATCGGCGGCATCGGATGCGCCGGACGGCGCGGGTTCTCTTCCCGTGGGAAAAAGGGGCGGGGCAGGGGCTTGGGCGGCCCGCGCGTTCCCGTTTCCCTTCCCCGGCGGGGGGAGCGGGAATTCTCCACGATTCCATCGAATGCGGAAACGTCCTAAATGTGGCGGCCCTGCGCCTTTTTCTCCTGCCAGCGCACCAGCATCACCACTGCGGGGATGGCGAAGCTCAGCATCAGCAGGCGGATGACGTGGTGCGCGGCGATGAAGGCGGTGTCGTAGCCCAGCGCGATGCCCAGCGCCCCCATGCCCTCCAGCGCCCCCGGCGACAGGCCGAGCCAGATCTGGCCGAACGGCATGTCCACCAGCTGCGCCGCGCCCAGCGCCACCAGCGTCACGATGCCCACGGTCATCGCCGTGGCGATCAGCCCGCCCTTGACCGCCCCCAGGAACTCCGCCCGGGTGATGCCGGAAAAGCGCGAGCCGATCAGCGCGCCGGTGGTGATGAAGGTGGCGATCACCAGCGGCACCGGCATGGCCTCGGTATAGAGCCCGCCCAGCTTGGCCGCCGTCGCCGCCGCCATGGCGCCCAGCACCATGCCCGCCGGCACCTTGAGCCGGACGAAGACCAGCCCCGCGGCCACGCAGCCCCCCGCCAGCAGCAGCAATTGCAGCGGACTGAGGAAGGCCGTGGCCTCCGCCGGCGCGAAATGGTCGATGGGCAGGAACATCGCCCCGATCGGCACGGCGATGGTCAGCATCAGGATGCGGATCACCTGGATGATGACGATCTGGCGCGGATTGCCCACCCCGGTCGCGGCGATGCCGAGCACGAAGGACAGGTGCCCCGGAAACGAGCTGAGATAGGCCGTGCCCGCGTCCAGCCCGAACAGCCGGGTCAGCATCCAGCCGGTGGTGGCCACGATGATCGCCAGCTCCAGCGCCAGCGCCGCGAGGGTGATCGGCCAGCTCGCCAGCAGGCTCAGGCTGTCCGGCGCCACGCTGGCGCCCATCGACATGCCGATCAGCACGAAGGCCACGTCCCGCAGCCGGTCCGGCATGCGCACCGGCAGCCCCAGCATGGCCGCCACCGTCACCGCCAGCGCCCCGCCCATCAGCCACCCCGCCGGCAGCCCCAAAAAATGCGCCACCCCGCCCCCGGCGGCGGAAACCGCGAGGGTGAACAGGACCGGGACCATGGAACGGAGAGCGTCGGGGGCAGGCATGTCCCCTCCGCCTTACCCGATCCGCCGCAACTCGGAAAGGTTGACGCCAACGATCAATGCACCGCAGGCGCGGGCCATCGCCATCCTGCCCCGATTCCGCCATCCGCAGCGGTCGTCTGATCGGGAAGGGCAGCACCCGTGCAGTCGCGCCTGCAGGCCATGAGCGCTATGCTCGAAGGCTGGGTTGGGGGTTCCGGCTCCTCAACGGCGCCGAAATCCGTCCCTTCGGGAAGCCTCCCTCACCCCAGCGGCAGCGCCCGTTCCGCCAGCCTTGCCCAGTAGCTCACGCCCACCGGGATGGCCTCGTCGTTGAAGTCGTAGGTGTCGGTGTGCAGCTCGGTGCTGTCGCCGTTGCCGATGAAGATATAGGCGCCCGGCCGTTCGTTGAGCATGAAGGAGAAATCCTCCCCGCCCATCGAGGGGGCGACGTCCCGGTCCACCCGGTCGGCGCCGGCCACCTCCGCCGCCACCTCGGCGGCGAATTCGGCCTCCCGCTCGCTGTTGACCGTCACCGGATAGCCGCGCACATAGCGCACGCCCGCCCTGGCGCCGAAGCTCCGGGCGAATTGCGGCACGAACTCGCCCAGCTTGCGCTCGATATAGTCCTGCACCCCGCCGTCCAGCGTGCGCACCGTGCCGGTGATCCGCGCCGTCTGCGAGATCACGTTGTCCGCCTCCCCGGCCTCCAGCATGGTCACGCTCACCACCGCGCTCTCCAGCGGGTCGAGATTGCGCGACACGATGGTCTGCAGCGCCGTGATCAGCTGCGCCGCCACGATGATGGGGTCGATGGTCTGCTGCGGCCGCGCCGCGTGCCCGCCCTGGCCCTCGATGTCGATGTAGAAGCGGTCGGTCGCCGCCATGATGCCGCCGGCGCGGATGCCGAAATGGCCCACCGGCATGCCCGGCCAGTTGTGCATGCCGTAGACCTCGGCGATGCCGAAGCGCTCCAGCAGCCCGTCCTCGATCATCACCTTGCCGCCGCCGCCGCCCTCTTCGGCCGGCTGGAAGATCAGCGCCACCCGCCCGTCGAAATTGCGCGTCTCCGCCAGGTATTTCGCCGCGCCCAGCAGCATCGCGGTGTGCCCGTCATGGCCGCAGGCATGCATCTTGCCGGGGATGGTCGAGGCATGCGGCGCCCCGGTCCGCTCCGTCACCGGCAGGGCGTCCATGTCGGCCCGCAGCCCGATGGTCCGCCCGCTGGCATTGCTCCGCCCGTTGATGATGCCCACCACCCCGGTGCGCCCGATCCCGGTCACCACCGCGTCGCAGCCGAAGGCCCTCAGCTTCTCCGCCACGATCCCCGCCGTGCGGTGCACCTCGAACAGCACCTCCGGATGGGCATGCAGATCGCGCCGCCAGGCGACGATCTCCGGTTGGAATTCGGCAACGCGGTTGAGTACGGGCATGCAGGCATCCGAAGCAGGGGCAGACGGGACAATGTCTCTGTCCCAATCGCCGCCGTCAACCGCCGACCTTCTCTCCCACCCTCTCCCTTGCCGGAGAGGGACAGATTTTCTGCGTCCGGCAGAAAATCGGGGTGAGGGTTCTCTCAAACGCCTGCGGTGCCCTGTTCCTCTCCCCCTCGGGGAAGAGGGTGGATCGGCCGCAGGCCGAGACGGGTGAGGGGGCATCCGGCGCCCCGCCCACAGCACCCCGTTCCAACAAATCCCGCCGCACCGAACCGAATTTCCCCTCTCCCGCCTTGTCCCCCCGACCCCTTTTTGCCATTGAAGCGCCAGTCTGACGGAGCTGCCCATGAAAATCCTCGTCGCGGTCAAGCGCGTGGTCGATCACAATGTCCGCATCCGGGTCCGTCCCGACGGGTCGGGGGTCGAGACCAATGGCGTGCGCATGTCCATGAACCCCTTCTGCAAGCACGCCGTCGAGGCGGCCGTGCAACTGGCCGAGGCCGGCCATGCCGGCGAGATCGTCGTCGTCTCCGTCGGCCCCAGGGCGGCCAGCGACGTCATCCTCACCGCCCTCGCCATGGGCGCCCATCGGGGCCTGCTGGTCGAGACCGACGCGGCGCTCGAAACCCTCGCCGTCGCCAAGCTCCTGGCCAGGGTGGTGGAGGAGGAGCGGCCCGATCTGGTGCTGCTCGGCAAGCAGGCGGTCGATGACGATTCCAACCATGTCGGCCAGATGCTGGCGGCGCTCACCGGCCGGCCCCAGGCCACCTTCGCCTCCGCCATCAAGGTGGACGGCGCCGGCCTCGAGGTCACCCGCGAGGTCGATTACGGCCGCGAGACCGTCGCCCTGCCGCTGCCGGCCGTGGTCACCGCCGACCTGCGCCTCAACACCCCGCGCAATGCCGCCCTGCCCATGGTGATGAAGGCCCGCTCCAAGCCGCTGGCCGTGCGGCCCGCCTCGGGGTTCGGCGTCGATCTCGCCCCCCGCCTCAGGGTCGAGAACATATCCCCCCCGCCCGAGCGCGTGGTAGGCAGGACGGTCGGCTCGGTTTCCGAGCTCGCCGCCCTCATCGCCGCCGACATTTCCGCGATGGAGGCGATCCGATGAGCGTGCTGGTTCTCGCCGAGGTCGACAACGGCGCGCTCTCGCCCGCCACCGCGCGCATCGTCAATGCCGCGTCCCAGCTCGGCCCCGTCGATCTTCTCGTTCCCGGCCCCGGTGCCGCGGCCGATGCCGCCGCCGCGCTTGCCGCTGTCCGCAAGGTCCTGCGAAACGATAGCAATGTGCTGGCGGATAGCCTCGCTGACGTGCTGTTTTCGCTGGCTGCGGACTACGAATATGTGGTTTCGGGCGCCTCCAGCACAGGAAAGGACGTCATTCCGCGACTCGCCGCCCGGCTCGACATCCAGCCGGTCACCGACATCGTCGCCATCGAGGGGCCCGGCCGTTTCGTCCGCCCCATCTATGCCGGCAACGCGCTCGAGACCGTCGCCGATCCGCAGCCGCGCCACGTCCTCACCATCCGCGCCTCCGCCTTCCGCCCGGCGGCCGGCGGCAATGCCGCGCCGGTGGAAGTCCTTGAGTCTGCGGTGGTTTCCGCTGCGCGCTTCATCGCCGCCCACCGCACCGAGGGCGACGTGCCCGATCTGTCGACGGCGCAGGTCGTGGTCGGCGGCGGCGTCTCGGTCGGCTCGGCCGAAGGTTTCCGCCTGGTTGAAAACCTCGGCAGGATTCTCGGCGCCGCCGTCGGCGCCACCCGCGCCGCCGTCGATGCCGGCTACGCCCCCAACGACTGGCAGATCGGCCAGACCGGCAAGATCATCGCCCCCGATCTCTACATCGCCATCGGCATCTCCGGCGCCCTCCAGCACCTCGCCGGCATCCAGGGCGCCAGGCGGATCGTCGCCATCAACACCGATCCCGAAGCGCCCCTGGTCAAGATCGCCGACATCGCCCTGATCGGCGATCTGTTTGAAATCCTTCCGCAATTGACCGCCGAGCTGGAGAAGCTGGGCGTCGCTAGGGGCGCCGGCTGACCGGCGCTCCTTCCCTCTCAATTGCAAAAATTCCCCGCGCGCCTATAAAGACCGCGCCCTTCCACCGGACCTCCGAGACATGTTCGAGACCCTCACCAAGGCCCCTGGCGACAAGATCCTGGCGCTCATGGGCGAATATGCGGCCGACCCGCGCCCCGCCAAGATCGATCTGGGCGTGGGCGTCTACAAGGACGAAAACGGCGTGACCCCGGTGATGAGCGCCGTCCGCAAGGCGGAGGAGCGCATCCTCGCGAACGAAAAAACCAAGACATATCTGGGCATTGCTGGCAACAAGGGCTATGGCGCCGCCGTGCTCGACCTGGTGCTGGCCGACAGCGCCGATCGCGCCCGCCTGCGCATCGCCCAGGCGCCGGGCGGCACCGGCTCGCTCTGGGTGCTGATGCAGCTCGTCAACCGCGCCCGTCCCGGCGCCACCGTGCACGTCTCCGACCCCACCTGGGCCAACCACGAGCCCATTGCCGTCAATTCCGGCCTCAAGGTCGCGGCCTACCCCTATTTCGACCCCGCCACCCGCGGGGTGAGGTTCGAGCAAATGCTTGCCGCGCTTGACGGATTCGGCCCCGGCGATGTCGTGCTGCTGCATGGCTGCTGCCACAATCCCACCGGCGCCAACCTCACCGACGCGCAATGGGACCGGGTGGCCGAAAGCCTCCTGCGCACCGGCGCGCTGCCCTTCATCGACCTGGCCTATCTCGGCTTCGGCGACGGCATCGCGGCGGACGCCTACGGCACCCGCAAAATTCTGTCCACGGTCCCTGAAGCTCTGCTAGCCTTCTCGGGCAGCAAGAATTTCGGGCTCTATCGCGAGCGCGTCGGTGCCGCCATCCTGCTGGCCCGCAATGCCGGGCAGGCCGAGATCGCCAATTCGCAGCTGCTCAACATCATCCGCGGCGCCTATTCGCAGCCGCCCGACCATGGCGCCGAGATCATCCGCACCATCCTGGACGATGCCGCCTTGCGCGCCGAGTGGGAACAGGAGCTGGCCGTCATGCGTAACCGCATGATTTCATTGCGGAAAAATCTCGCGGAGGCGATCCGGGCGCGCTCCAACCGCACCGATTTCGACTTCGTCGCGGCGCATCGGGGCATGTTTTCGCTGCTCGGCCTCACCAGCGGGGCAGTCGATCATCTTAAGGCCGAAAACGGGGTCTATATGACGAGCGATAGCCGCATCAACGTCGCGGGCATCCCGGAGGATCGCGTCGGCGATCTGGCCGATGCCTTCCTGGCCGCGGTCCGCTGAGCCTGACGCTTGCGGCCCCGCGCCGCCATGGAATACATCTCTTGCCGACCGGCCGGGATGAAACGGATTTTAGGAGGGAACGATGAAGTTCTTCGTGGACACTGCCGACACCGCCGCCATCAAGGAGCTCTACGACACCGGGCTGCTCGACGGCGTCACCACCAACCCCTCGCTGGTTGCCAAGTCCGGTCGCGACTTCAAGGAAGTCATCGCCGAGATCTGCTCCATCGTGCCCGGCCCGGTCTCGGCCGAGGTGGCCAGCCTCGAATTTGACGGCATGGTCGCCGAGGGCGAGACCCTGGCCAGGATCGCCTCCAACGTCGTCATCAAGCTGCCGCTGACCCTCGACGGCCTCAAGGCCACCAAGTATTTCAAGGAGAAGGGCGTCAAGACCAACGTCACGCTCTGCTTCGCGGCCAACCAGGCGCTGCTCGCCGCCAAGGCCGGCGCCACCTATATCTCGCCCTTCATCGGCCGGCTGGACGACATCAATCTCGACGGCATGGAGCTGATCGAGAACATCCGCACCATCTACGACAACTACCAGTTCGAGACCCAGATCCTGGCCGCCTCGATCCGCTCGGCCAACCACGTCACCCAGGCGGCCCTGGCCGGCGCGGACGTGGCCACCATCCCGCCCGACGTCATCCGCAAGCTCGCCGCCCATCCGCTGACCGACAAGGGCATCGAAGGCTTCCTCAAGGATTGGAAGGCCACCGGCCAGTCGATCCTCTAGGGGCTGCCACCGTCGCCGGCCCACCTTCTCCCCTTGCGGGAGAGGGGGCCCGCAGGGCGGATGAGGGGCCGGCGGACCCGGTGGAGAGAACTCCTCACCCGTCCCGGCCTGCGGCCGATCCACCCTTTCCCGCAAGGGAGAGGGGAGGCGTCCGGCCAGTGGAGACCTCATGGCCGATACCGAACTCGCCGCTCAGATCAAGGCCGCCCTCGCCCGGGTCGAAATCCCCGGCGGCGGCGATCTGGCGGGCTATGCCGGGCTTTCCGAGATCATCGTCACCCCCGGCGCCATCGCCTTCGCCATCGCCGTGGCGCCCGGCATGGAGGCCGCCTTCGGCCCCGCCCGCGAGCAGGCGCAGCAGGCGGCCGCGGCGCTGGGCGGGGGGCGCAAGGTCATGGTCTCGGTCACCTCCGAAAAGGCCAATGCGCCCAAGTTCTCCCATGGCGCCGCCGCCCCGCCGGGCAAGACCCCGGTCCCGGGCGTCCGCCACATCGTCGCGGTCGGCTCGGGCAAGGGCGGCGTCGGCAAGTCCACCACCGCCGTCAACATCGCGCTGGCCCTGCGCGCCGAGGGCCTTGTGGTCGGTGTGCTCGACGCCGATCTCTACGGCCCCTCCGTCCCCAAGCTCCTCGGCATCGAGGGCCGGCCCGCCATCCGCGACGACGGCATCTTCACCCCGCATGAGGCCTATGGCCTCAAGGTCATGTCCATCGGCTCCATGCTGGTGCCCGGCCAGGCCGTGGTCTGGCGCGGTCCCATGGCCACCTCGGGCCTGCGCCAATTGCTGCGCGAGACCGATTGGGGCGGGCTGGACCTGTTGGTCATCGACCTGCCCCCCGGCACCGGCGACATCCACATCGCCCTGTTCCAGCAGACCCGGGTCGATGGCGTCGTCATCGTCTCCACCCCGCAGGATCTGGCGCTGATCGACGCCCGGAAGGCCATCGACATGCTGCGCCGCATGTCGGTGCCCGTGCTCGGCCTTGTCGAGAACATGAGCTATTTCATCGCCCCCGACACCGGCAACCGCTACGACATCTTCGGCACCGGCGGCGCCGAGCAGGCCGCCGCCGCGCTCGGCGTCGATTTCCTCGGCGCCGTGCCCCTGGTCATGTCGATCCGCGAGCATTCCGATGCCGGCGCGCCCCCGGTCGCCGCCGCGCCCGAGGGCCCGGAGGCCGCCGCCTACCGCGCCATCGCCCGCCGCCTGCTCGCCCTCGTGCCGGGCCTGCGCAGCTAGCCGAAGCGCCGCGCCTCCCGCCTGTATCGATTTCCGAAATCGATTGCGTTATCCGCCCCACCAATGCTATCCGCCGAGTCCGCAACGGCAAGGGCCGGCAGGGGAGGGGTCATGTTCTCGTTCGATCGCCGGGATTTCGGTCCCGAATTCATCTTCGGCGTGGCCACCGCCGCCTATCAGATCGAAGGCGGGCAGGGCGACGGCCGCGGCCCCTCCATCTGGGACAGTTTTTCGGCCACCCCCGGCAATGTCCACAATGGCGACACCGGTCGCGAGGCCTGCGATCACTACCGGCTCTGGCCCCAGGATCTCGATCTGATCCGGGACGGCGGCTTCGACGCCTATCGCTTCTCCTTCGCCTGGCCGCGCCTCATTCCCGAGGGCACCGGCGCGGTCAATCCGGCCGGCCTCGACTTCTACGACCGGCTCATCGACGGCATGCTCGAGCGCGGCATCAAGCCCTATGCCACGCTCTATCACTGGGACCTGCCCTCGGCCCTGCAGGATCGCGGCGGCTGGATGAACCGCGACATCGCCGGCTGGTTCGCCGACTATGCGACCCTGGTGGCGGAAAAATTCGGCGACCGCCTCCATGCCACCGCCACCATCAACGAGCCCTGGTGCGTCGCCTTTCTCAGCCACTATCTGGGCGTGCACGCGCCCGGCTACCGCGATCTGCGCGCCGCCGCCCGCGCCATGCACCACGTGCTCTTCGCCCACGGCACCGCCGTCGATGCCCTGCGCGCCGCCGGCGCGAAGAATCTCGGCATCGTGCTCAACCTCGAAAAATCCGAGCCGGCCACCGATAGCGAGGCGGACCGGGACGCGGCCGGCTTCGGCGACGCCCTGTTTAACCGCTGGTATCTCGGCGGCATCTGCAAGGGCCAGTATCCGGCCGAGCTGACCGAGTGGCTGGCGCCCTACCTGCCCGAGGATTACCAGCGCGACATGGAGGTGGTCTCCCGTCCGCTCGACTGGCTGGGCATCAACTACTATACGCGCGGCCTCTACAAGGCCTCCAGCCAGCCCGGCCGCCCGGTCGAGCGGGTCGAGGGGCCGCTGGAGAAGACCGATATCGGCTGGGAGATCTACCCCCAGGGCCTCACCGACCTGTTGGTCCGCGTGTCGCGCGAATACACCAGGATTCCGCTCTACGTCACCGAGAACGGCATGGCCGAGGTCGAGGGCGACGACGATCCGCGCCGCACCCGCTACTACGAGGACCACCTCAAGGCCGTGCTGGCCGCCCGAGCCGAGGATGCCGACGTGCGCGGCTATTTCGCCTGGTCGCTGCTCGACAACTACGAATGGGCCGAGGGCTACGCCAAGCGCTTCGGCCTCGTCCATGTCGACTACGCCACCCAGCGGCGCACCCCCAAATCGAGCTACCGCGCCTTCCAGGGCCTGCTGCACAACACGCGATAGGCCAGGGGTAAACGCCGGAGGAGCCGAGGCACCGCGCAATCCGGTGCCGGCACGTCCCGCGTCCCCTCACGCCACCTCCGGCAGCCGCGCCGCCATCAGCGCCCGGGTCAGCGGGTGCTGCGGATGGGCGAAAAGCTCGGCCGGCCGGCCTTCCTCCACGATCCGGCCCGCATCCATCACCAGCACCCGGTCGGCCATCGCCCCGATCATGTCGAGGTCGTGGCTGATGATCACATAGGTCAGGTCGTGGTCGGCCTGCAGCCGCGCCAACAGCGCCAGCACCTCCCCGCGTACCGACATGTCGAGCGCCGAGACCGGCTCGTCCAGCACCACCAGGCGCGGCCGCGTCACCAGCGCCCGGGCGATGGCGAGGCGCTGCCGCTGCCCGCCCGAGAATTCGTGCGGATAGCGCTCCAGCATCGCCGTTTCCATGCCCACCGCCTCGATCGCCTCGACCAGCCGCGCCCGGCGCTCGCCCGCGCCGATCCGGCCCAGCAGCCGCAAAGGCTCGCCGATGGAATCGCCCACCGTCATGCGCGGGTCGAAGCTGCCGAACGGGTCCTGGAACACCAGCGACACATCGGCCCGCCGCCGCGGCGGCAGGTCCGTGCCGCGATAGGCCGTCTCCCCCAGCCGCATCTGCCCGGCCGTGGCGGTGTCGAGCCCCACGATCATCCGGGCCAGCGTGGTCTTGCCGCAGCCCGAGGGGCCGACAATGGCCAGGCACTCCGCCTTGCCGACGGCGAACCGCACCCCGTCGACCGCCCGCAGCGGCTTTTCCCGCCACCACAGCAGGCCGCCCTGCGCATAGTCGCGCGTCACGCCCTCCACCGACAGCAGCGGCGTCCCGATGGGCGGGCGGGCCGGCGGGCGCTTGGGCATGCGGCTCGCCGCCACCAGTCGGCGGGTATAGTCCACCCGCGGCGCGCCCAGCACCGCGGCGGTCTTGCCCTGCTCCACCAGCCTGCCGGCCTGCATCACCGCCACGCGCGCGCACAGCGCGCCCACCGCCTTGATGTCGTGGCTGATGAACAGCAGCGTCATCTGCCGCCGGGTGCAGACCTCCGCGATCAGGTCCAGCACCTTGCGCTGGGTGATGACGTCCAGCGCCGAAGTGGGCTCGTCGGCGATCATCAGCTCGGGCTTGCCGGCCAGCGCCATGGCGATCATGGCGCGCTGCCGCTGCCCGCCGGAAAGCTGGTGCGGAAACCGGTGGGCATGCGCCAGCTCCAGCCCCACCTCGGCGAACAGGTTCGGCACCTCGATCTGCGGCGCCCCGGCCGTTTCGGTCAGCCGCATGGCCTCGGCCACCTGGTCGCCCACCCGCATCAGCGGGTTGAGCGCGGTCATCGGCTCCTGGAACACCATGCCGATCCGCTTGCCGCGCAGCCGCGCCATGGCGCGTTCGGAGGCGGGCAGGGGCGCCCCGTCGAACCGTATGCTGCCCTCGACCTGCGCCGTTTCCGGCAGCAGCCCGGCGATGGCCAGCGCCGTCAGCGACTTGCCCGAGCCGCTCTCCCCGATCAGCCCGAACCGCTCGCCCTTCCCGATGCGCAGCGTCAGCCCGTCGATCACCCGGCGCGCGCCGAAGGCGATGTTCAGCCCCTCGATCTCAACCAGCGCCATGGCTCAGCCCCTCCCGCCTGAGGCGCGGGTCCAGCGCGTCGCGCAGCCCGTCGCCGGCCAGGTTCAGCGCGATGACGATGGCGACGATGGTCAGCCCCGGCACCAGGCTCAGCCAGGGATGGATCAGGAACAGGCTCTGCGCGTCGCGCAGCATCAGCCCCAGACTGGTCGCCGGCGGCTGCGTGCCGAGCCCGATATAGGAAAGCCCCGCCTCCGCCAGTATGCCCAGCGACAGCTGGATCGTGCCCTGCACGATGACGAGGCTGAGGATGTTGGGCAGCAGGTGCTTGAGGGCGATGGCGGCCTTGCCGAGCCCGGCCAGCCGCGCGGCGGCCACGAAGTCCAGCGTGGCGATGCTCAGCGCCCCGCCGCGCGCCACCCGCGCGAAGACCGGAATGTTGAACACGCCGATGGCGACGATGGCGTTGAGCGCGCCCGGCCCCGACAGGGTGGTGATGAGGATGGCGACGATCACCGCCGGGAAGGCGAAGGTCAGGTCCGAGATGCGCAGTACCACCCATTCCACCGGCCCGCCCCAGGCGGCGGCCGCCAGGCCCATGGGCACGCCGATGCCGATGCCGATGGCCACGGCCAGCGCCGCGATCACGAAGCTGGTCAGCGTGCCCGACATGACCAGCGAGAACAGGTCGCGGCCCAGATGGTCGGTCCCCAGCCAGTGCGGTCCCCCCGGCGCCAGGAACCGCCGGGCGATGGCGATGTCGCCGATGGGGTAGGGGGTCCAGACCAGCGAGGCCAGCCCCGTCAGCGCGAAGACCAGCGTCATGGCGAGCCCGATCGTCAGGCTCGGATGGCGGGTGAGGTGCCGCCAGCTCATGCCCGCCGCTCCCTGAGGCGCGGATCGACCAGCCCGTAGGCCAGGTCCACCAGCAGCATGGTCAGCGTCACCGCCAGCACCAGCACGATGGTCGCCCCGCGCACCAGCACCAGGTCGCGCTCCGAGATGGCGGTGAAGATCAGCCGTCCCAGCCCCGGCAGGTAGAACACGTTCTCGACGATGATGGTGCCGGCGATCAGGAAGGCGAATTGCAGGCCGAGAATGGTCAATACCGGCAGGAAGGCGTTGCGCACCCCGTGCCGCCACACCGCCTCGCCCAGCGTCATGCCCTTGGCCCGCGCCGTGCGGATGAAGTCCTGCCCGGTCACGTCCACCAGCGCCGTGCGCATCACCCGCGCCAGGATGGAGGCCTGCGGCAGCGCCAGCGCCAGCCCGGGCATGATCAGCCCGCGCAAGGCGGCCCAGCCGTCCTCCTGCCAGGGCGTGAAGCCGCCCGGCGGCAGCCAGCGCAGCGTCACCGCGAACAATAGGGTCAAGAGCATGCCGAACCAGAAATTGGGAATGGCGACGCCCGTCTGCGCCAGCACCATCAGCGCCGTGTCGGTCGCCTTGCCGCGCCGCCGCGCCGCCAGGATGCCGATGGGCAGCCCCACCGCCATGGAGATCGCCATGGCGATCAGGGTCAGCGGCAGCGTCACCGCCAGCCGCTCGGCGATCAGCGCGGCCACCGGCGCCCGCTGCGTCACCGACACGCCGAAATCGCCGTGCAGCATGCCCCAGACCCAGCCGAGGAACCGCTCATGGGCCGGCGCGTCGAGCCCGAGCTGGGTCCGCAGCGCCGCCACCGCCTCGGCGCTGGCATTGATGCCCAGGATGAACCGGGCCGGATCGCCCGGCAGCAGGTCGAGCAGCAGGAAGATCACCGCCGCCGCCAGCAGCAGCGTCACCGCGAAGCCGATGAGCCGGCGCAGCACATAGAGCGTCAAGGGCCGGAAAAGGCCGGGATAACCCCCTCCCTGCCATCGCGGGCGGCATTTCGGGTGGGAATCGGGCTCAGGCGGGAGCCTTCCCCGGGCCGGGGAAGGGCGCCTTCACTCCACCCAGCGGATGTCCCGCAGCACCACGCCCTCGATCGGCGCGTTCTGCCACATGCCTTCGAGCCTGGCGTTCCACACGCCGGTCTGGGCGAGCTCGAACAGATAGCCGTTGACCGCGTCGCGGGAGATGATGGTCTGGATCTGCTCGGCCAGCACCTTGCGTTGCGCCTCGTCGGTCGTGGCATTCAGCGTCTCGTTCAGCGCCTGCACTTCGGAATTGTCGTAGCCGAAGTAGTAGTCGGGATTGGCATAGATGCCAATGTCGAACGGCTCGACATGGCTGACGATGGTCAGGTCGAAGTCCTTGTTCGTCAAGACGTCTTCCAGCCACTGCGCCCATTCCACGTTGACCAGCTCCAGCCGGATGCCCACCTGGGCGAACTGGCTGGCGATGATCTGGCCGGACAGCCGCGCATAGGCCACCGGCGGCAGCTTCAGCGTCGCCGAGAAGCCGTCGGGGTGCCCCGCTTCCGCCAGCAGCGCCTTGGCCGCTTCCGGGTCGTAGGGATAGGTGTCGGTCAGGTCTATGTAGTAGGGATGGTGCGGGGCGAAATGCGTGCCGATGGGCACGCCGTAGCCATAGGTCGCCCCGTCGATGATCTCCTGCCGGTTCAGGGCGTGGGCCATGGCCTGGCGCACCGCCAACTGGTCGAAGGGGGCCTTGGCGTTGTTGGTGGCCAGGATGGTCTCGCCCTCGGTCGAGCCCACCAGCACCTTGAATTGCGGATTGCCCTCGAACACCGCCAGCGCCTCGGGGGCGAAATTGTTGGTGCCGTCGATATCGCCGGCCAGCAGGGCGTTGGTCATCGTCGCCGTGTCCGAGATGAACACGTAGCTCGCCCGGGTCAGGGCCGGCTTGTCGCCCCAATAGGGGCCGTATTGCTCGAGGATCACCCGGCTGCCCCGGTCCCACTGGATGAAGGCGAAGGGCCCGGTGCCGATGGGCGTGGTGGCGTTGTTCCCGGCGCTCTCGGGCGCCACGATCACCGCGTCCCCGCGCCCCAGGTTGAACAGGAACAGGCCGTCTGGCCGCGACAGGGTGAACTCCACCGTCAGCGGGTCGATCACGGTCACCGCCTCGATGGGCGCATAGAGCGCCTTCTGCGCATTGACGCTGTCCTCGGCCAGGATGCGCTCGAAGGTGAATTTCACGTCCTCGGCGTCGAAGGCGGAGCCGTCGTGGAAGGTCACGCCGTCATGGAGGCTGAAGGTATAGCGCAGCCCGTCCTCGGCAATGCTCCAGCTCTCGGCCAGCCCCGGCTGCACCGCCCCGGTCTCGTCGATGCGCACCAGCCCCTCGAACACGTTCTGGTAGACCACCACGTCGATGGCTTCGGCGGCGCCCGCCGTGGGGTCCAGCAGCGGCGGCTCCAGCGCCACTCCGATGCGGATCTCCGTCGGCTGCGCCATGGCCGCGGCGGTGGCGAGCAGCAGCCCGGCAGTCGCCAGGGCCAGGGACCGGATCTTGAACATCGAACGTCTCCTCGAGTGGAGGCCATGCCGCGGCCTCCTCTCCTGTATAGGCAATCCGGCGTTGCGGCGCATCAGCCCCAAATGTCAAACTTTTCGCCTGTCGCCCGCCCAGGAGGCAAGAATGACCGGGATCAGCCCCACCAGCACAATGCACAGCGCCGGCAGAGCCGCCTGGGCGAACAGCCCCACATTGGCCCGCGAATAGACCAGGGTGGCCAGCGTCTCCACCCCCAGCGGCCGCAGCAGCAGCGTGGCCGGCAGCTCCTTGACGATCTCGACGAACACCAGCGTGCCGGCCGAGAGCAGGGCCGGCATCAGCGTGGGCAGGTCCACGCGCAGCAGCACCGCCAGCCGGCCCGCCCCCAGCGTCCGCCCGGCATCGAGCATGGAGCGGCCGCGCTTGCGCATGGCGGCATCCAGCGTCGAATGGCTGACCGCCAGGAACCGGATGGCATAGACATAGACCAGCGCCGCCATCGAGCCGGACAGGATCAGCCCGGGCCGCCAGTCGAACAGCGCCATGGTCATGCGGTTGAACCACAGATCGGCCTGTCCCAGCGGCTGCAGCAGGCCCAGCGCCAGCACCGTGCCGGGAATGGCATAGCCGAGCGTCGACAGCCGGATCAGCTCGCGCCTCGGCCCCGCGCCGGTCTCTCCCAGCCGCGCCGCCAACAGGCCCAGCCCGACGGTCACCACCGCTCCCGCCAGCCCAAGCGTCACCGTGGGCGCCAGCGCCCCCAGCGTCAGGGCGACGGTCTGCGGATGCCACAGCCGCACCGAGAGATAGGCCAGTTCCCCCGCCGGAATGCCGAAGCCGAACAGGAACAATATTGCGCAGAAGCCGCAGGCCAGCCAGCGCCGCGCCCCGCCGAGGCGTTCGCGCGCCGGGGGCACGCGGCTGTCGCGCTGGGCCGCATAGGCCCGGGCCTGCCGCGCCCGCTGCTCCGCCACGATCAACAGGCCGATCACCAGCACCACCGTCACCGCCAGCTGCGCCGCGCCGCCGAAATCCGAGCGGTTGATCCAGGTCGAATAGATGACGGCGGTGACGGCGTTGATGCCGAAATACTGCACCGCGCCGAGATCGTTCACCACCTCCATCATCGCCAGCGTCATCCCCACCACCAGGGCGGGGCGCGAGATGGGCACGATGATCTCGAAGAAGGTCCGGGTGCCGCCGGCGCCCAGCGTGCGCGCCGCAATCCCCAGCGCCGTCGACTGCATGAGGAAGAAGGTCCGGCAGGCGACGTAGCTGTAGGGGTAGAGCACGGCGGACAGCACCAGCGTCGCGCCCCACTGGCTGCGGATGTCGGGAAACCAGTATTCCCGGATGGTCTGCGCCCCGTTGATCTGGCGCAGCGCGCTCTGGATGGGGCCGGTGAAGTCGAGGAACTCCACATAGGCATAGGCGGCGAGATAGGTGGGCACCGCCAGCGGCAGCACCAGCGCCCAGTCGAACAGCCGCCGCAGCGGGAAATCGTAGTGGGTGACGAGCCAGGCCGCCGTCAGCCCGGCTGCGCCGGTGACGAGGCCCACCGAGACCATCAGCAGGCCGGTCTCGCGCAGGGCCGTGGGCAGCATCCGCGCCGCCAGCCCGTTGCTGCCGCTGCCGAGAGCCCCCAGCGCGGCGATGGAGAGCCACAGGATCGGCAGCCCGACCACCAGCACGAGCGCAAGCGACAGGACCGGCGGAGCCAGAGCCCCGCCGGTCCCCATGCGTCTCGTCGATGGGACCGGCGCGTCTATGCCGCCCTCAGTTCTGCGGGCCTTCGTCGAACTTCAGCTCGTCCACCAGCGCGGCGGCTTCGTCGCGATAGGCGGCGACCTCGGTCAGCGGCACCTCGGAGGCCTTGAGCTCGCCCCAGCTCAGCACCAGCTCGTTGATCGGGGCGCCGGGCACCACCGGGAACTCGTAATTGGTGTCGGCATAGATCGACTGCGCCTCGTCCGAGAGCAGGAATTCGATCAGCGCGTTGGCGTTCTCGACATTGGGCGCGTGCTTGGCGATGAAGCCGCCGGCCACGTTCACCTGGGTGCCGGCGCCCTCGGCGTCGGGATAGATGATCCGGGCGGCATTGGCCCAGTCCTTCTGCTCCGGCTCGGCTTCGTTGTTCAGCATCGCGCCCATGTAATAGGTGTTCACGATGGCCAGGTCGCAGGTGCCGTCCAGGATCGACTTCACCTGGCCGCGGTCGTTGCCGGTGGGGGCGAAGGCCAGGTTGTCGCGCACCTTGGTCAGCCATTCGCGGGCCTTGTCCTCGCCATTGGCGGCGATGTAGTGGGCGATGAGGCCGATATTGTAGGCATGGGTGCCCGAGCGGGTGCAGATGCGGCCCTTCCACTCCTCCGAGGCCAGGTCCTCATAGGTCAGCGCGGTGGCGTCCACCCGGTCCTTGGAGACGTAGAACACGCGGCTGCGCAGCGACAGGGCGGTCCAGTTGCCGTCGTCGTCGCGGAAGGCCTCGGGCACGCGCTCGGCCAGGGCGGGGGTGGTGATCGGCTGGGTCAGGCCCTGCTCCTCGGCGCCGACGAGATTGCCGATGTCCACGGTCAGCACCACGTCGGCCGGCGACAGCTCGCCTTCGGCGGCCACGCGCTCGAGCAGGCCGTCGCCGGCATAGAGCACGTTGGCGGTGATGCCGGTTTCGGCGGTGAACCTGTCCAGCAGCGGCTGGAGCAGGCTCTGCTCGCGATAGCTGTAGATGTTGACTTCGCCGCTCTGGGCGAAGGCGGGCGTGGCGACGCCGCACAGAACGGTGGTGGCCAGAAGGGCGCCGAAAAGGTGCGCGGTCTTGGTCATCTGCTTCTCCTCGAACATCGGGAGTCAAGGTCCCGGTTGACGCGGGGCTTAATGGGGCCTGCCGATGCCGGAGTCAATAAATGCCAATGAAAACAATTGGTTGCAGCTTAGAATGGTTCAAAGGACCCAGTCGATAATTCAACGATGACAAATGATTAGCTGATTGGAAAAATCTTCTTTTCCCGAGGCTTCTGTCCGCGCTGTCCTGAAGTCCGGGGCCTGGCGTGGCTTCGCGCCGGATTCCCGCACGTCCTAGACCGGCGCGGCCGGCTTGCGGGTCTCGACGAGATCGGCGGGTATCTTGAGCGTGAACAGCATGCCCTCGGCGCCCGCCGGGTCCACCGACAGCGACACGGCGTTCACCGCCAGCAGCGAGCGGGTCAGCGCCAGCCCGACGCTGGAGCGCACCGGCGCCAGCATCTGCCCGTCCTTGCCCACCCCGTCGCGGAACACCACGAAGCGCTCGGCCATGTCCACCGCATGGGCCGAGCTGTCGCGCACATGGATGGCGATGCCGCCGTCGTCCAGATATTGGGCCGAGATCACCACCGCGCCGCCGGTCGGGGTCTGGTCGATGGCGCTGGCCAGCAGGTTGAGCACGGCCTGGGCCAGCGACGCCCGGTCCGCCGTCACCCGCGGCAGCGTCTCCGAAATGGCGTTGCGCACGATCACGCGGGCGGCGTTGGCCTGGTCGCGGATGCGCACCACGCAGCTTTCGAGCAGGCTGGTCAGGTCGAGGCTGGCGCGCTGCGGCAGGTAGCGCCCGTCGCGCAGGCGCACATAGTCGTCCAGCTCGTCCACCAGCGCGGCGATTTCCTGGCCGGCGCGGGCGATGTCGTCGGCATAGCCTTCGTAGCGCTCATTGCCCAGGGCGCCGAACGCCTCCGAGCGGATCAGGTCGGAAAAGCCGACAATGGTGTTGAGCGGGCGGCGCACCCCGCGGCTGATCCGTGCCAGCAGCGCCGGGTCGATGTCGGCCGGGCCGGCGAGGCGGGCCGGCGTCGTCTCGCGTCCGCGCACGAAGCCGAAATAGCCGCTCAGCACGCCGGCCTGTCCCTGGGCGAACAGCAGGATTTCCGCCCGCCCGTCGGCGGAGCGCAGCGCCAGGCACGGCCGCGCCGTCTCGGCGAAGCGGGCCGGCCGTTCGAGGAAGGCGCGCAGCGCCACCCCGTCATCGGCGCTCACCAGCCCCGAAAGCGTCTGGCCCGCCAGCGGCTTGCCGGCCGCCAGCAACCCGCTGGCCGCCGCATTGGCCTGGCTCACCGTGCCGGCCCGGTTGGTCTCGAAATAGCCGTCGCCGCGAATGTCGGCGAATGTCTGGGCGAAGGCGCGCACTGCCTCCTCGTGCCCCGTGCGCACCTCGGTGGCGCTGGCCGACAGCATCAGCGCCGGCCGGCCCTGCCAGGAGATGGATTGCAGCCGCGCCGTCACCGGCACCAGCGTGCCGTCGCGCTGCACCAGATGGTTGACCGGCCCGGCCTCCTGCCCGGCCGGCCCGGTGGCGGGGAACACCGCCGCCAGCCCGGCCGCGCGCAGCGCCTCCACGGAATCGTAGCCGATCATCTCGGTGATGGCGCGGTTGGCGAACAGCACCTGCTGGTCGCGGAACACCAGTATGCCCAGCGGCAGCCGGTTCAGCACCAGCGTCTCGCCGCCCAGATTGACCAGCGATCCCGACCGCACCGCCTCCGGCAGGGCAGGGGGCGGGGCGGGCGCCTCGTCCGCGCCGTCGCCCGACGGCCCGAGATCGCCCACCCGGTCGGTGAGGATGCGCGACAGCTCGTCGAAATTGTAGCGCGACACCCGTTCCACCGCCTCAGCATCGGCAGGGGCCGGCGGCGCCGGCTCCGCCAGGGAGACGGCGGGCCGCGCCTCGGTTTCCGCGCTCTCCACCCCCGCGGCGGCGGCCTCGGGCTGCGGTTCCACGGCCTGCCCGGTTTCCGCCTCGTCGGCGGGCACGGGCCCGGTATCCTCGATGGCGACGGCACTATCGGGTTCACCCGCAGCCGTAGCCGGCTCGGGCCGGAAGCCCCGCCCCGTCACCCTGTAGAGCACCGGCGCTGCCGTTTCCGGCTCGTCTCCCGCGGGGGCGTTCGCCTCGTTCTGCTCGTCTTCCTCCGCCTCGGCAGGCGCCGCGGCAGCCGGCGGCAGGTCGTCCTGCGCCGTCAGCGGCGTATAGAGCGCCTCGTCCGCCGCCAGCCGGTCCACCAGCGCGCTCAGCCGCCGCGAAACCGCGCTCGGCTCCGCCTCGTCCTGCGGTTCCGCCGGGGGGTCCTCGTCCGCATCCTTGTCCGCCAGCGCCGAGGCCCAGGCCTGCGGATCGTCGGTGCCGATATCGGGTGCCTGCTCCGCCGGCTCCGGCGGGGCCTCCGTCTCCGGGTCGTGCCAGTCCTCGAGCGCCGGCTCGGCTTCCGCCGCCGCTGCGCCTTCGGTTTCCGCCGGCGGCTCCGCTGCCGGCTCGGCCTCCGGCCGCCCGGTCGCCGCCTCGGCGCTCTCGCCGTCTTCGGCCTCGGCCGCCGCCAAGATGTCGGGCGCCACCGGGTCCACGGCCACGATCAGCAGCGCCGGCTGGTCCTGCTCCCAGTGCAGGGGCGTGGTGGCGCAGGTGGCGGAAACCGCCTTCTCGCCGGCCAGGAACTGGATGCGCGCGAGGCTCGTGCGCCCGCTCACGCCCAGCCGGATGATGCGCGAGACCTGGCCCTTGATCGGGATGGCCAGCGGCGCCCGCTTCAGCCCATGCTTCTTGAGCTTGGCCAGGAACAGCCCGGCCGCCGCATTGGCCCAGATCAGGCTCTTGCCGTCGCCCGACCACAGCCAGGCTGGGCGTGCGTCGTCGGCGTGCTGCAGCACGCGATGCGCGTTCGGCGATGTGCTCCAGCCTTCATTCATGGACTGCCTTTGCGAGACGGCGCCGCCCCTGAACCTGTTCCAATCCGGCACAAATGCCAGGGGTTCCTTAATCGTTCTTCAATATCGCGCCGGGCTGGCCGAATCCAGCCCGGCCTCCGCCGCCCGGCGTTTTCCCACCGCCATGGTTAAACGCGGTCTCCTAAGGAATGGTCACGGCCGGGAGCGCCTTTGCGCCCTCCGCGCCCGCTGTCCACAACCCCCAAATCGGTGCTTGTCATCCCGTGCGTCTCGACCTATGTTCCGCCCGTTTTCGGACGCCCCTCGCGTCCGTCACGCCCCATGCCGCCTTAGCTCAGTTGGTTAGAGCGCTAGATTGTGGATCTAGAGGTCCTCCGTTCAATCCGGAGAGGCGGTACCATCCCCTCCTCGATCACCGGGCCAGGCGCAGCGCCGACAGATCGTTGGCGATGGCGGCGAACGTCTCCTTGAGCTCGCTGGCCGCCGCGGGGAAACGCGCCCGGTCCGGCGTCGAGGCGCAATTGGTCAGCATCGCCTGCACCGTCGCCGGCGTGCTCTGCGTCACCGTGCCGGTCGCTAGGCCGATCGTGTAGACGGTGATGCCCTGGGCCTTGGCATTGGCGCAGGTCTGCGACGTCCGCGTGTTCATCTCGGTCACGATCTGGGCATTGGTCGAGCTGACGCTGCCCTGGGCGCTGCTGATGCTGCCCAGGCGCTCGATATTGCCGCCGCTCGACGAGTTGGCGTTGGTGTTGCGCGAATTGTAGGGATACCCGTAGGCCGAATAGTAATACGACCCGTTCAGGTTGCCGGTGCGATAGGCGGTGTTCTCGCCGTCCGTCATCACGATCAGCACCTTGGAGGTCGCCTCGTCATAAGGGGCGCCTTCGGTGAAGGGAGCCGTGGGAGACAGCACGCGGAAGCCCCAGGCGGTGCCTTCGTGGATGTTCGTGCCGCCCAGCGCCTCCATGTTGTTGATTGCGGCGAGCACCGAATCCGGATCGTCGGTGAGCGGCAGCAGCGGCTGCACCGGGCAGTCCGCATTCGGCCCGGTCTGCCCGGAGCTGTGGGACAGGTTGCCGTAATACTTGCAGACCCGCTCCTGATATTCCCGCTGCGACAGGCCGGTCGGAACATAGCCCCCGCCGACGCAGGTGCGTTCGCGGCTGAAGGTCTGGTTGTTGCCCGAGCCGGATTGATGGGTCCAGCTGGAATAGCTGCTCCAGGTGCGGCAGGAGCAACCCGGTGCATGCTGGCCGTAATAGGCCCCGGGATACTTGGCGCTGCTGCTGAAATTGACGGGCCCCACGGGGGCGGCCGTCTGGGCCGTGTGCGTCGTGCAGCTGCCGTTCGACATGGCGCTGTTGCAGCTGGTGCGCAGCTGGACCTGCCGGCAGGTGGTGTTGCCTTGCGCGGGGCGGTCGCAAACGGCCGGGGAGTCCGAGGTATAGTTGTTGTAGTTGCCCATGCTGTAGAGATTGTCCGGCGTATCGGGAGCGAACAGCGGCACGAACAGCGTGTTGGGCTGGCCGCTCACAGGCGTCGTGTCGTCCGTGTCGAGATATTCGGTGGCCAGCGTGCCGCTCTTGATATGCGGCCGTGCCTCCACGCAGCCGCGCCAGCTGTCGTTGGAAATCTGGTCATAGAGGGCCAGGCGGTCGAAGGCCGTGTTGAATGGCGTGCCCTCGTCGTCGTCATTGTCGAAATTGTCGTTGGCGATGGCCGAGGTGCCGAAACGGTCTATCCAGCCCGCATTGGCGTTCTGCGCGCCGATATTGACATACATGGTGAAGGGCACGAGCCCCACCCGCACGTCCTCCACCAGCTCTGCCCCCGGCGCGGGAATGCAGGTATTGCCGCTGTCCACCACCTCCGAATACATCAGGATGTTCGTGGCGCAGCGGGCCGCCGCGACCAGGTTGGCCATGCGGCCTTCGTTCTGCATCGAGCCCGAATTGTCGAGCACCATCACCACTTCCAGCGCCAGCTTCTTGCGTGTCGCCTCCGATTCCACCCGGGCGCTGAGGCTCCGCACCCCGACCAGCGAGACGAAGGTGGTGGGCATGGTGTAGCGGGCGCGGAGATAGAGCGAGCCGTCCTCGGGCACGGCGCGCACTGCCTCGATGTCGATGCTGTCGGAAATCCGGGCGTCGCCGACCCGCTCGATCAGGATCGCCAGCGCCGCCTCCGCCACCGACTCGTCGCTATAGTCGTCCTGGAAGATGCGCGGCTGCAGCGCCAGCGCCGCCGCGTCCAGCGCCACCTGGGCCCGGTTGCGCGTCTGCTCCATCCACACATAGTCCACCACCGCCCCGCCCATGGCGATCAGCACGATGGCCATCACCCCGAACAGGACGGCGAACACGCCGCGTTCGTCGGCGGCAAAGCGCTTCAGCAGCTCCGAAAGGCGAGACATGGAAGGTCCCTTGAGGGTCGACGCTGGCGCCAGTCTCAAGGAAAATCCTTATTAAAGGACGACCACCTTCGTATTAAGTTGGACGCGTCCGTAAAGGTCGATCACATCTTCGTTGGTCATGCGGATGCACCCCGACGACACGTTCTGGCCGATCGACCAGGGCTCGTTGGTGCCGTGGATGCGGTAGAGCGTGGAGCCGAGATAGAGCGCCCGCGCGCCGAGCGGATTGTTCGGCCCGCCCGCCATATGCGCCGGCAGCCCCGGCTGGCGCTTGCGCATCTCGGCCGGCGGCGTCCAGCTCGGCCATTCGGCCTTGCGCGTGACCCGGTGCGTGCCGCTCCACTCGAAGCCGGTGCGCGCCACCCCGATGCCGTAGCGCAGGGCCCGCCCGTCGCCGAGCACGAAGTAGAGGAAATGCGCGCGCGTATCCACCACGATGGTGCCGCTGCGCTCCCGGGTGGGGTAGGGCACCACCTGCCGCATGTAGATCGGGTGCACCTGGGCATTGCCTTGCAGCATCAGCGCATGGCGCGGCGTCTGGCTCGAAACCGTCACCCCTGGCGGCGGGTTGTACCGCCAGCCCGGCTGGAACGTCTGCGCCTGCGCCGGCATCGCGGCCGCCAGCACCCAGCAGGCCGCCAGCGCGGCGGCGAACATGCGCCTGTGTCGAGCGATCATGGCCCAGCACCCCAATTTCCTGTGGCCGCGATTGTCCCCGACAAGCCCCAAGGAGTGGTCAAGCCGCATGGTTAATGCCCCGCTCCCGAACGGGGTTAACCGCTGCTTGCCCTTCGTCGCCACGGCGCAGCACCACCCCAGCCCGGTGTGCTTCGGCACACCCCGGGCGGAATCCCCGGATACCCGCGACTCCTAGGTCGTGTGGACAGTTGGCCCGTGGTGGGTCCGGGACTGGCCCGGCGACGCCACCCTTGGTCACCCTCGGGCTTGACCCGAGGGCGTTT
>ENA-UOVV01000698-UOVV01000698.1-compost-metagenome-genome-assembly--contig:-NODE-698-length-34881-cov-10.907339_pt1 | contig 34881 bp, 30 predicted proteins | sample MGYA00238155_ERZ761577 | MGnify/ENA primary metagenome ERZ761577 (study PRJEB28898, sample SAMN06268775) | compost metagenome | isolation source: Emeryville, CA | place: USA:Emeryville, CA | collected... | reverse complement strand
AGAGGGGTAATTGCCCCGATACCGGTAACTACTACTCTCTTGAAACTCATAAAGTGTAGAAAGAGAAATGATACTTTTAAGAATTAAAGCTTTTTGTAAATTATCACTTACTTAGTATTAGCCTCAAGATAGCTTATCGCCTGGCCCACAGTACCGATGTTTTCTGCTTGATCATCGGGAATTGAAATGTTAAACTCCTTTTCAAACTCCATGATCAACTCTACTGTATCAAGCGAATCTGCGCCAAGATCGTTAGTAAAGCTTGCTTCGGGAGTCACTTCCGACTCTTCGACACCGAGTTTTTCGACGATAATTTGCTTAACTCTTTCTGAAATTGTTGACATCCTGTTTGTGCTTAATGGTTAAATACGCCACAAATAAATATATTATCCTTCATTTAATCAAAAAAAATGGGAAAAGACGTGCATCTTAGTAAAATACAATCGGTTCTTTCCCCTGCTTTTTATCACAAAAGTAAGGAGTACTTCCCCATTTTCAATTAGGTTATACTGAATTATTTACTCTATTTTTACCACCGATTTATACACCTATCTACCCATAAAGAATTAGCCATCTATGGTTGAAAATATCATTCGTAAAAATCCAGCTCGTTTTTTTCTCATCGCAGGTCCCTGTGTCATTGAAAGTCGGGACAATGCAATGTACATCGCCGAAAAAATCGTAAACATTACCCAAAAACTAGGAATACCTTACCTCTTTAAAGGTTCCTACAAAAAAGCCAACCGAACGAGTGCGAATTCATTCACGGGCATAGGCGATGAAAAAGCCTTAACCATTTTAAAGGAAATTAACACCCAATATGGTGTCCCGGTAACCACTGATATACACGAATCCATCGACGCAGCAAAGGTTGCGCCTTATGTAGACTTACTTCAAATCCCCGCCTTCCTTTGTCGACAAACCGATCTTCTCGTTGCAGCCGCCCAAACGGGCAAGCCTGTCAACATTAAAAAAGGGCAGTTCCTCTCTGCTGGGTCTATGAAATTTGCCGTCGAAAAAGTAAAAACCGCAAGACCTGACGCCCCTATTTTATTAACCGAAAGAGGAAATATGTTTGGCTACGGGGATTTAGTCGTCGATTTTCGAAATATCCCCGAGATGCAGCAATTAGAGGTCCCGGTGGTTATGGACTGTACCCATTCCCTACAACAACCCAACCAATTGAGCGGGGTCACGGGAGGGAATCCCAAACGGATCGAAACCATCGCCAAGGCTGCCGTAGCCGTCGGAGTCGATGGGCTATTTATTGAAACCCACCCCAACCCCAAGGAAGCTAAATCAGACGGAGCCAATATGTTACCCCTCGACCAATTGGAACAAATTCTTGAAAAACTTATAAGGATCAGGGAGGCAATACAAGAAAAATAACGTTTTTAAAAGGGCAAATATGGAAGTTAGTCCTATACACACACGCTATTCCTATGGGAAGCTCTATTTTTTTCTGTTAATTTTTGTTGCAGGACAAGTTTCGGGTCAACGCGACAGCACCCATATTAACCTAAAACCCGAACATATCGTGGCACCCGTAGGCCTCACCTTGGCGAGCTTTGCGGTGCAAGGAAAAATTAGCAAGCAGCTCAACCGACATATTACAAGTGAATATGCGGGGTTTCACACCCATGTCGATGACTACCTCTGGGCTGCACCCGCTGCGCTAACTTTCACCTTAAGCGCATCAGGTGTCAAAGGAAAACATAAATTAGGGGAGCAGATTATACTTTTTTTGATCTCCAACGCGATGGCGGGAGGAGCCGCTCAAATTATTAAATGGACAGCAAGATACCCTCGCCCTAACGGTGAAGAATACGACTCCTTCCCCTCGGGTCATACGACCTTTGCGTTTGTAAATGCAACAATGCTCCACGAAGAATATGGACACCATAGCCCATGGTACCCTATTGGTGGCTATGCAGCAGCAACCACAGTCGGTGGTATGCGCTTGCTCAACAACCGTCATTGGCTGGCCGACGTGCTCATGGGTGCAGCGATAGGCATCGGGACAACCAAGGGCGTATATCTCGTATACCCATGGGCAAAAAATAAATTAGGTAAGTAGGTCAATGACTAAAGGTTATAGTTAGACAGTTACTACCTCCTACAAGGATTATCTTTTTATCAATAAATCCGCAATATCAATAGAACCGCGGTCTTAACCACTCCTAATGTGGATCTAATGACACTTTGGTGTGGAATGAAACTGCCTCCTCTTAGGTCACATCTTACACCAATTGAAATACCGAGAGTTTTACAAACTCTGAAACTCTTTCTTCGATTTCTTCTCTGGTAAGGTTGACTATTCGTTCTACCCCAAATTTCTCCACGCAAAATGAGGCCATCGCAGAGCCGTAGATAAGAGCCCGTTTCAAATTTTCAAAAGACAAATCATCCGATTCCGCCAAGTATCCAATAAACCCACCCGCAAACGTATCCCCAGCGCCCGTAGGGTCGAAGACCTCTTCTAAGGGTAGTGCCGGGGCAAAAAACACATTTTTACCGTGGAATAATAGCGCACCATGCTCTCCCTTTTTGATAATCAGCATCTTTGGACCCATTTCCAGAATGATCTTAGCAGCTTTGCGTAGCGAATACTCTTTTGATAGCATGCGGGCTTCTTCATCATTAATGGTCAATATATCTACCTCCCTTAAAACAGTCCGTAAGTCATCATACGTATTTTCAATCCAAAGGTTCATGGTATCCAGCATGACCAATTTTGGACGCTTATGCAATCGATCCAATACTGATTTCTGAATGGTAGGCGAGGTGTTTCCCAACATGAGGTATTTTGCCCCTTGAAAACTTTTTGGAATTTGAGGGTCAAAATCGCCCATCACGTTCAATTGAACTTCTACCGTATCGCGAACATTCATATTGTCGTGGTACTTTCCGGACCAATAAAAGGTTTTTTCCCCTTTCCTTACCTCTACCCCCTCTGTGTTAATTCCCCGGTTCTCTAGGACCGATCGCATGGATTGTGGGAAATCGTCACCGACGATGGCTACCAAATTATTTTTTTGGGTAAAGTAAGAGGCGGCGAGGGTAATATACGTTGCAGCGCCACCGAGGATTTTACCGGTTTTTCCGAAGGGGGTTTCCAGTACATCAAATGCTACCGAACCTACAGTCAGTAAACTCATTGTCAAGATTAGGTCATTTAAAATGCGAAATTGGGGCGAATATAACGGTTCCTAATCGATATCGACAACGATATTCGAACGAGTTCCCGATTTCTCTTCAATTAAATTCGCTCTAGTTTACTGGGGTAGGCTTTATTGGCATTCCATTGACAAACGTAGATATTTTCGTCATCATCGATACATACGTCATGGCAATGATGAAAATAAGGTTTTTCCTGTACCATTAGCTGCAATTTCCCCTCACGATATTCCGGCTCCGTTCCACCCGGATTGGAGACAACTCGATCATTTTTATCCAGAATGGTCACAAATCCTGAACGAGGGGTTTGATTCAGATACCGTAATCGTGACCAACAAACGCCTGCATATAGGTAGTCACCCTTAATGACCGGTCGACAAACGTAGGCACCTGGTAGGAAAATTGTGCTTAGGTATTGGCCGTCCAGGGTAAACCGCTTGAACGAGTTATGGGCACGAGACGTCACTAATACGGTGGGATTGGAAGGGTTTCTTGTGTCGATGGCAACCCCATGTGCCGTTGCAAATTGAGTGTCCTCGTCTCCTGCACCACCAAACTTGCCGATATATTGGCCGTCCTTGGTATAACGCAACACGTAATTGGATCCGTAACCGTCGGCTACATAAATAGTACCATCCGGTCCTATAGCTGTTTCTGTCGGTTTGAAAGCCCAACTTTTCTCATATCCCCCGACTTCCGAAGGATGTCCGATGGTCATTAATACGCGCCCCTTAAGATCGGTTTTGAACACCTTGCCGTGATTAACATCGGTAATAAACAAAAATTCTTCCCCGTTAGCATTCCACAAGGTAAGACCATGCCCTCCCGGGTAATCATGCCCCCAACTATCGAGTAGTTTACCCGAGCGATCGTAAATTAATACATTATTTTTCACCTCGTCTCCAAGCATGATCAATCGCCCCTTTTGGTCCTGAACCATTTCATGACAGTTATTAACAGGAAATTTGGATGCATCCTGCGTGCCCCAACCGAGGCGGAGACGGTATTTAAAATTGCCATGCCCCAGTATTTCTCCATCCATTGAATTTTTTCTGCTTTCCATGATTTGTGGTGTTGTAATCAAGGCTGCGTAACCTAGCGTTGACTGTTTGATAAAATCTCTACGATTGATCCCCATATTATTCCCTGTTAATCAGGTTTTTTACCCAATATTTAGTACATTCGATTACAAAATACTATACATACAATCTTAATTAAAGGCGACTATACTATGAATTTACTTACGTTTCCTATCAGGGTAATGAGCCTCTGTTTATTACTCTATTTCCATTCAACAACAAGGACTTATGGTCAAAACACATTGGGGGATGATGTGGATATCAATGCGTTTATCCAAGAACTCCTACCTGTCATGGCTGAGGAGGGTAACCCGGAAGAATTATTTGAGTTTTTTTCGCAATTACTTGCCGACCCGTTGGACCTAAATCTGATCGGGGAAGAACATTTGGTGTCGTTATTGGTACTCAGCCCGACCCAAATCAAAGCATTTTTACGATATCGGGAGGTGTCGGGACCGTTCCTTTCCATGTATGAATTACAGGCCATTCCTGAGTGGGATTTAGGGACCATCAAACGTGTTTTACCTTTTTTAACCCTTGGGAACGCCTCGGCAAGCCTTTCAAAAACATTTGGGAATGCGACACAAAACTTTTTACTCACCCGATTTCGGCGGGTTTTACAAACACAGAAGGGTTTCACAACGCCCGAACCCGGATCCCGGTCGATCACACGCTATGCCGGAAATCCATGGCAGTGGTACACTCGGTATAGGTATGCACGCACCGGCGCATACAGTATTGGATTAACCCTGGAAAAAGATGCCGGAGAAATATGGAACTGGGCACCCCAACGTCAAATCTATGGAATGGACTTTACCTCCTTTCACTTCCAACTACAGAATCGAAAGCGCTTGAAAAACCTAATCATTGGTGACTATCAAGTGCAAGCGGGACAGGGGTTGGTGTTGAGCTCAGGATTCTCCATTGGAAAAGGTTCAGAAGTAATACAGTCCACCTATCGTAGCACCTTAGGAGCCCGACCTTATACATCCGTCATGGAACACGGGTTTTACCGAGGTCTTGCCCTAACCTATCAATTTAACCCAAAATGGCAATTGACTTCCTTTTATTCACATAAAAACAGGGATGGTACATTAGCGGAAACAGGTGTCGATTTCAACACCATTGTTATTACTTCTTTACCCACTGACGGTTATCACCGAACGCCCAATGAACGATCTAAGCACGGCAACATCGTCGAAAAAAATGCCGGTGCGCACTTATTTTATCAACCCAAAAAAGGTCCGTTTAATGCGGGCTTTACGATACTACGTACTGAATACAGTAAGCCGATCGAAAAGCGTAATCTTCCGTACAATCGTTATGATTTTAAAGGAACAACCAACACTATTTTTGGGTTACATGCATCTTACCGCACTCGAAATACTCATTTCTTTACCGAATCTGCACGTTCTTCCTCAGGCGGGATAGGGCATTTATCGGGGGCTATTTGGGCATTGAACAAATATTGGGATATTTCGATGTTAGCTCGGTTCTACCCCCGTAATTTCCACACCTTTTATGGAAAACCATTTAGCGAAGGGTCTCGTCCCTACAATGAATACGGTATCTACAGTGGGATTCGCTATTCCCCTTCAAAAAAATGGCGACACAGTGCCTATATCGATTTTTTTCATTTTCCATGGAAACGATACTTGGTCGACACTACTTCTAATGGGCTAGGTTTTTTAGTCCATAGCCATTGGCGTCCAAATCGTAATTTCAAAGCCCATGCGGTTATTCAAAGCGAGCAAAAACAGCGGAATGATTCGCCGATCCCTATCCCTCTTGCCACCACTCGTAGAACAACCGCCTTAATTAATTTTGAATGGAGTTTTCAGCGTCGATATGTTTTCCGGACCCGTATCCAAGGGGCTCGGTATCGATTCGGGAGCCTCCCCCCTTCCGACGGATTTACGATTGTACAGGACGCAACTTTCCGTTTCGAAAAACTGGAATTGGGTGGAAGATTGGCCTTATTTCGGACAGACGATTACGACAGCCGCCAATACGTTTACGAAAGAGACGTACTCTACTCTTTTTCCTTCCCTGCCTATTACCATCACGGGATCAGGCATTACCTACTATTTCGTTTCGATGCAACCCGGCGATTGAGGCTGTGGGTTCGCTGGTCGCAAACCCACTATAGCAACCAAGAAAAAATAGGTTCCGGGTTAGACGAAATCATCGGTAATGCCCGAAGTGAGTTGAAATTCCAGGCGATGTACCGGTTTTAATTAGCGAACTTTTGGCCGTGCCTTAGCAGCATCCACACGTTGTTCCATTTTACTAACTGCTGAAGCTCCGAAAAAACCCAAAGCCTTTTTCCCATTGGCTCCTTTAATATTGGTCGGGATATTGGAGGATGGTACAGCAAATAGTCCTCCATTACTCGATTCGGTCCGTATTTGCCGGAGGAAGTCAAACGCTTCTTCATTGATACTGTGCAACTCTACCCCTACCAGTTCATTGTCTTCCAAAAGCACGCCAAGAGTCAGCGATTGACGTAGTGGTTGAATGAAAATGAGACCGTCGATGGCCGATTCCTTAGAATATGCGGCATCGTAGGCTATGGAAATAAAAACAGGATTATTTTTAAATAGTTTTCCGTCTCTGAGTGGTTTGATCCAGTAACAATCGCCAGGTCCTTCAAAATCCCGCGCAAAAAATTCAGCAATGAACCCGTCTTTAGGTCCCTCTTCGGGCTGAAAAGGCCAAGATTCATGGGTAAAAACAAGGGAGTCGATTGGTGGTACTCTTTTAATTTGGTTCTCTGCTGTATATTCATCTCCTCCATGTGAGATGAACAAGGTATAAGACCTTCCTATCGCACCCAAGGCCGAATCCGGTTGGGAAGGTTCCCAGCGGTATACCCCCTTAGAATTTTCGTCGTTAAAATGATAGATGTTCCCAAGATCATCCTCCACTCTAACCTCAGCTCCTAACACGGGGGGAGCGGGAGTATTGTCAAAATAGGCAGAAGAAGTAGTTAACCGTATTTCTTGTGGCCCCGGTTGATTAGTAATCCAACCATCTACGACTAGGAGGGGTGGCCCTTTTTCTGTCTTCAGATCGATGATGTCTTCACAAGCCCAAAGCGCCGGTAGGAATACCAGTAACAATATAGACTTTTTGATGAAGCTGAGTGATATTAATTTCTTAACCATTTTCATGGAATTTATCCTTTGAATCAAAATTTAAAATTGTAGGTAATGGCGGGTATGATGCTACCCATGACAGCGTAGCGAACGGCTTCGGTTTTCAGCGGATTTTCTTCGTTGATTCGTCCAAATACTGAAAAAGGGTTTCGACGATTATACGCATTGTACACAGAGAAAACCATTTCTTGCTCCCCTGTTTTGAATAGCTTTTTCTGTAGTTTTAATGTGGCAGATAAGTCCAGGCGGTGATAAGCCCCTATACGATTGTTGTTGCGTACATTGGTATAATTATAGGGTAGTGCCCAACCATTGAACTCAAACCGGTTGGTCGGATAGGTTGCGGGTGTACCCGAGGTGAACACGAAGTTACCTGAAAAAGACAAGCGCTTATTCAGATCATAAATAGCAACTAAATTTAAATGATGAGGTTTATCAAATCGAGCCGGAAACCAATTGTTATTGCTAATGGTCTCGATCTGGCGTTCGGTTCTTGAAAGCGTATAGCTAATCCATCCATTCAGTTTCCCCTTATTCTTTTTCAAGTAGAATTCAGCCCCGTAGGCTCTTCCCTTGCCAAATAATAAATCGCCCTCTACATAGTTGTTCAGTAATAAATCCGAGCTGGGCACATAATCGATTTGGTTGTAAAGCTTTTTGTAATACACTTCAACGGAGAAGTCATAAGCATTATCAGCAAAATTTTGAAACCACCCTAGTGCAACTTGATCGGCTGTTTGAGGTTTGATATTGGGTGAACTGAGTGTCCAAACATCTAGAGGCGAACTGGCAGCTGTATTTGAAAGCAAGTGCAAATATTGAGCTGTTCGATTATAACTAGCTTTGATAGATGCTGTATTCGTTACACCCACATTCAAGGCCAGTCGGGGTTCCCAGTTAGCATACTGTTTGACAACCTCCCCCTTCGAATAGGATTCTCCGGGCAACACAGGTTGTTTTCTACGCCCAGGATCTACATCGATATATTCATAGTAAATGCCCGGACCCAAATTTCTAAATAGCGAGAATCGTAAACCATATTGGAGTGACAATCGCTCCCCGATTTTCTGTTCGTTACCCACATAGAGTGCTGATTCATCAGCATATTTAGGGGCTTGACTCAGATCGATTCGCTCATTTTCGGAGATTGCAAAGGCCGAAGCCGGTTTGGCATGGTAGTGGATATACTGTCCACCAAAGGTCACCTGGTTGTTGGGTGACAAATAAAAGGTAAAATCGGGTTTGATACTGGAGCTAATGATCCGTGATTTCCAAATAAATGCGTTTACATCCGTTTCTTCACCTGCACTCAGGCTATAGTCATAGTTGCTATAATAGGCGGTAAGGTTCATAAAGAGTTTTGGGGAGAAGATATGGTTCCATCGTGCCGTTGCGGTAGCATTCCCCCATTCAAATCCAAAACTTCCACCTCCAAATACATCACGACCAAAATAGCCCGATGCGAAGAAAGTGTCCTTGTTACCTAATCGATAGTTTACCTTGGTAGTGAGGTCATAATAATAGAATTTCGAATCTCGTAAATCTTTATTCATAAAGGGTTTAGCCAATACATCGAGGTAAGATCGCCTTCCGGCAACAATAAAGGAGCCTTTTCCGGCCAAAAAAGGTTGTTCATAGGTTAGTCGAGAAAAAATAGACCCGATACCTCCATTGATTTCTCGTTTTTTGGAATTACCCTCCTTCATTCGTACATCAAGAATAGAAGAAATTCGACCACCATATTGGGCTGGGATCCCTCCTTTAATCAACTTAACGTCTTTGACTGCGTCAGGGTTAAAAATGGAGAAAAAGCCAAACAGGTGAGAAGAGTTATAAACGGGGGCCTCATCCAGCAACACTAAGTTTTGGGATATATCACCCCCCCGAACATTAAATCCGGAGGATCCCTCCCCTACCGTTGAAACCCCGGGTAACAATTGTATACTTTTTATCAAATCGACCTCACCTAGCAAAGCAGGCATCTTTTTGATGGTTTTTATTTCCAGTTTATTGACCGACATCTCGACGCTTTTCACATTCTCATCTTCGCGCTCGACCGATACCACTACCTCTTCCAATTCTCTTGCAGCTTCTTCAAGCTCCACATCCAGCGTTAGATCTGTCGTCAGACTCACTTTTACTTCTTTTTTGGCGTATCCTACGTACGAATAAATCAGGGTATAATCTCCTGTCGGCAACGTGAGTGAATAAAAACCGTAAGGGTTGGTCGCCACCCCGGAGGCATTTTCCCGAACATAAACCGAAACACCAATAAGGCCTTCCCCGTTGTTGGCATCTTTGACATAGCCATTTAGGGTATAGCGGTCTTGTGCAAATACATTGTTTGTTGCCCAAATGAATAGCAACACGAATGCAGAAATTTTCATAAACATTTTTTTAAGCAAGCTTCGAAAATAGAACGTCAAATGATTTCGAAACATTTCCGAACCTTTGATAAATGCAACATTTAACTGTACTACTGATATCAGTTATAGGTTTCCTAGGACTTTTGTACAAAACAAAATATTTCAAGAGAAGAAGTCAGGTGAAAAGTGATGAATGTAATGAATTGGGGGCTGAACGGTTATTTGTGGTATAAACGTCGTCGGGAGAGCTTTTATTAGCTGATAGAGATTAGGGAAGCCTAAAAAATTAAGCATTTGTTCATTTAGTGATTTTTTTTTCAAATTTTCCTGCATCACACATGGGGTAGTTACCCAAGAAATGACTTCAATTATGGCTCTCTACGCATTAATTTTTTAAGCATCGATTCCGATATTTTCTAAATTTACTAGCCACGAGGTACCAACATCATTCCGAATTAAAACCATGAAACAGGTTCTTTTTGTAGCCCTTTGCGTCCTCTGTAAATTAGTTGGCACTACTTCGACGGTCGCTCAACCCAATTCCTATACGGTAGGTAACGCCCATTCCCACAACGATTATTTTCAAACTCGTCCTTTCCAGCTTGCGTATGAGCATGGGTTTGGTTCTGTGGAAGCCGATTTATACTACCAGGACGGTGAGCTTTTTGTAGCTCACGATCGTAATGAAATTTCAAGTGATCGGACTTTCAAAAACCTATATCTCGACCCTATTGTGGAGAAATGCGCCACTCTTCAGGGGGCTATCTATCCTAATAGAAATAAAAACTTACAATTACTGATAGACTTAAAAACACCCACTGAGCCGACACTGAGCAAGTTAGTAGAACAACTGGCACCCTATGAAAATCTTTGGTATCCGACTGGACGGGTTCAAATTGTGATTAGTGGGAATACGCCTCCTCCTACTGAATTCGACCAATACCCCCCATATATTTATTTTGACGGCCGACCGGAAATGAGCTATACGTCATTCCAATTGGAACGTATTGCCTTAATTAGTCAGTCGTTTACCAAGTATTCCAAATGGAAAGGATTGGGTGAAATTCCCAGTCAGGATGCCGATCTGCTAAAAAGTATTGTAGCTCAGGCACATCGCTTGAATAAGCCATTTCGATTTTGGGCAAGCCCAGACACCCCCGAAGCCTGGAAATTATTGACCCAAATTGGGGCTAATTTTATCAATACGGATCGAATAGAAGCTTTAGCGTCCTTTCTCACGACCCGGTAGCAATTACATTCCCAGAATTTCTTTGAGTCTAAGGTAACCGTTTCTACTGACCGGTATTTCCGCACCGGTATTTAGGCGAACCATATAGGTATCCCTTTCGTAAGGATCGATTCGGCTGATACGGTCTATTTGCACGATATAAGAGCGATGACAACGGACGAACTGATTCTCTGGTAGATTTTCCTCAAACCAGGCCATCGTCTTGTTTTTCAGAAAACTGCCTTCTTCCGTAATTATTTTGACATAGTCGTCAGCTGCTTCCAAATAGACGATATCCGCTATTTGAATAATTTTTATATTTCCTCCATCTTTGACTACAATGCGACCTGCTTGAGAGGAGGATGCTTTGGCCTTTTCCAGCATTTGTTGAACATGGCTAGCCTGTTCACGACTTTGCCATTTTTCTATCGCTTTCGCAAACCGTTCCCGGCTATAGGGTTTTAGTAGATAGTCCACGGCGTGGCTCTCAAAAGCCCTCATCGCATATTCATCGAATGCTGTTGTAAAGACAACTGCTGGGGGATTCTCGAGCAATTCTAGCATTTCAAACCCATTGATTTTGGGCATTTGAACGTCGAGAAAAATCAAGTCGGGTTGCAGTTGGCGAATGCTCTTCAACCCTTCAAATCCGTCGTTACATTCCCCGCAAATGACAAACTCAGGGAAGTCTTTCAAATACTCCCTTACCACTCTACGGGCTAGAGGTTCGTCATCTATTACCAATACTTTTGTCATACTGTCAGACTACCTGTGGAATGGTCATTATGGTAGTAAAAATACCATTTTCACCCTTCGTTTGCAATAAATCCTGTCCGCCAAAAAGCAGGTATAAACGTCTCTGTATGGAACTTAGCCCAAAACCCGTGCCCTTTCCTGAGCTCTTCGGATCGTAGGGGTTTGTAACAGTTACAACCAGTTCTTTATCGTCTTTGGCTTCGGCTACAATCGTAATTTCAATGTCACCAGTGGTGTCGTAAAGGCCGTATTTGATGGCATTTTCGACCACGGGTTGCAGTAGCATAGCGGGCAATTTCATTTTATCGGTGATCTCGTCTCGCTCCACACGGGTAGACAATCGATGGCCGAACCGCACTTTTTCGATTTCCAGATAAAGTTGTAAATGACTCAATTCCTCCGCCAACGTACTCCATTGTCGGGTTTCTTTCCGCATGGTTCCACGCAAAAAATCGGACAATTGCTGGATCATCTTTCGGGCCATATCGGGGTCAAATCCGATTAAAGCATTCACCGAATTTAGACTATTGAAGAGGAAATGGGGTTGTAACTGCTGTCGCAGATTGAACAATTCTGCTTCTATGGCCAGGTTTTCCGCTTCTTTCTTCCGACGTTCGGCTTCTTGTTGGCTTTGTATATTGTACCACAATAAACTACTAAGTCCGGTGATACCGATGATAAAAAAGGCGAACATAGCCCTTACCGGTACCGACTGATCGAAGAAGCTTTTATATTCGATGGATCCGTCCTCTAACAATAAAATAAAAAAGCGACTGACAAAGAACCATATCAGGGTCATGATGAAACATACCCAGAATACGTAGCTGTATTTTCGCTGGGAAGGCTGAAAATACCGAAGGTTATTGGCAACGGCTACGCATGCCAACAGCAGGATCATGTTGCTAATGACACTGTCGATGAGTGCGGATCGGATGGTGAATCCGTACCAATAAAGGATGGCTGCATGTCCTGCCATCCATAACATCCATGCAGCCGAAAAAATAACCTGAAATCTGAAAACACTAAAAGGTGAATGCATTTTTTTGAAGGTTTAACCGGCAGTTAAAGAGATTTTTTGTCAATAACTTTTAATCTCTATGCCCCCAAACAAACTTAATCCTTCCAGTATCAAAACCTTATCAGGTTCAATTCTCAGGAAACGCGGATCTCTTTTATCTTCCACTCCACCCAAAATTGCGACCACATTAGATTTAACCTCCCACGTGGGTGGAACGATCAATTCGGTACCTCCCATTATATTGGTTGCATCTAAGCGAACGGTGCCTTTAATATCGGCCTTCGATAAATCGATTTCTGCCCCACCCATGATGGCCACTACCTCTCCCCCTCGAAAGTCTTTGGATACGATAACTTTTTTCACACTGGCAAAGATGGATGTAGCATCGATCGCTTCACTGGCTGACGGGTCGGGGGCAGGCGGCGGGCTACTCGGTGTATGCGTATGCCATTCGCTACGCTGATAATCCCCCGGTTGATACATTGAGCTGTAATCCACCTTCGGTTTGGGCTTCATGATCAAATAAACGCCAATGGCTATAGCAATGGTAGCCCAAGTGAATTGAGGTTTATTATAGATGGGTAAGATCAAGTCGAGCATAGATATGCTACCAATGGCCACCATAATAAACCACCCGGTTCCCTTAAACTGGTGACGAATCCCGACTAACAATCCTATTGTTATCAAGATCATTTCCCACCGAAACAACCACCGAGGAAAGTCAGGTATTAGGTTCCTACCAAGAAATGCCAGACCGATTAGAATCAAAATTATACCGGTCCATTTGGCACCTTCTCCGCCTGGCTTATGCCTTCCATAGGTGTGATTTTCAAAATCTCCCATTATCTAATTTGTTAAGAAATAATGATCCAAAGGTAACGGTCGGAAACCGATCAATCAATAGAAATTAGGTCAGCACCGTAGTTTTCCCGGTGAGTAGTATTAAATAATCGGTAAGTGGGGCAGCAATGATTTAGGCAACGAGTATATCAATAGTCAACCTATTCCCGGCCTCTAGCTGCCTTCCTACGGGCGACTTAATCCGGATCTTGTTCCGATAGTAAAAGCTAGTCGATTTCAATTTCTCCCCGCATATACTCTCTTAATTGACCGGATATCAATACTCTTTCCCCCTCCAGTCGACAACGGAGAAGACCTCCTCGGTTGGATAGTTGCCGTGCTGTCAGTTCTGTTTTCTGAAGTTTTTCAGCCCAGTAAGGGACCAACGTGGTGTGGGCAGAGCCGGTAACAGAATCTTCATCGATACCCGATTGAGGGGCAAAAAATCGGGATACAAAATCCACCTCATCGCCTTTGGCCGTCACGATGACCCCACGGGTAGGAACGGTAGAAAGTATTATCATATCGGGTTTTAATTCCCTGACTTCCTCTTCGTTTTGTAAAACGACCATGTAATCGAAGTTCCCCCGAAACACTTCAAGCATTTCTACTGACTTCAAAGCTTCTTGAAGGCCGGGAGGCGGAACGGCTACCTTTAGTTGATCCACCGGGAAGTCCAGGGTTAGCCAACCGTCCTCCTCACGGATGACCCTTAGAACCCCGGAACGGGAATCAAAAAAGATTTCCTGGGCTTGGTTACCCTCTATCTCAAAAACGACCTGGGCTGCAGCCAGCGTCGCATGTCCACATAAATCAACTTCGGTGACCGGTGTAAACCAGCGAATATGGTAACCATTTTCCGTTTGGATGTAGAATGCGGTTTCAGGCAGCATATTTTCCAGCGCAATTTTCTGCAGTTTCTCGTCGGGGAGCCACTCATCGAGCGGGACAACAGCAGCCGGATTTCCTTGAAATATAGAGTCAGTAAAAGCGTCAAGCTGGTAAATAGGTAATTTCATCTGAAACCGATGGGTTAATTAGTATTTCCAATTGGACCTGTTATTACTGGCCTGGCCCAAGCAAAAATGGGTGAGCAAATAAACAAGTATTAATCAATTATTCAAACGTGTTCATAAAAAAGTCCAAAGAACAATCGAGTAAGTCTTACCTCTTTGTAATTAAATGCGGCTACAACACGGGATGAGTATAATCATTTGGGTCAAAAGGTACGAAATTCCTTGGCAAGAAAAGAATCGTTGGGCCCTTCCCTGATCCCTTCCGAGTAAATCTAATAGTTCAAGGTCGTGGGTGGAACTCTGTAATCACTTGTCGGAGGTAATCCCTATCTAAATGCGTATAAATTTCGGTTGTCGTAATCGACTCATGACCGAGCATTTCCTGCACCGCCCGCAAACTTGCCCCCCCTTCGATGAGGTGGGTTGCAAAGGAATGACGGAACGTATGCGGACTAATCGCCCGACGGATTCCGGCTGTTTGAGCTATATCCTTTACAATCAAAAAAACCATCACCCTGCTCAACCCTCGCCCGCGCCGATTTAAAAAAACGAAATCTTCATATCCCTTTTCAAACTTCATCTGCTTTCGATAATGGGTCAGGTAAATCTCGGTGTATTTTACCGCATCCCGACCTATTGGCACCAAACGGGTTTTATTCCCTTTACCAATCACTTTGATAAAGCCATCCGCAAAAAAACAGTTGGTCAGACGCAAGTTGACTAGTTCACTCACTCTCAAACCACAACTGTACAAAACTTCGAGGATTGCCCTGTTTCGCGTCCCTTCAAATGTAGAAAGATCGATGGCTTGCAACATTTGTTCGATTTCAGGATAACTCAATACCTCGGGTAACTTCCTAGCGATCTTGGGCGATTCAATCATTTCGGTGGGATCATTATCAATTTCCCCCTCCAGTAATAGAAATCTAAAAAATGCTCGGTTGCCTGATAAAATTCTAGATTGGGAATAGGATGACAACCCTAATTCTGTTAAGTATTTAATAAAATGTGTTAATTCTGCCTCTGAAATTTGCTTGACGTCAAGGTCGTAGTTCATCAACGCTAAAAATTCTTTGAGTTTTAACACGTCCCTTAAATAAGCTTCACGGGTATTTTCGGATACTGATTTTTCTAGTAACAGAAAATTCCGAAATCTGACGATATAATTTTGCATCTTGCAATAAGTGACAAATAGTCGGGCATGCCGCGTATTCAAAACAAATTTAAATGAAAATAACGGATGTGCTTATTCCTTCCCCCCTATACGAGTTGCATGATCCATTTATCGACCGTGCAGGGGTACGGCTATTGGTCAAGCGTGACGATTTAATCCATCCGGTGATTTCTGGAAATAAGTGGCGAAAATTGAAGTACAATATACTCGAAGCATTAAATCGAGGCGCTTCTGCGATCATCAGTTTCGGAGGGGCTTATTCCAATCATTTATACGCACTCGCAACCTTTGGAAAGAAAGCTGGCATCAAAACGATAGGGCTGATTAGGGGAGAAGAGCTAAATCCGGAATCCTCGACCACCTTGCAACATTGTTTTGAAGAGGGGATGGAATTGGGTTTCCTCTCACGTACCGAATATCGACTTAAGGATGAGGGAACTTATTTTAAAAAAAGGATGGCCGACGACCCAAACTTATTTTATGTACCCGAAGGGGGAACCAATGCCTTTGCCTTAACTGGTGTTGGCGAAATCGTAGACGAATGTCAGCAGGCAGGTTTCCATCCGGATTATTATGTAACCGCTGCCGGAACGGGAGGTACAACTGCGGGACTTTGGGTGAAAAAGCAAAACGTCATTGCAGTTGCTGTTCTTAAAAATGCTGGATTTTTGGAAAATGATATCAAAAAATGGAATTCCTCTACAGAAGCTTCCGGGCAACTCGATCTACAAAAGGACTATCATTTTGGTGGTTACGGAAAATATACTGCTGAACTTCTGCAGTTTATTGCGGATTTTGAAAACCGTTATAATATCCCCTTGGAACACGTATACACGGGAAAAATGTTCTACGGATTATTTGATTTGATTAAAAGAGGCTATTTTGCAAAAGGAACTGTCCTGATGGCCGTCCATACAGGAGGTTTACAGGGTAAACTCAAACCATAATACTTTTTACAAAATGTTTCAATTAGGCTTTGCTAGTGCCATACTCGCTGACTTTTCCTTAGATCACGTTCTTGCCTTCGCACATAATCATGGCTTTCATTGTGTGGAACTTATGTGTTGGCCAAAGGTCAATAATGAAAAAAGAAGGTATGCGGGCGTGACCCATATCAACGTAGATGGGCTCGATGAAAGAGAATTAAAGCATATTGACTATCTCTTTCGGAAATTTGACGTCTCTGTCTCAGCCTTGGGCTACTACCCCAATCCACTCGACCCCGATCCGGATAAGTCGAAATTCTATATAGACCACCTGCTTAAAGTGATTGATGCGGCTGCAATCCTTAAAATTCCGGTAGTAAATACGTTTATCGGTCGGGATCCTAGCCGTAATTTGGACGACAATCTGGCGATATTCCGTGAGGTTTGGCCGGACATCGTGAAACATGCGGAAAAAAAGCGCATTAAAATCGGTATTGAAAACTGTCCGATGTACTTCACAAAGGACGAATGGCCAGGGGGTAAAAACTTAGCTATTTCACCTGCCATTTGGGATAAAATGTTCGACATTATCCCTTCACCCACCTTAGGTTTGAACTATGATCCATCCCATATGATCTGGCAAATGATGGACGAAATTAAACCTATTTATGACTATAGTGACCGTCTCCACCATATTCACCTGAAAGACGTCAAGATTTATAAAGACAAGTTGAATAAGGTAGGAATCATGGCTCATCCACTAGAGTATCATTCTCCCAAATTACCGGGTTTAGGGGATGTGAACTGGGGGAAATTCTTTGCAGCTCTTACCGATGTTCGCTATCGGGGTCCGGTAGTTATTGAGGTGGAAGATAAAGCCTATGAGGGTGCCATTAACGATATTAAATCAGCCCTCCTTACCAGCCGTAATTATATCAAGCAATACTTGGGCTTCTAACCAAATGGTAGATTTACGGTCAAAGGTTTCCACTCGGTAGGCCATTCAAATAGCGACAGCTACTTTTATTAAAATTTGATGAATATCTTAAAGTAAATCCCCCTGTTACATTTAGTTGATATGTGACAGGGGGATTTTAGTTAGCCATTCTCTACAATGCCCTCCAGACCTTTCTGTTGATTAGTTTTGGGCAAGAAATAGATGAATAGCGCTCCCAGCAAGGCTACGGCGATCAGTACTGAAAACCCGAGTGCATAACTCTTAGCTTCTTCATTGTAAAGTATTCCGAGTAAGACTGGAAAGGTGGCTTCCGCGACTCCATCGGCAACGAGTATAATCCCCATGGTTCTACCCAGAGCTTTCACGCCGAATAGATCGCCAGCCATCAGGGGAATGATCATATAATCACCCCCTAGACCAATGCCGAAGATCACCGCGAAAATATATATCCGCCCTGGGAAGTCGGGCATTAGAAGCAAAGGTATGGAACAGGCAACGATCATGTAAATCAAGATCATTACATGTTTACGGCGAAATAAGTCGGCCAGGTATCCCATTAACACCCTTCCGATCAAACTAGAAAGTAATACGAAAGACATTACCCGAGCAGCTTCAGCTTGTGAATATTGCAAGTCACTCAAATACAATTTAATATGCTGACTTATGCCACCTACTACGCCTATGGAACACATACTTCCAATGGCGAGCAAATAGAAATTTCGATTTCTCAAAATTTCCCTCATCGAAACACCTTCTACCACCGGTTTTGCTATTTTTTCGGACGGTTTATCAGCTAGTTTTCTGGCATTATCTTTTATAAAAAAGGCGACTCCAAACACAAGTAAAAAGCCTATTCCCCCCAGGATGGCCAAGGCGACATGCCAGTCGTATCGATTGACTAAGTTCGCTGCTAAAATGGGGACTACCGCTCCACCTGCACCGATACCTAGGTAGGCTATCCCCATAGCTTTCCCTCGGTTTTTATCGAACCAGCGTGAGATCAGGACTTGGGCGGGTAATGGACCGGCAAATACGTATCCAAGTGCATTGAATACATAGAAGAGATAAAACATTTCAAGGGAACTCGAGAATGCAATCCCCACGAAAGCCATAAAAAGAAAAAGGGCTCCGGTCATCATTAGACTACGTGGTCCGTATTTGTCGATCAACCATCCGGCAAAAAACCCGAATAATGGCGCGACAATCAGCTTACCTACAGCATTTCCGGAGGTAATAACAGCACGAGACCAACCTCTTTCTTGCATGATGAAGTCAAAAAAGAACGGAAGGCCATAGATGCCAAAACCTACCACTGCAAATAGGGCTAAGAAGGCAGCAACGACAATATAGGTTTTCGAACTTTGGGCAGGGTTGGGTAGAGCAGCGGTATCTGAATTTGAATTCATTTTAATATTTTAAAAGGTACCTGGTTGGAAATCCTAGAAAAACGAAATACAAGATTTCGCCATACAACTTTCGATACTAGTACTTTAAAGGAGGAGACCTAGCAATCTCTCCCCTGTTTATTTTAAAAATAATTCCATTATTAAAATTGCCGAACCGGTAATCCGATTCGGCAACTTTAATTACAGTCTGGGGATGTTCATCCCCCCATCTACCATTATTACCTGTCCGGTAGAATAGGGAAAACTTCCCACGGACAATGCGGCGACGGCTTTTCCAACGTCTTCGGGTAATCCCCAACGTCGTTGAACGGTCAGTCCTTCCGCAATGAGTTTATCGTATTTCTCCGTCACTTTTGCGGTCATGTCGGTGGCAATTATGCCTGGACGGACCTCGTAAACCGGAATATCGTAGTCTCCTAGGCGAGCGGCAAATAGTTGTGTTGCCATACTCATACCCGCTTTTGCAATACAATATTCCCCCCGGTTTACCGAAACAGCTGTAGCAGAAATAGATGAAACATTAATTATCGCACCTTCAAACTCAGGATTATTGTTTTTCTGTTCAATCATCCAGTTAGCAGCTGCCTGCGAAAGGAAATAACTGCTTTTCAAGTTCGTATTGAGTACATAGTCGAAACTCTCTTCGGTAGCTTCGAGAATATCTTTTCTTTCTTTTGGGGCTACCCCGGCGTTATTTACCAAGACATTCAACCGTCCAAAATGAGATCTGATTTGATCAATTATCTGTTGACGAGATTCGGATAAACTCACATCCCCCCTACAGTAGATTACATCAGCACCCATGCCTCGTAGTTCCGATAATGCTTCCTCTACGGCACTTTCCTCACGGACACCATTAATGGCCAAATCAAATCCTGCCTGAGCCAGGGCGCGGGCGATTCCCAACCCTATACCTCTCGATCCGCCCGTTACTAATGCTACTTTTTTCATAGTTTGCCTTTACTTAACTGACTTACAATTGGGGTACATCCACCCAAGCTCTTTTTTCCCAGCTCTCAAGTCCTTTCTCCGCTAGTTGCACTCCTTTGGCACCAGCCTTCAAATCCCAGGGGAAAGGACTGTCGGTAACTACATGTTTAAGGAAAAGCTCCCATTGTACTTTAAAGGCGTTGTCATATACCTCCTGATCGGGTACCTCCGACCAGCCGTCAAAGAAATTGATCGGTTGATCTACGTCGGGGTTCCAAACCGGCTTAGGTGTGTTACCGTAATGCTGGATAAAACATTTACGTAATCCAGCTACCGCCGAGCCTTTTGTACCATCAATTTGCAGCGTTAGAAGGTCGTCGCGACGTACACGTACGGTCCAAGACGAATTGAAATGTGCAACTACCCCACCCTCCAATTCGAAAGTTGCATAACAGGCGTCATCAGCTGTACAAGCATAAGGCTTTCCATTCTCATCGATACGCTCGGGAATATGAGTAGCGCCCAAACAAGACAATGCCTTCACTTCACCAAAAAGATTATCTAACACGTAGCGCCAATGACAGAGCATATCGACGATTATTCCCCCATCGTCTTCTTTACGATAATTCCAAGACGGTCTTTGTGCGGGGATGGTATGGCCTTCAAAAACCCAATAGCCAAATTCACCACGAACCGAAAGTATTTGTCCAAAAAACCCAGTTTCAATCAAACGCTTAACCTTAACCAGGCCGGGTAACCAAAGTTTATCCTGAACAACCCCATTTTTAAGTCCTGCTTTTTGGGCTAGATCGTAGAGTTCCAATGCTTCTTCGGTAGTTGTACCGGTGGGTTTTTCACAATATATATGTTTACCAGCTTCAATCGCTTTCTTAACAGCCGCTGCTCTACGCCCTGTTACCTGGGCGTCAAAATAAATCTGATACGAGGGATCGGACATTACCGAATCCAGGTCGGTCGTAAATTTTTTGACGCCTGACATCCGCGACAGGGCTTGTAATTTTGCTTCGTTTCTGCCCACCAACACCGGATCTACCTCAATCACATCACCGTTCGGTAATTTGATTCCACCTTGCTCCATTATTGGCTTAATGGAACGCATTAAATGCTGGTTGGTACCCATACGGCCGGTAACGCCGTTCATGATAATTCCAATTTTATGAACCATTTCGATCGTAGTTTATTTGAATTTCCTTATTATTTGAGTTAGCAATATTCTTCAAATGCCTGAGTGATTTTCTTCAGGTATTCTCCTTGATCCATTTCCCAATAGATATTCGAGAAAATTTCGACTTCGTGATAGCCCTCGAACCCGGCTTTCTCCACCCAAGAGCGTATTTTCTTTAGGTCAATACAACCCTCCCCCATCAGCCCCCGGTCATTAAGCAAATCGACGGTATTTACTTTCCAGTCACAGACGTGATAAGCCAGAAGATTTCCATTCCGCCCACAGCGAAGGATTTCTTCTTCCAGATTACCGTCCCACCAAAGATGATATACATCGACTGCCACGCCCACTGAAGTAGAGCCTATCGCTTCGGCCATATCGTTGGCCTGGCCAAGGGTGTTGATCGCCGACCGATCGGCTGCGTACATGGGATGAAGGGGTTCAATGGCCAGTTTGATCTTTAGAGACTCGGCCATGGGCAAAAGCTTTTCAATACCTTCGCGAATCTGTTTCCTTGATTCTTCCAGCGATTGGTTCGGGTGAGCTCCGCATACTAATACGATTAAGGGGGCGCCTAACTCAGCCGCTTCTTCCAATTGCTTTTGGTTATTCTCAATGGCTTTCTGACGGGCATCGACCGAATCATGTGCGAAGAATCCACCCCTGACGTATGAAACGGTTTCTAGCCCAGCTGCTTTTATCACAGAAGCAGCTTTACGGGCTCCAATTCCTTCAAGACTACTTTGCCAGACACTGATACCACCGATTCCAGCTTTCGCGTATTCCTCCACAGCCCTTTCCAACGACCATGGTTTATTGGTAATACTATGAATACAACAACGACTTAACTCCATGATTTATACCAATTTGAGGATGATGAGAAGATGCAAAAAATGCGATTAATCAAGAATTGGGACAGTTGAATTCACCAAGATTCAAACCTGTCCCAACTCAATCCATTATTTGAGCATTTTACACCTTTTCTGCAATTTATTTAACGCAACCCGTATACTTGTAATAGGGTGCACCTTCTATGAGTCGTTGTAAATACAGGACAACTTCACGAATATGATAGTCCCCCCACATACACGATTCACTGTTCGGGATTTTGCTACCTTCTGGAATATTGTCCCAACCGTTTGGATGGTGGTAAATGGTATGAAGAAGCAGTCCCTGGTGATTAGGGTCCAACGAAATATAAGGCTCCTGTAAGAGGGTTTTAACGACTGTTAATCCGGCTTGATAATATTCGTTCCCTTTTTCGGCATCCCCTTTTTCATTCAAATAGCGTCCCAGACGTAAGAGTCCCTGAGCGCCGATAGCAGCAGCCGAGCTATCGATGGGTTCGAAATCGTTATAGGGATCCGATACTTTGGAAGTATAATCGCCCAATCGATGCAAATTGGGTGCGCCTGTATCCCAATAGGGCACTCCGTCCAGAGCAGTATTTGCGATATAAAAATCGCAGGTTGCCCGGGCGGCTTTCAAGAAAATCTCTTCCACAGCCTGTCGACCTCCAAAACTTTCAAGCTCTTCGTCGCTGAAAAGTGCTAAGGTCTCCAATTGTTCAGCAAACCCCGTCATAGCCCAAGCAAGGCCTCTTGTCCAGGTTGTAAATCCTGAGAAACCTTGTTGGGAATTCGGGCATCTGAAGTTTCTATCGTTAATATTAAAAATGCTTTCGTGAGCGGTTCTTCCCCAGACATCGTACTGGTCCCTACCCTCCCCATAGAATACAGCGTAGCGAGCGGTGTTAATACTATGCCAAATACCGCGTTCTAGGAGGCTGATTTTCTTATCGTTCTCTCCCATCAGAGCATGCCCTAACAAATGCGAAACCATCAAGGCTCTAACCGAACGAATAGTATCTACAAAAAGCGAATGAGGACCATTAAAGGAATAGATGTATCCCCCTTCACCGACGGAAGTCCACCGATCTGCCTGCACGGCACCGGAAATTTTAAGTGCCACCTCATAGAAATTTCTTTCCCATTCATTTTCGGGAATACGACCTTCGTTCATTAAGCGCACCAAATTTCCATAGGTACTTACGTTGTTGAACCCATGGTCGTGGACGCCAAAATGGCCTACGTGAAAAGCCATACGAGAAACCGTTTGCGCTTTTGCCGATTGCAGGTACTTCTCATCACCCGTGGCATCGTATTGCAATACCTCCGATCCGTACCGAAAACCCTCGGTCCATTCGGTCCAACCACGTACCGAATATTTTCCATTGACAGTAAATACAGGAGAGCCTTTGGAGGTGTCGTATTCCTTATTGATCAGATCAATTTTTTTACCGGACAGATCCCAAAAACGATTAATATCATTCTTTAGATCCTCCGCTCTAAGTTGGTGGTCTACTTTCATATTATTTGGATGGTATGATGTTGTCTTTTCAGTCCGAAAGATAAGAGGTCGCTGACCGACAACCGGTTAAATACTTTTTTGTAATCGGATAGTACAAAAATAGATAAGACACGCTCCTTCGACAAGGCATTAACCTGTCAATTCTTGGCACTTTTCCGCATCGAATTTCGGTACTCGTTGGGGGAAAGACCGGTTTTCCGTTTAAACATCCGGCTGAAATAAGAGGGATCTTCGATATGTAACTGATACGCTATCTCCTTGCTAGTCAAATTGGTAAAGACGACCAGGCGTTTAGCTTCCAATAATAATCGGTTAAGAATAAAGTCACTGGCGGTTATATTGAGTGCTTTCTTCACCGATTTTCCCAAGTAGTCGGCAGTAACCGAAAGCAGCTCGGCGTATTCGTGAACACTATGTAGCTCTCTGAAATGCTTTTCGACCAGTTCCTGGAAGCGAGTGGGAATATCGTTTACTGGATCAGATGCTAGTGCTTCGCCACCGCCTACCACCAGGCATTTGCTAAGAAACACCTGAAGATAGGCCGCCAATGCAATATTTTTATACTCCCCTCCTTCCAAATAGTCGGCCAACATATTTTCAAGAAGGTTCCTAAAATAAGGCAGTGATTCTTCAGTAAGGTTCACCACCGGATTTTTCCAATTTTTATTCCAGGGATAATTCGTGACGACCTGGGAATCTTTTCCTATGCCGTAAAACTTAGAATACTCTTGAGGAAAGGTAATGATATAGCCTACGCAATCTTCCGTGGGGGTAAGTAGGTGTACTTTTCCAGGTGCAATAAAATGAATGCTAGGGGTATGGATACTATGGGTATGAAAGTCGATCTCGTGAAAGCCGCTACCGGTTTCAAAAAACATGATTTCACAATAGGTATGTCGATGGGGATGGTCGGTAGGCATGGGTGTTACGGGTAATTGCATGATCGGCAAGCTACCCGGCATTTGTGGGGTATTTTTAAAACGAAATATTTGCAGATCGGGCAGATCAGCAACTAATTCTGGCAAATAATGAACAGGAATATTTTCCATTTACTACCCACTACTTAGATTTTGGAACGACAGGTACCAGGTATTAACAATCAAAAATGCGGATTTCGATTCCCCAATCTTTTAAATCCGCGAATGATCCATACCAATAATACGACGGTAAATATAAGAGCAATGACGGGAACCAAGACCGCCAGGCTAGAAATGCTGAATGCTGCCAGGTTTTCAGCGGTCGATACGACAGGATTCCCTAGCCCACCCGTAAACTTAGACGAAAAAAATCGTAATAACCCCGTGCCCGACTGGACTACTCCCGCGGTTCCACCTCCGACAATTATGCCCAATACCCATTGGAGAACGGGGTTGTTTAGTTCTAAAAACGAAGTCGTCAATATCGTCCCGGCAATTACCGACGCAGGTACGGCAATCGTATCCAATAAATTGTCTATTAATGGAATATAATAAGCTGCTATTTCAACGGCTGTGGCGGTCAATAAAATGATAAAAGCGGTCCAAGTACCTAACCAGGCAAAGCTTTCGGCAGGCGTGATCCAGTCGTTCATGGTGGCCACACTGGCAATCAAGGCTGGTACGAAGATTCGAAAACCTGTCGCAGCACTCAATCCAATTCCCAGACATATACTTAAAAACAACTCCATTAATTATGTTATCGTTTGGTCCAAATGGATGAAGCTTTATCCATCGGCTTTGGCTACTTCCTTGTATTGCATTTGATGCAGGCGGGCATACAGGCCTCCTTTCTCCAAAAGTTCGGCGTGATTTCCACTTTCTTTGATTTCACCTTTGTCGAGTACGAGAATATTATCGGCTTCCTGAATGGTGCTCAATCGGTGTGCAATAACGATCGCCGTACGACCGCTCATTAACTTTTCGATCGCATTTTGAATGAGTTCTTCCGTTTCACTATCGACCGAGGAAGTTGCCTCATCTAACACAAGAATTTTCGGATCGTGTACCATGGCTCGGACAAACGACAGCAATTGACGTTGTCCAACCGATAAACTTCCTCCCCTTTCCCGCACATTGTATTGATACCCGCCGGGGAGACGTTCGATAAATTCATGAACCCCTACCAGCTTGGCTGCCTCCACAATTTGTTCATGAGTAATCCTTGTATCGCCCATGCGAATATTATTTTCGATGGTGTCCGAAAACAGAAATACATCCTGGAGGACGACCCCGATCAGGCGTCTTAAAGCACTGAGTTTGTAGTCTTGAATAGATATGCCATCAATGCTAATGGTGCCGCGATTGATTTCATAAAAACGGGTTAGTAGATTGATAATCGACGACTTACCCGCACCAGTAGCCCCAACCAACGCTACTGTTTCACCAGCTCCGACCTTAAAATTGATATCCTTAAGCACAAACTGATCGTCATTGTAAGCAAACCAGACCTCTTTGAACTCAACGACACCGTCGATCGTTTCAGGTGCATGTTTGCCATGATCGGGAGTTACTTCATCCGTGTCCAAAATTTTGAGGATTCGGTCGGTACTGACAATTCCCATTTGTAATGTATTGAAACGATCAGCAAGTTGACGGATGGGCATGAAGAAAAGATTATTAAACATCACAAATGCCAGGACCGTACCAAAGGTCATTTCCAAATCCATGATCTGATTAGCCCCGTACCATACGATCAGTCCAATACCGGCTGATGAAATGACGTCGGCAACAGGATAGTAGATAGAATAGTATAGAATGGAACGAATATTTGCCTTTTTGTGCTGTTTATTTATTTCGACAAACTTCTTGTATTCTTTGTCCTCTGCACTGAAAATCTGAACGATATTCATTCCCGAAATATGTTCTTGAACAAAGGTGTTCAGATTCGAAACGGCAGCCCTTACTTCGTTAAAAGAGTCTTTTATTTTTTCTTTAAAAATATAGGTACTGATCAACATAAGGGGGATCATCGACAGGCTTACCAAGGATAGTTTCCAGTCTGTATAGAACATGGCTCCGATGATAAGCGACAACTGGAGAATGTCACCTGCAATTGCTGCCATCCCATCACTAAAAACTTCGGAAAGCGTTTCTACATCTGAAATAGTACGCGTGACCAGTCGACCGATGGGGGTATTATCAAAGTATTTTAACCGAAGGCTGACGATTTTGTCATACACCTGCATTCGGATGTCGCGGATGATATTTTGCCCCAGCCAGCCCGACAAATAAGTATTGCTAAATTGTACGACACCTCTCAGTACCAAAACCCCAATCATGGCCATCACCATGTTGATCAGGCCGGGGATATCCCGGTTGGCAATGGAAACATCGACGGTATATTTGATTAACAGGGGTAATGCCGGAGCTAGTGCAGCACTGACAATGATGATCCCGATTAAAAGGAAAAATTGTTTCCTATAAGGATATACAAACTTATAAAGCCGTCTTAATGTCGGTAGATCAAAGATCTTTCCACTCTTGGTTTCTTGGTTCACTTGAATTGGGATTACTTTCCTGACTCTAATCAGACCAACAACAAAATTAGGGCAAAAGTTACAGAAATTTCTTGTGCATTTTTGTTAGTATCAATTCGCTGAATTGGGTAATTAACGGAGATAGCTAATGAAAAGTTATCCATCCCTCACTATTTTTCCTCAAGATTCTTAGTTTTTATACGCGGTAGAGCTACATTTGGCAACACCAAATCGGGAGAAGTCTAATGATTACTTACGCTGAAATTTTTGAAAAGAACAAAAAATGGGCAGCTGATAAAAAAGGAAGCGACCCTCATTTTTTTGAAAAATTGAATCGAACTCAGGACCCAGACTACCTTTATATTGGCTGTAGCGACAGCCGAGTGACGGCTGAAGAACTCATGGGGGCTAAACCTGGTGAAGTTTTTGTGCACCGCAATATTGGTAATATTGTTGCTCCTATCGATCTAAATGTTCAATCTGTCATCAACTACGCTGTAAAATACCTTCACGTTAAACACATCATTGTTTGTGGTCACTACAATTGCGGAGGTGTCAAAGCGGCAATGCAACAAACCGACATGGGGATTTTAAATCCATGGTTGCGAAACATTCGGGATGTGTATCGCCTTCACGTTAAGGAATTAAATGCGATCACGGACCCAGAAAAGCGCTATGACCGCTTGGTGGAGTTGAACGTGGAAGAACAATGTTTTAATGTAACCAAGTTGGCGGTCGTCCAAAAAGAGTTCATTAAAAAACAATACCCAATCGTACACGGGTGGGTATTTGATATGAAAAACGGAGAATTAAAAGATCTGAATTTTGATTTCCAAAAGATTTTAAAAGAAATCCAGGAAATCTACGATTTAACAAACGATCCCGAATAGTTAAGGTAGGTCATCTTTTTTGGGTACGGGATCATAGCCCGAGCTACCCCAAGGATGGCATTTTGAAAGGCGTCGCAAACCTAGCATCGTACCCTTCAAAATGCCCCATTCCCTGACAGCTTGTATCATGTATTCAGAGCAAGTGGGTGTATGACGGCACGAACCCGGTAAAAATGGTGATATACACCATTGATATAGTTTAACCGGACCGATCACCAACCACTTTAACACTGTTTTCTGTTTATTTTCTCATGTTGAAAACGAAATAGGCGCCTATACGTTTTCGTGGACTTATACTCCCAAAATCGAGGAGATACTTGAACGGACGTTTAAATCAACTTTCCAGCTCGGGTTCAAAAATAGCCTCCAAAACCTCGAGATTCCTAATCCCAGCGGGCATTTTCCAAGCTATCCGATCCCCTACCGATAAACCGATCAAGGCAGATCCCATGGGGGTAAGGACTGAAATTTTCTGCTGTTTCACATCGGCAAATTGAGGCAGTACAATACTAAATTGCATTTCACGATTGCTATCAACGTCTTTTACTTTCACTCTTGCTCCCAGTCGAACCACATCCGAAGGCATTTTAGATTCGGGTAATACCGTCGCTCTTGCTATCTCATAGGTTAACGTACCTTCTTGTTTATGCCCTTGTGCAGACACATTTTCCGTCAATGCAGATAATAAGCGAAAATCCTCCTCGCTTAAAACTACCTTATTGCTACTTTGATCTTTCATAAAACTTACAAATGATTTAATTAGTTTAAAAATTCGCTCCCGACAGAAATAAATAGATTACACGTGGAAACGCTTATTTTCCGTAAAAGGAAAATGTAGTATGTCCCCGAAACAGAGCAATGTAAAAATCTGGTTTCGGGGGCTTAAGAAATAAAAGCTTTGTGGGATGGATAAAAATGAAATTGTGCCGTCGAACTGATTACTTCCGGCCATCGTACACAAAATACCCGGTAGCCGGAGGATAATTTAAATTTCCACCGCACTAAACAAGAGTAATATTTGTGCAATTCTGACATTTCAATACAATAGTTTAAAGCTTGGGGATTGCTCAAAACTATTCATAACTTTTAATAAAGCCCGAATTTATAGGTTCTTCAACCAAAGGCAAATTTTTAGGGCAATAATTCAATATAAACGTAAAAATAGGGCTGAATCGTTCAACCCTATTCCGTTACCTTTTAAGAATTTTGCCAAATCTAACGATTTAACCGCATTTGGAAAACTATCCTTACTGTTCCTTCAATAAAAAGATTTGTAAATACATTTTTCCGTCGTCAGCCTTGATATACCGATTAAACGCAAGGGTTTTCCCATCGTTTGACCAGACGACTGCCCCCGTGGGAAGTTCGTCCCCGCTGTATTTCGGACTTACGCGGTTCGATTCCCCGGTTTCGATATCCGTAATATAGACACTATGGTCGGCTAAATAGGCAACCCGCTTTCCATCCTTACTAAAATTAAATGGACCTGAGATCGAAAAAGGGTGATTCGTAATTTGTCTGACCTCGTCACCCAGAGGCGTTACGGTATGAAATTGTACAATTCCATTATCATCCTCAGCTAGAAAACCAATTTTTGAACCATCAGCCGTAGCACGTAACCAGTGACGGGGGGATGGACTGACACCCCGTTCTAATTGGGTAATTCTACGTGAAATCAATGCTTCAGACACGGGTAGTCGGACGGTTGGATCTGTTGAAATTTCCAGTGCCTTTACCCTCTCCACAATGTCATCTGGAATGTCGACTACGAATATCTCTGTCTTGGTTTCTCCATTTTCATCCCGAATATTTCCCTGATAGGCGATAGCTCTTTTTTGACGTGTGCCATCCGCTCGTAAATACCCATTAGTACCAATCCAACATTCATCAAAAGCTTTGTCTACTTCATCCGTACCGGGTTGGGGGTCGTCGGTGACTTTAGCTACGATCAACGAGAACATTTCACCACTGTTATTTTCCAAATCACGGTCTTCTGGTACTACTACCTTTTCACCGGGCACCATTATCCCAATGGTCCGTAAATCTTTAACGGGAGCACCTTTTAGGGCTTCCTGTTCAATCAGGTAATCGTTATAGGTATAGCTGATCCAGCCGTCGCTGCTCCAGGTATGTGCATGGGTTCCTCCCCGTAGAGCTCCGGGCACAAAAGGTGGTTGCATGCAACGGGCATCCAGGAAAATCGGTTTCATGGGATCGTTAATGTCCACAGCCACCCCGGTTCGTCTCGTCATCGAATAGGGTTTATCTTGGTTGGCATTGCGAATACCATGAATAAAGAGTACACGGTCACCAAAGGGGGAAAAAGTTACCGCCCCCACGCCAGGCCCGTAGGCGGTCTGATTTTCGGTTCGATAGAGGGTTCGGATTTCGCCTGTTTGCGTGTGGACCATCGCTACTTCCCCGGCAGCTCCAATCCCGGAGTCAACCAATCGTGAGTCATAGACTATCCACTGATCATCGGGAGAGAAAATTTCCGTCGAGTTGATACAGTGCCCAGATGGGTCGTGGGTTAATTGAACTAGATCGTAGGTTTGCATAACAGGATCGCTTGAACATGAAATGAGTACTGCCGAAACGACAGTACTCAACAGGATACAGGATTTTAGGAAAGTCGTCATCAATATCTGCTTTTGTGATTATCAGCCATTAGAATGACAAATCTGTAAGGCCGATTTCCGCCTTTAGAGCTTGATAACGGTTGTAAAAGGCATCGATATCGGCTGCAATGGTATCCGTGAACTGCCCTACATCCCTCCGAGTTGTCAAATTGATTTCAAAACCTCTCTTTTGGAGGAAATATTTGGCAATTATGGGATACACATTGTGCATAACATCCATGTTATCTACGAAAAACTGCTGGACGGTTTCTACCGATGGTTGCATTGAAGCATCGGCGAAATGGTCACAAAGCCAGACGACCAGTTCCGGCACAAAATTTCCTTGAATGCAAGACAATCCTGCTGCACCGGCTTGCTGTGAAGCCACCGCATTGACCATATAAGCATCGTACAGTTCAAATTTTTTCCCTTTCGTCAATTCGATTTTCCGTGTGACTGAGTCAATATCGAGTGACGTGTCTTTGTGATACACTACCTTTCCACTGTCTACATAGGATTTTAATTGTTCCGGACTCAAGACACGTTTGTAGGGAACGGGGCATTCGTAAAAACCGAGGGGTATATTACCCGTTAAACCCAATAACTCCTCCACCCTAGCGTCTAGAATTTCGTCGGATTCGTGCTCCTCCGCCAATAGACTTGTGATTGCTATGACAGCATCCGCGCCCGTATCGTAGATTTTTTTTACAAACTCCGCCTGAGATGAAATCGCACCACCAAAGGTACCTGTACTTACCACCGGGACCTGCCCTGCGGCCACCTCCACAACATGACGAGTAATTGCAATACGTTCTGCTTCCGTCAGTTCAAACATTTCACTCGAAAGACAATTGGCAAATAGACCCTTAGCCCCTGCTTTCAAATAAAACTCCGTTAAGGCAGTTAATTGCTTGTAATCAATTTCTTTGTTCTCCTTAAAAGGAGTAATCATTACCGGTACGAATTTACCTTTTACAGACATATTATTATTAGAATTTACGCGCGTTTTTGCAGTACATTAATTAATAGCTTTTGCTTTTCTCAGCTTGGTCAGCAGTACTCCCACCAGGAAGATTGCAAGGGTACCGATAACAATGATCATATTTACGTGTAGTGAGAATTTTAGGAAAGAGTAGTCCTCTGGGATATTTTTGGAGAATGTCATCCACAAAATCACTAAAACGCCAATGATAGCGGCTGTGAAGCCTTCCCGGTTGTTGGTCTGTTTACTGATGAGCCCCAATAAAAAGATTCCTAACATACCGGCTGCAAAAATTCCGGAAAGCTCCCACCACATATCCAGGATACTCTTGGCTCCGATCATGGCTACTCCGGTAAATACTCCCGCCAGACCAAATGTAGCCGTACCAATGTAGAGTACTCTCATTTTCTGCTTGTCCGTAGCCGATTTATTGAAATATCTTTGATAGATATCTTCGGAAAATACCGTTGCGGAAGCATTCATACCGGAGCTAATTGTACTCATGGCTGCAGCCATAATGCCGGATACAATTAATCCTACCAATCCTGTAGGTATTTTATTCACCATAAACCAGGGCATGACTTTATCGCCATAGTCTTCCGGTTTCAATGTAGCGGCAAACTGTGCGATTTGATCGGCAGTGGCTCCAGAGGGTAGCATCTCGCGGGCGGCCTGTTCTTTTACAAACACCAGTAACTCGGGGTGGATCTCAAAATAGGAATACAAACAAGTTCCAATAAAAAAGAAAACGGCCGAGATTGGTAAATATAACCATACACACATCCAAATGGATGATGCTGCTTCCTTGGGAGACTTCGCCGTATGGTAACGTTGTACGTAATTTTGGTCCATCCCAAAATTGTTGAGGTTAATAAAAAACCCATACAAGAAAATCACCCAAAAAGTGGCTGATGTAAAATCGAACGAGAAACTACCTAAGCTGAATTTATCTGCAGCTTTACCTATTTCAATAATCTCGCCAAAACCTCCCGGAACTCCTTTATTTATATAATAAATAATTAGTAAGGCGCCAGCTGTGAGCACAACCGCTTGCACCACTTCCGTCCAAATCACAGCTTCAATTCCTCCGAGGACGGTATAAACAATGATACACGTACCCACCACCAGCATTATCGTGGTCATTGGAATTCCCGTTAGTGCTTGCAAGCTAAGGGCGATACCAAAGAAAATGGATCCCATTCTTGCCAGTTGCGTCAGTAAGAAACAAATCACGGCATAGGTTCTTGCCCAGGTACCAAAACGGTGTTCCAAATGTGTATAGGCTGAAACTTCACCGGTTTTCCGATAAAAGGGCACAAAATATTTGGACGCAACCCAGGCCGATAAGGGCATGGCTAGACTGAATACGAAAGAATTCCAATTACTGCCAAATGCTTTTCCTGGAACCCCAATAAATGTATTACTGCTTAAAAATGTCGCATATAAAGATAGTCCAATAGCCCATCCTGGTATGCTCCCACCCGCTTTAGTAAACTGTTCCGATCCCTGGTCCTTTCGAGAAAAATAATACCCGATAAAGACCATTAAAAATAGATATATTCCAATAATAGAGAGATCAAGAAGCGGCAAATTATTCATAAAATAACGTGGTAAAAAAGGTCTTTTGGATAGTAATACGGGTTACCTACCTCAAAAGTACCCTTCTGAGGTAAAAGAATATTTCAATTTTGTACAATGAATCATCAATGTTTATATCGAGTGTGAAATGCCATTTTTTCGCACACTCCAATAATAACATAAGGGGAATTATCCCCCCTAGTTACTGATGCCCCGATAAAAAAGGCTAATTTTGCAGTCCGTTCGTTTAAGTTTAAGTTGAATAACTAGGTTCACTTGTTGTAAACGCCTTGAACTAGTCTATGGTTACGATATTATCTGTCTTCGATTTACTTCATCAACTTTCCTATAAGTTTTTACTCTCCATGCACCTAAGTCCGGCCGATGCTAAAATCATCAATGTCTTTTTGATGATCGGACTTATTTTTTGTCTGTCCTGGTTGATTGACAAAATCGTAAATGCGGTGTTAACCAAATCGTTACAATCGCTAAAAATAAATCGCCTTCAGCCCTTTTTCCAAGCTTTAATCCGTAACCAGGTTGTTCGTAAAACAGCGAATCTCATTCCCTTGATCGCGTTCTACAACGCCATACCCGGGATTTTCTCCCATTTTGAACATCTGATTCCTACGGCAATTACGGTGGTTAATATCCTGATCATTCTCTTCATTGCCGGGATTTTCAAAAGGGTGTTCCGCTCGATAACCGATGTGGCTGCAACCCGACCGGGCTACAGGGATAAGCCCCTGGAAAGCTATCAACAGGTCGTCAACATCCTATTGAATTTTATCAGTCTTGTTTTAGTGTTTTCGCAGGTTACTGGGAAAGAAGTTTGGACCTTCTTCACAGCGATGGGGGCAATGTCGGCCATATTAATGTTGGTCTTCAAGGATACGATCCTGGGCTTTGTGGCCAGTATACAGGTGACAACTAACGATATGGTTCGCATTGGGGACTGGGTAGAAATGCCTAAATATGGAGCGGATGGAGACGTAATCGAAATCACCTTAACCACCGTAAAGATTCAGAATTTCGACAAAACCATCACGACCGTACCGACCTACTCTTTGATTTCCGATTCTTTTAAAAACTGGCGGGGAATGAGGGAAACAGGCGGAAGACGAATAAAAAGAGCTATTAGTCTGAAAATGAGCTCAGTCCGTTTCGTTGCTCCCGAAGATTTGGATCGCTTCCGGAGTATTGAACTGCTAGCTCCAGCCATGGAAAATAAGGAAAAGGAAATAGCCCTTCATAACCAAGATCGCAAAATCAACAAATCGCTCCCCCTCAATGGGCGGCATATGACCAACTTGGGTCTATTCAGGCTTTATCTGATTGAATATCTACGCCAGCACCCAGCGCTACATAAGAACATGATTTGTATGGTTCGCCAACTCGCTCCGACCGAGAAAGGGATTCCCCTCGAAATTTATGTATTTACAGCCACTACCGTCTGGGTCGAATACGAGGGAATCATGGCAGATATTTTCGATCATGTTATCGCTTCAGCCCCCTATTTCGATCTGGAGATCTTTGAAGCACCCACAGGAAAAGATCTGGGGCGTGCATTGACAACTATACGGTAAAACCTGACTAAAACGCAGGAACTTTAGCTATTTAGAGGGCGCCAGTACACGGAAGTTCCAGGCAGGCTCATTTTTTTATCCTTTTTATACGATCCTTTGTAAGTATTTTAATGTACTTACTTGTCCTATTATCGTAGGGGTCGTAGCAGTTGCTTTCACCCAAGCATTTACCATTTCCATTTTTT
>ENA-UOVV01000697-UOVV01000697.1-compost-metagenome-genome-assembly--contig:-NODE-697-length-34912-cov-22.276214_pt1 | contig 34912 bp, 30 predicted proteins | sample MGYA00238155_ERZ761577 | MGnify/ENA primary metagenome ERZ761577 (study PRJEB28898, sample SAMN06268775) | compost metagenome | isolation source: Emeryville, CA | place: USA:Emeryville, CA | collected... | reverse complement strand
AGACACGCACCACAGGGTCGGCTCAGGGTAGAAAGCCCCGGCCCGCGTTCATCTCTTCGAGGCGCTGAATGCGCTCCTCCATCGGCGGGTGCGTAGCAAAGAGGCGAGCAAGGCCCACACCCCTGAAGGGGTTGGCGATGAAGAGGTGGCTCACGTTCTCGAGCTGAGGAGTCTGCTGGAGGGGGCGGGCTGCGGTCCCTGCCTCGAGCTTTCGCAGCGCCGACGCGAGGGCGAGCGGATCGCCCGTCAGCTGGGCACCCGAACGGTCGGCTTCAAACTCGCGCGTGCGTGAGATCGACATCCGGATGAGCGTCGCCGCGAAAGGCGCGAGGATCATCATCGCGAGCAAGGCGAGCGGACCCAGCGGGTTGTCTCGGCTGCTGCGTCCACCGCCGAAGAACAGCAGGAACTGGGCCACCGACGTGATAATGCCCGCAATCGCCGCAGCAACGGAGCCGATGAGGATGTCCCGGTTGTAGACGTGCATGAGCTCGTGACCGAGCACGCCGCGCAGTTCACGCTCATCGAGCATCTGCAGGATGCCCTCGGTGCAGCACACGGCGGCATTCGCAGGGTTGCGGCCCGTCGCGAATGCATTCGGTGCCGCTGTGGGCGAGACGTAGAGAGCAGGCATCGGCTGGTTCGCCTCACGGCTCAGCTCGCGCACGATGCGGTACATCGCGGGCTGCTCAACCTCGGTGACGGGACGTGCATGCATCGCGCGGATCGCGAGAGTGGCGGAGTTCCAGTAGCCGATCGCGGTGCCGATGACACCCAAAGCGGCAAAGGCGAACAGGTATTGGCCGTCGCCAACGACGACACCAAGCGCCAATACGACGACCCACAGCGCAATGAACAGGCCGAAGGTCTTGATCCCGTTATAGAACCGGCGCGTCTCCACGTCATCCTCCTCGCAACCACAAAACGGGTGGCCGCGCGTCAGCGTTCCCGCAGGTGAGCAAACAGTTTCGCTGCCGCGCGGGCGTCATTCACGGACGGGCGAGGCGACCCCTCGCGATGTCGGTCATCTCCTCGCGGGGCACGACCTTGACGCGCTCGCGTCCCTCGGTTTCGCCAAGCTGACGCTCGTGCTCGTCGAGCACCTCCCAGTCGTGCCACTCGACAACGGGGACGCCGCGGTCCTTGAGCAGGCGCAGCACGTTGTCGGGGCTCAACTGCTCGGCACCTGCCTGAGAGTTCGCGTACAGCGATTCGGCGTCGGCCACGAGGTTCTCGATCGTCTCCTGAGCGTCCGACTTGGTCGAACCGATGAGGCCCACGGGACCACGCTTGATCCACCCGGTCGTGTAGTAGCCAGGCAGGTGCTGGCCGGACTCATCGACCACGCGGCCGCCTTGATTGCGGATGGTGCCGCGCTGGCGATCGAAGGGCACGCCCTCGATCTCCGTGCCCCAGTACCCGACTGCGCGGTAGACAGCCTGGACCGGGTAGTCGATGAGCTCACCAGTGCCGGTGACATTGCCGGTGCCGTCGAGCTTCATGCGCTCCATCCGCACGCCCGCCACCTTGCCGTCTTCACCAAGAATCTCGCGGGGAGCCTGGAGCAGGTGGAGGTGAATGCGGCGCGACGCGCCAGTGGGCTCACGGAGAGTCCAGTCGGTGAGGGTCTTCACCACCTGCTTGGTCTGGTGGTGACCCTCGATCGCGGCGAGCGAGCCCTCGTCGAAGTCGTAGTCCTCGGGGTACACGATGACGTCGACATCGCGCACCTGACCCAGCTCGCGAAGCTCGAGCGGTGAGAACTTCACCTGCGCGGGACCACGGCGACCAAAGACGTGCACATCCGTCACCGGGGAGGCGGCGAGGCCTTCTTGGACGTTCGCGGGGATGTCGGTGGGCAGCAGGTCCTCGACGTGCTTCGCGAGGATGCGAGCCACGTCGAGCGCCACATTTCCGACGCCGAAGACAGCGACTTCCTTGGCCGTCAGCGGCCACGTGCGCGGCACATCCGGGTGACCGTCGTACCACGAGACGAAATCGGCGGCGCCGTATGAGCCATCCAGGTCGATACCAGGGATGTCGAGGTCAGCATCCTCGAAGGAACCCGTTGCGAAGATGACGGCGTCATAGTGCTCGCGGAGGTCCTGCAACGTGAGGTCCGTGCCCACATTCACGTTGGCGAGAAGACGGATGTCACCGCGCCCCAGCACATTGGCGAGGGCCACGATGATCTGCTTGATGCGCGGGTGGTCGGGAGCGACGCCGTAGCGGACCAGACCGAAGGGCGCGGGCAGGCGCTCGATGATGTCGATCGACACCGGCATGCCCGACTTCGAGAGGATGTCGGAGGCATACGTACCGGCGGGACCGGCGCCGATGACGGCGACGCGGAGAGGGCGATCAGGACTCACGGAGGTTCTCCCGGATGGATGGTGTGGCACACGGACATTGGGCCGCGGCGGACAACGGGCGCAAGTATAAACACGAAAATGCGGGCAGATGCCGCGCGATTTTCACGGTCCCCCCAAAGGGGGACCGGCGCCTTGTCGCCACGTCGGGACTGCCGAGACTCGAGTCTCCATCAGCCTAGTCCGCCTCCTGCCGACGCTGCAGCACGGGTTGCGGGGGACGTAGGGCCCGTGCCAGACTCCCGCCATGGCAATCACGCACAACTCGCAGCGCGTCATGCGCTCCATGTGCTGTGCCATGTGTCTGTCGGCCTGAGACGCCCACGGACGCAAATCCTTGCAACCCTGGGCGCTCGGCCTCCCGAGCGCCGCTCAGCGTGCTCGCAGCCTGGCTCCCACTGAACTCCGCTAGGAGGATCGGTGAGCCTCCCCACCGACACCACGGACATTGCCGCGCGCCCTGACGCCGTCACCGCCGTGCCGACGACCGCTTCGACCGATGCCGAGGCTGAAGAGCGTCGGCGTCATCGCGAAGAGGCGCGCCTCATCCGCACCCGCGAAGCCGCCGCGCGCAAGAACTCCGTGGCCAAGGACGGTCAGTGGGCCTCCGGCGACCGCACGCCGCTCAACCCAAACGAAGAGTTCAAGTCCACCAGTGACCCGCTGCTCGTCCGCGAGCGCATCGAGACGATGTACTCGAAGTGGGGCTTCTGGTCGATCCCGCCCACCGATCTGCGTGGCCGCTTCCGCTGGTGGGGTCTGTACACGCAGCGCCGCCCCGGGATTGACGGCGGCAAGACGGCGATCCTTGAGCCGCACCAGCTCGACGACGAGTACTTCATGCTCCGCGTGCGTTCGGACGGCGGCCAGCTCACCACCGAGCAGGCCCGCGTCATCGGCGAGATCTCGCGCGACTTCGCTCGCGACACCGCCGACGTCTCGGACCGTCAGAACATCCAGCTGCACTGGATCCGCATCGAGGACGTCCCCGAGATCTTCCGTCGCATCGAGGCAGTCGGTCTCAACTCGACCGAGGCCTGCGGCGACGTGCCGCGCGTCATCCTCGCCTCCCCCGTTGCAGGAGTCGCAAAGACCGAGCTGATCGACCCGACGCCCCAGGTGGAGGAAATCAAGTCCCGCTACATCGGCAGCCCCGAGTTCTCGAACCTGCCGCGCAAGTTCAAGACCGCCTTCACCGGCATGCCGGTTCCCGACATCCTCCACGAGGTGCAAGACGTCGCGTTCTGCGCGGTCGAACACCCCGAGCTCGGCATCGGCTACGACCTGTGGGTGGGCGGCGGCCTGTCGGTGAACCCGATGCTCGGTGTGCGCCTTGGCGTCTTCGTCAAGCCCGACATCGCCCACGAGGTGTGGGCCGGCGTCACGAGCATCTTCCGTGACTACGGCTACCGCCGCCTGCGCAACCGCGCTCGCCTCAAGTTCCTCGTCAAGGAGTGGGGCGCCGAGAAGTTCCTCAGCGTGCTCCAAGAGGAGTACTTGCACTACGAGCTCCCCAAGGGACCCGCTCCCCTCACGTCGACTCCCGGCGAGCGCGGCGACCACGTGGGCGTCTACGAGCAGCGCGACGGCAACTGGTACGTGGGCGTCGCCCCCATCGCCGGGCGCATCTCTGGCACCAAGCTGCTGCGCATCGTCGAGATCGCCGAGGCCTCCGGTTCGGGCCGCATCCGCCTCACGCCACTGCAGAAGATCCTTGTCCTCGACATCCCCACGGACAAGGTGAGCGATGTGGTCAACGGCCTGCGCGCACTCGAACTCGAGTCGCAGCCGGGAGAGTTCCACCGCAACGTCATCGCCTGCACCGGCATCGAGTACTGCAAGCTCGCCATCGTCGAGACGAAGGCGACTGCTCGTGAGGTGGTCGCCAAGCTCGACGAAGAGTTCCCCACGCTCGACGCCCCCATCACCGTTCACGTCAACGGTTGCCCGAACTCGTGCGCTCGCGTGCAGGTGGCAGACATCGGCTTCAAGGGCCAACTCGTGCTCGATGACGAGACCGGCGACCAGGTCCCTGGCTACCAGGTCCACCTCGGCGGGCGGCTCGGCATGGGGGATGACAATGACTTCGGTCGCAAGCTCCGCGGCCACAAGGTGAAGGCCGACGGCATGCCTGAGTATGTCGCCCGCGTCACCCGTCACTACCTCGACAACCGCACGCAAGGCGAGTCTTTCGCCGCCTGGGCAGTGAGGGCTGAGGAGGAACTGCTCCGATGAGTCACCTCACCCTGCTCAACCCGCCAGTGTGGAACGCCGAGACGGTGGCGGGTGTCAACGACCGACTCGAGACAGCGTCGGCCGCACACATCGCCGATTGGGCGATCGCCACCTTTGGCCGCGATCTCATCGTCGCGGCGTCGATGCAGGACACGATCCTTCCCCACCTCTTTGGCACGCGCCTTGAGGGGGTGGACGTCCTGTTCCTTGAGACCGGATATCACTTCCCCGAGACGATCGCGACGCGCGACGAGGCGGCACGCACCTTGCCCATCACCATCGTCAACGCCTTGCCTGCCGCCACCGTCGCCGAGCAGGACGCCGCCCTCGGCAAGGACCTGTGGGCGCGCGACCCGAACCAATGCTGCGCGCTGCGCAAGGTCGAGCCCCTGCGTCGGGCGCTTGCCGGGCGCGCCGCGTGGGTGACCGGCCTGCGCCGTGCTGACGGCCCCACCCGTGCGAACGCACCGGTCGTCGACTGGGATGCGAAGCACGGGCTCGTCAAGATCAACCCGATCGTCACCTGGTCCGATGACCAGGTTGAGCGCTACCAAGCGGAGCACAACCTGCCCCGCAACCCGCTTGTCGCCCAGGGCTACCCGAGCATCGGCTGCCTCCCCTGCACCCGTGCCGTGGCGCCCGGCGAAGATCCCCGTGCTGGCCGCTGGGCCGGCACCGACAAAACCGAATGCGGACTTCACGCATGACGGCTGCAACCGAGAGGCAAATCGTGTCCCCCACTGCCGCGCACCCCAGCAGCGCCGCTTCCCCGTTCGATATCGGGGCATCGACCCTTGACGCTCTTGAGTCTGAGGGCATCCACATTCTGCGCGAGGCGGTCGCGACCGCCCGCAAGCCGGTCATTCTGTTCTCCGGCGGCAAGGACTCAGTGGTCGTGCTGCACCTCGCAACCAAGGCCTTCTGGCCTGGCCGGGTTCCGGTGGAGCTGCTCCACGTCGACACGGGCCACAACTTTGATGAGGTCATCGCCTTCCGCGACGCCACCGTGGAGCGGCTCGGCCTGCGCCTGCAGGTGGCGAGTGTGCAGGACTACATTGACGACGGCCGCCTGCGGGAGCGTCCGGACGGCACCCGCAACCCGCTCCAGACGATCCCCCTGCTCGAAGCGATCACCGGCCACGGCTACGACGTCGTCTTCGGTGGTGCTCGCCGCGACGAGGAGAAAGCCCGTGCGAAAGAGCGCGTCGTCTCCCTCCGTGACGAGTTCGGCCAGTGGGACCCGCGCAACCAGCGCCCCGAGCTGTGGAGCCTGTACAACACCCGTCACCTGCCGGGTCAGCACGTGCGGGTGTTCCCGTTGAGCAACTGGACCGAGCTCGATGTGTGGCGCTACATCGAGCGCGAGAACATCGAGCTCCCGAGCCTCTACTACGCCCACGAGCGGGAGGTGTTCGAGCGCGACGGGATGCTCCTCACGCCGCATCCTGCCGTCAAGCTGCGCGACAGCGACGTCATCAGCACCCGCACCGTCCGCTACCGCACCGTGGGTGACGCGAGCTGCACGGGCGCCGTCGAATCCGGCGCGAGCACCGTGGCCGATGTCATCGCCGAGGTCGCCGCCACCCGCATCACCGAACGCGGCGCCACTCGCGCCGATGACCGGCTCAGCGAGGCCGCCATGGAAGACCGCAAGAAGGAGGGCTACTTCTAATGGCCGCCGTTTCACTTTCCGACGCCGAACAGGCCGTTCCTGTCACCTCGCTGCTGCGTTTCGCAACGGCGGGTTCTGTGGACGACGGCAAGTCGACCCTCGTCGGACGCTTGCTCTACGACACGAAGTCGATCCTCGCGGACGCCTATGAGGCGGTTGAGCGCGTCACCCGCGAGCGCGGCGGTGAAGGCGTCGATCTCGCCCTGCTCACGGACGGTCTGCGGGCCGAGCGCGAGCAGGGCATCACGATCGACGTCGCCTACCGCTACTTCTCAACCCCACGCCGCACCTTCATCCTCGCCGACTGCCCGGGCCACGTGCAGTACACGCGCAACACGGTGACGGGCGCATCCACGGCCGACGCCCTCGTCGTCTTGGTCGATGTCCGTCATGGAGTCGTGGAGCAGACGCGTCGCCACTTGGCTGTCGCTGCCTTGCTGCGGGTGCCCCACGTGATTGTGGCGGTCAACAAGATCGACCTCCTCGAGTTCGCGCAAGAGCCATTCGATGCGATCGCAACGGATGTCGCCGATCTCGCGGTGAAGCTTGGCCTCGACATCACCGCGGTGCCGGTGAGCGCGCTTCTTGGCGACAACATCGCCGAGCGTTCAACGCACACGCCGTGGTACTCCGGTCCCACCGTTCTCGAGCTGCTTGAGACCCTGCCGGGCTTTGATGAGATCAGCGCAACGACCGCCGGTGCGAGCCCCGATGTCACCATCGGCTGGCGCCTTCCGGTCCAGTACGTGCTGCGCCCGCAGGATGCCGCGATCTCCCCCGAATATGTCGAGTACCGCGGTTACGCCGGGCAGGTCGCTGAAGGCGTGATCCGCGTGGGCGATGAGGTGGTCGTTCAACCGTCCGGCCAGCGCACCACCATCGCTGGGATCGACACGGCCGATGGCCCGCTCGACGCTGCGCCTGCTGGTCGTTCGATTGCGGTCCGCCTCACCGATGACGTCGACGTGGCACGCGGCGACCTGCTCAGCTCAGCCGCGGATGCGGCACGGGCCGTCAAGCACATCGACGCTCACGTCGCATGGCTGTCCGAGCGCCCGCTGCGCGTGCGCGACCGCGTCCTTCTCCAGCACGGTTCCGCGTTGGTGCAGGCGATTGTGTCGAGCATCTCCGGTGTTCTCGACATCACGTTGCCGGGCGGCACTCTCGAGACGAGCATCGTGCCCGGGGACGAGCTCGCGCTCAATGACATCGGTGTGGTGGGGCTTGTGCTCGCTCAGCCGATCGCCGTTGACGACTACGGCTCACACCGACGCACGGGCGCCTTTGTGCTCGTCGACCCTCAAGATGGTGCGACGCTCGCAGCGGGCACCGCTCGTGCGGCTGCGCCGGGCACCGGGGCCGACGGCTACCTCACCATCTGATGAGCGCATCCGTCACATTCGGCGCCGTCTCGCAGCGATTTGCTCTGCGCGGCGGTCATCGCTCTGCGCTCGCAGAGGTCTCCCTCACGGTGGCTCCGGGTGAGTTCGTGTCCGTGGTGGGTCCTTCCGGCTGCGGAAAGTCGACCCTGCTCGACCTTGTCGCCGGCCACACGCGGCCGTCCTCAGGCACTGTCACCGTCGGCGACCAGCCGGTTGCAGGGCCGGGACCTGACCGCATGCTCGTCTTCCAAGACCACGCCCTGTTCCCCTGGCTCAGCGTCACCGACAACGTCGAGTTCGGCTTGCGTGCTGCCGGAGTCGACGAAGACAAGCGGGCGTCGATCGCGGCCGAGTGGATCGACCGAGTCGGTCTGGCCGACGCTGCCCGGCTCCACCCGCATGAGCTGTCCGGGGGCATGCGACAGCGGGCGGCCTTGGCACGAGCTTTTGCGCTGAAGCCCCAGGTGCTCCTCATGGATGAGCCGTTCTCCGCTCTCGATGCGCCGAGCCGTGATCGTCTTCACGTCGAACTCCAGGAGCTGTGGCGCGAGACGGCGACCACCATCATCTTCATCACCCACAACGTCCGCGAGGCGGTGGTGCTCGGCGACCGCGTCGTCGTCATGTCGTCTGGACCTGGGCGCATCATCGCGGAGGTGCCGGTCAACATCGCTCGACCCCGCGTCGTCGAGTCCCGCCGGGTCGTCGACCTCGCCCAGCATGTACGCGGACTCCTCGACGCTGCCGACCAGATGGGCATCAGCGCACCCCGGGAAGGACGGGACGGCTATGTCAGCATCTGAAGTGGAGAACGCGGTCGAGGCGCTCGCCACCCAGCCAAAGCGTCGGCGTCCCTTGCCCGTCGTCATCACGGGAGCCGTGCTCCTTGTGCTGTGGTGGGCACTGTCCTGCGTCGCTGACACCTTGCCCGGACCCTTCTCCACGGCCGCGGAGCTGTGGCGCATGGCCCTCGACGGCCAGCTGTGGTCGATCCTGTGGCGCATCACGATCTTCATGGCGGCGTGCTTCTCCGTTGCCGTGGTGCTCGGCGTGATCGGCGGACTCGCGGTCGGCATGACCCGCAGGCTCGACAGCGGCCTCTCGCCCTATCTCGCCGCGCTCCAAGGCATGCCGACATCGCTGTGGATCCCTGTCGCCGCCATCGTGCTCGGCACCGAAGTGTGGTCCCTCGCGGCTGTCGTGTCGCTTGGCGCTGTCCCGGCGATCATCCTCGGCACCCGGACCGCCGTGCGCACCGTGCCGCCGCTGCTCATCCGCGCGGGACGCACCCTTGGCGAGAGCGGTGCCTCGCTTGTGCGCCGCGTCGTCCTCCCGGCGGCACTGCCTGGAATCGTCACATCCGCGGAACTCGGCTGGTCAATCGCCTTCCGTTGCCTTGTTGCGGGCGAGATCTTCTCCGGCGCGCTCTCGGGCACCGGAATCGGCGATGTCATCTCGCGTTCGCGAGAGTCAGGCGACCTCACAGAGATGGTCGCGACGATCCTCATCATCATGGTCTTCTCCGTGACAGTTGATCGTGCGGTCTTCGCGCCGATTCACGCGCATCTTCGTCGCAGCCGCGGCTTCGACGACACCGCTGCCAGCCGCTAGGACGACGCGCCTGTGTGGCGTAGATCACACATCATGTGGTTCGATAGGGCGTATTGGGTCTTTTGTCCCTCTTGGGACTGGACCCTGATGCCCGACAAAGTGCCACGAGGCACTACCGCCAATGTTGTCGAACACGCGCTTTGCGCGATCCGCAAACGGAATCGACCACTTTGGGGGAACTGTGGCCCACACGACGCCTGCGACTGTTGCGTCGCCCTCTTCGCCAGCCGTGCCTCCCAGCGCCGGCATCACCTCGCGCGGCGGCACGCCATCACCCGTCCACACGCTCATCGTGCTGCTGTCGACTCTCGGCGTGCTCGTATACTCGGCGTTCCTTCTCAACCCACAGCACCGCGGCGACGTGATCCCGTACGTCATGGTGCTCACCGCCGAGTCCATCCTCGTGTTCCACGCCCTGCTGGCGATGTGGACGATCCTCGCCGGCTCGAACAACCCGCGTGACTTCACGTACTACCTCGCGCAGAACAACCTGTTCCCCAAGGACTTCCGCGGGCATGCCAAGCGAGCGCCGTTCATCATCAACGGTCGCGAACACATCGTCGACGTCTTCATCACCACTTACGGCGAGGACCTTGGCGTCATCAAGAAGACGGTGAAGGCCGCACTCGCGATGCGCGGACGCCACAACACGTGGGTGCTTGACGACGGCAAGAGCGACGAGGTGCGCGACCTCGCCACAACGCTCGGCGCACGTTATGTGCGGCGTCTCAGCTCGGGCGGAGCGAAGGCGGGCAATGTCAACCACGCGCTCACCCTTGCCAAGGGCGACCTGTTCGCGATCTTCGATGCAGATTTCGTCCCGCACCGCGACTTCCTTGTCGAGACAGTGCCGTTCTTTGTCGACTCAAAGGTCGCCTTCGTTCAGACCCCGCAGTCCTACGGCAACCTTCACACGGTGGTCGCTCGCGGAGCTGGCTACATGCAGACCGTGTTCTACCGCTTCATCCAGCCTGGCCGGAATCGCTTCAACGCGGCGTTCTGCGTGGGCACCAACGTCGTGTTCCGCCGTGCCGCAATCGATGATGTCGACGGAATGTACACCGACTCGAAGTCGGAGGACGTGTGGACCTCGCTCCGTCTTCACGAACGCGGCTGGCGCTCGGTGTTCATCCCCGACGTGCTTGCCGTGGGCGAGGCCCCCGAGACGATCGAGGCGTACTCGAAGCAGCAGCTGCGTTGGGCGACGGGCGGCTTCGAGATCATGCTCACCCACAACCCGCTGAGTCGGCGCCGCAACCTCACGATGGACCAGCGCATCCAGTACTTCGTCACCGCGACGTTCTACCTGACAGGGATCTGCCCGCTCCTCCTGCTGCTTGTGCCATCCCTCGAGATCTACTTCGACATGCGGCCGATGACGGTCTCGGTGAGCGTGCTGACATGGTTCCTCTTCTATGCGGGCTTCTACGTCATGCAGATTCTCTTGGCCTTCTACACGCTGGGCTCCTTCCGATGGGAGACGCTCACCCTCGCGATGGTGTCCTTCCCGATCTACGTGAAGGCACTCTTCAACGTCTTCACCGGCCGCGATGTCGGTTGGCAGGCCACAGGCACAGCGCGCGGCAACTCGCCATACAACTTCGTGGTGCCGCAGATGCTGTTCTTCCTGTTCTTGTCGCTCACCTCTGTGGTGGCCGTGTACCGCGACATCACCAATGGCGTCGCCACGCTCGCGATGGCCTGGAACGTGACGAACACGCTGATCCTCGGCGCCTTCATCATCTCCGTGGCTCGCGATGCTCGGCTCTTGCGTCGCGGAGTTGCGACGGCGCCCGCCCCGGCCCCGGCCGCGCCAGTGCCGCCGCGCACCGTTGTCGCACGCCCCGTGCAGGATCCGCGCACGTTCTTCCCGCCGGTGGCGCCCGCCCCCACCCCTGTTCGTGAGCCCGTGGCCGCAATGGCCCGGACCTCGTCCTCCAAGGAGGCAATGCTGTGACCTGGCGTAATCGATTCAAGCTCCTGTTCGGAGTTGTTGTCGTCCTGCTCATCGTGGGCTCGGCCACGTATGTCTTCACCCTGCGCCAAGGCCAGGCGGTGAGCGTGAGCGCCCATGTCGAGGCGCAGACGTACGACGTGGGGGCTGACTACGCGGGCGTGGTCATCCGTCGCTTCGTTGACCCTGGTGACGATGTAGCTCCCGGTGACCCGCTGTTTGTTGTCGACAGCCTGCAGGTGGCGCGTGACGTCTCGACCGGCGCGCTCACCGTGAGCAACAACGATGTGACCGAAGACGGCGAGCTCACCGTTCGCGCAAGCATCTCCGGAACGGTGAAGACGCTTGACGTCAACGAGGGCGCATACGTGGCGGCCGGCGTCCCCGTCGCCACCATCGAGCGCGATCAGTCGTTGAGCGCCACCGCCGTCTTTGTGCTCGCTCCTCGAGACTTCAGCCGCATCGAAGACAACGCGACCGTTGACCTCATCCTGCCCAATGGCCGTGTCGCCCAGGGCACCGTCTCGAGCCTGTCCGTCCAGACGATTGACGGCGATGCTCACGTGACCGTCAAGATCTCGACAGATGAGCTGATCGCCGGGGCCGACAACGGTCTCGTTCAGGACGGCACTCCCCTTGAGGCACGGCTCCACTTGCGCCAGGACGGTGTGTTCGCTGGCATGCAGGACGCCGCCGATGACCTGCTGCGGAGGCTTGGAATCGTATGAGGCGAATCCGAGTCACGCAGATCGCCGCCGCCATGGCGGCGCTGAGCGTGATCGGCTGCAGCGGGAGTGACGCTTCGCCAACCGGTGGGGCGGACTCGACCAACGGGGAAAGCCCATCACAGACGGCGCAGGCGGCCTCTCATCCTCAGGTGCTCATCGAACGCACGGTGAGCACCCTGGGCGCTGATCGCCTGGCCGCGGGCGTGACCCCGCCCACAAACCGCTGGTATTCGTCCCTTGCCTTTGGCGATCCTGGGCTGCCCGTCTACCCCCGGCCGTTGTCGCTGCGCCCGCAGGACGGCGGTTTCACCATGGGCCTCACCACACCCGTCGCGTCCGCAGACGCGATCGTCGCAGCCGCGAACGACGAGCTGGGGGTGAAGTTCGAGGGTGCGAGTGGATTTGGACTGGTGAGCGCGGCGGACTCCGTCGGCGCGGAGCTCACGATCGGCCCCGCCGTCATCGCCGTGGCCCAAGGGTGGCCGGCTGTTGCCGTCACCGCCTCTGAGCACTTGACGGCCACCCTCACTCTCCCGTTCGAATCGACCGATGCGGGCATCGCTGTGACGGACGTCGGCGGCCGCCGCTACGGCATCGCCGTCGAGGACGGACGCGTTGACGGTACGACGCTGCGACTGCCGGCCGGAGCGTCCGCCACGTTCTTCGCCGTGCCCGAGGGGATCGACGCCGAGACGTTCGGGACTGCCCTGGGAGCGTCGGCCCCCACGCCCGCTGTGGCCTGGGAGGTGACGGACGACGCTGCCCGCACCACGGTCTCTTACGGCGACTCCCCCACGGTGGTCGTCATGCCCGAGGCGCGCGCCCTCGGGACCACCCTCTCGTGCGATCTCGGACGCTTCGCCACGATCGACGGCCCTTTCGTTGCCTGCGCTGCTGCCGAGGCGACGTGGGATGTCCCGCTTGTGGAAGCGTCGGCCGCTCTCGATCTGTCCGCGCTCAGCTCCGAGCAACGGGCCGCCATCGAGGAGGCGCTCGAGGAGGACGTCGCGGCAACGCCGTGGACGCTGCCCGAGGACACATACTTTGGCGGCAAGGCGCTGTTCCGCATCGCGAATCTGCTCACGATCGCCGATGCGCTCGAGCGGGGCGACATCGCGGATGAACTGGCCGTGCGCCTGAGCAATGAGCTGCGGCGCTGGGCCGATGTGACGGGTTGCAATGAGCGTCCAAGTGCGTGCTTCCTGTATGACCCCACGGCCCGTGGCGTCGTTGGCCTCACGCCGAGCTTCGGCGCCGAGAACTTCAACGACCACTACTTCCACTTCGGATACCTGCTGTACGCCGCCGCCGTCGCAGGGGCACGTGATCCCGGCCTGCTCGATGAGATCGGCCCCGTGTTCGACCTCGTTGCTGACGACATCGCATCGCCCGCGCCTACCTCGCTCTTCCCCGAGTGGCGGCACTTCGACCCCGTCGCCGGACATTCGTGGGCCTCGGGCACGGCCCCTTTCGCCGATGGCAACAATCAGGAGTCGAGCTCCGAGGCCGTGGCCGCCTGGAACGCGGTCGCGTTGTGGCGTGACCTGCGGGGCGAGGAGTACGAGGGCGGAGCGGCGCAGTGGATGCTCTCCGCTGAGGCTGACGCGGCTCAGCGCATCTACCTCGCTCCCGACCTCTCGGGGTTTGCGGAGTACACCCACCCGACGGTGGGGATCCAGTGGTCAAGCAAGCGCGACTTTGCCACGTGGTTCTCAGCCGAGCCGAGCGCGATCGTGGGCATCCAGCTCATTCCGATGCCACCGGCGGTGAGCGGCCTCTTCGCATCGGTCGACGCGGCGCGCATCGAGGCGTTGATCGAGGCTGCATGGGCCGGCGGCACGCCCGCGCAGTTCGGCGACTACCTCCTCATGGCGCAGTCGACGGTGCCCGGCCAGGCGGGTGCCGCGTGGGAGGCAGCCCGCGAGCTGTCGCCGAGCGCGATCGATGATGGCAACTCTCGTTCCTACATGCTCGCCTGGATTGCTTCGCACCAGTAGACGAGGGGAGCAGCCGGTGGCAGTGGCCCCCGAGAAAGGCGGCCAGTTGAGAGACCGGCGGCACTGTGCCGAAATGCGACACTGCTGACCATGAGTCAGGAAATCGATCGGCGGGGGCTGTCCCTCGGGATCACCGCGTACTTCATCTGGGGTCTGTTCCCCATCCTCATGAAGGCGCTTGAACCGGCCAACGCGTTTGAGATTGTGGCGTGGCGAGCGCTGTCCTCGCTCATCGTCTGCCTGCTCATTGCCGTGGTCATCAAGGCATGGCGCCGGATCTGGGCCGTCGCGTCCGACAAGCGCGTCCTCGGCCGCCTCGCCCTCGCCTCGTTCTTCATCTCGGCGAACTGGGGCGTCATGGTCTACGCCGTGGTGACCGATCGCGTGAGCGAGACGTCGCTCGGCTACTACATCAACCCACTCGTCACGGTCGCGCTCTCGGTCATCTTCCTCGGCGAGCGCCTGCGCCGTCTTCAAGTGGTCGCGATCTCGGTGGCGGGCGTTGCAGTGACCCTGCTCGCCATTGAGGCAGGCGGGCTCCCGTGGGTGTCGATCGTGCTCGCGCTGTCCTTCGCCTTCTACTCCTTCATCAAGAAGGGGATCGGCGACAAAGTTGACGCCCTCAGCGGTCTCACCGTCGAGACGGCACTCATCGCTCCCTTCGCGGTGCTCACGCTCTGGCTCGTCGAGCGCCAAGGCGCCACCACGTTCATGGCTCGTGACGCCGAGGGCCTTGGCTCTTGGCACGACATCATGCTCATCGGCACCGGCACCTGGACCGCTGGCGCCCTCCTCATCTTTGCCGCGGGTGCGCGCCGTCTCCCCCTCAACGTGACGGGACTTCTCCAATACATCGCTCCCACGATGACGTTCGTTCTCGCCGTCACCTACTTTGGCGAAGCGATGCCGACCAACCGCTGGTTCGGATTCGGGCTCGTGTGGATTGCGCTTGTCCTCATCACTCTTGATGCGTGGCGCACCCGTGCAAGTGTGGCGAAGCGGGCCGGCGAGCGTCGTGCGGAAGAACAGGACGACGAGCCGGTCACCGAGCCGATCTAGCCCCACCCCCGGCCAAAGCTCCGAACCGCCAACGCCCCCACCCTCATGCTCCGAACCGTTGGCACACGTGCGTTGAGGCGTGTCGCGCCTTGAGTGCCGCGACACGCCGAGATTCGGCCCTGCGAAAGGTTCGCAACCTTAGGAACCGCTGTCAGCGGTTCGGAGCCTCACGGGGCTAGAGGACCGTGGCGATGAGCATGCCGTCGTGGCCCTTGCGGCCCACTGTTTGAATGACCGTTGCGTCAACTCGTGGGTCCTGAGCCGCGCGTTCGATGACGGCACGTGCTCCTGCCGTGTCCTCTTCCGTGTCGCCGGGGTCCGCGATGGCCCCGGAGCGCACCACATTGTCGACAACAATGAGCGCGCCAGGGCGTGAGATCGCGACGGCCGCCTCGTAGTACGCGACGTTGCTGCGCTTGTCAGCGTCGATGAAGACCATGTCGACGGGCGCATCGTCCGCGAGCGTTGGAATGAGCGAAATACCTGTTCCGACGCGGATCGTCACTTTGTGGCCAACCCCCGCCTTGTCGAGGCTCGCGCGAGCGACCTCGGCATGGCGCTCTTCACGCTCGATCGTGATGAGCTGACCATCCGCCGGCAGCGCCCGAGCAAGGTGCAAGGTTGAGTACCCGCCCAGCGTCCCGAACTCGACGATGGTGCGCGCACCGATCGAGCGAGCAAGCACCTGGAGCAGGCGCGCCTCGACAGGGCTGAGAGCGATGTCGGGCAGACCTGCCTCGCGCTGAGCGGCGAGCACGTGTGCGGCATCGCGGTCCTCCGCGATGAGGTGGCGTTCCAGGTACTCATCGACCTGTTGCCAACGGGACATGGTGTCAACGGCGTCGTTAGTCACCCTGCGAGCGTAACGGTCCCGCTCTCACCAGTGGGAAAACGTAATAGCGCTGTGACCTGCGCCGGCACCGAGCACCGCGCTGGTGCTCTACGCCGCGCGAGCGACGAGCGCGTCAGCAAACGCAACGAGCGCATCCCGCACATCACCGGCAGGCAGACCAGTGATCGCGCCGACGGCACGCGCGCTCCACTGCCGGGCAAGATCCGAGGTCTGCGCAAGCACATCGTGATCGCGCAGCCGTGCGACCACTGAATCGAGTGCGGCATCGTCTGAAAGGTCACCCTCGATGTCCGCGAGCAGCTCGATGTCGCTCGGCTCCACGTCACCGCTTTCGACAAGGCGACGCAGCAGGAGCACCGGCATCGTCGCAACGCCCTCACGCAGATCCGTGCCCGGAGTCTTGCCGCTGACATCGCCATCCGAGCGGATGTCGAGCACATCATCGGCAAGCTGGAACGCGACACCTGCGTACTCGCCGTAGGCCGTCACCTGGTCGACGACGGTGCGGTCGCAACCAGCGAACATCGCACCAAAGCGGGCCGACGTTGCGATGAGTGAGCCTGTCTTGTCGGCGAGGACTTGGAGGTAGTGGCGCACCGGGTCCTCACCCGGGCGGGGGCCCACCGTCTCGTGAAGCTGGCCAAGGCACAGGCGCTCGAAGGTCTCCGCTTGGATGCGCACGGCTGTGGGCCCAAGCCCGGCCACCACGTTCGATGCGCGGGCGAAGAGGAGGTCGCCCGTGAGGATCGCGACCGAGTTCCCCCACACCTCATGAGCCGAGGGAGCGCCGCGTCGGGTGGGCGCTGAGTCCATCACGTCATCGTGATAGAGCGTCGCGAGGTGAGTGAGCTCCACGACGACGGCCGCATCGATCACCTCTGGACGCGATGCATCGCCAAGCTGCGCCGCGAGCAGCGCCAGCATGGGGCGCAAGCGCTTCCCGCCGGCGTCGACAAGGTGGCGGCTCGTCTCGTCGGCGAGCCGGTCCGACTGCGCAACGGCGTCACGAAGGCGCTCCTCGATGAGAGACAGGCGTGGCGCGATGGCCTCTTCCAGCACCTCATTGCCAAAGGGGAGCACCGCAGCCACGCTAGCCGCCCAACAGGTTCGCGGCGACGGGACCGAACAGCTCGCCCGCCGACTCCGTCAGCTCGAGCGCCCAGGCTGGCAGCACGCCGAGGACGAAGGTGAGGAACGCCGTTGCGACAACGACTCCCTTGCCGAGACCGGTGGGCTGCACGGCAACGCGCGCGGAGACGTCGTCAGGAGCGTCGGTGAAGAACATGAGGACGATCACGCGGATGTAGAAGAACGCCGACGCTGCGGAGGCGAGCACCGCAATGAGGACGAGCGGCCAAGCACCCGCTTCGATCGCGGCACGGAATGCAACGAACTTCCCGATGAAGCCCGCGGTGAGCGGGATGCCGGCGAAGGACAGCAGGAACAGTGCCATCGATCCGGCAAGCACCGGGTTGCGCTTGCCAAGACCAGCCCACTGACCAAGGCGCGTGGCCTCAGCACCAGCGGCGCCATCGGCGGTCAGCTCACGAACCTGCGACACGACGGCGAAGGCGCCGATGGTCGCGAGGCCGTACGTCGCCAGGTAGAACGGCAATGCGGAGATCGCGCTCGGCTCGAAGCCAGCGAAGGCGACAAGGATGAAGCCCGAGTGAGCGACAGCGGAGTAGGCAAGCATGCGCTTGATGTCCGTCTGGACGATGGCGAGCACCGTGCCGAAGACCATCGACGCAATTGCGACCGACCAGATCACCCAGTTCATCTCCCACTCGAAGCGGAAGAGAACGAGGTAGGCGACGCGCACGAGGGCAGCGACAGCGGCGGCCTTCGTGGCGGCGGCCATGAAAGCCGTCACCGGCGTCGGCGCCCCCTGGTACGCGTCCGGCACCCACAGGTGGAACGGAACGGCACCGATCTTGAACAGGAGACCGACAACCACCATGAACAGGCCGAAGAGAATGACGCTGTGGTGGGCCGCGAGATCGGGGACGGCGAGACCGAGCTCGTACAGACCGGTGATGCCGGAGCGCGACGCGCTGCCCGTCGCACCGAAGATCAGCGCGACGCCAAAGAGGAGGATCGCCGAAGAGAACGCACCAAGCAGGAAGTATTTGAGCGATGCCTCTTGGCTAAGCAGACGGCGGCGGCGAGCAATCGCGACGAGGATGTACAGCGGCAGCGAGAAGAGCTCGAGGGCGACAAAGAGGAACAACAGGTCGTTCACGGTCGCGAACAGCATCATGCCGCCCACGGCAAAGAGCATGAGCGGGAAGGCCTCGGTCAGCGCGAAGCCCTTCTTGCGAGCAACCGTCTCTTCACCGGAACCTGGGGCAACCGAGGCAAGAGGTGCGAATGAATCCTCGCCTTCCTTGCCACGAGCCGCGGCAAGCAGGATGCCGCAGACGCCGAAGATGACGATGAGGCCCTGCCACAGCAGCGACTGGCGGTCGAGCAGCAGCATGCCGTCGAGCACGACGCGCCCGCCGCCCTCGAGGCCGACCCACAGCCAGATGACGGAGAAGAACGACGCTGCGAGAGCAACGACTGACAGCTGCAGCTGGAACATGCGGCGGTCGTCAGCATTGCGCACAAAGGCCTCGATGAGGACGCCGAGGACGGCGGCCACGAGCACGATGAGAACCGGCGTGAGCGAGGCCCACGCGATCTCGGGCGCTTGGTACGTCACTGTCCGGCCTCCTCAGAAACGATCGTCACAGCGTCCGTGCTCGCATCCCGCACGTAGTCGACGGCGAGAGACGGCACCACGCCCAGCACGAGCATCACCGCGATGAGCGGCCAGATGACGAGCCGTTCGCGCACGGTGAGCTCCTTCGTGGACTCCATCGCGACCGGGGTCGCGCCCGTGAAGATCCGCTTGTACGTGAGCAAGATGTACAGCGCCGCGAGGATGACGCTCAGCGCGGCCACGATGACCGCCCAGCGTGCTGCCTCGAAGGCACCGATGAGCACCATGATCTCGGCGGCGAAGGGTGCAAAGCCCGGAAGCGCCAGGGCGGACAATCCGACGATGAGGAATGTGCCAGACAGCACCGGCACCACCTTCTGGAGGCCGCCGAAGGCCGACACTGACGCGGTGCCGTGGCGCGCCTCGAGGAAGCCGACGAGCCAGAACAGCGCCGCCGTCGACAGACCGTGGCCCAGCATGTAGAACGCTGCGCCTTCGATCGCCGTCTGCTTGAAGGCGAAGATGCCGAGCACCATGATGCCGAAGTGGCTGACGGAGGTGAAGGCGACGAGGCGGTACAGATCATCCTGACCGATCGCGACGAGCGCGCCGTAGATCACCGAGATGACCGCGATGACGATGATCGCGGGTGCGGCCCAGCGCGAGGCGTTCGGGAACAGCGGCAAGCACAGGGTGAGCATGCCGAAGGTGCCGATCTTGTCGAGCACCGCGACGAGCAGCGCGGTGGTGCCTGCACGGGCCGATTCGGCGACGGTGGGCAGCCAGGTGTGAACCGGCACCAGCGGCGCCTTGATCGCAAAGGCGATGAAGAAGGAGATGAAGAGCAGGTTCTCCACCCACGGCTCGGGGTAGCTGCCGCCGATGAGGTTGTCGAGCAGGTATGCCTCGGTGCCGCCGGGGCCCGCGAAGTACATCGCGATGACGCCGATGAGCATGATGAGCCCGCCCACAAGCGAGTAGATGAGGAACTTCACTGCTGCGTAGCGACGCTGTGCTCCACCGAATGCCCCGATGAGGAAGTACAGCGGGATGAGCATCGCTTCAAAGAGGAAGTAGAACAGCACAAGGTCGCGGGCGGCGAAGATGCCGACCATGAATGCCTCAGTGAGAAGGATCAAGCCGAGGTACTGAGCGCGACGGTCCAGGGCGTCGTCCTCGCGCCATGCGGCGAGCACCGCGAGCGGAGTGAGGAGGGTCGCCAGCACGATGAGCGTGAGGCCGACGCCGTTGACGCCCACGGCCCAGGACGCACCGATCTGCGGAATCCACGAGTACTTCTCGGTGAACTGGATCGCGCCAGCGTCCGAACGGTCGAAGGTCGCAAGCAAGCCGACTGCCATGACGAGCTCGGCGAGGGTCGCACCGAGGGCCACCTCGCGCGAGTAGGCGCGAATCTGGGGCACGAAGACGAGCACCAGACCGGCCACGATGGGCCAGACGATGAGGATGGTCAAGATTGGCATGGCCTTAGCTCCCCACCACGAGAATCGCCGCAAGCACAACGAAGCCGAGGAGCATGAGGAGCGCGTAGGAGCGCACCTTGCCCGACTGGAATCGGCGGCTTGCTTCGCCAAAGGCGGCGACACCGGTCGCTTGCTTGTTGACGGCACCGTCGATGATCGCGGCGTCGGCGTACACCAACGTGCGGGTGAGGTGCGTACCAGGGGTCTGGAACACACCACGGTTGACGGCATCTTGGAAGAAGTCGTTGCGTGCGAGGAGTGTGCCGAGTGACGGCGGCGGGGCCTCCGTCGGCACCTCGCGTCGCCAGTACATGAGGTATGCGGCACCCGCACCGAGGACAACGAGCACGAGGGTCAGCGTCGTGATGACAGGCACCGACAGCACCGGCTCGTGGTGAGCGTGCTCGCCGACGACCGGCTGCAGCCAGTGCTGGAAACGATTGCCAAGGCCGAGGAACAGACCGAGGAAGGCGGAGCCGACCGCGAGCACGATCATCGGCACGGTCATGAGCAGCGGCGATTCGTGCGGGTGCTGCTCATCGGTCCAGCGGGCCTTGCCATGGAACGTCATGAAGAACAGGCGCGACATGTAGAACGCGGTGATGCCTGCACCGATGAGCGCGGTGAGGCCGAAGACCCACGGCTGCCAACCCTCGCCGACGAAGGCGGCCTCGATGATCTTGTCCTTCGACCAGAATCCCGAGAACGGCGGGATGCCGAGGATGGCGAGCCAGCCAAGACCGAACGTCACCCACGTCACTGTCATCGCGGTCCGCAACGCACCGAAGCGACGCATGTCGACCTGATCGTTCATGCCGTGCATGACCGAGCCGGCACCAAGGAACATGCCCGCCTTGAAGAAGCCGTGCGTGACGAGGTGGAAGATTGCGAACGCGTAGCCGATGGGACCGAGACCAGCGGCGAGCATCATGTAGCCGATCTGCGACATCGTCGAGGCGGCGAGCGCCTTCTTGATGTCGTCCTTGGCCGTACCGATGAGGGCACCGAGGATGAGCGTGATCGCACCGACGATCGCGACGACGAGGCGCGCATCAGGGGCACCCTCGTAGATCGCACCGGCGCGCACCACGAGGTACACACCGGCGGTCACCATCGTGGCCGCGTGGATGAGTGCCGAGACGGGTGTGGGGCCTGCCATCGCGTCGCCGAGCCAGGACTGCAGAGGGAACTGCGCCGACTTGCCGGTCGCGGCAAGGAGCAGTGCGAGACCGATCGCCGTGAGCGTCGCCTCCGAGGCGCCGCTTGCGCCGCCGAGGACGTCCGCGAAGCCCACCGAGCCGAACTGAGCGAACATCAGACCCATCGCGACGATCAGGCCCACGTCGCCGACACGGTTGACGACGAATGCCTTGTTCGCGGCGGTCGCGTATTCGGACTTGTGGTTCCAGAACCCGATGAGGAGGTACGACGCGACACCCACGCCTTCCCAGCCCACAAAGAGGAGGAGGAAGGAATCCGCGGTGACAAGCAGCAGCATGGCCGCGATGAAGAGGTTGAGGTAGGCGAAGAACAGCCGACGCCGGGGGTCGTTCTCCATGTACGCGACGGAGTAGATGTGGATCAGCGTGCCGACGATGGTGATGAGCAGCACAAAGGTGATCGACAGCGGGTCGAGCAGCAGACCGAAGTCCACCGACAACTCACCGCCGCTGATCCATGAGTACAGCCGGATCGCTTCAAAGCGCTCGGCGCTGTCGCGGCCAAGCAGCTGGAAGAAGGCGCCGAGACCGACAATGGCGGCCACGGACGACGCTGCGACACCTACCCAGTGACCCCACGCGTCGGCGCGACGGCCGGCGAGCAGGAGGAAGAAGAAGCTGGCGAGCGGGACCGCGATCAACAGCCAAGAGACGGAGAGCATCGATTAACCCTTCAGCTCAGCGGGCTCGTCGAGCGAGATCGTCTGACGCGCTCGGAACACGGCGATGATGATAGCGAGGCCCACCACCACTTCAGCGGCGGCCACCACCATGACGAAGAACGCCATGATCTGGCCGTTGACATTGCCCTGCATGCGCGAGAAGGCGACGAGCGCGAGGTTGGCGGCGTTGAGCATGAGCTCGACACCCATGAACGCGATGATCGCGTTGCGGCGCAGCAACACCGTCGCGGCGCCGATGGCGAACAGCACTGACGCCAGGTAGACAAAGTTGATGGGACTCACGCCTCGTCCTCCTTTGCGCCCAGCTCACGGCGTCGAGCACGGTTGTCATCGCGGTACTGGATGCTGTCCACCGTCTGCTGGCGTGCCTTGAGGACGCGCGACACAGACTCTTCGATGGGCTCACCGTTCGGGTCGAGAGCGGGAGCGTCAAGTGCGTTGTGGCGAGCGAAGACGCCGGGGAAGGTCTTGTTGACGGGGTTCGCGCCAGCGGCGATACGGGCCGCCTGAACTTCCTTCTGCGTGCGCTTGGGGAAGAGGCGCGGCACGTGCGTGAGCACAAGAGCGCCGACGGCCGCCGTCACGAGGAGGAAGCCGAGTGTCTCGACAACGAGCACATACGGGCCGAAGAGTTCCTTGGCGATGGCCTGCGGCTCACCCGTCACGGGCGTCTTATCGACGGACAGCGCAAGGCGCGACACCACGGAGATGAGCAGTGCGCCCACACCGATCGACAGAGCGAAGGCGAGCCACTTCTGGCCAGCGATCGTCTCCTTGAGGCTTTCGCGCTGGTCGACACCCACGAGCATGAGGACGAAGACGAACAGCATCATGACGGCGCCCGTGTAGACGACGATCTGGACGATGCCGAGGAACGGCGCCTCGAGAGCCACGTAGGCACCCGCAAGACCCACCATCGCCGTGATGACGGCGACGGCGACGTAGACGGGCTTGCGTGCAAACAGCAGCCCGAGCGCCGGAATTACCGTCATGAAGGCGACGGTCCAGAACAGGATTGGCGAGATCATGAGGCGCTTCCCCCTGCCGTGCTTGCCGACTCATGTGCGTGCTCAGCGGCGCCAGCGTTCTCCGGCAAGGTCGGGTCGTCAGGACGGTGTGCCCGCACCCATGCAAGCTGCTCGTCGGTGACGCCCACCACGTTGCCCTTGTAGTAGTCGTCGTCGGTGGTGCCGTCCACCATGGGGTGCGGTGCGGCGAGCATCCCGTCTGCCAGCGGCGCCAACAGATCCTTCTTCTCGTAGATGAGTCCTTCGCGAGTGGGTCCGGCGAGTTCGATCTCGTTCGTCATCGTGAGCGCACGCGTGGGGCACGCCTCGATGCACAGACCGCAGAAGATGCAGCGGAGGTAGTTGATCTGGTAGACGCGGCCGTAGCGCTCGCCGGGGCTCATCTGGTTGTCCGGCGTGTTCGAGTCGCCTTCCACATAGATGGCGTCAGCAGGGCAGGCCCATGCGCAGAGCTCACATCCGATGCACTTCTCAAGCCCATCCGGATAACGGTTGAGCTGGTGACGGCCGTGGTAGCGCGGCTGCACGTTCGCCGGCGTGGTCGGGTACTGCTCCGTCACCGTGGGTCGGAAGAAGTTGCGCAACGTGACGCCGAATCCTGCAACAGGCAGGAGGGCGCCCGCGATACCGCCCGGGTTGGGCAGGTTAGAGACGAACTCCTCCTGCTCATCGGACGGGTTCCACTGGTGGTCACTCACTGGGAGCCTCCTTGCTGGCGTCAACGGTACGGCGCCGCGCGCGGGGGGACGGGGGCAGCTTCTGGCCCGGCAGCGGCGGCACGGGGTAGCCGCCTGCAAAGGCATCGAAGGGCTCGTCGGCGATCTCTCGCTCACGCTCTTCTCGTTCTTCCTCGCGCTTCAGCTGACGCGCTTCGGCAACGAGGCTGAAGACAAGCCACGCGAGGATGACCGCGATGATCGGCGCCACCGCGATGAACAGCTTGGTCGAACGACCGTAGTGCGGCAGGAGCACGAGCGCGCTGCCCCACATGACAAGCCAGGCGAGTGCCGTGGGGATCAGCACCTTCCAGCCGAAGCGGATGAACTGGTCGTAGCGGAAGCGCAGCAACGAACCACGCACCCACACGAAGAAGAACATGAGAAGCCAGATCTTGAGGATGAGCCACAGCGGCGGGAAGACGCCGTTGCTCAGCATGTCGTAGCCAGGCCAGTCGGGGCGCCACAAGGGCTTCCAACCACCGAGGAACAGCGTGGCCGCAATGGCGGACACGTTGATCATGTTCATGTACTCCGCAAGGAAGTACCAGGCGAACTTCATCGACGAGTACTCCGTCATGAAGCCTGCGACCAACTCGCCTTCGGCCTCAGGAAGGTCGAAGGGCAGACGGTTGGTCTCACCGATCATCGAGATGACGTAGATGACGAAGGCCGGCAACAGGGGCAGGCCCCACCACCAGTACTCTTGCGCGTCGACAATGTCGCTCAGCGACATCGAGCCCGCGTACATGAACACCGTCACCAGCGACAGCCCCATGGCGAGCTCGTAGGAGATGATCTGCGCTGTCGAGCGCACGGCACCCATGAGCGGGTAGGTGGAGCCCGACGCCCAGCCACCGAGGACGATGCCGTAGACACCGACCGCGGCACAGGCGAGCACGTACAGCATCGCCACCGGGAAGTCGGTGAGCTGCAGCGGGGTCACTTCATCCGTGAAGGGGATGCGCGTGGCGGGCCCGAATGGAATGACCGCAAAGATCAACAGAGCCGAGAACACGGAGATCATCGGCGCCACGATGTAGAGGAGCTTCTCCGAGGCGCGGACGGTGATGTCCTCCTTCATGAGGAGCTTCATCGCGTCCATGATCGACTGGAACAGACCAAAAGGACCGTGGCGGTTCGGACCAGGGCGCAACTGGAGGCGGCCGATGACGCGACGCTCGAACCACACGGCGAAGATCACCGAGGTCAGCAGGAACACGAGGACGAGCACTGCCTTGATGATGACGATCCAGATGGAGTCGCCCTCAAGCGAGTACTCGATGCGCTGAATGCAGGCAAGGCGTGCTGCGTCGATGTTGGCGGGGTCAGTGACACCGCACGCCTCTTGTGCGGGCGTGAGGTCGACCTCAAACGGAAGGATCACGCGCTCGCTCCCTTCACCACCACCGTGGCGCCAGGCGCCACACCCAATTGATCGGCCACCCACGAGTTCTGCGACTTCGCCGGCACCCAGATCACACCGTCTGCCATCCCGTCGGTGACGACGAGCGGCAGGACGATCGAGGAGCGGCGCACGCCCGTGATGGAGACGACGCCGGACAGCTTGGCCTTCGCGGCGGTAGCAGGCGAGACGCGAGCAACCGAGACGCGGGCAGTGCCAGCGAGGTAGGGCTCGCCGTCCTGGAGAGAGCCTTCGTCCACCTGGAGGTGCCACGAGGCGAGCACGAGTTCGTTTGCCTTGCGCACGCTCGTGCCCTCTGAGGCAACGCTCGGCGCCTCGAGGCGCTCATCGGCAGCCGCGGCTCCGAGAGCCGCGAGCTCCTGGTTTGCGTCCTCGACGGTGGCGGTGCCAAGGGTCACGCCCATCTCGCGGGCGAGCAGATCGAGCACGCGGTGGTCCGCCAGCGCGTCCGTGCGGATCGCAGTGACAAAGGAGCGCAGGCGGCCTTCCCAGTTGACGAAGGTGCCGGACTTCTCCGACGGCGGCGCGACCGGGAGCACCACATCGGCGGTCTCGGTGACGGACGTGCGACGCACCTCAAGGCTGACGACGAACTTCGCCGTGTCGATCGCCTTGAGGAGGTTCTCGGTGAGGTCGGAGGCATCGACACCACCGATGACGAGACCGTCAAGACGCTTGGACGCCGCGGCGGCGATGATGGCGTCGGCGTCACGCCCCTTGCCGAGCGGAAGCTCCCCGCCCCACACCTCGGCCACCGCCTTGCGTGCCGACAGCGATCCCGCATCGCGGCCACCAGGCAGCAAGCCGGGGAGTGCGCCGGCCTCAACGGCCCCGCGCTCGCCCGCACGGCGAGGGATCCACGCAATACGCGCCTTTGAGCGACGGGCGAGGTCGGCGAGAGCGGTGAAGCCGCCCTCGACACCCGCGAGACGCTCACCGGCGATGATGATCGCACCCGGCTCCTTGAGAGCCTTGAAGGCGTCCTTGCTGCCCTTGATCGCGGTGAGCGCAGCGGCCTCTTGGCCCGGCACTGCGGGGATCAAGGTGGCGCCGAGCTTCTCGGCACCGCGGGACAAGAACGGGGCGACGGTGAAGACCTGCTGCCTGCCGAGCGACTTGTGCAGGCGGAGGAACACGACACCGCCTTCGTCCTCGGGCTCAAAGCCGACGAGCACCACCGCAGGAGCCTTCTCGAGGTCCTGGAAGGTGACGCCAAGGCCGGTTGCGGCCACATAGGCGCCAAGGAAGGCCTGCTCCTCATCCGAGTGGATGCGGGTGCGGGCGTCAACGTCGTGCGTGCCAAGAGCGAGCCGAGCAAACTTGCCGTAGGCGTAGGCGTCTTCCATCGTGAGGCGTCCGCCGGGGAGGACACCCACACCCTTTGCCTTCTTGTCGGCAGGGGTGCCCGTGCGTCCGGCAGCCGCCTTGAGACCCTCGGCTGCAGCGGTGAGGGCCTCGGGCCATGACACCTCGACAAGCTCGCCGTCCTTGCGGACCAAGGGACGCGTGAGGCGGTCCGCCTGGTTCTGCCACGAAAAAGCGAAGCGATCCTTGTCGGTGATCCACTCTTCGTTGACCACCGGGTCGTTGTCAGCGAGGCGCCGCAGAATCTTGCCGCGACGGTGGTCGGTCCGGATGGCGGAGCCTGAGGAGTCGTGCTCCGAGATGCCAGGGCTCGACACGAGGTCGAAGGGACGCGAGCGGAAGCGGTAGGCCGCGCTCGTCAGTGCGCCGACGGGGCAGATCTGGATCGTGTTGCCCGAGTAGTACGAGCTGAAGGGACGACCGGACTCGTCCTCGACGGCGGAGCCGAGCGGCGCGTAGCCATCGAAGCCGAGCACGTCCTCGTCGAAGCGACCGATCTGCTGAAGGGCGCCACGGTTCTGCAAGTCGATGAAGGCGTCGCCCGCGATCTCCTTGGAGAACCGCGTGCAGCGCTGGCAGAGGATGCAGCGCTCGCGGTCGAGGAGGATCTCGCTCGACAACGGCAGCGGCTTCTCAAACGTACGCTTGGTGTCGACGAAGCGTGACTCAGGACGGCCGTGGCTCAGCGCCTGGTTCTGAAGGGGGCACTCGCCACCCTTGTCGCACACGGGGCAGTCGAGTGGGTGGTTGATGAGGAGCAGCTCGATGATGCCCTTTTGGGCGCGGTCAGCTTCCTCTGACGTGTGCTGGGTGTTGACGACCATGCCGTCGGTGACGGTCATCGCGCATGAAGGCTGCGGCTTGGGGAAGGCGCGGAGGTTGCCGTCCGGGCCGGGGCTTGCGACGTCCACGAGGCACTGGCGGCACGCACCGACCGGCTTGAGGAGCGGGTGATCGCAAAAACGCGGGATGTCGATGCCCACCTGCTCCGCGGCGCGGATGATGAGGGTGTCCTTCTCCACCTGCGTCTCGATCCCGTCGATCGTGACGGTGACGAGGTTGGTGGTGGCGGGCGCGTTGTCCGCGGTGGCGGTCATGCGTGGGCCTCCTCGGGAGACGGCTCGTAGTCAAAGAGGGCGGAGGCGGCGTGGTCGAACGGGCATGCGCCCAGTTCGACGTGCTTCTCGTATTCCTCACGGAACAGCTGGATCGACGATGTCACGGATGAGGTCGCACCATCGCCGAGCGCACAGAACGCGCGACCAAGGATCGAGTCACACGTCGCGATGAGCTGATCGATGTCGGCGTACGTGCCCTGGCCCGCCTCAAGGCGGTGAAGGATGAGCGTGAGCCAGTACGTGCCTTCGCGACACGGCGTGCACTTGCCGCATGACTCGTGCTTGTAGAACTCGGCCCACCGTTCGACTGCGCGCACCACGCACGTCGTCTCGTCAAAGATCTGCAGCGCACGAGTGCCAAGCATCGAACCCGCCGCGCCCACGCTTTCGTAGTCGAGCGGGGTGTCGAGGTGCTCCGCGGTGAACAGCGGCGTGGAGGAGCCACCGGGCGTCCAGAACTTCAGCTCGTGGCCCTCGCGCATGCCCCCGGCCATCTCAAGCAGCTCGCGCAGCGTGATGCCGAGCGGCGCCTCGTACTGGCCCGGCTTCTTCACGTGACCCGAAAGCGAGAACAGGCCCATGCCCTTCGAGCGCTCGGTGCCCATTCCTGCAAACCAGTCGACGCCGTTCGCGATGATCGACGGCACCGAGGCGATCGACTCGACGTTGTTGACAACCGTGGGGCGTGCGTAAAGGCCGGCAACCGCGGGGAACGGCGGCTTGAGTCGTGGCTGGCCGCGGCGTCCCTCAAGGGAGTCGAGCAGCGCGGTCTCTTCACCACAGATGTACGCACCGGCGCCCGCGTGGACGGTGATGTCGAGGTCAAAACCGGAGCCCTGGATGTTCTTCCCGAGCCAGCCGGTGTCGTACGCCTCTTGCACGGCCTTGAGGAGGCGGCGGTACACGTGGACCACCTCGCCACGCACGTAGATGAACGCGTGGTTGCAGCCAATGGCGAAGGACGTGATGATCGCGCCTTCGATGAGCACATGGGGTGCGGCCATCATCGTCGGGATGTCCTTGCACGTTCCCGGCTCGGACTCGTCGGCGTTGACAACGAGGTAGCGCGGGCCGCCATCGGGAGCGGGAAGGAAGCCCCACTTCATTCCGGTGGGGAAGCCAGCGCCGCCACGGCCGCGAAGGCCAGCATCCTTGACGGCCTGGATGATCGACTCAGGCGACATTCCCAGGGCCTTCTTGGCAGCGTCGTACCCGCCCTTGCTCACATACGTGTCGTAGTTCCACGAGCGCTCAAGGCCCCACGTGGCGCTGAGTACCGGGATCAGATCAGTCACGAGTCCTGTCCCTTCCACCCCTGCTCTTTGGCGACCTCAATGCCCGCGAGCGACGGTGCGCCAGCGGACGGGCCCTCATCTGCGCGGCCGTCAGGGAATCCTGCGAGCACACGCGACACTTCCTTGAACGTGGCGACGGTGTCGGCGCCACGGGTGGGCGTGACGGGCTTGCCGTCGAGGATGTCGTCCACCAGCTGCAGCGCCGTCTCGGGCGTCATGTTGTCGAAGAACTCCCAGTTGACCATCATCACCGGGGCGAAGTCACAAGCGGCGTTGCATTCGAGGCGCTCGAGCGAGATCTTGCCGTCAGCCGTCGTCTCGTCATGGCCGACGCCGCAGCGCTCGCTCACGCGGCGCCAGATCTCGTCGCCGCCCATGATCGCGCACAGGGTGTTCGTGCACACGCCCACCTGGTACTCGCCGTTGGGACGACGCTTGTACTGGGTGTAGAACGTCGCCACCGCCGACACCTCGGGCGGGGTGAGGCCCAGCTGGTCGGCGCAGAACTGGATGCCATCCGGCGAGATGTAGCCGTCGATCGACTGCACGAGGTGCAGCATCGGCAGCAGCGCGGAGCGCTCCACCGGGTAACGGCTCTTGATCTCGGCGGCGTCCTTGGTGAGCGCCGCGAGGGTGGACTCGTCGTAGGTCATCGGTCGACGCCTCCCAGGACCATGTCAATTGTCGCGATCGCGACCACCACGTCGGCCACCTGACCGCCTTCGGTGAGCGCGGAGAGCGCCTGCAGGTTGTTGAAGCCGGGGTCACGGAAGTGGGCGCGCCACGGCTTGGTGCCGCCGTCGGACACTACGTGGACGCCGAGGAAGCCCTTCGGGTTCTCGACGGCGGCGTAGGCCTGACCGGCCGGCACGGGGAAGCCTTCGGTCACCAACTTGAAGTGGTGGATGAGTGCTTCCATCGATTCGCTCATGATGTGGCGGATGTGCTCAAACGAGTTGCCCTGGCCGTCCGAGCCAACGGACAGCTGCGACGGCAGCGCGATCTTCTTGTCCGCCACCATGACGGGTGCGCCCTCAAGCTGTTCGAGGCGATCCGCGCACTGCTCAACGATCTTGAGCGACTCGTAGCACTCCTCAAGACGGAGCACCACGCGGCTGTACGCGTCGGCATCCGTTGAGGTGGGGATCGCGAAGTCGTAGGTCTCGTAGCCCGCGTAGGGCTCGGACTTGCGCAGGTCGTACGGCACACCCGCCGAGCGGAGGATGGGGCCCGTGATGCCGAGCGCCATGCACGCCGCAAGGTCGAGAGTCGCCACACCCTGAAGGCGGCCCTTGAAGATCGGGTTCTCCAGCTGGAGCAGCGCAAGCTCGTCAACACGCTGACGAACCTTGGGGATCATCTCGCGGATCATCTGCACCGCGCCCTCAGGAGTGTCGACCGCGACGCCGCCGGGACGGATGTAGGCGTTGTTGACACGCAGGCCCGTGATCGCCTCGATCACCTTGAAGGTCTCTTCACGGCCGATGAAGGCCGTGGTCATGACGGTGGTCGCACCCATCTCGTTTCCACCGGTGCCGATGGCGACAAGGTGGGAGCCGATACGGGTGAGCTCCATCATGAGCACGCGGAGCACGTTGGCGCGCTCCGGGATCTCATCGGTGATGCCGAGCAGCTTCTCGGCACCCATGCAGAACACGGCCTCGTTGAACATCGGCGCCACGTAGTCCATACGCGTGCAGAACGTGACGCCCTGCGTCCACGTCCGGTACTCCATGTTCTTCTCGATGCCGGTGTGCAGGTAGCCGATGCCGGCACGGCACTCGGTGACGGTCTCGCCTTCGACCTCGAGCATGATGCGGAGCACGCCGTGGGTGGACGGGTGCTGCGGTCCCATGTTGAAGACGAGGCGCTGCTCGCCAAGGCGCGTCGCCTCCTCGGCAACGTCAGACCAGTCGCCGCCGAAGACGGTGAACTCAGGCGCGGTGCCGTCGTCGTCGCCAAGGCCGGCCGTGGCCTGGGGAGCGGTGTGCTCAGTCGTCATCGCGTCCTCCTACCTGTACTGCCGACGCTGGTCGGGGGAGGGAATCTCCGCACCCTTGTACTCGATCGGGATGCCGCCGAGCGGGTAGTCCTTGCGCTGCGGGTGGCCTACCCAGTCATCTGGCATCTCGATGCGCGCGAGGCCGGGGTGGCCGTCGAAGATGATGCCGAAGAAGTCCCACGTCTCACGCTCATGCCAGTTGTTGGCCGGGTAGACGGACGTGATGGACGGGATGTGCGGGTCCCCCTCGCTCACCGACACCTCAAGGCGAATCCGTCGGTTGTGGGTGATCGACTGGATCGGGTAGACCGCGTGCAGTTCGCGGCCCGTGTGGGCCGGGTAATGGACGCCGCTCACACCGAGGCAGAACTCGAAGCGGAGGTCCTGATCGTCGCGCAGGTGCTGGCACACCTCCACGAGGTGCTCACGCGCGATGTGGAGCGTCAGCTCGCCGCGGTCGACGATCACGGACTCGATCGCCGCCTCGGCCTTCGCGCCAAGCAGCTCTTCAAGGACGTCGACGACCTCGTCGAACCAGCCGCCGTAGGGACGCTGCGCGGGGGTGGGCTCGTACACGAACTGCGTGAGACCGTCGTAGCCGGAGGTGTCGCCGCGTGCGGCGAACATGCCCTGACGCACGTTGATGAGAGTGCGACCACCAGGGCTCACGGGGCCGATCTCGGCGCCGTCGGCGGGGCGGTTGTCGATGGCGTCGCTCACCGGAGCAGGCCCTTCATGTCGGAGGTGGGGGTCGCTGCGAGTGCCGCCGCCTCAGCCGCTGCCGCCACCTGCTTGCGGTGGCCGAGCATCGGCTTCTCCTTGGCGAGCTCATGCACCTTGAGCAGCGCGTTGATCAGCATCTCGGGGCGCGGCGGGCAGCCAGGCAGGTAGATGTCAACCGGCACCACGTGGTCCACGCCCTGAACGATCGCGTAGTTGTTGAACATGCCGCCGGAGGAGGCGCACACGCCCATGGCAAGCACCCACTTGGGCTCGGCCATCTGGTCGTATACGCGGCGCACGATGGGCGCCATCTTCTGGGACACCCGGCCAGCGACGATCATGATGTCGGCCTGACGCGGGGAACCGCGGAACACCTCCATGCCGAAGCGAGCGAGGTCAAAGCGGGGCGTGCCCGTGCTCATCATCTCGATGGCGCAGCAGGCCAAACCGAAGGTGGCAGGCCACATCGAGCCCGCGCGCGCCCATCCGGCGAAGTCTTCGAGCTTGCCGATGATGAACGGAGGTGCGTCAGTGTGGTCACTCATCGAGTCACTCCCAGTCGAATCCGCCCCGGCGCCACTCATACACAAAGGGGATTGTGATGAGCACCAGGAAGGTCAGGATCGCCAAGAACCCGAACAGCGCCAGCTGTCCATATGCGACCGCCCACGGATAGAGGAACACCACCTCGATGTCGAAGATGATGAAGGTCATCGCGACGAGGTAGTACTTGATAGGGATGCGCCCACCGCCGATGGCGCCGGGGGTTGGCGTCAGGCCCGACTCATACTGGTCGAGCTTTGCGGCGTTGTACCGCTTTGGTCCAATGACGGCGCTCGCCGCGAGACCCGCTCCGGCAAGGAGTGCCGCGATCACGATCATCACGACGATCGGCACGTATGGATTCACGGTCGTGTCCTTCCCGTCGCTATGCCGCCGGCGCGATCTTCACGAGGGCGGCGAGGAGCTTGTCTGCCCACGTGCCGCCGCGCGGCTCGTAGACGTCTGCCAGCAGTCTAGAGACAAATTTCATGATGAGCGGACGGGGCAGACCGTACCGTGTGCAGACCCTCATCACGCTCGGATGTTCGATCAGGTTCGCAAACACGCGACCGAGTGAGTAGTACCCACCCAAGTCGTCCTTCATCATCCTCGCATAGGAGGCGAGAGCCTTCTCCTTGGCGGCATCGTCGCCAGCTTCACGCCAGGCGACCATCGCCTCGGCGGCACGGCGCGCGGCCTGCATCGCATACGCGATTCCCTCGCCATTGAACGGATTGACCATGCCACCCGAATCGCCCACGAGCATCATGCCGGGCACGTAATGCGGCTGGCGGTTGAAGGCCATGGGGATCGCGGCGCCCTTGACGTCCCCGATCTGCTCCCCGAACTCCCAGTCGTGGGCCGAGTGCTCGAGCCAGTCGGCGAGCAGCGCCTTGTGATCGAGCTTGGATGGGGTGCCCTTGGCGCTGAGCGTCCCCAGGCCCACGTTTGCGGTGCCATCACCCAGGGGAAATATCCAGCCATAGCCAGGCAGCAGCTTCGAGTTGCCGCGCTCGCCATCCCAAATCTCCAGGTGTCCCTCCATCCACTCCTCTTCATGCCGAGGTGTGGTGAGGTAGGTGCGCACGGCAACGCCCATCGGACGGTTCTTCTTGCGCTCGATGCCAAGTCCGAGCGCAATACGGGCGCTCACGCCGTCCGCGGCAATAACAAGAGGTGCGCGGTACTCGACGCTCTGCCCCACCTTGCGACCGTTCTCATCGGTCTGGCGAGCGCTCACACCCACCACACGGCCGTCGCCGTCCTGAATGGCCTTGTCGACGTACCAGCCCTCACGAACGTCGGCCCCTGCGGCGCGGGCGTGGTTGGCGAGGCGCTCATCGAACTGGGCGCGCGGAAGGCTGAGGCCGTAGCGCGGGAAGGCGTCGAGGTCGTGCCACGGGAACTCGAGGCGGTGACCGCCGCCCACCATGCGCAGGCCGACGTTGCGGATCCAGCCCTCTTCACGCGGAGTGGGCAAGCCGATGAGGTCGATCTCGCGAACAGCGCGCGGGGTCAGCCCATCGCCGCACACCTTCTCGCGGGGATAGTGCGACTTCTCAAGCGCGATGACGTCAAAGCCTTCGACGGCGAGGTACCGGGCCGCCGCAGCGCCACCGGGGCCAGCCCCCACGATGATGACGTCGGCCTCAGTTTTCACGGGGACAAGCCTAAGTCGTCCCGCGTCATGGTGAGGCCCGGGGTCCTAGATGCGTGGTCCCGGACGTCCCAGTTCCTCGTGACGGCGTGTCAGTAACGCTGACGCCAGGTTCCCTGCTTGTCGTGGAAGTCCATCGTCTTGACACTTCGCTGCACATCTTTGGGTGCCTCGGGATTCCGTGCGGCGCGGTTCAGCTCCGAGATTGCTTGGGCGTGGAAGTACTCGTCGGTGCCTGGCGCCGCCTGCGGGTCCGGCCAACGCTGCGCCTCGAGGTGGAAGCCCACGACGTTCGTGATGCGCAATTCGAGAGGCACGCCCGCTGCCGCCGGATCTTGACCCCGGTAGACGAAGGTGGAACCAGGCGCGATGCGCTGACCTTGGGGGCTGCGAGCCGCCCGCGCGCGGCGGCGCTCTTCTTTATGCGCCGCGAACTCGTCGAGGAACGTGCCGGTGATCGCTGCGCGAATGGGCTGAATGATGAGACGCACCGCCTCGATAGCGATCCAGACGGCGAAGATGAGACCGACCCGCAACGCGCGCTTACGAACGCCATAAGAGGTCTCTGTGGCTCCGCTGTCGCCGATGAGGGCTGAGACAAGGAGCACTCCCGCCACAGAGACCACAAGGGCAAGGGCAAGCGTGAACAACCGCTTGAGAAGGGTGTCGACAAAGGGGTTGTTGATCCAGCGCGCGCGGTACCAGCTCACGGTTACTCCTCGGATGGGGACAAAAGGTCCCCGAACTCTAGCGGCACCGGCATGGGGTGCCGACACAGCGTCGTACCCTTGAGCGGTGAGCATCGACGCGGCGGCGCCCGGTCCCCTGGCCGTCAGGACGGTCGAGATCGACGACCCCGGCGATCTGCTCGCCGCCCTCCCCCAGCAGGGCATCTCATGGGTGCGGCGAGGCGAGGGCATGGTCGCGTGGGGAGAGGTCGCCCGGATTCACTCCGCTGGCGCCTCCCGCTTCGACGAGGCGCTGCTGTGGTGGCGGCGCATCACCCGTCACGCCGTGGTGCGCGACGACCTTCGCTTGCGCGGCACCGGACTCATCTCCTTCGGCTCCTTCTCTTTTGCGGACGACGC
>ENA-UOVV01000696-UOVV01000696.1-compost-metagenome-genome-assembly--contig:-NODE-696-length-34967-cov-7.831548_pt1 | contig 34967 bp, 27 predicted proteins | sample MGYA00238155_ERZ761577 | MGnify/ENA primary metagenome ERZ761577 (study PRJEB28898, sample SAMN06268775) | compost metagenome | isolation source: Emeryville, CA | place: USA:Emeryville, CA | collected... | reverse complement strand
TCGGTGGATCTGCTGAACCCGTGGCAGGAGAACGCGGCGAACCAGGACGAGCAGCGTTGGTTGGACACCTTGAACGCCGAGTACCGCAAGGCCGGTATCGCTCCGATCGAGCTGTTGCCAGCTGGCGAAAGCGTCTTTGACCGCCTCACCGCAACGGCGCCGAGTCGCATCACCGACGGCCCGCTGGTGAGCATCGTGACCTGCACCCACCGCCCAGACTGGCAACTGGCCACGAGCGTGCGCTCGGTGCTGGCGCAGTCCTGGCAGAACTGGGAATTGCTGATCGTTGACGACGCCTCCGGCGACGAGTTCGCGCCGGTGCTGGACGAGGTCGCGGCCATGGATCCGCGCATTCGCGTCCTCCGCCTCACCGAGAACGGCGGCGCCTACCGGGCCCGCAATGAGGCGATGCGCCACATCAATGGCGAGTTCGTCACCTTCCACGATGACGACGACTGGATGCACCCGCAGCGCATCGAGATCCAGGTGCAGCACCTGATCAAGAACCCGCAGTACCCGGCGAACACCTCGCAGTACCGCCGCATGCTGCCCAATGGCTTCCTCAGCTACGGCCGACGCCTGCGCCTGCTCGGGATTTCCGAGGTCTCGATCATGTTCCGCCCGGCCCAAGTGCTGCCCGTCGTAGGCGGCTTTGACCCGGTGCGCAAGGGTGGCGACACCGAGTTCCGCCTCCGCGTCGGCGCTGCCTTTGGCATCGCTGTGCCGACCCTGCGCAACTATCCCGGCCTGATGCTCGGCCGCTTCGACCCCGCATCGCTGAGCGGCTCCGAGTTTGGTGATGAGTGGGCCCATGAGGCGCGCCGCCTGTACTGGGCCTCAGCACACGCCTACCACTCCTCGATTGCCGCCGGCACGCGGAGCCCCTTCGTCGGTCCGAACCCGGAGGATCGGCAGTGCCCCATCCCGGGCCGCTTCCTGGGACAGCCGAATCGGGTGCTCGACGTGGACGACGTCATCCTCATCCCCGGCGTGCCCGAGGGCGAGCAGGCCGACCTGCGTGCCGAGTTGGCGCTCATTGCCTCACTGCGCACGCAGGGTCGGCGCGTGGGTGTCTCGCTCGTGGTCACCCCCAGTTACCCGCACATTCGCGGGAAGCTGCCCGAGCAACTGCACGAGCCGATCCTCAACGGCAATATTGCGCTCGTGCCCTTGACCGAGCGGGGCCAGGCAGCGCGCCTGTGGTCGCTGGTCCCCGAGGCCGTGCAGTTCCTCACCGATGACCCGCTGCAGTACTCCTTTAGCGAGGCGGTCATCGTTGCCGCTCCAGGCACCGAGCAGACGACGTGGGATCGCAGCACGGTGGCAGCCAACCTGCACCGTCAGTTCAGCATCGAAGCGGCGCGCGTGCACGTCGTCAGTGACGTGACCGCCGCGCCAGGCCCCAGCGAGTAGGGCGCCTGTGCCGCTGCCGTCACCGCTGAATCAGCGCAGCACTGTGCGTCCGGAAATTCAGGCTGCCCGCGCCGCGGCAGTCCTCATGGTCGTGCTCTACCACTTGTGGCCGGAGCGCCTGCCAGGTGGCTACGTCGGGGTCGATGTCTTCTTCGTCATCTCCGGCTTCCTGATCACCGGCCATTTGCTGCGCGAAGCGCAGCGCGAGGGTCGTGTTCGTCTGGCGCTGTTCTGGGCCCGGCGCATGCGTCGCTTGCTACCAGCCGCGCTGCTGGTTCTTACGGTGTCCGCCGCGCTCAGCCTCGCCTTCCTGCCGCAATACCAGTGGGAGGGCGTGTTCCAGGAACTGCTCGGCGCCACGGTCTACGTGGTGAACTGGGTGCTCGCAGCCAACGCAGTGGACTACCTGGCCGCACACAATGCCCCGTCGCCGGTACAGCACTATTGGTCGCTCTCGGTTGAGGAGCAGTTCTACCTGGTCTGGCCGCTGCTGGCGATGCTTGCGATCGCACTGGCCTCCCGGTGGTGGCGCGGCCGCACCGTCACCGTGTTCCGTGCGATTGTGGTCGCTGTCATCCTCGGCAGCTTGCTCGCGTCCATTGTGGTGACAGCGCAGGAGCCTGCGCTGGCCTACTTCGCCACCTATACCCGAGCGTGGGAGTTTGGCGCTGGCGCGCTGCTGGCGACCTTCGCCCCGGTGGCGGTCCGCTTTGCACGGACCCGCGCGCTCGCCTCGTGGCTCGGCTTTGCGGTGCTGGCGGTAACGGCCTTCGCCTTCACTGCAACCACACCGTTTCCGAGCTTCTGGGCTGCAATTCCGGTAGCAGCCACGGTCTTGGTGATTTGGGCCGGCACCCCGAGCACGCGCCTGGCCCCCACCCCGCTGGTGCGGTGGCGCCCGGTGCAGTGGCTCGGCGACATCTCGTACTCGGTATATCTGTGGCACTGGCCGCTGATTGTCTTCTATCCGCACGTGGTTGGAAAGAACCCATCAACGCTCGCGCTGGTCGCGATCCTTGGCGTCACCGTGCTCTTCGGGTGGCTGAGCTATCGCTTCGTCGAACAGCCGGGTCGAGGCTGGCGGTGGCTCACCGAGGCCCGACCGCGGCGCACCTATGCCGTGACGGCAACGGTGACCGTGCTGGCCCTCATCTTGCCGGTGGTCGGCTATGGCACCGTACTGCTCGAACAGCAGCGACTGCGTGAGCAAGAGCGGACCGTGTCGGAGACGGTGTCCATTCCGCAGTCCTGCTTCGGCGCGTTGGCGCTGGATGGCGACCGCAATTGCTTGCCAGCCACCGGCCCGCTGGTGCCCTCTGCAGGCCAGGTCGCAACGGACCGCGCGATCCTCTATGACACCGCGTGCCAGATCAAGCCACGAGAGTTCCGCGTGCACCGCTGCACTTTCGGCACCGAGGGCGGCCCACGGGTCCTGCTGCTCGGCGATTCGCACGCGGCCAGCTGGTTCCCAGCGCTGCACTGGATCGCGCAACGCGAAGGCTGGCAACTCGACGTGCACTTCAAGAGTTCGTGCTCCTTCGGCGACTTTCCCCGCATTCACGATGGCGCCGAGTCCTGCTCCTGGTGGCTGGAGCAAGTGGTTGAAGAACTGGCCGCCACAGCGCCCTACGAACTCGTTTTCGTGAGCCACTACAGCGACAGGGACATCTCCCCCTATGAGCCGGAGACCATCATGGGTGCGACCATGCGCGCTGGTTTCCAGAAGTTCTGGCAGCCATTGGTCGCACGAGGTAGCCGGATCGTGGCGATCCGAGACACTCCCGAGATGCTTGAGAACACCCCGACCTGCGTGGAAAAACACTCGAGTGATCCCAGCGAGTGTGCCGTGCCTCGGACACGGGCTATTGCGGCCGCAGACGTGCTGGAAGATGCGCTGCGCGAGCGTCCCGACTTAGGGACTGTGCTGGACATGAACGACTATTTCTGTGACGCCGATACCTGTCACGTCACGGCAGGCGGTGTGGTGATCTGGCGCGACCAGCACCACTTCACTGCGACCTACAGCCTGTCACTCGCACCGGTACTCTGGGAGGCGCTGCAGCAGGCTGGGCTCACTCCCTAGCCGTATCACTATCTGGAGGAGAGTCCATGTCCCTGCGGGATCGACTGAGCGAGGTCGCAGTCCTGCGCCGATGGCAGCAGCCACGGGCCGCCAAGCAGCAGCGTCGCCGCTACGGCGTCGCCGCTAACCCGGCCGTCCCGACTGCTGGGCTGAACGCTGTCGAGGTGGAGACGCTTCGCACCGCCCGGGCCGTGACCGACTTCGGCATCCGGTTCCGCTCGGACAGCACCCGCCTGATTCTCGCCAAGTTGATCGAGCAGGCCCCGAGTGACGCCGTGCGGGTGCGGATCGACCTGCTGCGCGCCCGACTGGTCCTCGCGCAGCGCATCCTGGACCGCGACCTGACCGATGGTCTCGGCGTACTCCACGCGACGCTGCTGCAGTTGCCTGATGCGCCGCTGGCAGATCGGGAACTCGCCGTCAGCGCCGCAATCGAAGCTGGTGCCCTCGAGATCGCCGAACAGCACCTGCCGTACCTGGACGAGTCCTCGGCCACCACCCTGCTGCTCCGAGCCGACTTGGCGCGGGCACGCACACCCAAGGCCACCGCCGCCTGGACCAGCATCCTCGCCCCGCTGTTCGAGCAGCACGGCATCGCGGCCCCGCAGCTTGCGGCGGGCCCGGCCACCCTCTTCGATCGCCTCACCGCCGAGCCGGGAACTCCGATTCAGGACGGCCCGCTCGTCACGGTCGTGATGTCCACCTACCAGCCCAGCGACAGTCTGCTCACGAGCCTGCGCTCGGTCCTGGCCAGTTCGTGGCGCCAGCTTGAAGTGCTGGTCGTCGATGACGGCTCCGCCACCATCCCAGCCACCATCGAGGCGACCATCAGTGCCGATTCCCGCGTACGCCTCATCCGGCAGGCGCAGAATACCGGCACCTATGGGGCGCGTAACCGTGGCCTGGCCGAGGCCCGCGGCGAGTTCGTCGCCTTCCAGGACGATGACGACTGGAGCCACCCCGACCGCATCGCCTGCCAGGTCCGGCACCTGCAGCAGCATCCGCAAGCGCTGGCCAACTTCGTGCCCTGGGTGCGCGCCACCGAGGAGCTGACCTTCAGCCACACCGGGCGAGTGCCTGCGGCCCGCCCTGCCGAGATTGGCATCATGCTGCGACGCGAGCCAGTCCTCGACCGAGTCGGCTTCTTCGATGCACTCCGCAAGAACGCCGACCAGGAGTTCCGGCGCCGCATCGAAGCGGTCACTGGACACTCCGTGCCGCTGCTGGATGGCCCCCCGCTGCTCTTCGGGCGCACGCGCGCCGGTTCGCTGAGCAACGGCGAAGTGGGCTCGTCCTGGACCACGGTAAGCCGCCGTATCTCGCTGGATTCCGCGCTGCGCTGGCATCGCCGACTCGGTCGGGGTCCGCGGCCCGCCCTGTCGCTGCGCACAGCCGACGAGCGCATCACCGGCGATCCGTACTTCGCCGCGGAAGCCCTGCGCGGTCTGCCGCTCCCAGACCTCGAGACCGTGGTCGTCGCGAACGTGTATGACGCGACTGCAGCGGAACAGCGGCGTCTGCTCGGGCTGGTCGCTGCGCGTCCTGGTCAGATTGGCGTGCTGCCGGTGCCTTCGCTGGACATGCTCTTCGGTCTCGGGCCACAACTGCCGGATTGGTTCGACGCTCTGCTGCGCAGCGGGACGGTCGTCCTGGCCGATCCAGCGCACCTGACCGAGATCAAGGAATTGGAAGTGTGGGGTGAAGCCGTCCTTGCGTTCACTCCGAGCGGCGTGTTGGCACTAGCCCAGCAGTCCAAGGTATGGAACACTCGGGGAGTTCCACCTCAGTGCGCTGATGCATTGGCTGCCCTGCGGTCTCACTTCCCGAAACTGATACCACTGCATCCATGAACACTGACGGCTACGGCCAGCACACCGCATCCCAGGTCATCACGGACACCGCTGCACGCGTTCGTCCTCGAGGCCCAATCGTGGCCGCCATGAAAGCTGTGCAGGTGCGCAGCCTGCACCCGCTCGAGACGCTCGCGCAATTGGCCACCGCCGGCGAGGCGGGCATTGACGCCGTGCTGGCGACGCTGCGCACCAGCGCCGTCCCCGAGCACTGGGACCGGGACTGGCTGGCGGCAGCAAGCCATGTGCTGACGACCCTGGCCCGCAGCGACGAGGATCGGGCGAACGCGCAGATGCTGCAGGCGGCCCTCGGTGGGCACGCGCTGCCGATGCCGGATCATCCGGTTGACCCGTACCAGGGCGTGCCGAGCGCAACCCAGACCGAGTTCGACATCGTCTTTGCCGGGCCCTGGAACCGCACCGGCGGTCCGCAGAAGTCCATGTTGGCCGAAATTGCCGCCCTCCGTGGCCAAGGGCTGCGCCTTGGGGCGATGCACCTTGATGCCTGGCGGTTCATGCGCAAAGAAGAGCCGGTCATCATCGACGCGCTCCGAGACCTGGCCGCAGCCGGTGAACTCACGATTCTGCGACCGCTGGACGAGGCGACCACCGATGTGCTGCTGGTCCGCTACCCGCCGGTGCTCGAGTTCGCACCCATCTCACTCAGCATTCGCGCGCAGCGGGTGATCGTCATGACCAACCAGGCTCCCGCCGAGCGTGACGGCAGCGACCGGCGCTACGACGTCCGTGACGTGGACCGGCGGGCAAGCACCCTCTTCGGCAGCGCGCCCTACTGGCTGCCGCAGGGTCCGATGGTGCGCGCCACCATTGAGAACGAGGTATCTGCCGACCGTCTCCTCCCTTTCGACAACCCCGGCATTGTTGTGCCGGAGGCCTACGCCACCATCGCCCGCTCGGCCCGTACCGACCGCATCGTCTACGGGCGCCACTCGCGCGACGACGCCACCAAGTGGCCCGGCGACCGCAAGACCCTGCTGGCCGCATACCCGCAGGGACGAGGCTTCGAGTTCCGCACCATGGGTGGCGTTCGATCGCCGCTGCGGGTGCTGCGTACTCGCTTGCAGCGCAAGTTCGGCAAGCCAGCACGGTTGCCGAGCTCCTGGGTCAGTCTGGACGCCGACGCGATGCCCGTGCCCGAGTTCCTGCGCAGTATCGACTACTTCGTCTATTACGCTCACCCAGACCAGTACGAGGCCTTCGGTCGCGTCTTGCTGGAAGCCATCGCCTCGGGCCTCGTCACCATCACGGAACCGCGCTTTGCGTCGACCTTTGGCGACGCTGCCATCTATGTGGAGCCGCGCGAGGTACGCCGCACCCTGCGTCGCTTCCATCGTGACCCGGAGGCCTACCGGCGCCAGTCGGCCCTCGCCCTACAACGCACTCGGGAGCACTTCAGCCCCGAACGCTTCCGCGAGGTTGTCGCCCTGTTGCGCGCACTCCCCAGCACACCCGCCGCCTAGCGGTTGGGTCTGGCGCCGAACTACTCGGCCGCTACCGGCGCTTCCTCGACCACCGGCAGGATCGCTGCCAGTGAGCCCGGAATGTTGCGGGCGTTGCCGAGTTCGAGGCGACGCTGCTGGTATTCCTCCGGCGTCAACGGCACGAGCACGCCCTCAACCAGCTCGTACTGCACCCCATTGATCTGCACGATGCCGCGCATGCGGTAGTCAGCGGAGTTCAACGGCAACTTCTTGCACAGGGCGGTATTGAAGGCCTCGAAGCTGATGACGGCCTCGTAGCGATCCATGTATGCCGGATCGACCTTGTAGCGCTTGCCGTTGTAGGCCACCCACGGGTAGCCGGAGCAGGTACCCCAAGTCGGCACGGCCTCGTTCAGAGTTCGATGGGCGTTCAGCGTGGCGTTGCCAGCGTTCTTTGCCGTCACCTTCGTCCCAAACAAGGTCTGCGCATCCGACTTCGAGATGGGGCGCTTGATGCCGAAGTCGGTCACCAGCCACCATGAGCCATCGTTGGTCGACTGCAGCACTTGACCGATGTTCTGGTAGAAGTTCACCTTCGGGATGGCCGCGACCACGGCGTCGGCATACTTGGAGACCGTGTTGGCGATCCCCAATTCCTTGGCCGCCTGCTGCCGCTGCGCAGCCGTCACCGGGCGCTTGGCACCATCAAAGACGAGGTAGACCTGGCTATTGCTGGTGTCCTTGATGAACCGTGGCGCAGAACGCTGACCGTCCCGCTTCGGGATCAGGTCCACCAACGAGGCGGGCAACTCCGGCAGCGCACTGTTCCACTGCTCCGGCTGGTTCAGTCGTACCGCGCCCGAACGCTCCAGCAGGTAGGCATCGTCCGTGCCAGCGACGCGGAACATACCCGGCATGGTCTTCTTTCCGACCTCGGTGATCACCGCGTCGGTGAGCGTCACCGTCGGGTTGCCGAACCACAACCGGGCATCCAACTGGCGACGCATGGCGTTGGAGACACCATAGAAGGCGCCGTCGGCGTAGACGTACTCGACGGTCGAGTCAGGACGCTTCACGAGCGTGCCATTCGCCAAGATTGGTGCACCGGCCGGAATGGTTTCGGCATAGACCGCGGAGCGCTGCACCAGCAACTCCGGCAGCGTAATGCCACTCTCGGCCACCGCGTCCAGATCGACAATCTGGCGTCGCTTGCCGTCCTGCAGCAAGTAGCGCGTACCGTCGGGACGCTGGAAATACGGGTTCACCACGTTGGTGGTCTTAATCGGGCTGATCTGCTCCGCGGTGAGTTGCGGAACGACCGCACAGCTCCAGCCGTAGGCCTCGGCCTCCTCACAGCCACCACTGAAGCGGGACCGGAGTCCCTTGTCGATCAGGTACGGCCAGCCTTGCCGGTCGTAGATGACGGGCGAGCGCATCACGCCTCGGTCGGTGAAGCTGTTGATATAGGTACTCGAGACGGTGCCCACCTTGCCAAAGACACTCTTCAGTGCGGTCTGCGTGGCGGTATCCGTGCCCGAGATTCGGTATCGATCGCTGTCCACCAATAGGTACACCGTGGCGGCGTCCTTGGTCTTGGCCAGGTACGTACCGCCCTGCGTGGAACCGAACCAGTCGTGGAAGTACCGCCAGAAATTGCGGTTGCCGTACGAGGAACACTTGTTGCCCTCGCCGTACATGTTCTTCAAGGCCGCCGAGTTCGGGTAGTAGGGCGTGTAGTAGTACAGCGCTGCGGTGGCCTTGTTCTTAATGGTCACCGACTTGGTGGTGCACTTGTTTGGGTTGTTGGAAGTCCCCGACTTGGGGTGCTCTTTGATGCTGCTGACCTTGCCCACCGGGTACCAGCTAAAGAAACTCGTGTCCTTGAAGTACTGGTTGAACTGCCATGCCGCAGCGTACAGCGAGTGGAACAGGCCGCCGTTGTTCTCGCGGCAACTGCCGTTATCGGGGCAGCCCCAGCCGGTGGCTTGATTGATCTGCCAGTCGGTGGGGTTCTTGGTGGTGACCAGGCCCTGCTCTTTTTGCATCAGTACGATCAGCACCTGCGGATTGATCTGGCAGGCGACTGCGACGTCATAGACCATCTGTGCGGCCGTGATGTTCTTCTTCTTCGGCATGGCCTTGGTACAGCCATTGGCGCTGGCGCCCTTGGACTGGGTGTCACCCCGGTACTCGGTCAAACACTTCCGAGCTGCCGGTGCGCTGGAGCAGGACGACACCTTCGACTTAAAGAAGGCCTGAATCTGGGACACCGACATGGTCCCGAAGTCGCGGAACACGGTGTCACTGATGATGTTTCCGTGGTCATACGCGCTGGCTGCGGGTGCTGCCTGCGCTTCGGACTCGCCGCCGGGCGCGGGCAGGATACTCAAGCCCGACAGCAACCCCAGCAGCACCGCGAGTGCTGTTACTGCGGCGATTCGAGCCCGACGGTAGGGGGAAACACTCAGAGCAGACACGGCACCAGGCTAATCGTCTGACGTTCGAAGTCAAAACGTTCGCGACCGGCACGCCGGGACGTTTCAGCCTGCTTACTGGGACGCTTCGTATGCGTCGACCACCGTCTTGGGGTCGCCGTCCATGCGAATTTGCCCCTGGTGCAACCAAATCACCCGGTTGCAGGTGTCCAGAATCGACTGCATCGAGTGGCTCACCAGGAACACGCTACCGGCCCGCTTGCGCAGCTCGCGGATGCGCTGCTCACTGCGAGCGAGGAAGGCCTTGTCACCGACGGCGAGGGCCTCATCGATCAGCAGGATCTGCACCTCACGGGCCACCGCGATCGAGAACCGCAGTCGCGCCGACATGCCGGCGGAATAGGTCCGCATCGGCAGGTCCTTGAACTCGGTCATCCCTGCAAACTCGAGGACATCCGCGCAGCGCTCCTCGGCTTCGGCCTTCGTGAAGCCCAGCGCCAGCAGACCCAGAATCACGTTGCGCTCACCAGACAGGTCCTGCAGCAGCGCAGCATTCACGCCGAGCAGCGAGGGACGCGATGAGGCATACACCGTGCCAGCCGTGGCCGGGTACAGGCCCGCAATGGTACGCAGTAGCGTGGACTTGCCGGAACCGTTGTGCCCGATGATGCCCACACTGTCGCCTTCACGGACGACGAAGGACACGCCCTTGAGTGCGTTCACCTCACGAATGCCGCGCAGGCCGGCCCGGCCCACCTTCATTCGCTTGCTCACCTGACGCCCGGACGCGTAGGTGCGATAGGTCACCTTAAGGTCGTTGACCACGACCGTCGGCGGCGCTTCGGCCGTGCCACGCTTACTGGTCTCGGCCATACAGATTCTCCGCTCGCCAGAACAGCACCACGCCCAGAGATAGGAACAGCGCCGTGAAGCCCGAGGTGACCCACCAGTACAGGGGCTCAACCGGCATCCCTGACACCATGAAGCCACGGACCAGGGCAATAAAGTCGTGCACCGGGTTCAACTGCGCGACAAAGAGTAGTTCCGGCATGTCAGCGAACACCAGCGGCAGCGAGAAGAAGATGCCGCTGGAGTAGAACAGGATGCGGGTAATCTGCGGGATGATCTGCATGATGTCCATGAAGTGGACGGTCAGTCGCGCCGCGAGCAGAGCCACGCCGATGTTGAACAGCGTCATCATCAGCAGCACCGGGATAATCATGAGCCAGCCGAAGGTGATCGGCTCACCCAAGACGATGAGGATCACCACCATCACGACAACCATCACCGCGAGTTCGAGCAGTTGCTGCAGCACTGCCGAAATCGGCAGCAGGATGCGCGGGAAGCTGAGGTTCTTCAGCAGATTCACGTTCTGAATCACCGACCGGGCACCCTCCGAGAAGGAGCGGCTGAAGAATTCAAAAATGAACACACCCACGATCAGGTAGGCGATGAAGTTGTCCGGCCGCGAACTCTTGGGCATCACGAAGCCGAAAATGACGCCATAGATCACCGCGTTCAGCAGCGGACGCAGCACGATCCAGCCCATACCGAGGCGGGTCTTGGAGGTACCCGCCTGCAAGCGGTAGGCCGCCAGGGTGAGGGCGAAGTCACGGCGACGCCAGGCGTCGGCAAGATAGCGCCAGAACGGTGGCCGCACACCCATCGCCTGCAGCCCATGCCGTTCGGCGAGGCCACTCAGGTCTGAATCGGCCATCACTCTCCTCGTCCGGACTCTCGGCTGCGCGCGGCGCGCAATGCGCCGCGGATCGCCCCGAGTGCCCCGGGACAGTATAGCCGTCCGGGTGAGCGCCCAGCAGCCCAGGCTGGGGGTTCAGCCCTGCTTGGGGCCGCCAATGACGGGGCCGGTCGGCGCCGGCTTCGCGCCCGGGTCCGTGGCTGGCTCGGTCCCAGGCCCGGTCCCTGGTTCAGTCCCTGGCTCAGACTCCGGCGGGTTGATGGGTGCCGGTTCGCGAGGTGCCAACAGCTCCGCCACATCCGCGTGCCGCTTCGTGTAGTCGCGATCGACCACCGAGTACGTCGGGGGCGTGAGCTCGAGGCGGAGCAGCTCCAGGTCGCGCGACTTCATCGCCAACTCGGCAAAGTAGGCCAGCATGCTGCTCGGGATGTCGGTGATGACGGTGCGGGTGCCCGCCTCGGCGATCGCCTGGAACCGGGTGAGCACAGTGACCGGATCAAACTGGCGCAGCAGTGCCTCCTGCACCTGGCGCTGCCGCTGCATGCGCGAGAAGTCACTGGTGGTGGCGCGCGAGCGCACGTAGTAGAGCGCGTCCTTCCCGTTCAGGCGCTGCACACCAGGCTCAAACCAGCCCTTGATTCCGACGACCTTGCCATCCTTGATCCAGCCGCCCTTATCGATGCGCTCCTTGACCTCAACCTCGATGCCGCCCAGCGCATCGATGAGGTCACCAAAGCCAGCCATATCGATCACAACCGCGTACTGCACCGTGATGCCGAGTACCCCCTCGACCGCGTCACGCATCGCCTCCGCTCCCGGGGTGGAGCCGCGCTCGGCCGCATCTGGGTACAGTTCGGGGTGCTCTTCGGCGTAAGGGTAGAGGTAGTGGATCAGGCAGTTGTCGCCACAGTCATAGCCATTCGGGAACGGTGTGTACAGTGGCGAGCCCTTCGAGAAAGGCACCATCTCGAGGTTGCGCGGGATACCGATAATGGCGACCTGCCCGGTTTCCGCGTCGACACTGACGACCGAGATCGAGTCAGGACGCAGGCCCATGCGGCCGCTGCCCGCGTCACCGCCAAGCAACAGAATGTTGTAACGACCATCGATCGGTTCCTCGATGACCGTGCCGTCGAACACCTCGTCGAGTACCTGCCGGCCGCTGCCGGCGTAGTTCCCGGCGACCGCCATGCCCGCGGTGGGGAGCACCAGCATGATGGCCATCAGCCCTCCGATCCAGGCCTTGGTCGGGCTCGGAATGCGCACCAGCTGCAGCAGGCGGAAAGTATCGATCTGAATGACCAACCACACCAGCGCCAGGGCATAGCAGAGCCACTGACCGACCAGTAGCACCGTCGGGTTCGACACCATCGACAGCACGAAGCCGCGCTGGGTGGTGAGCAGCAGCACCGCACCAATCACCACGGCATAGAACACTGCCGCTGCGGTCAGTCCAATGCGGGCGAGCACTCGGTTCCCGGCCACGAGCTGCGCCGAGCCGGGCAACACCACGCTGAGAGCCAGCAGCCACCAGCCGCGTCGCGTCATCTCGGACGGATCGTGAACGTTGGGGTACCGAATCGGTTGACGAAGATTCGTTGACACCAGGGTCCTCGTTACAGGGAGGCTTTGAGCTTCGCGTTCTTCTCGGCGACCGCATCCGCGAGCGCGCTGGCGAAGTCGGCGAGCTGCTGCTGCAGCGCCGGGTCACCAGCACCAATGATGCGCGCCGCGAGCAGTCCCGCGTTGCGTCCCCCACCGATCGATACGGTCGCCACCGGAATCCCAGCCGGCATCTGCACGATCGACAGCAGCGAGTCCATACCATCCAGGTACTTCAGCGGCACGGGCACGCCGATCACCGGAAGCGTGGTGACCGAGGCGAGCATGCCGGGCAGGTGCGCAGCGCCGCCAGCACCGGCAATGATCGCACGCAGGCCGCGGCCAGCAGCCGCCTTACCCCACTCGATCATGCGTTCCGGCGTGCGGTGGGCCGAGAGCACCTCGACCTCGTACGGAATGCCGAACTCGTCGAGCGCCGCGGCGGCAGCCTCCATCACGGTCCAGTCGGAGTCAGACCCCATGACCACGCCCACCAGGGGCTTCACCTCTGCGCTCATGCCGTCAATGCTACGGCGAGGCTGCGGCTGCGAGCCGCTGCCCGCGCGGGGTGTTGCTGGCCGGCGAGGCGGATACTCAGCCTTCCAGCGCCGCAGAATTCAGGATGCGGGCCGCACCGCGAGCGCGGTCCGCGACCTGCGCGAGGTCGCTGCCAACCGCGGTCACGTGACCGACCTTGCGGCCCGGACGCAGCGACTTACCGTAGCCGTGCACCTTCACGTCCGGATAGGCGGCGAGCAGTTCCGGGTAGTGATCGGTGTAGTCGCCCTCACTCGGGCCGCCGAGCACGTTGACCATCACTGACCACGGCTCGCGCGGCGACGGATCACCGAGGGGCAGGTCGAGGACGGCGCGCAGGTGCTGCTCGAACTGGCCGGTGATGGCGCCGTCCATGCTCCAGTGCCCGGAGTTGTGCGGGCGCATGGCGAGTTCGTTGACCAGCAGGCTGCCATCGGTGGTCTGGAACATCTCGACCGCGAGGACGCCGGTCACATCCAGGCCCTCGGCAATGGTGCGGGCAATTTCGGCCGCCTGGGCTGCCACCGCGCCGTCCGAGTCTGGTGCCGGGGCGGTAACGATGGCGCACACACCGCCGCGCTGCTCGGTCTCGACCACCGGCCAGAGCGCCGCCTCACCGGAGGGGCGACGGGCGATCAACTGGGCGAGTTCACGCTGATAGGGCACGAACGCCTCCACCAGCAGCGCCGAGCCGGCAGCGGCCTCGAACCAGTCGGCCACCTCGCTCGGGTCGCTCACCACGCGCACACCCTTGCCGTCATAGCCACCACGCGGGGTCTTCACCACGCCACGGCCACCGTTGGCCTCGAGGAAGACGGCGAGTTCGGCCGCCGTGCTCACCGCGGCCCAGGCCGGCACCGGCACGCCCAGGGCAGTCAGTCGTTGGCGCATCACGATCTTGTCCTGCGCGTGCAGCAGCGCCGCGGGAGCGGGACGGACCGCGACACCGACCTCGAGCAGTGCTTCCAGCACTGGCTGCGGCACATGTTCGTGATCGAAGGTGATCACGTCGACGTCCTTCGCAAAGGCCAGCACGGTGGCCGCGCTCGTGGAGTCACCGACCATGGTGGCGGCCAGCGCCGCGGACGAGTCTTCCGCCTCGGCGAGCACCCGCAGTTCCACCCCGAGTTCCACGGCCGGACCGATCATCATGCGGGCCAACTGCCCGCCGCCGATCACGCCGACACGCAGCGTCACGCGCGGTCCCCACGGCCGAGGGCCCGGTAGGTGAACCCGGCGGCCTGCCAGGCATCACGGTCGAGGCAGTTGCGGCCATCAATCACCACGCGGCCCGGCATCAGCTCGGCCACCGCCTTCGGGTCAAGGTTGCGGAACTGCTTCCACTCGGTGAGCACCAGCACCGCGTCCGCACCCTCGAGCGCGGCCTCCACCGAGTCCACGTACTGCAGATCCGGCTGCACCCGGGCCGAGGTCTGGCGAGCCTCTGGGTCGAAGGCCACGACGACCGCGCCGGCCGCATGCAGGCGTGCGGCCACGTCCAACGCTGGCGAATCGCGCACATCGTCCGAGTCTGGCTTAAACGCCAGGCCCAGCACCGCGAGGCGCTTGCCGGCAACACCGTCCAGCAGCGCCTCCGTGTGTGCGATGACGCGCTCACGGGCACGCAGGTTGATCGCATCCACCTCGGACAGGAAGCGCAGCGAGTGGCCAACGCCGAGCTCTTCAGCGCGGGCCTGGAAGGCGCGAATGTCCTTGGGCAGGCAGCCACCGCCGAAGCCGAGGCCAGCGCCAAGGAACTTTCGGCCGATGCGCTCATCCATACCGATCGCGTCGGCCAACTGGGTCACGTCCGCGCCGGTCGCCTCAGCGATCTCGGCCATAGCGTTGATGAAGGAGATCTTGGTGGCCAGGAAGGCATTCGCACTCACCTTGACCAGTTCCGCAGTAGCGAAGTCGGTCACAAAGCGGGTGATGTTCTCGGCCAGCAGCGCGGCGTAGACCTCGTCGAGGATCGCCACTGCGGCATCATCGGCCTGGCCTGAGGCAACGCCGTAGACCAGGCGGTCCGGGTGCAGCGTGTCCTTGACCGCGAAGCCTTCGCGCAGGAACTCCGGGTTCCACGCGAGCGAGGCCTGCGGGGCCTGCTCGGCGAGCTCGTCCTTGAGTCGGGCGGCCGTACCCACCGGCACCGTGGACTTGCCGACCACGAGCGCCCCCTCGGCCAGGTGCGGGATGAGCGCCTCGATAGCGGCGTTGACGAAGCGCAAATCGGCACCCTTGCCGTCCGCACGCTGCGGCGTACCCACACCGATGAAGTGCACCTGGGCGTCCGCGGCATCCGCGAAGTCGGTGCTGAAGCGCAGGCGACCGCTCTGCACCCCCGCGGTCAAGAGTTCGGGCAGACCGGGTTCGAAGAAGGGCACTGCACCCTTGGCCAGCTGAGCGATCTTGCGCTCATCAACGTCAATACCGACGACGTCGTGACCGAGTTCAGCCATAGCTGCAGCGTGGACAGCGCCCAGGTACCCGCAGCCAATCACAGAGATGCGCATCTCGCTCCTTGAATCCAATGTGCAGCGCTCGCACGCACCGTCGTGGCACCGCGCGGCGCGCCCAGATAATCCTATTGCTCTAGGGCTGAGAGCGGGTTACTGGGGCAGGATCGTGGTCGGCTGCGTGGTGCGAGCCTCAAAGAACTGACGGCGGCTCGCGATCGGGTTGGCGTTGGATTCCATCAGATCCTGCAACACCTCAGCCACCAGCAGCGCGTTCGGCACATCGCGCAGCACCACCGGCTGGTCGATGCCAGCGTTGATGCGCACATCCCCGGAGCCGAAGGGACGCTGGAACAGCCCCTGCTGCACCGTGACGTCGTAGCCGCGACTGTGCAGCAGTTCCTGGTGCAGGCGAGTCACCAGCCCGCGCCGAATCACCAGCCGACGAGTGGTGATGATGGTGCGTTCGCCAAGCCAGGCGATGTAGGGCAACGCGCAGCCGAGCATCATCAGCGCGATGGAGCCGGAGAGCAGGAGCAGAATCTCCCAGTTTTCGTCAAAGGTGCCCGCCGCCAGGGGCACACCCGCGGCCAAGGCGATGAACAGGAGCGCCGGCCAGACCAAGCGGCGGCCGTGCGACCGGAACTTGGCAACCACGAACTCCTGCCCGGCCGGGACCGGCTGCGCTCGCTCGCTGTTCATGTCCTCATTAATACCGTAGGTGGGTGATATCGCCCGACGCGATCGCGAACTCGGCGTCGCTACCCGGCTCGCGCAGCAGCAGTTGACCGTCGGCGGCAATGTCGACCGCCTCGGCGTACCGGTCCGGCTGTCCGGCCCGTTCCACCCGCACCTGACGACCGAGGGTGCTGCACACGGAGCGGTACTCGGACAGCAGTCCGGCGACGGCCGCGTCACCGTCGGCGCGCACCAGAGCCTCGGTGCGCGAGAGCACCCCGGCCACGATATCGGCGAGGACGTGGTCGATGAGGTCGTCATCCACCTCGGCGCCAGCGGTCACCAACGATGCCGTCCCGGGCAGGGGCAACTCGTCAGCGGTATGCAACACGTTCAGGCCGATCCCGACAATGGCGCCGAGGCCGTCGGACAGCAACTCGGCCAGGATGCCGGCGGCCTTGTGGCCGCTCAGGTGCAGGTCATTGGGCCACTTCAGGGTGCACGGTACCCCCGGGGCGACCACGTCGGCCACCGCTTCGCGCACCGACAGTCCCGCGATCAGCGGCAACCACCCATAGTGCTGCACCGACAGCGGCGCGCCGTCGCTGCTCGTCGGACGCAGCAACAGCGAGACGGCGAGCGACTTGCCCGCCAGATCCTGCCAAGACCGTTCCAACCGTCCCCGTCCTGATCGCTGGTCAGTGGTGACCACCACGCTGCCGTGCGGCCAGGCGTCGGGCACCCGGCCCGCCTGCTCGCGCAGCCAGGTGTTCGTGGAGTCGGTAGCGGGCAGCACGGTGAGCTTCGCTGCCCGTGCCTCGGTCCGCCGCAATTCCATGCGCACAGCGTATGCCGAGCCGGGCCAGTGTTGACGGCCCCACGCCCGTCCCTGCGGAACCGCACAGCCCGCGATAGCGATTTTGTGCGAATGACGGCAAGGGGGTGGACGTACCCTCACGGGTAGAGTGTTCCGCGTGAGTGACCTGACGCCGAATGGCCAAGAACCCGCGCCCCTGACCGGATCCCTGTCGGTAATCCCCGACATGTCCACCACCGCGGGCAAGCTAATCGACCTCAAGCAGCGGTATTACGAGGCGGTCACCGCCGCCAGCGATGCGGCTGCCGCCAAGCAGCACCCGAAGGGCAAGAAGACCGCCCGCGAGCGCATCGAGCAGTTGCTCGACCCGGGCTCCTTCGTGGAACTCGACGAGTTCGTCCGTCACCGCACCCACGCCTTCGGCATGGAAGCCAAGCGCCCCTACGGCGACTCGGTCGTCACCGGCCACGGCACGATCCACGGCCGCCCGGTCGCGGTGTACTCGCAGGACTTCACCGTCTTCGGTGGTTCGCTGGGCGAGGTCGCGGGCGAGAAGATCATCAAGGTCATGGACCACGCGCTCAAGACTGGCTCGCCGATTATCGGCATCCTGGACTCCGGCGGTGCCCGCATCCAGGAGGGCGTGGTTGCCCTCGGCAAGTACGGCGAGATCTTCCGCCGCAACACCATGGCCTCGGGTGTGATCCCGCAGATCTCGATCGTGATGGGTCCGGCCGCTGGTGGCGCCGTCTACTCGCCGGCACTGACCGACTTCGTGATCATGGTCGACAAGACCAGCCAGATGTTCGTCACCGGCCCCGACGTGATCAAGACCGTGACTGGCGAGGACGTCGGCATGGAGGAACTGGGTGGCGCGCTGACCCACAACAGCGTCTCGGGTGTGGCCCACTACCTGGCCAGCGACGAGGACGATGCGCTGGATTACGCGCGCAGCCTGCTGTCGTACCTGCCGGACAACAACCTCACCGAGTCGCCGGTCTACGCGCACTCCTCCGAGCTGGAGATTACCGACTCCGACCGCAAGCTGAACACGGTCATTCCGGACTCGCCGAACCAGCCCTATGACGTGCGCTCCATCATCGAGCACCTGGTTGACGACGAGGAGTTCCTCGAGGTGCAGGAACTCTTCGCCCCCAACATCGTGATCGGCTTCGGCCGCATCGAGGGTCGCTCGGTCGGCATCATCGCGAACCAGCCGAACCAGATGGCCGGCACGCTGAACATTGACGCTGGCGAGAAGGCGGCTCGCTTTGTCCGCTTCTGCGACGCCTTCTCCATCCCGATCCTGACCCTGGTTGACGTGCCCGGCTACCTGCCCGGTACTGACCAGGAGTGGACCGGCGTGATCCGACGTGGCGCGAAGCTGCTCTACGCCTACGCCGAGGCGACCGTGCCGCTGGTGACCGTGATCACTCGCAAGGCCTATGGCGGCGCCTACATCGTGATGGGTTCGAAGCAGCTCGGTGCCGACATCAACCTCGCTTGGCCCACCGCCGAAATCGCGGTCATGGGTGGCCAGGGCGCGGTGAACATTCTGTACCGAGGCGAGATCAAGCGCGCCGAAGAAGCCGGCGAGGACGTGAACGCGGTTCGCACCCGCCTGGCCAACGAGTACACCTACAACGTGGCGAGCCCCTTCCTGGCTGCCGAGCGTGGTGAGCTTGATGGCGTGATTGAGCCGGCCGCGACCCGTATCGCGGTGGTGAAGGCCCTGCGTGCCCTGCGCACCAAGCGAGCCAACCTGCCCGCCAAGAAGCACGGGAACATCCCGCTGTGAGCGAGTCGTTGGATCTGTCTGACCTGCGGGTCGTGCACGGCAACGCCACCGCTGAGGAGGCGGCCGCGGCGATCGCGGCCCTGCATGCTGCGCTGTATGAGGAGGCGTCGCACGGCTTCGCGGACGACGTCGCTCCCTCGGCCTGGGCGCAGCAGACGCGCTCCCCGCGTGCAACGCTGGAGCCTCGTTTCGGCTGGACCGGGTTCACCGGCGCCTAGTCGCAGACCTGGCACAACACCGCCCGTCGATTTGACGCGGCGGTGTTCTCGTTTCTGGCATGGGTACGCCGCCAATGCCCAAGAGTGTGCGCAATCCTCACCTTTTGCGGCATGAGAGCGGGTACAGGCCGCATTTTTGTACCCCGTTAGTCCCCCGAAGGTCCGACTGTATGGATTCTTGACGCCATGAATAATGGTTATTGCTAGGTGTCGCTCATGCAGCTCACCGGTACGAATCCTCTGCTCAGGGTATACAGAGGATGTTTCGTACAGGCGCGTTGGCCGATATTCGGGTTATCGGTCGAATGCGAGTGACAGTAGGGCCGGAATCTCCGGCCCTACTTCACTTAACGGGCAATGTCGCCGCTCGCCCCGGGTTCGTCCCGCTGCAGCCCAGCGCTGGGGCTGCGCCCCGCCTGTACCCCGCTAGTCCCCTGACGAGTCCCCAGACTCGTCCTCTGGGTCCTCACTGTCGTCTTTGTCTGCCGATTCTGCGTGCGAACCAAGGCCCTGACGCATCGTCACCTCGACGTCGCCGTCCTCATCGTCCATGTCTCCCTTGACGCCGATGACCGTGACACGAGGACCCTGCGAGGGCGAGGTGCGAACGGTGACATAGTCCGCCTCGACATCCGCCAGGAGCGCCGCGAGCTGATCCAGGATCTGTTGCCGCTCCTCGGCGGCCACATCGTCCAGACCTCCCTCATCGAGCAACATCACTTTGGTGCCAGCGTCGCGCAGTGCGGCCACCGCATCCCGGACCCGGTCATCCAAGAGACCACGGCCACGAACTTCGTCACGAAGCGCCGCTTCAAGCCGGCGGCTTTCCTCGCGCAAGGCTGGCGGCAAGTCGCCGCCCGAGGCCACGATCTGCTCCAGCATCGGTCGCGCGCGTCGTTCGGCGCCCTGCAGTCGCTGCACCCGCTCAGCGGCCATCGCCTCCTGCATCGCCTGCCAGTTGCTCGCCTCCTGCTCGGCGGCCGCCAAGACGCTCGCGTCGCGGGCTGCGTTGCGCAGACCGATGAAAATTAACTGCGCAACCAGCACCCACGAGAACGGCCCCAGCACGCCCATGCCGATCATGCCGAGCGGACCTGCCCAGGTGCCAAGAATGGCGACCAGGGCGATCAGACTGGTCCAGGCGACTGCCGGCCGCTGCCTGGTCATCACAATGGTCATCACCACGCCGTAGCCGCCCACGAACCAGGTGGCGTAGCCGAGCGACTTGGCGGGATCCAGGCCAGACATACCCAGCAGTACGCTTGCAAGAGCAAGTGCGGCGGTGGCGATTGCCAGCGACATGGGAATCTGCACCCAACGCCGAGTGCCCAACAGCGCGAGCACCACCGCGGCCGCGTAGGCGATCAGCGCCAGAATCGCCACGGTCCGATTCGCATGCATCTCCAGCGTCACAACACCAAGCACCACCGCGTAGCCGGACCAGAGCATAGCCAAGGCCACCAACGCCAGCCGTGAGACATGGAGGTTCATCGCTGCTGCTCCTGCTCTGCGGCAGCGGCATCATGCAAGGGCTCCGCCGGGTCAGCGGAGCGGCGAGACGTCAGCGCATGCCCCTCCTCGACCGCGTCGGCCGTGAGTTCCACCGAGGCTGGCCATGCGACGACGACCGTGGTGCCCTGCCCCGGTTCGGAATCCACCATTGCCCAGCCGCCGACGACGCGCATGCGCTCCAAGATTGAGATCCGCAAACCCAGGCGTCCTGCCGCGATGGAGTGGACATCAAATCCGATTCCGGTATCGACAACCTCAATCACCAGGTGCTCATCCGTGGACTCCGTAGCAACCCGGACCGTGCGGGTGGCGTCCGCTCCGCCGTGCAAGACGCTGTTGACTAGGGCCTGCTCCACGGCCTGAGTCATCGCCTCGGCAACTTCCAGGGGCACCAGCGCGGGCGTGTGCTCCGCCGCGATCTCCCACGAGGCATCGTGCTTCGCCGACAGTGCGCTGAGCTGTTCCAGTAGTTGCAGCACGCTCACCTGGCCATCCTCGGCAGTGAGCGCCACCGTGTTCGTGCCATAGTCCTGCAGTTTGGTCAGCGCGTCACTGGCCAATTGCACCACGGCCGCCTTCTCGTCAGGCGAAGTCGCGCGCGCCGCAGCCAACAGCGAGGCCAGCACGCTGTCGTGCAGTAGGCCATCTACGCGCACCCGTTCACGCTCGGTGGCGTGTTGTCGCGCCAGGTCCGCAAAGCGCAGCATCGCCGAGGCCTGCGTCCGATCCACCTCATCACCAGCGCGGCGCAGCATGGCCACGATGACCACGACCACGATCGCCAGGATCAGCATGTTGCAGGCGTCCAGCAACGCCTGGTCCGGCGGCATACCGCCGCCATTCGGCAGCGCGGTGAGGATCGACATCGCGATCGGCGCCACCACCGAATAGACCAAGCCGAGCCAGAACGGAAATGCCAGCACCGCCCCCACCGCGGCGACATTGGTCAGCTGCCACAGCCACGGCCGGTCTGCGAACGACGCCACTGGGTGCGCAACGAACGCCCACGAGATCACGCACGCCAGCCACATCACGGCCATGACGCCAAATGCGATGCGTTGGCCTCGGCGCAGGAAGCCGGTGACGACCGCGGCAATCAACGAACCGAACACTCCGACCAGACCGATCGTGAACCAGTGCCCGGGCACAAGGGGCATTTGCCCCAGCGCGGCCCCGATGGTTTGCAGGCCGAAGACCAGGGTCGCCACCGCGGCGGCCGTCGCCATCACCTGCTCGACGCGAGCGCGATTAAACCGACGGCGAACTCGCGCGGTCCGAGCGAGCCTAGTGGGCAGCGTCGTCCCCTTCCAGGCCGGTGAGGATGCCGTCCTCCACTGCTCGACGGAGCAGGTCCACCTTCGTTGGTGCCGGACGCCCCACTTCCATGTACTTCAGACGCACGCGATCCAAGTACTCCTTGGCGGTGCCGTAGGTGATGCCGAGTTCCACCGCGACCACCTTCAGCGGCAGGCCGGATGCGTACAGGTGCAAGACGTCGCGCTCGCGGCGTCCGAGTGCCACGCGCGCGAAGCCCACGTCGGCTTCAATCGCGCTGGCCCACTCGCGGTTGCGGATGACCTCCCCCTTGGCCGCGAGCGCCACCGCGTCCACGACTTCCTTCATCGATGCAGACTTGGCAACCACACCGGCCACACCGGCGGCGATCGCCTCGCGCACAGAACTGACTTGTTCGGCGATGCTGTGCACCAGCACCGCGGCGCCGAGCGCCTGCGCGGTTTTCACGTTGTTGGTGACCGTGGAGCCGTCGCCGAGATGCAGATCCAACACCAGCACGTCACAGGTACCCGCGGACATTGCTGCCACCGCGTCTCGCACCGTCGGGGCAGCGGCGACCACGTCGAAGCCAGCTTCCCGGCATGCCGCGGCGAGACCGAGGCGCACCGACTCATGGTCATCTACGATGCAGACCCGGACGACCGGGGCCTGGGTGTCGACGTCATTCGACATGCCACACCTCCCGCCTCTTCGCTGGAATTCTACCGGGGCTCATGTCCCGGTGAGAACGGTCTCCAATCCATGCTGGCATGCATCGGCACGTTGATGGAAACCGCTGGCGGCCGGTCGCGGATGCAATTTCCGAATCCAGCCAGGTTTCTTGGCTTAGCGGCTGAGCAGCGCGACCGTCTCGACGTGATGCGTATTCGGGAACAGGTCGTAGGCCTGCGCCTTCACCACTCGGTAGCCCTGCTCGGCGAACAGCGCCACGTCCCGGGCCAACGCGACCGGGTCGCAGGCCACGTAGACCAGCTGCGCGGGGCGCAACTGTGCCAGCGCCCGGACCACGTCCTTGCCAGCGCCGGAGCGAGGCGGATCCAAGATGATCGTGCCGCGGGCAAAGGCGTCGCGCTCCCGCTCGGTAGCCATTGATAGGGTGCGGCGCAGGTACCCGGCGACACCCGCGGCAACCGCCTCAATCTCACCGGGGGCAGCGCCGGGGTCGGCACTGCGGCGACCGAGGCGACGGCTCAGGTTCTCCTTGGCAAAGCCAGAAGCCTTGCGGTCAGCCTCCACCGTGGTCAGGTGCTGCGGACCGAAGGCATCGAGGAAGGCAGCGCCAAGCAAGCCCACCCCGCCGTAGAGGTCCAGGTGGTGGCCGAAGTCGTTCGGGGCCGAGCCGGTGAGGATGTCCTTGATGGCGCGGCTGAGCACCTCCGGGGCCTCACGGTGTACCTGCCAGAAACCGTTCGCGGCGAGGCGGAACGTGCGCTCACCCACGCGCTCGGTAATCACCAGATCGCCACCCTCATCGTCAATGAGTTCCACCAACTCACCGTCAGCGGTGCGCAGCAGCGACAGTCGCTCCGGACGCTTGCTCGAGTCACCCTCGCCGTGCAGGGCGAAGTGCTCCAACTCCGGCACGAGCAACGGCAGACCATCCACGTCGACGACGCGGTGCGAGCGGGCCGCATACGGACCGACGTTGCCGTCCTCGTCCACATGCAGGGTGACGCGGGTCCGCCAGCCAGTGCCGTCCTCGGTTTCGGTCGGCGTCGGCTGCACCGTAATCGTCGGCACCTCGACCCCCTTGGCCTGACGAGCGAAGGCTTCGGCGATGACCTGCTCCTTCAGCGCCCGCTGGTGCGGCAGAGCGATGTGGCCGAACTCGGCGCCGCCGGGGCGATCGGCCGGGTCACCGTCGATGCCTGCCTCGGGCCAAATGTGATCGCGTCGGTGCGGGCTCGCCTCCAGCACGGCCACCGCGTCCGCCCGCCAGAAGGACGACTTCGCCGCCTCGGTGAGCCGCACGCGAACGCGCTCACCCGGGATCGCGCCGGTGACGAACACCACGCGCCCCTCGTGTCGCCCTACGGTGATGCCGCCGTGCGCAATGCCGGTGATGTCGAGTTCAAATTCGCTGCCGAGTTCCACGCCCTCCATCCTCCCCTATCCCGGCTGCACAACCCCCCGCGAGCCACGAACCAGCCGCGACTACGATGGCGAATATGCGGCTCTACCTGGCTTCCACCTCCCCCGCCCGACTGGCCACGCTGCGTGCAGCGGGCATTGAGCCGGTGCCGTACTCACCCGGCGTGGATGAGGAGGCCGCGGTGGCCGCGGAAGAAGCCCGCCTCGGCCGGGCGCTGTCAGCCCCGGAACTGGTGCAGTATCTGGCGCGGCTGAAGGCAGAAGCGGTCGCCGCCTCGGTGCCCAACCTGGACGGCCTGGTGCTCGGCGGCGACTCCGCCTTCGAGATTGGCGGCGTTATCCACGGCAAGCCGCAGACCGTCGAGCGCGCCCGCGAGCGCTGGCTTGCCCAGCGCGGCCAGGCCGGAGTCCTGCATTCCGGCCATTGGCTGGTGGACGCTCGCAAGGACCCGCAGCGCCCCGCAACACTGCCGGACGGCATCCGGTCGGGAATGGTGGGCGATCTACTCGGGGTCGGGGTCGCAACCCAGGCGACGGTGCACTTCGTCGCCGATCTGGATGAGGCCGAAATTGAGGACTATCTGGCCAGCGGCGAGCCACTCGCGGTGGCTGGCGCCTTCACGATTGACAGCCTCGGCGGACCATTCATTGAGCGTATCGAGGGGGACCCGAGCACCGTGATCGGGGTGTCCCTGCCAGCGATCCGCCGCCTGGGGCGGGCCCTCGGCGTGCCGTGGACCTCGCTGTGGAACCGCGCCGGGCACTGACGCCACGCCGGATCAGGCCGGCGCGGCCGTTGTAGAACCCGACAAGGCGACTCGCGCGCTTTTTGTCACCCATCCCCGCGTTCGAACTGCGCCCGAGCAATAGGCTTGGGGCATCATGTCGCGCATTACGAAGGTCCTCATCGCCAACCGAGGCGAGATCGCCGTCCGCATCATCCGTGCCGCTCGAGACGCTGGCCTGCAGTCCGTGGCCGTGTACGCCGATCAGGACCGGGATGCCCTGCACGTTCGCCTCGCCGACGAGGCGTACGCGCTGCACGGTACCACCAGTGCCGAAACCTACCTCGTGGTCGAGAAGCTGCTCGCCGTCGCTCGCCGCTCCGGCGCGAACGCCGTGCACCCGGGCTACGGCTTCCTGGCCGAGAACGCTGACTTCGCCCGCGCGGTCATCGACGCTGGCCTGATCTGGATCGGCCCCTCGCCGGAGGCTATTGAGCGCCTCGGCGACAAGGTGTCGGCCCGCCACGTGGCGGAGAAGGTCGGCGCACCGCTGGCCCCGGGCACGCTGAACCCTGTCAAGGATGCCTCCGAGGTGCTCGACTTCGTGGCCCAGTACGGTCTGCCGGTGGCGATCAAGGCCGCCTACGGTGGTGGCGGTCGCGGTCTGAAGGTGGCCCGCGAAGAGGCCGAAGTCGCGGAACTGTTCGAGTCGGCCACCCGCGAGGCGGTTGCCGCCTTCGGTCGCGGCGAATGCTTCGTCGAGAAGTACCTGGACCGCCCGCGCCACGTCGAGACCCAGTGCCTCGCCGACGCGCACGGCAACGTGGTCGTGGTCTCGACGCGCGACTGCTCGCTGCAGCGCCGTCACCAGAAGCTCGTCGAGGAGGCGCCCGCGCCCTTCCTCACCGACGAGCAGGTCGCCGAGTTGTACCGCGCATCGAAGGCCATCCTCAAGGAGGTCGGCTATGTCGGTGCTGGCACCTGCGAGTTCCTGATCGGTCAGGACGGCACCATCTCCTTCCTCGAGGTGAACACCCGCCTGCAGGTGGAGCACCCGGTGTCCGAAGAGGTCACCGGCCTCGACCTGGTCCGGGAACAGTTCCGCCTGGCCGAGGGTGAGGAGATCGGTTACGACGACCCGGTGGTCTCGGGCCACTCGATCGAATTCCGCATCAACGGTGAGGATCCGGGCCGCAACTTCCTGCCGGCCCCCGGCCCGATTCATGTGTTCAAGACTTTCGGTGGTCCGGGCCTGCGCCTCGACTCCGGCGTGACCCAGGGCGACAGCGTCTCCGGCGCCTTCGACTCGCTGCTGGCCAAGCTGATCGTCACCGGCAAGGACCGTGCCGAGGCGCTGCAGCGCGCCCGCCGCGCCCTCGGCGAATTCGAAGTGGCTGGTCTGCCGACCGTGCTGCCCTTCCACCGCGCCATCGTCAACGACCCGGCCTTCGTCGCCGAGGATGGCCAGTTCCGGGTACACACCCGCTGGATCGAGACCGAGTTCATCAACGAAATCGAGCCCTGGAGCGGCGAGGCTGAGGACCTCGGCCCGGTCGCCCCGCGCAATCGCGTCACCGTCGAGGTGGATGGCCGTCGCCTGGAAGTGAGTCTGCCCGAGAAGCTGCTGCCGACCCCGGTCGGCGCCCGCACGCTCGCCCCGGCCCCGAAGCGCAGCTCCACCGGCACCCACGTCGAGGGCAACACCGGCAACACGGTCAAGGCCCCGATGCAGGCCACCATCGTGAAGGTCGCAGTCGAGGACGGCAGCCGCGTGGTCAAGGGCGACCTGGTGATTGTGCTCGAAGCAATGAAGATGGAGCAGCCGATCAGCGCCCACCGCGACGGTGTGGTCAAGATCGTCAACGCGCCGATCGGCGCCACGGTTGCGTCCGGCACCGTGCTGCTCGAAATCGTCGACGAGTAGGCCGCACAGAACGACACAGCGCCGCTTCCCGCAGGGAGGCGGCGCTGTCGTGTGGTCGGGGCGCTGCTACGAGACGATGTGCATCGCGCGGGCGGCATCCGTGATGCTGCCGGTCAGCGATGGGTACACCGAGTAGGCGGATGCGAGCTGGTCCACCGTGAGGCGGTGTTCCACGGCCAGGGCCAGCGGGAAGATCAGTTCTGAGGCGCGCGGTGCGACGATCACACCGCCGATCACGGTGCCCGAGCCGGTCCGAGCGAAGAGCTTCACGAAACCGTCTCGCAGCCCCAGCATCTTCGCGCGCGGGTTCGAGGCCAGCGGCAGCTTATAGATCTCACCCTGCGCCAGACCCTCCTCGATTTGGCGCTGGCTCCAGCCGACGGTGGCGATCTCAGGCTGGGTGAAGATGTTCGAGGTGATGTTGCGCAGCTCGGTCGGGGTAACCGCATCACCGAGTGCGTGATACACCGCAGTGCGGCCCTGCATGGAGGCCACCGAGGCCAGCGGCAGGAAGTCGGAGCAGTCACCGACGCCATAGACGTTCGGCACGGAGGTGCGAGCGACACGGTTCACGCGAATGTGACCGGATTCAGTCATCTGCACCCCCGCCTCGGCGAGGCCGATGTCGGACGTGTTCGGGATCGAACCCACGGCCATCAGACAGTGGCTGCCCTCGACCACGCGGCCGTCTGCCAGCGTGACGCGAACCACATCCCCGTCGCGGACGACCGACTCGGCGCGCGACTTCGCGAGTACGGTCATGCCGTTGCGGCGGAACACCGCCTCGAGCACGGCAGCCGCATCCGCGTCCTCACCCGGCAGCACCTGCTCGCGCGAGGAAATCAGGGTCACTTTCGCGCCCAACAGCGTATATGCCGAGGCGAACTCGGCTCCGGTCACACCGGAACCAACCACGATCAGGTGCTCCGGCACCGACTTCAACCCGTAGAGCTGGGTCCAGGTCAGGATGCGTTCACCATCAGGCTGAGCGCTCTCGAGTACCCGGGGACGCGCGCCGACGGCAACCACCACGGTGTCCACGTCAAGCTCATCAAAGTCCTTACGGCCAGCAGAAAGCACGACCTTGCGCGGGCCGTCCAGACGACCGGAACCGGCCACGACCTGCACGCCAGCCTTGACCAGGTTGGCCTTCATATCCTCGGACTGCTGCCGGGCCAGCGCGAGGAGTCGGCGGTTCACCGCCGCCAGGTCAATGGCGACATCGGGGCGACGGGGCCGGTCGGAGGACTCCGAGCGGATGAAGAACTGCACGCCCAGGTCGGCGGCCTCGCCGATAGCACGGGTAGCCTCAGCAGTCGCGATCAGGCTCTTGGAGGGCACCACATCGGTGAGCACCGCAGAGCCACCAACACCCTCGCGCTCGATCAGAGTGACCTCGGCGCCGAGCTGGGCACCGGCGAGCGCTGCCTCGTACCCACCGGGACCGCCGCCGATGACTGCGAGCCGGTGATTGCGGACGAATGCGGATGCCATGCCTCTATTCTCAGGCCCGTTTCCCGAGGGAACAAATGAACAGGACTCGACACTCAGGTTCAGGTCGGGCCATCGCGGGGCGCGAGCCACCCTCGACGCACCCCACTCGCTGCCGCGTACCATGGGAAAATGCTTCCGCTTGCGCACGATGCCCGTGATGATTCCTCGGCCGCTGCCCCGGACCCACAGGAGCTGGGGCGGGCTGCCGCCGCCGCACTGCGCACCGCCAGCGGCGTGGACCACATCGACCTCGCCCTCGTGCTCGGCAGCGGATGGGGTGCTGCCGCCGGACTGATCGGCGACGTGGTGGCCACCGTGCCCGCCACCGAGGTGCCGGGCTTCCGCGCCTCCGCCGTTCCCGGCCATGTCGGCACCCTCACCGTGCTGCGGCTGCCCACCGGCAAGCACGCCCTCGTCATCGGGGCGCGCACCCATCTGTACGAGGGCCATGGCGTCCGTGCCGTCGTGCACGGCGTCCGCACCGCCGCCGCCTATGGCGCCCAGCTGCTGGTGCTCACCAATGGTGCCGGCGGCCTCAACCCCGCCTACGCGCCGGGGCAGCCGGTACTGATCGCCGACCACGTGAACGGGACTGCGCGCTCCCCGCTGGAGGGCGCCACCTTCGTGGACTTGACTGACCTGTACTCGTCGCGGTTGCGCGCGATCGCCCACGAAGTCGATCCCACCCTCGCAGAAGGCGTCTACGTGCAACTTCCGGGACCGCACTACGAGACGCCGGCCGAGATCCGTGCGCTGCGCACGCTGGGTGTGGACCTCGTCGGCATGTCGACGGTGCTAGAGGCGATTGCGGCTCGCGCCGCCGGTATGGAAGTCCTGGGGCTCAGCCTGGTGACCAACCTGGCCGCGGGCATCACCGGCGAGGCACTCAGTCACGAGGAAGTGATCGCGGCCGGCCTCGAGGCACAGGACCGGATCAGCCAGTTGCTGGCCCAGATCGTGCACCGGAGCGTCGCGTGAGCGAGGCGAGCCTCGATCCAGCCCTGCGCGAAGCGGCGCTCGCCTGGATCGCGCAAGACCCGGACCCGGAAACCCGCGCTGAGCTCGACGCGCTGCTGCAGCAGGCTGACGCGGGCGAGCCGGGCGCGATTGCCGACCTGCAGGATCGCTTCGCGGGCCGCCTCACGTTCGGCACGGCCGGACTGCGCGCCGCGCTCGGTGCTGGCCCACGCCGGATGAACCGAGTCGTGGTCGGCCAAGCCGCCCTCGGCCTCGCCGCCTGGCTGCACCAGCACGTCGCCGCGCAGCCGATCCGCTCCACCCCCAGTGTCGTGATCGGTTACGACGCCCGCAAGAACTCGCACCAGTTCGCCCTCGACAGCGCCGAACTCTTGGCTGGCGCCGGAATCGAGGTGACGCTCCTGCCGGCCGCCCTGCCCACGCCCGTGCTCGCACAGTCGGTGCGCTCGCTCGGGGTGACGGCCGGCATCATGGTCACCGCCTCGCATAACCCGGCCGCCGACAACGGGTACAAGGTCTACCTGGGCGGTGAGAGCGGCGGCGCTCAGATCGTGCCGCCGGTGGACGCCGAGATCGCTGCCTGCATCGCCGAGGCGGCAACGCGCCCCCTGGACGGGGCCCCGCGCAGCAAGGAATTCCAGCGCGCAGCCGACTCGCTGGTTTATGGCTACATCAGCACCACCGCCAGTTTGGCGCTGCCTGACGGTATGCCGCCGATGGATCTGCGCGGCCTGCCGGCCTGGGTCTACACGCCGCTGCATGGTGTGGGTGGCGCGATCTTCCTGCACGTGCTTGAGACCGTCGGAGCCCGGCCGCCGATCCTGGTCGCCGAGCAAATGCAACCGGACCCCGACTTCCCAACCGTGGCCTTCCCGAACCCCGAAGAGGCGGGCGCGCTGGACCTCGCCATGACCACCGCGGATGCGAACGGGGCCGACCTCATCCTGGCCCACGACCCAGACGCCGACCGACTCGCCGTCGCGGTGCGCGGTGCCGCGGGCTGGGAGCGTCTGACCGGCAACGAGCTCGGCACGCTGCTGGCGTGGGAGGTTGCCGAGCAGCTGCGCGCGACCGGCCGCACCGGCACGATGGCGACCACCCTGGTCTCGTCTCCGGCACTAGCGACCATCGCAGCCGAATACGGGCTCGACTTCGCCGAGACCCCGACCGGGTTCAAGTGGATCGGCCGGGTGCCGAACCTGGTCTTCGGCTACGAGGAGGCGCTCGGCTACCTGGTCGACCCGCACAACCTCAGCGACAAGGACGGCATCTCGGCCGCGGTCATCGCGCTCGGCCTGTTCGCGCGCCTGCACGCGCAGGGCAAGACCCTCGAGGAGCACCGAGCCGAATTCGCGGCGCGATTCGGCCGCTTCAGCTCGCACCAGCACTCGCTGCGCCTGCCGGTGCCGCAGATCGGCGCCGCCATGGCCGCGCTGCGAGCCACCCCGCCAGCCAGCCTGGGCGGACTGGCCATCGAGTCCGCGGTCGATCTGAGCGTCGACACGGACCGTATCGGTGGTGGCGTGAACATCCTGCGCTACGTCCTGGCGGATGGCACCCGGGTGCAGTTGCGGCCGAGTGGCACCGAGCCGAAGCTCAAGGTCTATCTGGACCGCGGTCCGAACCCCGAAGATACCGCGGTGCCGCTGCCCGACCTAGCGCTGCGGATCGCCGAGGACGTGCTCGCGGCAAGCGAAGCGTCCTAGGAATGCAGACGGGCCGGGTGCGATCGCAACCCGGCTCGCCCGCACAATCGGACTATTCCGCGGCGGCAGCCGCGTAGGCCTCGTGGATGCGTTCGACCAGCAGGTCGCGCACCTCGCGGGGCTGGAAAGCGGCCTCGGCAGCGTTCAGTTGGAACTGCGCGATGTCGTCGAGGTCGTAGCCGAAGGTGTCGGCCAACAGCGCCAGTTCCCGCGACAGCGAGGTGCGACTCATCAGGCGGTTGTCACTGCTCACGGTGACGCGGAAGCCGAGCTGGTACAGCAGGTCGAAGGGGTGCCCGGCCAGGCCCTCGGCACTGTCCACGGCGCCGGTCTGGAAGTTCGACGAGGGACAGACCTCGAGGGCGATGCCACGATCGCGGATCCAGTCGGCCACCGGGCCGAGCGAGACCTCGATTTCGACGTCGTCCTCACCCTCGTTGCGGATGTCCTCGGCGAGGCGCACGCCGTGTCCGATGCGCAGCGCGCGACCGGCGACCAGCGCATCGCGAATGCTGTCGATGCCGTCAGCTTCGCCCGCGTGAATCGTGGTGGGCACCAGCTCCTCGGCCAGGTGGTCGAAGGCAGCCTTGTGCTTGCTCGGTGGGAAGCCCAGCTCGGCGCCAGCGATGTCGAAACCGACCACGCCGCCCACGCCGTCCGGGTCGTAGTGGCGCACCGTGAGTTCGGCAATCTCCAGGCCACGGTCGGCATGCCGCATCGCAGTCAGCAGTTGACCAACAGCGATGGACGAGCCCTGCGCGGCCGCAGCCGCCACGCCCTCGGCGAGACCATCGGTGACGGCAACCACAGCCTCGTCCAGGGTCAAGCCACCGGCGAGGTGCTGCTCGGGCGCCCAGCGCAGCTCCGCGTACATGACGCCGTCGGCGGCGAGATCGAGCACCGCCTCACGGGCGACCCGACGCAGTGCCGCCTCGGTCTGCATCACCGCCACGGTGAGATCGAAGGTCTTGAGGTAATCGACCAGGCTGCCCGAGTCGCTGGTCTCGGCGAACCAGGTGGCCAGGCCCGACTGGTCCTCGGCCGGCAGTTCGACGCCAGCCTCACGGGCCAATTCCAGCACCGTTCCGGGGCGCAACCCGCCGTCGAGGTGGTCGTGCAGAGCAATCTTCGGCAGGGCGCGCAGGGCGTCCTCATCCAGCAGCAAGGTCATGCCATGAGTGTACGGGCTCGGCCGCAGGCCGATTCCCGAGAGCATGCTGCGAAGAGTGCGATCCCGTGCGACGGCGTTGGCTAGAGGACGTCGCCGTCACCGCTATTGCGCAGCGCCTCGACGAGCTTCTTCACCCGCTGCGCGTGCTCCACCGTGGTGACCAGCAGCGCGTCCTTGGTATCGACCACCACGACGTTGTCGATGCCGACGACCGCGACCAGGCGACCGGTCTCCGAGGCGACCATGCCGCTGGCCAGTTCGGTCAACACGCGCGCATCTTCACCCAAGATCGCGAGGTCCCCCTCACGTCCACCGGTGCGCAGGCGCGCCAGCGAAGCGAAGTCGCCGACGTCGTCCCAGGAGAACGAACCCGGGATCACCGCCATCTGGCCCTGCTCCGCGGCGGGCTCCGCGACGGAGTAGTCGATCGCGATCTTGCCGATACGGGGCCATTCGCGGTGCACCACGCTGGAGCGGGTCGGAGCGTCCCAGGCTTCAGCAATGCGCATCAGCCCCGCGTGCAGGCTGGGGTTGTAGGCGCGGATGAAGTCGAGGATGACGCTCGCCTTGGCGATGAACATGCCGGCATTCCAGAGGTACCCGCCGTCCGCGAGATACTCCTCGGCGGTCTCCTGGTCCGGCTTCTCAACGAAGCGCTCCACCGTGAGCGCGTCCGGGGTGTCCGGGCCGAGCGGCTCGCCAGCGTGGATATACCCGAATCCGGTGGCCGGCTCGGTGGGGCGGATGCCGATGGTCACGATCTTGCCGGTGCGGGCCGCTTCGACCGCGGCACGGACCGCGTGCTCGAATGCTTCTTGACCCTCAATGACATGGTCTGCGGCAAATGAGCCAAGGATCATGCCCGGCTGGCGGCGCTCCAGCACGGCGGCGGCCAGGCCGATCGCCGCAGTGGAATCGCGGGGGCTCGACTCCACGAGCACGTTGAACTCGTTGAGATCCGGCAGTTGGCCCATCACTGCGGCGCGATGGTCGCGACCGGTCACCACCATGATCCGGTCTGGTCCGGCCAGCGGAACCAGGCGGTCCCAGGTCTGGCAGAGCAGGCTCTGTCCCGCGCCAGTCAGGTCCAGCAAGAACTTCGGTGCCTTGGTCCGCGAGAGCGGCCAGAGCCGGGAACCTACACCGCCAGCGGGGATAACAGCGGTGAATCCGTCAATGGGATTGGAGGTGGCCATAGCAGTCAGCGTAGCGGGGTGCAGCAGGGTCGGCACGAGCGGCCAGCAGCATCACAGTCAACGTGCTGCCTTCCCTCAAGCGGGTCGCAAGAGCGCAGAATCCGTCCCGCCCAGCGGAACGATGTCCCCGGATTAGGGAAGCCTAACCAGCATGCTCCCAAAAGCAGACGTAGGATGGAACCATTCCGCGCCCTGTGGCGAGCCTGCTGCGGGGCCTACAACTGGAGGATGGCCCGGTGGCAAAGCAGCAGCCGAGTGCGACCCAACCCACGCGAGTGGTTGGCACGCTCTACCGCGGTCGTGAGGGAATGTGGTCCTGGGTTCTGCACCGGATCACTGGCGTCGCGATCTTCTTCTTCCTTGTCGAACACACGCTGTCCACCTCGTTGGTGCGTGTGAGCCCTGAGGCGTACAACGTCGTCATCGGCTCCTACAAGAACCCGATCATGGGCCTCGCCGAGCTCGGTCTGGTCGCGGCCATCATGTTCCACGGCTTCAACGGTCTGCGCATTATCCTGATCGACTTCTGGAAGCACGGCCCCAAGTATCAGCGGGTGATGTTCTGGATCGTAATCGGCCTGTGCATCGTGCTGCTGGCTGGCTTCGCTCCGCGTCACCTGATCAACGTCTTCAGCGAGGTGGGTCACTAATGGCTATCACCATTGAGCGTCCGAACGCCGCCCGCCCCCGCCGCAAGGGCGTGAACTGGGAGAAGATCGGCTGGATGTACATGCGCTTCTCCGGCGTCATCCTGCTGTTCCTGATCTTCGGCCACCTGTTCGTCAACCTGTTCCTGGGCGACGGTATCAAGCAGATCGACTTCGCCTTCGTCGGCGGCAAACTGTCCGACCCGTTCTGGCAGGTCTGGGACTTCTTCCTGCTCACCCTCGCCTTCATCCACGGTGGCAACGGTGTGCGCACCCTGATCAACGACTACGTCACCAGCCCGCGCCTGCTCAAGGCGCTCAAGGTAACGCTGTTCACGCTGGTCGCCGCCATGATCGTGCTCGGCACGCTGGTGATCGTTACCTTTGACCCCTGCCCGGCCGGCGCACCCGCCGACCTGCTCGCCTCGTTCTGTTCGGAGCTGTAGATGACCCCTTCCACCACGTCAGCACAGACCGTCGATTTCGAGGACGGCCAGATCATCGATGGCGTGCACTACCACCGCTATGACGTCGTGATCGTCGGCGCCGGTGGCGCCGGTATGCGCGCCGCCATCGAGGCGGGCCCCAACGCCCGCACCGCGGTGATCACCAAGTTGTACCCGACGCGCTCGCACACCGGTGCCGCGCAGGGTGGCATGGCCGCCGCACTGGCCAACGTCGAAGACGACAACTGGGAATGGCACACCTTCGACACGGTCAAGGGTGGCGACTACCTGGTGGACCAGGACGCCGCTGAGATCCTGGCCAAGGAAGCCATCGACGCGGTCATCGACCTCGAGAACATGGGTCTGCCCTTCAACCGCACCCCCGAAGGCAAGATCGACCAGCGCCGCTTCGGTGGTCACACTGCCGACCACGGTAAGGCTCCGGTTCGCCGCGCCTGCTACGCTGCGGACCGCACCGGCCACATGATTCTGCAGACGCTGTACCAGAACTGCGTCAAGCACGGCATTGAGTTCTACAACGAGTTCTACGCCCTCGACCTGGTGATGACCGAGGTGGACGGCAAGCAGCGCGTTGCTGGTGTTGTGGCCCTGGAACTGGCCACCGGTGAGCTGCACGTCTTCCAGGCCAAGTCGGTGATCTTCGCCACCGGTGGTTTCGGCAAGATCTTCAAGACCACCTCGAACGCCCACACCCTCACCGGTGACGGCGTCGGCATCATCTGGCGCAAGGGC
>ENA-UOVV01000689-UOVV01000689.1-compost-metagenome-genome-assembly--contig:-NODE-689-length-35351-cov-4.455661_pt1 | contig 35351 bp, 27 predicted proteins | sample MGYA00238155_ERZ761577 | MGnify/ENA primary metagenome ERZ761577 (study PRJEB28898, sample SAMN06268775) | compost metagenome | isolation source: Emeryville, CA | place: USA:Emeryville, CA | collected... | reverse complement strand
ATTTCATACTCTTCTACAATCTCACCATAGATGTTGCGGTTGTTTTTAGCTTTTTGGTTGTATTCTTCCAGCGTGTCAAAATAAAAACCTGCGGCATAGATGTCATAGGGCTGTGCATAAAGTGTAGTCATGGTTTTCCTCCCTTATGCTGCTTGCTGTGCGGTCAGCATGACATCGACAAAGGCCACGGCACCGCCTGCCTGACGGATAAGCGATGCGGCAAAGGCATCATGGATCAGCGGCTGTTTATTTTTAGGACTGGTAACTTTCAGGCTAGTATATTCTTCGCCTTCCATGCGGGTTAAAACGGTATTGGCCTCGGTGTGAATCTCCAGCGTTTGACCGTTCCAATCGAATGTTTGCTTTTGAGTTGTCATTGCTTTGCTCTTTCCTTTTGGGTTAGCGGGTTGCGTATGCAACCCGAACGCCAAGCGGCGAGCGCGAATGGGGTGTGCAGCCGACAAGGGCGGTGCAGGCCGAGGGGTATCACCCATGTTGCACGACCACAGGAAGGAAACATGGGGATACGGCCTGCGCCGTTCATCAAAGACCCTTGCGGCTGTGAGGGGTTTACCCCTCCTCTTCTATTTTTTGATTTTCCTTATCTGCTTCTCGCAAAAGCGGTTGTTACCCGTATGGGCGGAGACAACGCCATTGGCTCCGTGAGCTTGCGAGTAAAACGCGGTGCGCCATACTGCATGGCGCATTTGCTAAAAATGTTTTTGCTAGAAAGTTTGGTTTTCAAACACTACGCCGGTATGAGATCGACGCGCTTCACTCTTTTATCAAGGGCAGGCACTATTTAATGGTAGTTTTGTGTTTATTCAAAGAGATCTAAATAATCTATAAAAAGCATTAAAGGTTCTTGTGCGCCCATATATAGGCCTCTAACGCAGCGTCTTTAGCCTCTTGCATACTAGGAAATACTTTTCGCCCTTGTTTTTCCAGGCCTGTCTTTTTGTTTATTACAGTTATTCTATAAGATTTTTTTCCATTTGTTTTTTTGAAAAACCACGGTGAAATTTGTATGCGAAACCCACTCACCGTCGAATAAGAATAATCTTCATCTATATAGTGCCACTTCCTGCTCGGCCAATTTTTCTTTTGCTTAGCTAAACTTTTAGCCTTACGTTCTCTGAGCTTCGGATTTTTATAATCCTCTTCCATGTGTTCTGCACAAACACACCCTACCCTCAAACCTTCGGGATAGTCTTGATGGGACATGCAGTGAACATAACGAATTTCACTAGTCTCGCACATTTCGCAAATTTCTGACGGCTCTCCCATATCCTCAACGCCATCGCATACCCATCCTTTTTTAGGGACGCCAGCTTGCGCCCATTTACCTCTATCTGCTCGATGATTTTTTTCAACATCAATCATGACCAACAAGCCGTATTGAGTTTTAAAATGGTGCAGGCGGGGGGACTTGAACCCCCACGGGATTGCTCCCCACGGATTTTCTTACCACTTCGGCTTTCGCCGCCGCTGTTCAGCGTTTGTGGTCTGGACTATCCCTTCGCCATACGGTTTGGATGCTTGCGTTCGCCCGCATCCTCCGCTTAGACGCTGCCCGTCTAGTCTCTACACCTTCCCCTGTTCAGGGGCTTGGCTCGGGATTGCCATTTGACAGGTTTCCCCGAGTTTGGGCAGTTCTGCATCTCGGGTTTCCCGCGAGAGCACTCAATTTCCGTTTAAGTCCGTTGCGTATACCATTCCGCCACGCCTGCTTGGCAGGTGCATAGATGAAGCCCCTGCTGGAATATAAGCGGATTATACATTACATATCCTCTTGTTCAAGGCTAGGATTTTTGGCCTTTTTGCGCTTTTTCTTGCGGCGAATGTTAATTGCCGCCGCATCCAGACTGGTCTTGATATGTGCCGCATAGTAATTCTCAATCATTTCCACAGAAGTCCGGCAGTTTTTGGCGATTTGGTAAATATCTGCCCCCTCCATCAGGCGCAGGCAGATGTAGGTATGGCGCAGACTATAGGCGGTGCGTCTGCTCCCTTCCCTGTCGAATTTTAAATCCAGCTCTTTCAAAATACGGTTGAACATTTCCCGATGACCTTTGGGGAAAAGCTTGTCCGTCTGCTGGGGTGTTTGCCCCTCCCGCAGACGTTCTTGAAGACGTTTAAAGGGCACGACTGCGCCAGCCGTGCTTTTGCAATAGCCAACGCCGCGCTTGCCGCGCACTTCGATTTCAAGGATTGTCTCTTCCGTGTCCTCGTCTTCGACAATGGTTACGTCCCTGAATTCCAGCCGTGCGGCTTCATCGGGACGCAGGCCAGTATTGGCCATGAAAAGCACATAGTCATGCAACTGTGCCGACTCCCACACCCAACGGCTCCGCGTAGGCTTCTCAGCACGGGCGCGTGTTGCCTCATAAAGTGTTTTATATTCCTGTGGTGAAAACCAAGCCCGATGGGACAGTTTCCCTGTTGTTTTATAGGGCTCGGAGAGGTCTGGCAGATGCCTGAGCCATTCGTGCCGCAAGGCTGTTTTCAGCACCTGCCGCAATGTGACAATTTCTTGGTGAATAGTGTTCCGCGCTGGCGGCTTACCATTGCGCTTAATCGCCGTGGCGCGGCGGTGGATACGATATTCCTGCAAACGTCCAGCGGTGATCTGGGATAAACCCATATCGCCAAAGAACGGGCGCAGGTGCACGTCCAATCGGATCTCGTGCCCCTTCACATACACCTTGTTCCGATTTCCTTCGGTGATGATGGGATATTCTTTCATGAATTGGTCGGCAGCTTCGTTGAAGGTCTTTTCTTCAACCAGCTCCCCGCGCTTATGTTTCCCGCGCAATTCCAGATACCAGTCCTCCGCAAAGTCCTTGGCTTTGGCCAAGCTTTCTTCGCGTGTACTGACACGGAAATTCTTGTCGTGGATAAAGGCAGAGCACTGCCAGTAGCGGCTGTCGTCGCGTTTATAGACGTGGATACGTCCGTCAAAAATGGTATGGCTCGCGGTCATAGCACCTCCGGTAATAATGTTTCAAAACCGTGTAAGTACTGTGAAAGTCCAAAATCATGCTTTATGTCAATTTTAATTATACTAATAGATTGAAAATAAAGAGTTAATTTTTCCAAAAACACTATGGAAACACGATTTTAAGTCGCGTGCGTCTACCAGTTCCGCCACAGGGCCGCAAAGTCATGGTGTTGCGAAAAGGTGGGGATACGCTAAAGGCTTTGGGCGGGACCGTCAAGCATGCGGCGCAGCGGTTTCGGGCCGATCTCCGGCTGCGTGCTTTTTATTCCGCAGGGCTTCCAAAGTGCCGGAAAGAATACTATATTTTTCAATAGATTAGATTGGTAAAGTACAAAACCCCATGGAACAACAGCCCCCGTTGAAAGGCGCGGCGATTATCGACGCCTTTGTCAAGACACTGCCCGGCGCGCCGGGGGTGTACCGCATGCTGAACGCGGCGGGCGATGTGCTTTATGTCGGCAAGGCCAAGAACCTGAAAAAACGCGTGGCCGCCTATACCCAGCCGCAAAAACATGCCATCCGCATCCAGCGCATGATTGCGGCAACAGCCACCATGGAATTCACCACCACGCATACGGAAGCGGAAGCGCTGTTGCTGGAAGCGAACCTGATCAAGAAGCTGAAGCCCCGCTACAACATTCTGCTGCGCGACGATAAATCCTTCCCCTATATCCTCATCACCGGCGACCACGATTTTCCGCAGGTGGCCAAGCATCGCGGCGCGCGCGACCGTGCGGGGGAATATTTCGGGCCCTTTGCCTCCGGCTATGCGGTCAATGAAACACTGGCCGTGCTGCACAAGGCGTTTTTGCTGCGCAATTGTTCGGACAATGTTTTCTCCCTGCGCACCCGCCCCTGTTTGCAATACCAGATCAAGCGCTGCACCGCGCCCTGCGTCGGCCGCGTGAGCCGCGAGGAATACGCCGCGCAGGTCGATATGGCCCGCGCCTTTCTGGAAGGACGCAGCCGCAAGATACAGGAGGATTTCGCCGCCAAAATGCAGGCCGCCAGCGACCGCATGGATTTCGAGGAAGCCGCCGAATATCGCGACCGCATCCGCGCCCTGACACAAATACAGGCGGAGCAGATCGTGCATGTGGAGGGCATGGAAAGCGCCGATGTGCATGTCATTTACCGCGCGGGCGCGCGTTCCTGCGTGCAGGTGTTTTTCTTCCGCGCCGGGCAGAATTTCGGCAACCGCGCCTATTTCCCGCGGCACGAGGCGGACGAGGAAACGGGGGATATTCTGGCCGCCTTCATGGCGCAGTTTTACACCAACAAACCGGTCCCGCGCGACATCGTGCTGAGCGAGGAGATTGCCGCGAAGGACGTGCTGGCCGAGGCGCTGCGCGGCAAGGCGGGGCATAAAGTCACCCTGACCGTGCCGCAAAGAGGCGATAAAAAAACGCTGGTCGATATGGCGCTGAAAAACGCGCGCGAGGCGCTGGCCCGTCGTCAGGCGACGGAGGAAGCGCAGGAAGTGCTGCTGGAAAAACTCGCCGCCGTTTTGGGCCTTGATGCCGCGCCCGAACGGGTGGAAGTTTACGATAACAGCCACACGGGCGGCACGCTGACGCTGGGCGCCATGATCGTCGCCACGGCGGAAGGCTTTCAGAAAAACGCCTATCGCAAATTCAACGCCAAGGGCGATTTCAGGCCCGGCGACGATTACGCCATGATGCGCGAAATGCTGACGCGCCGCTTTGCCGGGCTGATGAAAAACGACGACATCCGGCCCGAGGCCAAGGTCTGGCCCGACCTGCTGCTCATCGACGGCGGACAGGGGCAGCTTAATGCCGCCTTGCAGGCGCTGGCCGATCTCGGCATTTCCGACATTCCCGTGGTGGGCGTGGCAAAGGGGCCCGACCGCAATGCGGGACGGGAAACTTTTTTCCTGCCGGGGCGTCCGCCCTTTACGCTGCCGCCGGATGATCCGGTACTCTATTTTATCCAGCGGTTGCGGGACGAGGCGCATCGCTTTGCCATAACGTCTCACCGCGCCCGCCGCACCCGCGCCCTGGGCGACAACCCGCTGGATTCCGTGCCGGGCATCGGCGCCAAGCGGAAAAAGGCGCTGCTTTTGCATTTCGGCTCCGCAAAAGCGGTTGCCGAGGCGGGCATCGCTGATTTACAAAAAGTGGCCGGTATCAGCAAAGCGGCGGCGGAGCGCATTTACCGCTTTTTCCACGAAGGCGAAGACTGATACAATCGGCAACACCCCGCAACCGGCCGGGCACATTTAACAAAACCATAAAAAAAAGACAGGACAGTATCCCATCATGGCACGCAAAAGCATGCTTCTCTCCGTTCCGAACCTGCTGTGCTACTACCGGTTGGCGCTCATTCCGGTCATGAGCTACCTTTTCTACGTCGATACCGCATGGGCGGCGTGGCTGAACATTTTCCTTTGGACGCTTGCGGGCCTGACCGATTTTCTGGACGGCCGCATCGCCCGCGCCACGGGGCAGACCAGCATTTTCGGCAAATTCCTTGATTCCTCCACCGACAAGCTGCTTGTCGGCACGGCGCTGATGCTGCTCATTGCCTTCGACCGTCTGGAAGGCGTCTGGATCATTCCCGCCGTCATCATTTACCTGCGCGAGATCCTCATCTCCGGCGTGCGCGAATTCATGGCGCTTTACAATGTCGTCGTGCCCATCTCCCTGCTCGGCAAATGGAAACTGACCATCCAGATGCTGTTCATGGGCTTCCTGATCGGCGGCGAATACGGCGAGCTTTACGTGCCCTATGCCTATGACATCGGCAAATACGGCTTCCTGCTGGCCACCGCGATTACGGTGATTTCCGGTTGGGATTACGTTGCGGGCGCGTGGAAAACCATCCGCAAAATCGACGAAGAACAGCACACGGCCACCAGCGCATAACCCGCGCCGCCGGTTAAACCGGCATCCGCCGCGTTTCCCGCCAGATCAGGTACAGGCCCGCGCCGATGATGACGCTGGCGCCCAGCATGGTGCTTTTTTCCGGCACTTCATCGAAAATGAAATAACCCAGCAGCGCGCCCCAGACCATTTGCGAATAATGGTACGGCGCAACGGTGGAGGCCGAGGGCGCGGTCTGGAAGCCGAAGGCCACGCACATGATGCCGATGGAACCAAGCGAGCCCATAATGAGGAAAACGCCGAGATCCAGCAGCGACGGCGGAATGAAATGGAACGGCAGGAAGGGCAAAATAACCAGCATGCTCAGCACCGATCCGGAAATGATGATCATCGTGCGGCTTTCCTGCGGGCCGAGATAGCGCATGACGATCATCGAGGCCGAATACAAAAACGCCCCGCAAAGCACGAAAAGCGACCAGATATTGAACATGCCGCTGCCCGGACGGAACATGAACAAAATCACGCAGAAACACAGCAGGATGATGATGATTTTTTCCTTTTCCATTTTTTCCCGCAGGAAAAAGGACGACAGGATCGCCACCCAGAAGGGCGAGGTAAAGACCAGCGTGTAAAACGTGGTCAGCGAAATATGCGGCAGGGAGAGGATGTTCAATATCCCCACCACCACCGACAACGCCGCGCGGATCAGCACCCATTTCACATTGCGCACCACAAAGGCATCCCGCCCGTGGCGTAGCATGCCGTAGATCACCATGAAGGTGATGATGACCGTGCAGTTGCTGAAAACGATTTGTGAAAAATGGAACTTCTGCGCCACAAACTTGGTGCAGGCATCCCCGATGCTGAACAACAGATAAGCCGTGGCCGTCGCCGCGATGGCGATGACCGTCTGACGCTGCCTATCGGGCAGGCCGTGGCTGAAGTTTTCGGGAGCTGCTGTCATTTTTCTTGTCGCCGGTTTTTGTTTTTATTGTTTTCTTTGTTGTTTTACGGGTGCGTTTTACAGCAGGTTTGGCTTTTTTTCTCCCGTTGTCCGCCGTTTTTGCCCGGGGCTTTTTGGGGGGAAGCGTCCCTATTTCCGCCAGATTTTCCGGCCCGAAAGACAGGGGCAGCAAATCCGCCATTTTATGCGTCGCGCCCAGTCTGCCGTCTTTCCACAGTGAATAGATGCGCGTTTCATTGTCCGAAAATTCGCGCAGCCGCTGGCGGCAATCGCCGCAGGGCGTGCAAAGATATTCCATCGCGGGGCCGATGACGACCACGGCGCGGATCTGCCGCTCCCCCGCCGACACCATGGCGGAAATGGCCGAGGCCTCGGCGCAAACGCCTTTGTAATGCGCCACCTCGACATTCGCGCCGAGATAGACCTTGCCGCTGCCCGCGACAATCGCCGCGCCGACGGGATGGTTGGAATAAGGGCAATAGGCATTGTCCCGCGCCGCCGCCGCGTGTTTGGCGAGTGTTTTGAGATCTTTTGCCGACAGCGCCGTCATGCCGCCACCCGCAAACGAATAATGTCTTCCTGCGCCGCGCGGCGGTCGGAAATCATGACCGCGCGTTTCAGCGTCTCGGCCATTTTCTGCCAGCTGTCCTCATCCTTCGCATGGATGGTGGCAAGGGGGCGCGCGCCCGGCCCGACTTCCTCGCCCACGGCGGCGATATTCGACAGGCCCACGGCATGGTTCACCGTATCGCTCGGCTTGGCGCGGCCGCCGCCCATTTCGACAATGCCGATGCCGATGGCGCGCGTATTGACGGCGCTGACACGGCCCGGCGTTTGCGGGCGGAAATCGCGCACAACGGGCGCTGCCGCCAGATATTTGTCGGGATTGTCGATAAGATCCGCAGGCCCGCCCAGCGCCGCGACCATCTGGGCGAATTTTTCCGCCGCCTTGCCGTTTTCCAGCACGGTGGCGATTTTCTGGCGCGCGTCGCGGATATCGGTGGCCAGTTTGCCGAGGATCAAAAGCTCGCCCGTCAGCGAAGCCGTAACTTCGTGCAGGCGCGGATCGACCTGTTCGCCGCGCAGGTATTGAATGGCTTCGCGCACCTCCACGGCATTGCCCGCCGTGCGGCCCAGCACCTGGTTCATATCGGTCAGCAGGCCGACGGTGGGCAGGCCCGCGCCGTTCGCCACGCCGACGATGCTTTTCGCCAGCGCTTCGGCATCTTCGTCTTTTTGCATGAAGGCGCCCGTGCCGAATTTCACATCCATCACCAGACCATCCAGCCCCGCCGCCAGTTTTTTGGACAGGATCGAAGCCGTGATCAGATCCAGCGATTCAACCGTGGCCGTCACATCGCGGATGGCATAGATGATGCGGTCGGCAGGGGCAAGGTCGGGCGTCGCGCCGATAATGGCGCAGCCCGTTTCCTGCACCGTTTTGCGGAACAGCGCGGTATCGGGCTGCGAGACATAGCCCGGAATGGAATCCATTTTATCCAGCGTGCCGCCCGTATGCCCCAGCCCGCGGCCCGACAGCATGGGCACAAAACCGCCCAGCGCCGCCACGATGGGCGCGAGCATCAAACTGACCTTGTCACCCACGCCGCCGGTGGAATGTTTGTCCAGAATGGGGCCCGGCAGGTTCAGGTCTTTCCAGTCCATCACCGTGCCCGACCGCGCCATGGCGCTGGTCAGCGCGACGCGCTCCGCCATATCCATGCCCTTCAGCAGGGTGGCCATGCAAAAGGCGGCCACCTGTCCTTCGGTAATCTCGCCCGCCGTCACGCCGGCGATGAATTCCTGAATTTCCGCTTCGGACAATTGCTGGCCGTCACGTTTGCGGCGGATGATTTCCTGTGGAAGCATCTGTTCCTCCCGTTATTGCGCAGGGCCGAGGCCGTTGAGCCAGATATGCGCCGCAATACCGGCGGCGTACCCCAGAACGATGGCCCAGGTCCATTTCAAATGCGAGAAAAAGGTATAAATCCCCCGCGCCTGTCCCATCAGCGCCACGCCGGCGGCAGAGCCGATGGAGAGCATGGAACCGCCAATCCCCGCCGTCAGCGTTACCAGCAGCCACTGGTTATGCGACATGTCGGGCTGCATGCTCAGCACCGCGAACATCACGGGAATATTGTCCACAATCGCCGAGGCGAAGCCCACCAGAATATTCGCCCAGGTCGGGCCGATGTCGTTGTAGAAAAACACCGACATTTTCGCCAGATACCCGAAAGCGCCCAGCGCCCCGACGCAGAGCACCACGCCGTAAAAGAACATCAGCGTATCCCATTCCACGCGCTTCATGCTGATGAAAATGTCAAACGGCTTTTTGGCGGGTTTCACATCCGCGACTTCCGGCAGCTGGATCGGCTCCCAGCTGCGCAGCTCGTCCAGACGGATGAAATAGCTGTAGATCGTCAGGATGCCAAGCCCCGTCATCATGCCCAGAAACGGCGGCAGGTGCAGCGTCTGGTGCAGCGCGACCGTCAGCGCAATCGTGCCCAGGAACATGACAAGCACCGCCATGCCGCCGCGCTTGATGGACGGCGCGCCTTCGGCGGGAATAACCGGCGCCGTTTTGGGGACGGTGAGCGACATCAGCGCCGCCGGAATCAGCCAGCTGATCAGTGACGGCAGGAAAAGCTCGAAGAACTCAAAAAAGCCGACAATGCCTTTTTGCCAGACCATCAGCGTCGTAATGTCGCCAAAGGGACTGAAAGCCCCGCCCGCATTCGCCGCCACGACGATGCTAATGCAGCTGACGCTCACAAAGGCGGCATTGCCCGCGCCGACGGCGATCGCTACCGTGCCGAGCACCAGCGCCGTCGTCAGGTTATCCGCCACGGGCGACATGAAAAAGGCGAAAAACCCCGTCAGCCAGTACAACGTCCGCAGCGAATAGCCGCGCGTGACCAGCCAGTGGCGCAACGCCTGAAACACATTGCGTTCCGTCAGGGTATTGATAAAGACCATCGCCACCAGCAGGAACAGCAACAGCTCCGCATATTCCAGCACGTTATGGCGCAGCAGTTCGACCGCGTCCTGATCGTGGTCGAGGCTGTGGTAGGCCATGGCCACCAGCATCCACATGAAACCCGCCGCCGCCAGAATGGGTTTGGACTTGCGCAAATGCAGGCGTTCTTCCGCAATGATAAAGACATAAGCGACGGCAAAAAGCCCGACCGCCACCCAGCCCGTCCAATGGCCCGTCATGTCCGCAACCGTCCCGTCTGCCGCAAAGGCCGCAGCGGGCATCCAAAGCACCATCAAAAAAAGAAGGCTGCAAAAGCGTAAAAAGCACATATTCGGGAACCACGGGTCAAAAGAGGGAATTTGCTCAAACATAATTGATCGCCGGTTTCCATGCAAGGTATTGCGGCGGGAAAACGCGGCATAAAGGCTTGTCACATATCGAAAATTCTTTCTTCGGCCCGTGGAACGGATTATGATGTCGGGCATTCGTAACCGGCCCCGAACACCCAAGGCGATTTCCCGAATGTACGCTGACAATGCAGCCAAACTTCCAAAAAGGCTCCAGTTTCTGAAACAGCCCGAAGCCCTTGGCGGCTTCTTGCTGATCTGCGCGGCGCTGCTGGCCATTATTATGACCAATTCCCCCTTGCGCGGCCTGTACGAAGGCTTCGTGAATATGGACGTCATCGTCAAGGTCGGCCCGCTGGGACTGGACAAGCCCCTGCACCTCTGGATCAACGACGGGCTGATGGCGATTTTCTTTTTTCTGGTCGGGCTGGAAGTCCGCCGCGAGATCCGCGAAGGAGAGCTGTCCACCGTCCAGAGCGCCATGCTGCCCGTGATTGCCGCTTTCGGCGGCATCCTCGTGCCCGCCCTTGTTTTCGTTCTGGTCAACCTGAACGCGCCGGAGAATATGGAAGGCTGGGCCATCCCCACGGCCACCGACATCGCCTTTGCGCTCGGCGTGCTTGCCCTGCTCGGCCCGCGCGTGCCGCCTGCGCTCAAAGTCCTGCTGCTCGCCATTGCCGTGATTGACGACCTTGCCGCAATCGTCATCATCGCTCTGTTTTACACCGGCAGCCTCTCCGGCGGCGCCATGGCCATGGCGGCGCTGTGCCTGACCACGCTTTTCGCCATGAACCGGTTCGGGGTACAGCGGCCCGCGATTTATATTCTGGTGTCTTTCGTGCTCTGGGCCGCGGTACTGAAATCCGGCGTGCATGCGACGCTGGCCGGCGTGGCGGCGGCCTTCTTCATTCCCGTCAGGCACACGCACCATATGGAGCATGCGCTGCACCCCTGGGTCGCCTTTGCCATCATGCCCGCCTTTGCTTTTGCCAATGCGGGCATCTCGCTGGAGGGGCTGTCGCCCGCGCAGCTGACAACGCCGCTGGCCTGCGGGGTGATGCTGGGACTTGCGCTCGGCAAACCCGTCGGGGTTTTCAGCGCGCTGTTTCTGGCCATCAAAAGCGGGCTGGCGCCCATGCCGCGCGATCTTGTCTGGCGGCAGCTTTTCGGCCTGTCGCTGCTCTGCGGCATCGGCTTGACCATGAGTTTGTTCATCGGCACACTGGCCTTCCCGCCCGGCGAGAAACTGCGCGATGTCCGCCTCGGCATTATCTGCGGGTCTTTTATTTCGGGACTTCTGGGTTATCTTATACTGCTCGGGAGCATGCCCGCCAAAAAACAAAACGCACAAAGCACGACATAAAGGGAGCATAAACATGTCCGGCAAAAAAAGCATCACGGTGGCCTACGGTGACGGGATCGGCCCGGAGATCATGACCGCCACGCTGGATATCCTCGACAAGGCGGGCGCGCAGCTTGACATCGAAACCATCGAGATCGGCGAAAAAGTCTATCAGCGCGGTGTCGCCGCCGGTATCGAGGACAGCGCGTGGGAAAGTCTCAACCGCACCAAATGCTTCCTGAAGGCCCCCATCACCACGCCGCAGGGCGGCGGGTTCAAAAGCCTGAACGTCACGGTGCGCAAATCCATGGCGCTTTTCGCCAATATCCGGCCTTGCGTTTCCTATCACCCCTTCGTGCGCACGACGCAGCCGACCATGGACATGGTTATCGTGCGGGAGAACGAGGAAGACCTCTACGCCGGCATCGAACACCAACAGACCGATAACGTGACGCAGTGTTTGAAGCTGATCTCCGAAACGGGATCGGAGCGCATCATCCGCTACGCCTTCGAATATGCCCGCGTGCACGGCCGCAAGAAAGTGACCTGCATTTCCAAAGACAACATCATGAAAATGACGGACGGGCTGTTCCACCGCGTCTTCAACCGCGTGGGCGAGGAATATCCCGATATCGAGAAAAACCACATGATCGTCGATATCGGCGCCGCCAAAATCGCTGCCGCACCGCATATTTTTGACGTTGTGGTCACGGAAAACCTGTACGGCGACATTCTTTCCGACATCGCGGCGGAAGTATCCGGTTCCGTCGGGCTTTGCGGCTCCTTCAACATCGGCCAGCACGGCGCGATGTTCGAGGCGATCCACGGTTCCGCCCCCGATATCGCGGGTCAGGGCATTGCCAACCCCTCCGGCCTGCTGCATGCGGCGATTTTGATGCTGCGCCATCTGGAACAAAACGACGTGGCCGATACCATCCAGAACGCCTGGCTGAAAACCATGGAAGACGGCATCCATACCGGCGATATTTTCAACCCGCAGATCAGCAGCCGCCGCGCCAATACGCGCCAGTTTGCCGATGCGGTGATCGAACGCCTCGGCCAGAAGCCCGTGCAATTCGCCCCCGTCAGTGCCGCCAAGGGCACGGAAGGCATTAAAATGCCGCAGGTCTCCTTGCCGAAACTTGGCGAGAAAAAACTGCACGGCGTGGATGTTTTCCTGCACTGGCGCGATGAAAAACCCGTTGCCGATCTGGCGGCGCAATTGCAATCCCTCAGCAACAGCCTGAAGCTTGCCAGCATCGACAGCCGCGGGCTGCTCGTCTGGCCCGACAGCGCGGCAAAGGCGGAAAAAGGCGACCATTGGCGCTGCCGCTTCACCGCCGCCAATGACGGCGCGGATGTCACGCATGCGCAGATCGTGCAATTGCTGCAATCCCTTGCGCAATCGGGGATGGATTTCATCAAAACCGAAAACCTTTATACCTTCGACGGCAAACGCGGCTACAGCGTGGCGCAGGGGCAGTAAAAAGGCTCATCCATACGGCGGACTAGCGCAGCTCCGGCACCGTCAGCTCGTTTTGGCGGCAGCAGGCGGCGAGCGTATTGCCGAGCAGGCAGGCAATCGTCATGGGCCCTACGCCGCCCGGCACGGGGGTGATGTACCCCGCCACGGGCAGCACGTCGAGAAAATCCACATCGCCGACGATGCGTTCCGCCTCGCGGTTGATGCCGACATCGATCACAATCGCGCCCGGCTTGACCCAATCGGCCTTGACCAGACGCGGCTTGCCGACGGCGACGACCAGAATATCCGCCTGCCGCGCCACATGCGGCAGCTGCGGCGTGCGCGAATGGGCAATGGTGACCGTGCAGTTTTCCTTCAGCAGCAATTGCGCCATCGGCTTGCCGACAAGGTTGGAGCGGCCGATGACCACGGCATGCAGGCCGGTCAAATTCGGCTCCACGTTTTTAATCAGCGTAAGGCAGCCCAGCGGCGTGCAGGGCACCAGCCCCGCCATGCCCGAGGCCAGCCGCCCCGCATTCTCCAGATGCAGCCCGTCCACATCTTTGGCAGGGTCGATCTGGCGCAAAACGGTATGGGTATCGATCTGTTTCGGCAAAGGCAGCTGCACCAGAATGCCGTGGACTTTTTTATCCTTGTTCAGCTTTTGCAACAGCGCGATCAGCGTATCCTGCGAAGTGTTTTTAGGCAGGCGGTGCACAAAACTGCGCATGCCCACGCGTTTGGCCGCCGCTTCCTTGTTGTTCACATAGATATGGCTGGCGGGATCATCCCCCACCAGCACGACGGCCAGCCCCGGCATGATCTTATGGTCTTCGATCAGCACATCGACATGATGCTTGATGGCGGCGCGGAGGTTTCGGGCAACGGCCTTGCCGTCAATGATGGTGCCGGATGCTTTCGTGTTCTTGTGCTCGCTCATCACCATGTCCCGCTCCCCGCCGGTTATGTCTTGCCCCTTAATACGTCCGCAAATAAAGGGCGTATTCCATCAGGCCTTTTTGCAGCAAGTAAATGCCGAAGATAATGACCATCGGCGTAAAATCGAATCCGCCCATCGGCGGGATGAATTTGCGCAAGCGCCGCACCAGCGGCTCGGTTGCCATATTCAGCAGCTGGCAGAATTTATACACGGCCTTGTTGCGCGTATTGATGACATTAAAAGCCACCAGCCAGCTGACCACCACCGTCAGGATCAGGATCCAGAAATAAATATCGAGCAGCAGGCTCAGTGTTGTTATGATAAACAGCATCTCGGCGCTTTCTCCCGCCCGTGGCGGCATGTTAACCCTTGACCAAAGCTATACCGTGGCGCATTTACCCGCAAGACTTGATTTGTTCATCCGCCTGATTTAACAGATGATTAATATAATTGCTGCACAATATCCGCGCCATTGCCGCCTTGTTGTTCTGCCGCAAACTGCTTTAAAATACCCCGATGGATCCATCCGCAGGAGAAGATTTTATGACACGCCCGACGGCCTATTTCCTTTTGACCTTTTTCATGACGGCTTTGTTCTTCGCGCAGCCCGCGGCTGCGGAAAGCCTTGTCCTGAACATGAAGCGCACCGTCACCTTCACGCCTGCGGATGCCGCCAAGCCGCCCGTCGTGACGGAGGAGACGATCACCTTCTATCCCGATTTCATCAGCGTGCGCTTCGGCACGGCGGAACGCATTTACAATTTCGCCGCCAAGACGCTGGTCGTTTTCGACCATGCCGCCAAAACCTATATGGTGCATCCGCTGCATGCCGTGCCGATGTTTTATGATGCGGAGCGCACCAGCCGTCTTGCCCTGAAAATCAAAATGAACAATGCCGTGCGCGAGGCCGGCGGCGATGCGGTGGACAAGGTCACGCTGGAAGACATCGACCTCGACATGGCCTTCAGCACCAATGCCAATACCCGCACCGCCTATCTGATGGACAAGCGCAAGGAAGACGGCAAAACCGTTTTCTTCCCCAAGCAAAAGGATCCCCTTGACCTTGCGGCCTATAAAACGCGCGAAGGCACGCTGGCGCCTGCCTTCAAAAAGGCTTACAAACGCTATCTTGCCTATGAAACCGCCATCCATCCGGTGATCGAGGATGCGCTTTTGAAAGAAAGCAATATCTTCGCCGCGCTGGAATACAACAACCGCGACGTGCTGCGTAAAACGAATGCGCAGACCGTCCTGGAGCTGAAATCCAGCAGCGTGAGCGCCGACAATGCGCCGACAATGCCGGAAGGCTATACGATGAAACTCAGCAGCGACCCCGCCATCAACGCGCTGATGGAACGCGGGCTGAAAACCCCGATGCCGGATATGAATGCGCTCAAAGAACAAATCGGCAAGCTGATCGAGGAAGAGCAATATGCCCATGCCTTCATGGTCGCCGCCGAAGTGCCGCTGATGTTGACGGGCGCGGAAACGCAAAAATATCATGAAAGCGTGCTGAAAGCCGGCTTCCTTTCCGCCGAGGGTTTCGACCAGCAGATTTATTTTGCCGTCACGCGCTCCCCCGCGAACGAGGCGGATCTTGCCAAATTCCTGAACGTGATGGACAGCTACAAGGACAAAGTCGGCGACAAAGGCTATTTGCTCGACTATTTCAAGGCGCAGCACATCCGCAAGGTCATTTTTGCAAAGCTCGACCATACGGAAGAAGACAAGGCGCTGCTGAAACAGGCTTATGATTACATCATCACCGCGCTGGAGAACAACCCGCGCCTGGTCAACCCCTTCTTCGATCTGGGCGGCACGGAGTATCAGAACAACCGCATGACGGAAGCCTTCCTGTTCTGGGATCATGCCGCGCGTCTTGCCCCCGCGCATGAAAGCATTTACGCCATCCGCAAAATGAAACTGGATACCGAGAAAAAATTCCCCGAATTTTTCTGATCCGGCGCCACGACACCGCATATAAAAAAGGAGCAGCCAAACCGTGTCTGATAAAGAAAACATCGCCTATCTTGAATTAAGCAGCGGCACCGTCACCATCGAACTGCGCCCCGACCTTGCCCCGAAGCATGTCGCGCGCATCAAGCAACTGATCGCGGAAGGTTTCTACGACGGCCTGCCGTTCCACCGCGTCATCCCCGGTTTCATGGCGCAGACCGGTTGCCCGCAGGGCACAGGCTACGGCGGCAGCGGCACGAAACTGCCCGCCGAATTTACCGATACGCCCTTTACCCGCGGCACGGTGGGCATGGCGCGCGCCATGGACCCCAACAGCGGCGACAGCCAGTTTTTTATCACCTTCGGCGACACGCCGCACTTGAACGGCGAATATACCGTCTGGGGACAAGTGACCGAGGGCATGGAACTTATTGACGGCATCGCCGTTGGCGAACCGCCGGCAAGTCCCGATAAAATCGTCAAATTCAGCCTCGCGGCTTGACGACAGCGCTTTAAAAACCTGAAAACCTTGAGGAAAAACATGAAAACGCAAATTCTTGGCCTGTTGGCCGCCTTGTTCATAATGGCTGGTACCGCACATGCGGCAACCCCGACCGATCCTGAAAACACCCTTTACATGCAGCTGAAAAACGGCACTGTCACCATCAAGCTGCGCCCCGATCTCGCCCCCAACCATGTGGCGCGCATCAAGGAACTGACCCGCAGCGGTTTTTATGACGGCATCATTTTCCACCGCGTCATTCAAGGCTTTATGGCCCAGACGGGTGATCCGACCGGCACCGGTCGCGGCGGCAGCGGCCAGAACCTGAAGGCGGAATTCTCTTCCGAAAACTTCAAGCGCGGCACGGTGGGCATGGCCCGCGCCGATAACCCGGACAGCGCCGACAGCCAGTTCTTCATCAACTTTGTCGATACGCCCTTCCTCGACGGTAAATACACCATCATCGGTGAAGTCGTGGACGGCATGAGCTTTGTCGATGCGATTGCCAAGGGCGAACCGCCGGCCAATCCCGACAAGATCATCAGCCTGAAAGTCGCCGCCGATGTGGATGGCCAGCAAACCGCGCCGGCCAGCGCTTCCGATGCGACGGCAGAGGCGCAACCGGCTGAATAAGCTGAATATTTGGCCGTAAATCCGGCTTTAAAAGACCCCCTCGAGGTGCTATGCTGAGCCACTTTCGAGGGGGTCTTTTTTTGCGCGTTTTTGCCAGCGGCCGCGCGGCATGAAAGCCTCCGCCCAAACAAAGAGGATAATATGAAAATTCTTGTGCCCGTCAAGCGCGTGGTGGATTACAACGTCAAAATCCGTGTCAAAAGCGACCGGAGCGGCGTGGAACTCGCCAACGTCAAAATGTCGATGAACCCGTTTTGCGAGATTGCCGTCGAAGAAGCCGTCCGCCTGAAAGAAAAAGGCATCGCGGCCGAAATCGTTGCCGTCAGCATCGGCCCCGCACAGGCGCAGGAAACGCTGCGCACCGCCCTTGCCATGGGCGCGGACAAGGCCATTCTGGTGCAGACGGATGACATCGTCGAACCGCTGGGCGTGGCCAAGATTTTGCAAAAACTCATCGCGCAGGAAAACCCGAACCTTGTCATCCTCGGCAAGCAGTCCATCGATGGCGACAACAACCAGACGGGCCAGATGCTCTCCGCCCTGCTCGGCTGGGGTCAGGGCACTTTTGCCTCCAAGGTTGAAAAGGACGGCGAGAGCCTGAAGGTCACGCGCGAGATCGACGGCGGCCTTGAAACCCTGTCCATCAAGCTGCCCGCCGTGGTGACGACCGACCTGCGCCTGAACGAGCCGCGCTATGCCTCCCTGCCCAATATCATGAAGGCAAAGCAAAAGCCGCTGACGACCGTCACGCCCGCCGACCTCGGCGTGGATATCGCGCCGCGCACGCAGGTGATGTCGGTATCCGAACCGCCCGTGCGTCAGGCCGGCATCAAGGTCAAGGATGTGGCCGAGCTGGTGGACAAACTGAAAAACGAAGCAAAGGTGATTTAACATGCGCGTCCTTTTGATTGCAGAACACGATAACGCCGGCATCAAGCCCGCCACCCTCGCCGCCGTCACCGCCGCGCAAAAACTGGGCGAAACGGATATTCTGGTCGCGGGGCACAATTGCGCCGCCGCCGCCGATGCTGCCGCGAAAATCCCCGGCATTGCCAAGGTCATCGTCGCCGATGATGCCGCCTATGCGCACCAGCTGGCGGAAAACGTGGCCGCGCTGGTGGCAAAACATGCGCCCGCCTACGGCTATGTCCTTGCCCCTGCGACCACGACGGGCAAGAACATGCTGCCCCGCGTCGGCGCACTGCTCGATGTGCAGCCGCTTTCCGATGTCAGCGGGATTGAAAGCGCGGATACTTTCGTGCGTCCCATCTATGCGGGCAATGCCTTCGCAACGGTAAAATCGAATGACAAGATCAAGGTCATGACCGTACGCACGACGGCCTTCGATGCCGCGCCCGCCGAAGGCGGCAGCGCCGCGATTGAAAAAACCGACGCGGCGGGCGACAGCGGCCTGACCGCCTTTGTGTCGCAGGAACTGACCAAATCGGAGCGGCCGGAGCTGACCGCCGCGCGCGTCGTCGTCTCGGGCGGCCGCGGCATGGGCAGCGGCGATAACTTCAAGCTGATCGAGGCCGTGGCCGACAAGCTCGGCGCTGCCGTCGGCGCGTCCCGCGCGGCCGTCGATGCGGGCTTTGTGCCGAACGATTATCAGGTCGGCCAGACCGGCAAGGTCGTGGCGCCCGAACTTTACATCGCCGTCGGCATTTCCGGCGCGATCCAGCACCTTGCGGGCATGAAGGATTCCAAGGTCATCGTCGCCATCAACAAGGACGGCGAAGCCCCGATCTTCCAGATCGCCGATTACGGCCTTGTACAGGATCTTTTCACCGCCCTGCCGGAGCTGGAAAAAGCGCTTGGCTGACAGGCTTGAAAGCGACAACAAAAAAGCCGGTCTGGAAAGACCGGCTTTTTTGTGGATCAACGCTCCCGAAGCGCGGTTTGGGAGGCTTTGACGAAGGGTTTGAGCAGGTAGTGCATCACGGTTTTTTCACCCGTGATGACATCCACGGTGGCCTGCATGCCGGGCTTGATCTCGTATTCGGTGCCGGCTTTCTGGATCTTGCCGCGCTCGGTGCTGACGCGCACGCGATAGAAGCTTTCGCCCTTGTCGTTCGTAAAGCTGTCGGCACTGATATCCGTCACCTTTCCTTCCAGCGCGCCGTAAATGGAAAAATCATAGGCTGACAAACGCACCACGGCCTTTTGTCCCACATGGATAAAGGCGATATCGGAAGGTTTGATGCGCGCCTCGATCACCAGATCATCATCCAGCGGCACGATTTCCATGATCGTTTCGCCCGCTTTGGCAACCGCGCCGATGGTCTTGATCTTGATATCCTGCACGATCCCCGTCATGGGGGATTTGATTTCCGTGCGCTCCGTGCGGTCCGCATAGGCCGTGAGCGATTCCTTGATCGCGTTCAGCTCCACCGTTTTTTCGGTCAGTTCGCGCTGTGCCGTGGCGCGGAAACCGCTGTTGACTTCGTTGATTCGCTCCTGCGCCTCGCGGACGGAGGCTTCGGTGCGCGGCAGGGCCAGACGCAAGCCGTTCAGCTCCGCGCGTTGCTGGGCGATATTGCGTTCGATCTGCAACAGCTCCATTTTATTCGCCGCGCCGCGTTCCACCATCGGGGCGACCATGTTGCGCTCGTCCTCCGCCAGTTTCAAAACGTTTGAAATATCGGCGATGCGGCGACGCAATTCGGCGACTTCCTGTTCGCGCTGCGATTTTTGCTGTTCCAGTACGCTCAGCTGGTCCCTGCGCTGCTTGCGGTTGGCGGCAAAGGCATCCAGCTCCGCGCGCACGGATTGCGGCACGCCGGTCATGACGTTATCGGGGAATTCCACCGTATCCTTGCCGTCCGCTTCCGCCTGCAGGCGCGTGATGGAGGCGAGGATGCCCAGATATTTTTGCTGCGTGGAGCCAAGGTCGGATTTGGCCTGTTCGTTATGCAGGCGCAAAATCGGCTGGCCTTTTTCCACGCGGTCGCCTTCCTTCACAAGAAAAGCCTCGATCAATCCGCCTTCCAGACTCTGGATCACCTGCACTTCGGACGAAGGCACGACCTGCCCCTGCCCGCGCGCGACTTCCTCCAGCTCGGCGAAATTCGCCCAGATGATGAACAAAAACAGCAGCCCCGCGATGGTATAAAGCAGCGCGTGGTTGAACCACGAAATGCCGTCGGCGGGGGAAAAATCATCGTCGTATTTGCGCGTCAGGTCGAATTTGCGCAAATCGAAAGCACTGTAATCGGCTTTTTTATTGTCGTCGCTTGCGGTCATGGCTTAACCACCCTCCGCTTTCGGCGGCGCGGTAAAGGCGCCGGTTTGCAGTTTGCGGATAATATCGTCGCGCGGACCCGCCGCGACAATGCGGCCGCGGTCCATCAGGATCAGTTTGTCCACCAGCCCCAGCACGGCGCTTTTATGCGTGACCAGCAAAATGGTTTTGCCCTGGATCAGCTCTTTCAGGTGGCCGTAAAGGCGGCGTTCGGAGCCGGGATCGATGGAGGCCGTCGGCTCGTCCAGCAGCAAAATGGGCGGATCGTACAGCAACGCGCGCGCAATGGCGATGGCCTGACGCTGGCCGCCGGAAAGGCTTTCGCCGCGCTCGCCCACCTGCGTATCCAGCCCCGCTTCGGAATCGCGCAGGAAGTTCATGACACCCGCCATTTCCGCCGCGCGAATGACGGCGCTGTCGGGCACGGATTCATGGCCGAGCGTGATATTCTCGCGCACCGTGCCGAAGAACAGATAGGGCGTTTGCTGCACCACGCCGATATTGCGGCGCAGGTCGGCAGGGTCGAGCTGGCGCACATCCACGCCGTCAATCTGCACGGAGCCGCTTTCGGGCTGATAAAGGTTCAGAATCAGACGCTCGATGGTCGTTTTGCCGGAACCGACGGCACCGATAATCCCTACATGCTCGCCCGGCGCGATGCTGAAGGAAACATTGTTCAGCGCGGGCGTTTTTTGCTCGGGGTAGCGAAACACCACATCGCGAAAATCGATTTGCCCTTTCATCACGGGCATGGAAATAAACGTCTGCCCCGCCGGACGCTCCACGGGCGCGCGCATCAGCTCGTTCAAACGCACCAGCGATTCCTTGGACTGGCTGAATTTGGTCAAAATCGCGGCAACGGAGGCAAGCGGCGCCATGGCGCGGCCCGAAAGGATCACGGCAGCGATCAGCGCCCCCATGGTGATATCCCCCTCGCCGATCAGATAGGTACCGTAAATCACCATGCCGACGGAGGTCAGCCCCGCCGCCAGCCCCGCGACGTTCAGCCCGAAGGCGGAAATCGTGCGCGCCTTCACATGCGTGCGGGAGGTAATTTCGTTCAGCTCTTCCCATTTGCGCTGCATATGGCCTTCGGCGGCCTGCGCCTTGATGGTTTCAAGGCCGCTGAGGGTTTCGAAAATCAGCGCGCTTTTGAAAGCGCCTTCGCGCATGGATTCCTTGACGACTTTATCCAGCGGTTTTTGCAGCATGATGCCGACACCGATCACAATAGGCACCAGCACGGCCGGCACGATCGCCACCGGCCCCGCGATCATCCAGATCAGCAGGATGAACAGGATGATGAAGGGGAAATCGATCACCGCGATAATGGTGGCGGAGGTAAAGAAATCCCGCAAGGTTTCGAATTCCTTGAGGTTCGCGGCATGCACGCCGACGCTGGGCGGGCGCGCGGCCATTTTCATGGCCAGCATTTGTTCGAAAATGCGCGCGGCGATGGTATTGTCCGCCTTGCGCCCCGCCGTATCGACAAAGTGGGAGCGCAGGTTTTTCAGGATAAAATCGAAAACATAGGCAATCGTCACGCCGATGGCGAGCACCCAGAGCGTCGGATAGGCCGCATTGGGAATAACGCGGTCATAGACGTTCATCGTAAACAGCGGGCTGGCCACGGCCAGAAGGTTCACGACCACGGCCGCGAGCATGACTTCATAATAAATCTTTTTGTGCCGCCAGATCGCGCCCCAAAACCAGTCGCGGCCCGTTTCGATCTCGGCAGGGCCGGCGCGGCGGTCAAGATTGCCGCGCGGACGCACGAAAAAGGCATAGCCTTTGTAGCGCATCTGCAATTCCGCGGGCGAAATCTCGGTGATCGTATCCGGCGTTTCGGGGAAGGTCAGCGCCACGCCCTTTTTGCCGCGCCCGTGCAGGATGCAGGCTTCGTTGTTTTTCAACACCACAATACAGGGCAGATTCGGGCTGGCGACAAGGTCTTTCAGCGGTCGGCGCACCATGCGTGCCGTCATATTGATGCGGTCGGCGGCCCGGACAAAGGCGGCGGGGGATGCCATTTGCTCTCCGTGCAGCGGCAGACCGGCAGACAGCGCCACCGCCGTCGTGCGGCGGCCGTAATGGGCGGCCAGAATGGCCAGACATTCCATGAGCGGATCGTCCAGCGACAGGCGTTCGGCCTCCAGCGGCCAGGCGGCGCCGTCGTCCTCTGCCGCCTGTGCGGGGTTGTCCGCAGGTTTGGCGGCAGATGCGGAAAAGCCGCCCGCGGCATCACTGGCCGGAGCGGCTTTTTCCGATGGTTGATCCGGCGCATTGCCCGCCGCAGCGGCGGAAGCTTGACCGGCATCCGAATGTTGGTTGTCCGTTACCAAAGTCTAACGTCCCCCTGAGCCGGCGGGCCGGCGTCTTACTCCATATCCACTTTGGCTTCGCGGGGTTTTGCAACGCCCAGCGTGCTCAGCAATTCGCCTTTCAGCGCCAGCACGCGGAAGACCGCGAACATTTCGGTATAAAGCGCGTTGACGTGGCTGGAACGGGAAACGAACAATTCGTTCTGGGAGTCCAGAACATCCAGCAGCGTGCGGCGGTCAAGGCTGAACTGGTCGAGATAGACGTTCACAACCTTTTCGTTTGCATTGGCCTGTTCCAGGAACTGCTGCGCGCGCTCGGCAGCGGCCAGCATGCCGGCCCAGGTGTCGCGCATGTCTTTTTCAACCTGACGTGCGGCATCGGCGCGGCGTTCCTTGGAGATGGCATGACGGTGCATGAACTCGCGCTGGCGGGCCTGATCGCCGCCGCCGCGATAGAGGTTCCAGCGCATGACGGCCAGAACGGACTGGCGGTTGTCGCTGCCGTCGATACCGTCGAGATCGTTACCGACCGTGGCATTGGCCTGCAGCTCGACCGTCGGGTAGAGCGTGGCGCCGGAGCCTTCGAATTCGGCCTGTGCGACCTTGATGTCGGATTCATAAACGGCCAGCGTCGGGCTTTGCGTAACAGCCTGACGTACCGCATCTTCCACGCTTGCCGGCAGGCGGTCGCGCGGAATGTCGGGGAAAGCCATGCTGCCGGGCATATCGCCGACTTTCTGGATGAACAGCGCTTCCGCTTCGCGCAGCGCCTGTTCGGTGGAGGACGCGGTCGCGCGCGCCTGTGCCTGGCGGGCCAGCGCCTGCGATACGTCGCCTTCCGTTACCGTACCGGCTTGCGCGCCGGTGCGGATGGTTTCAAGAATTTTAATGTGGTCTTCCACGTTCGCGCGGGAAATGGCGAGCAGGTCGCGCTGGCGCAATACTTCCAGATAGGCTTCCACGATATCCAGCGCGATGAATTCGGCGACTTCGCCCACGCGGTTGGCGGTGGATTCAACGCGCGCCTTCTGGCGATTGATTTCGCTGATCGTGCCCTTGCCGTCAAACAGCAGCTGCGTCAGGGTCAGGGACGCGCGGTTGCGCCACATGTTTTCATCGTTGATCGTCGGGGAATCCGTACGCTCCCAGCCGCTTTCGGCGCGCAGGTCGATGGAAGGCTTGTACAGCGCGCGCGCCTGCGACAGTTCCTCGCGGGTGGCAAGGCTGTCATTCGCGACAACGCCGTAGAACGGATGGGTCAGAACGCCCTTTGCAACCGCATCTTGCAGAGTGAGGTTGTTGTCTTCACCGGATGCGAGCGCGACAGCGGAAAGCGATAGGCTGAGCACCGATGCTGCGCACAATGCAATGAGTTTGTTCTTCATAGTCTTGCCCTTTTATTTCAGTACGGAAACGATTGATTAGATTATATGCAAATGAGGCTGCGGGGGAAAACCGCAGCCTCATGCTTACACGATTACGAATGGTTACGCAATCAAATTACCGTTAGTTGTCAATGTATCAAGGTCCACACTAACGCCCTCCAGAACGGCAATGGTCTGGAAGTTCGCGCCGGTGCCCGTGACATCCACCTGAACAACCGTATCGGCGCCGTTATGAACGACATTGACATAATTCGTCAACGCGTCCGTCAGCGGGTCGAAGCCGGACAGGATATTGCTGATATCCAGAACATCCCCTTCCGCGACGTTGAAGTCCTTGATGGTATCCACGCCTTCATTTGCGTCCATAAAGACGAAGCTGTCGGCACCGGAACCACCGTAGAGCACATCGTTGCCAAGGCCGCCGTAGATCACGTCATCACCTTCCTGACCGAAGATGATATCGTCGCCGGCACCGCCGTAGATCACGTCATCGCCACCGCCGCGGGTGCTGTTGCCCGAACCCGTGGATTCGGCCGCCAGCTCTTCCGCATGGGCGCGGATATACTCGATCGTATCGGCACGGCTCCAGCCCGGCGCAGCGGCGCTGGCCCCTGATTCAAGCTGGGCGAAAACTTCCCAGCCGGAACCCGGCGGCAGGTCGATGCCATAGGCCGTGGCAAGGCTGTCGGTATTGACCGCATCACCGAAAATGAGATCCTGACCGTCGCCGCCGACCAGCGTGTCGTTACCGACATCGCTCAACTGGTGCAGCGGGCTTGCGCCGGCGAGTGCCGCGGAAAGCTCGTTCGGATCATCAATGTTCAGCGAGATGCCGTTGCTGTCGATCTCGTTGATGTTGTTGATCTTGGAGCCGATGTTGATACCAACGCCGATCACTTCCGTGCTGAGCGATTTCAGTTCCGCGATCTCGTTCGTACCGTCCGTACCGCGGATCTGGTTCATGGATTCGGTTTCGGAACCGCTCGCCGCGCTGTTGGAGTTGGATACATAACGGTTCGGTTCGCCATCGCTGACGAAATACGTATATGTTTCCGCGCCGTCAATCGGCTGATCGCCTTTCAGCCAGCCGATGGCCGCCTGCAATGCGGATTCGTAGTTGGTGTAACCGCCCGAATTGCTCATGTTGCTGATGAAACGAATGGCGTCTTCATAGCCCGCATCGGTCGTCACTTCAAACGTCCCGCCCGCAAGCGCGGTCGTGGAGAACGGCACGATGTGAACCTTCACATCACCGCCGTTATAGTCGTGGAAGTCCGCGATGAGGTTTTTAACCGCATTCATCAGCAGGGAGTATTTGGATTTCGGATCCGTTTTGGAACCCATACTGCCGCTGATATCCAGCACCAGGACGATGTTGTAGTCTTTTTCCTGGTTGATCTGGGATGCGCCGCCGACGTCACCGATAAGGATGTCGCTGGCCTTGCCGCCCGTGATCACGCCGGTACCGTCACCCACTTCATAGGGCACGGTGGAGGTGGAATTGTCATCCACGTTTTCGCCCACGATAAGGGTCGGCTTCAGGCCTTCCAGATGCAGGATCGCCGTATCGCTGTCGCCGTCACCATCCGTCAGCGTATAGACGAATTGGTCCTGCGGCTCTTCGGTGCCCGGCACAACGGCGTCGTTCACGACCAGATCGAAGATGAAATCTTCGTAGTCGGTATCGCCGAGGTTCGGCAGGTCTTCAAAGCCGATACGCAGCGTATCGGTATCGCCGACCGTATCCGCGCCGGACAGGGTGTGGATTTCGCCATCGGGGTTGATATCCGCAGAACCGCCGCGCAGCGTCGTGTGATACACGGGGCCGGACAGCGTGGTTTCAACACCGTGGGGATTGGTGTAGATCAGCGCAATATCCGCCGCACTGTCGTGGATCGTGGCGGGCTGGCCCGTCTTCGTATTCACGAAGGACAGCGTGCCGGTGCTGAAATCGATGCCCGGATAACCGCCGTTATGGCTGTAGCCGTCGGCAATGATGAAGAAGCCGAGCTGGCCGCCGCCTGCGGGGATATCGAACGTTGCCGTATCACCCGGGGTAATGGCGTTGCCGTTGGTGAACAGGATGCTGGTCGCGCTGATCACGCCCGTGACGGGATCAACAACATAGGCACCCATGGTGTTGGAATAACCGGCGCCTTCGCTGACGAAGGTAACGGTTGCCGTCGTGCCGTGGCCGACCGTAATGTCGGAGGCCAACACGCCCAGCGCTTCCGTGCCGGTGTATTTCACGCCTTCCGTCAGATCGGGGAATTCGACGCTGCCGTCAAAGTCGTGTTCCAGCGTGACCGAACCCGTACCCGCGCCCGGGAAGAGCGTATAGGTATAGGAACCGTCGGAGAAGATCTCCAGCGTACCGTAGTTGCCGTCGATCGTCGCGGAACCGCCCGCGGGAACTTCCACCTCGGTCGTGCCGAAGGCGACTTTCGTCACCGTGTTCGTATCGTCCTGGCTGAGGTCATCCGCCGCACCCGGGCCGCCGTTCAGGCCGGTAATCACGTTACCGGTCGTGCTGCCCGCCTCGATATCGAAGGCGTTGTGGTCGTCGAATGCCGTCACGCCGTCATCCAGCACCTTGATCGTCAGGGTCGTGGTGTCAAAGTCGCCGTCGCTGTCGGTGGCGGTGATGCCGAATTGCAGGTTGATCGCATCGTTCGGATCGCTGCCGTCCGCATGATCCAGCGTGCCGAGCAGGTTGAAGGTATAGGCGCCCGACGGCAGGATGGTCAGCGTAAAGACCGTCGCGCCGTTGGCCGTACCCGTATAGGTATTGCCGGAGAGCGTCACCGTTACCGGATGGCCTTCGGAGGTCAGCTCGGTGCCGGCCACGGAGCCGGTGTAGCTGAAGCTGCTTTGGCCCGTCGGCGAGAACGTGCCGGGCCCGTCACGGAAGAAGTCGGCATGGATCGTGCCGCTCACGGTGATGGCGCCCGTATCGAAGTCCGTTTCATCCACAATCTTGGCAGCCGGATCGACAATCTCCGGAACGTCATCGTATTCGATATTGACGCTCAGTTTCTGGGTCACCGTCATCTGGTTGTCGAAGAATTCCACTTCCTCGCCGGAGAGGTTCGCTTCCGTCGAGGTCACGGCAACCGTCAGTTCGATCGCGCCGTTGGACCATTTGGACGGCGTGATCAGTTTCAGATTCGCCAGGTCTTCCGGTTTCAGTTCCCAGACGCCGCCGCCCAGATCCGTCCCTGCGGAGAGGGAGAAGCCGGCAGGCAGGCCGCTGATCTTGATGCTCGTGATCACTTCGGAACCGTCATCGGAACCGTCCAGGCTTTCGCCCGTCTGCGTGTCGATGATCAGCGGGATTTCATCGCCTTCCTCGCCGCCCAGCGAAGAAACGGTCAGCGTCGGCGCGTCAATGACGGCATCGACGACGATTTTGACCGTCTGGTTGACGGAAGCCTCGTTGCCGTAGGGATCGGTCGAGGTTGCGGTCACGACCAGACCCGTCAGATCCGCATCGCTGTCGGCGGGCGGGCTGAAGATCGGGCCGCCAACATAGTTCTGGCCCGGCATCAGGGTAATTTCCCACGTGCCCGTCGTGCTGTCATAGATACCGCCGGAGGTGGAGGTATCCACGCCCCAGCCGGGCTGGATGCCTTCGATCTTGATGGTCAGGAATTCGGCCGGATCGTTGACCGTCGCGCTGATATCCAGCTGGACGGAAGAATCTTCCTTCACAAATTCGTCGGCAACGGTCAGCGTCGGCGGATCGGCTTCCGGCGTGAAGGTGACTTTCAGCGTTTTGGTCACGCTGGCATTGTTGTCGTCGTAATCATACTCGACACCGCCCAGCGTCGTTTCCTCGGCATAGGAGGTTACGGTCAGTTCCACCGTACCGGACCAGTTGGTCGGCGGGGTCAGCTTCAGGTCGGCCAGTTGCGCCTGCGTCAGCGTCCAGTCGCCCGTTACAGGGTCTTTGGTGCCGGCAGACAGCATAAAGCCGTCCGGCACGCCGCTGATGACAACGGAAGTGATCGCTTCGGAACCGTCATCGGTGCCGTCCGCGCTCTCGCCCGTTGCGGTTTTGATATTGAGATCAACCTCCGTATCTTCCGGCACGGTGATGTCCGCGACATCCAGCGACGGCGCATCGATCACGGCATCGACGATCACGTCGATCGTATCGGTGACGGTTGCGGGCGCGCCCACGGGGGTCGCGCCGTCCATTTCCTGCGCGGCGGCCGTGACGGTCAGACCCGTCAGGTCCACATCGCTGTCGGCAGGCGGAGAAAGCGTCGGGCCGCCGGAGAAGCTGGTCACACCGGCCGGCAGTTGCAGTTCCCACGTGCCCGTGGTGCTGTCATAGGTACCGCCGGAGACGGAGGTATCCACGCCCCAGCCGGGCTGGATGCCTTCGATTTTCACGATCAGGACTTCGGAACCGTCGGTATCGACCAGCTCGGCCTTGATCTCCAGCGCAACGGAACCGTCTTCCTTCACCTCGGCGTCTTTGACTTCCAGTTTCGGAAGGTCGGCCACCGGCGTCACGGTGACGATGATGTCAACGGAGTTCTGCGCTTCGTTGTTCGTGAAATCGAATTCACTGTCGGAGAGGTTCACTTCCGTTGCCGTGGACGTGACCGTCAGCGGGAAGGAACCGGACCAGTTTTCGGGCGGTCTGATCGTCAGGCCGACAAGATCCGCCTGCGTCAGTTGCCAGACACCGCCGCCGAGATCCGTCCCGTGGTTCAGGGTCGCGCCTGCCGGCACGCCGCTGATGATCACGCTGGTGATCTCTTCGGAACCGTCGGTATCGCGCACGGCCGTGGTCAGGTGCAGCGGGATATCCGTATCTTCGGGACCGGCGGCATCACTGCCCGTCACATCGGGAATATCCGCGACGGCATCGGTATAAACGTCCAGCGTCTTGGTCACGGTAACGGTTTGCCCCGTCACAACGTTGGTCACCGTAGAGGTGACCGTCAAGCCCAGCATATCCGCATCGCTGTCGGCGGGCGGAGATACCGTCGGGCCGCCGCTGAAGGACGCGCCGGGCGCAAGCACGATTTCCCACTTGCCGGAAATGCTGTCATAGGTACCGCCGGAAGTGGAGGTATCCACCGTCCAGCTCGGATCAAAGCCGGAGATGACAATCGTAATCTGCTCGTTGCCGTTGTTCGGCGCCGCGGAAACATCCAGCGTCGTGGAGTCATCTTCGTACACGAGGCTGTTGTTGACGGTAAGGTTCGGCTTCACCGGCGGGCCCAGAACGGGGTCGGGCTCGCGGTCGGGCGCGCGGTATTGCAGTTGCGTCGGATCGATCGGGCCGATCGGGTCGATGGAGTTGAAAGGCGTGTACTGGAATGCGGACTGGAAGCCGAAACCGTTACGCGCACCGGCAGCCGCGCCGCTTTCGCCGGCAGCCGCTTCGATCTGGTTCAGTTGCGTGGCGGAGGCCAAAATCTCGCCGAATTCGCTGACGGGCAATGCCGCGCCGTCGCTCATCGTCAGTTGCAGGCCGGTGTTTTTCACCGCGCCGTAGTTCGGAATAATGATCTCGCCGCCGTTGCCGAAGGAGATGACCAGCTGGCCGCCGTTATCTTTCACGGCTTTGGGTTCGGTCATGGCGAAACCGAACTGGTATTCCTGACCGGCTTCGAGCGTCACCACAAGGCTCTCACCGGGTTTGGGCGCGCCGATTTCCGTCACGCTCTTGGCAGCATCCGCAGCGGCCGTTGCGTCAGCGGTTTCCACGGCGGGGGATCCCATGGTTTCCATCTGCGCCAGTTCAAGCGGCTGACCGTTGGGCAGGATGACCTTCGGCGCAGGCGACATGGCCGCGGCATCCGCAAAATTCGTAATGGCGATGGTTGCGCCGTTGGACAGCATCAGCACCAGCGCGCCGCTGTCACTGACCGCCATGCCCTGCACCGTGGCATCACCTGCCGCGAGCACAAGATTTTGGCCGGGAGAAAGAGAAATTTCAAAGTTTTGGCCGGATTCTACGGAAAGCGTTTGGGTGCCGTTGGCCGAAGTGGTGTTGTTTGTCGCCATTTTAATCCCCTCTTGGATGGTCAGATCGCGGAAAGCCACGCCTTATATGCACGGATGCCATATAAAGGGTAGCCAAAATTAGTAACAAAATTACTAACAATTATGTCTAAAAATTTATAGCCCTGTCACAGCCTCTTGTCAATTATTATGTCAATATTATATGCGCTTTTCTGATAAGCGCCCTCTTCATAATGGAAGCCCCTGAAAAATGCCAGTAAAAAAGGGTCGCACGGCCTTTCGCAGGGGTCGGGCGCGCTTTTTCCCTAATTATAGAAAAACAATAGATTCCAATGGCATATTTACTTTGCCTCAGGCCGGATTTTGGCGCATGATGGAAAAGTAACTTGGGGATGTAAGGGGTTTCACCATGCGACAAAAAATATGGCAAGCGGCAGGACTCGCCCTGCTGATGACCCTCTCGGCGGCGGCCGTTGCCGACGGGCTGGAGAATATGGAGCGCCTGATCGGCAAGACCGATTCTCCCACCCGCGTGCACAAGCCGGGCCAGAACGGAAGCGCACAGCCCCGCGCCGTCGCCCCGCGCACGCTGGACCCCGATGCCCTCCGCCTGACGCCCGACCGCGTCAAAATCCTGAAACTGAAAAAGGACGCCGTCAGCGTCGTCGTGACCAATCCCGCGCATGCCGTCGCCCTGCTGGATTCCCCGCGCACCGTGATTTTGATGCCGCGCACCCCCGGCACGACGTCACTGGTCATTCTGGACCGCAACGGCGACACCCTGCTGGAGCGCAACATCATCGTCTCTGCCGCGCAAAACAAATACGTGCGCATCCGCCGCGTCTGCCCCGACAACGCCCGCGGCTGTGCGGCAGAAGCCTATTACTACTGCCCCGACGGCTGTTTTGAAATCAACCCCGTGGTCAGCGACGAGCTGCCGCAGAATGTGCCGGCCTTTGCCGGCGTGCCCGCCCCTGCAAACGACAATGCGGATGACGGCGAAAACATGATCGAAGCCGAAAGCGAACGGCTCATGACGGAAGACGACGCGGCCTTCCTAACGGAACCTGCCGAGGCGCCGCAGATGGATACGCCGCCCGCCCCGCTGCAAATGACGCCGAACGGCGCCGCGCCGGTGCCCGTCCCCGTGCCGCAGCCGGTTGAAAAAATGGAAGGTGAAGAATGACGCATCGTTCAGCTACCCGCCAAACCGCTTCCAGCCTTGCCGTGCTTGCGACCGCGCTGTTGCTGTCCGGCTGCGTTGCCGCCACGAATGACGCCGGCGCCGGCGCGCCCTTTGACAGCATGGCCGGTAAAAAAGCCATGACGGAACGCCGTCTTGCCACCGCCGCCATCGATGCGATTGCGGAAGGCAAGGCGAACGAAGCCCTTGTCCACTATGAAAAGCTATACAAGCGCAGCTTTAAAAACGCCGATGTCTCGCTCAACTACGCGCAGCTGCTGCGCAAGGCGGGGCGCGTGGATGAAGCCGTCGCCGTGCTGAAGCCCTTCGCCGCAAAAGACGGCACACTGATGTCGGGCAATCCGCCGCTCGCCATGATCAAGACCGAATATGCCGCCGCGCTGATCGCGCAGGGCGATTTTGCGGGCGCGCAAAGCCTGCTGGATACCGTTTTGACCAGCCCCGATGCGGCCGAATTCCACCCCGATGCCAGCCATCTGGCCGGTATCGCGCTGGATGCGCAGGGACACCACAAGGCGGCGGAAAAACTTTTCCGTCAGGCGCTCGACGGCTGGAAGGGTGACCCGACCTCCGTCATGAACAACCTTGCGCTGAACCTTGCCAGCCAGGGCTTGTTCGATGAATCCCTGACCACCCTGCGCCGCGCGCAGGTTATGGCGCCGGACAAGGCCGAGATTGCGCAGAATATCCAGATCGTCAACGATCTGCGCCTTGCCGTCGTGCCGAAAGCGCCGGTGAACCTAAAAAAATAAACGCTGCACGCCAGCAAACAAAAAGCCCGCATGATGCGGGCTTTTTTGCATCCGTTTTTTGCGCCGTTTCAGCCCGGCTTGTTCAGGAAGGCGGGGCCCAGAATGACGATGAACAGCGCGGGCAGGAAGAAAATGATCATCGGCACGGTCAGCTTCGGCGGCAGGGCGGCGGCCTTTTGCTCGGCGGCGGCCATACGCATTTCACGCGATTCCTCCGACAGCACGCGCAGCGCCTTGGAAACCGATGTCCCGTATTGTTCCGCCTGCAACATGGCGGTGGCGAAAGACCGCGCCGGGCCGGAGCCGACGCGGGTGGCAAAGCCCTGGAAGGCCGCCTTGCGGTCGTTCAGCATGCCCAGTTCCGCGCTCAGAATCCCCAGTTCCTCCGCCAGCGCTTCGGAATGGTCGGAAACGGTTTCGGCAATGCGGTTGATCGCGGCCTCGATCCCGATACCGCCCTGCACGCAGATCAGCATCATGTCCAGCGAGTCCGGAAAGGCGAGCGAGATTTCCTGCTGGCGCTTATCCGCCGTGTTCTTGATCAGGAGGCGCGGCAGGAAAAAACCGAAAAGGGCCAGACTGGTGAGCGCCAGCGAGATAACGCCGCGCGACAGTTCCTTGTCCACCGCGGAAAAAAACAGCATGCCCAGCCCCACAAACACCAGCGGCAAAACAATGCGCGCGATGAGATACACGATCGGCGCCATCGGCCCGCGAATGCCGGCTTGCAGCATCAGGTTGCGCGCCGAAAGGCTGGTTTCCCCCGCAAGGCGCTGCAGGCGGTAAAACAGCGTGATGGATTTGGAGGCCGAAATGCCTTCCTGTTTTTTCACGCTGCGTTTTTCCAGCCCCTCGCGCGCCTGATCGAACAGGGCGCGGCGTTTTTTCTCGATGACTTCCTTGTAGCGTTCCTTTTTCTCCGAGCGCAGCACCAGCGGCACGGCAAAGGCGACGAAGGAAGCGGCGGCGGCCAGCGCGCTCAGGATCACGATCCAGACATTCTTGTCGTATATGTCCATGCCGTCCTCCTTCCTATACCTTGAAGTTGATCATCTGCCGCATGATCAGCACGCCGCAAAACATCCAGAAAATCGCGCCGCCGAGCAGGAAATTCCCCGTGCGCGTATCGAACAGCACGCTGATGTATTTTTCGTTCACCACATAAAGGCCGAAGGAGACCAGTATCGGCAATGCCGCAATAATACCGGCGGAGGCCTTGGCCTCCGACGACAGCGCCTTGACCTTGCGCTTCAGGCGGAAACGCGCGCGGATCACGGCGGACAGGTTGGATAACACCTCGCTTAAGGACGAGCCCGTCTCGCTCTGGATTTGCAGGGCGGTTGCGAACATATGCGCTTCGGGCAGCGGCACGCGCTGCGCCATTTCATAGGCGGCCTGCCCCAACGGCACGCCGACTTTCTGGTTCTCGTAAATGCGCATCATTTCCTCGCGCAGCGGGCCTTCGTATTCGCGCGCGACCATGGCAATCGCCTCGCTGATCGGCATCCCCGCCTGCAACAGACGGACGGAAGCATCCAGCGCATCGGCAAATTCCTCCAGAAATTTTTTCTGCCGCCGCGCCGCTTTCCATTTCAGAAAAATCTTGGGCATGCCCAGAAAGGCCGTGATCGTCACAAAAACAATGGCGATTTTCGGCCAGCCGGTCATCAGGGTCAGCAGCCCGTACACGCAGGCCGCGAACAAAAGCGCGGAAAGCCAGAAGCGCGATGCGGGCGCTTCAAAACCCGCCTGCATCATCAGCTCGCGGATGCTGGTGCGGTCTTTTTTCTTCGCCGCCTCGATGGCGCTGGCCTCTTTCAGCTTTTTGGCGATATCGGCACGCGCGCGGGATTGCTTGTCCTTCGCATCGTCGCGCAGCCGCCCGCCGTCGCGCACGATGACGGCGGCATAACGCGCCTGCCGCGCCTGCCGCGCCGACACGACGGAAGCGAAAATGCCCGCCCCGAGAATAATCACAAGCACCGCCGCGATGGTAATCATGCTCGTCATTTAAGCATAAGCCTCCGCCATGACGTCGAGCAGTTTTTTCTCCAGCCCGTAGGCGCGCGCGCGTTCATACAAAATGGGGCGCAGGCCGCTGGATTTTTGCGTGCCGATGATGCGGCCGTATTCATCCTCGCCTTCGAATTCGAAGCGGAAAAGATCCTGCATGGTGACGACTTCGCCCTCCATGCCCGTGATCTCGGTAATATGCGTGACTTTGCGCGAACCGTCGCGCAGGCGCTGCACCTGAATGATGACGTTGACGGCAGAGGCGATCTGCTCCCGCACGGCGGCGGAAGGCAGGTTCAGGCCCCCCATGGCGATCATGTTCTCCATACGCGACAGGGCCTCGCGCGGGTTGTTGGCGTGCACCGTGCCCATGGAGCCGTCGTGGCCCGTGTTCATGGCCTGTAAAAGGTCGAAGGCTTCGGGCCCGCGCACCTCGCCCACGATGATGCGGTCGGGGCGCATCCGCAGACAGTTTTTGACAAGATCGCGCATCGTCACCTCCCCCACGCCTTCAAGGTTTGGCGGGCGGGTTTCAAGGCGCACGACGTGCGGCTGTTGCAGCTGCAATTCGCAGGCGTCCTCGCAAGTAATGATCCGCTCGCCCTCGCTCATGTAGCGCGTGAGGCAGTTCAGCATCGTCGTTTTCCCCGACCCCGTACCGCCGGAAACCAGCACGTTGGCGCGGCAATGGCCGATGATCTTGATCATCTCCGCGCAGTTGGGCGTCATGGCCTTGAATTCGACGAGTTTGTCGAGGGTGAGTTTTTCCTTTGCGAATTTACGAATGGTCATCGTGCAGCCATCCACCGCCAGCGGCGGGATGATGACGTTCACGCGCGAACCGTCGGGCAGGCGCGCGTCGCATATCGGGCTGGATTCATCAACGCGGCGGCCGATGACGCCGACGATGCGCTGGCAGATGGTCAAAAGGTGCTGGTTGTCGCGGAACTCGATCTTCGCGCGTTCGATCTTGCCCTTGACCTCGATATAAATCGTCTTGGGCCCGTTGATCATGATATCGGCGATGCCGTCCATTTCCAAAAGCTCTTCCAGCGGACCGAAGCCGAGCATGTCGTCCGCCGCTTCCTTGGCGATCTGCGCAAGCTCGGCAGGCGTCACGTCCAGCCCGCGGAACTGGCCGATTTCCTGCACGGCGGATAAAATCTCCGTCCGCGCCGCTTCCGCATCCATGCGGGCCAGGGATTTCAGGTCGATCCCGTCGCGCAAATCCGTCCAGATGCGCTTGCGCGCGCGGTCAAGGCGCGGGTTGGCCTTCACGGCGGGCGCATGTTCCTGCCCGCTCGTTTTCGGCTCCATTTTTTCCAGCGGTTTGGACCCTTTGGCGGGCATGTCCGGCGCTTTCGGCGGCGGTGATGCGGCAGGGGCAGCAGGGGCAGCTGCTGCTGCGGCAGCCGGTGGCGGCGCGGCTTCCGGTTTCGGCGCGGCGGCGGGTGCGGGACTTTCCGTTGCGGGTGCTTCG
>ENA-UOVV01000688-UOVV01000688.1-compost-metagenome-genome-assembly--contig:-NODE-688-length-35419-cov-8.682389_pt1 | contig 35419 bp, 33 predicted proteins | sample MGYA00238155_ERZ761577 | MGnify/ENA primary metagenome ERZ761577 (study PRJEB28898, sample SAMN06268775) | compost metagenome | isolation source: Emeryville, CA | place: USA:Emeryville, CA | collected... | reverse complement strand
CCTGGCTGAGTACCAGGCGGCAAAGGCTGCCGGCGAACTTGAAGAAGACATCGAGGTTGTGGCCGACGACGCGGTGCTGGATGACGAGGACGAGTCCGACGAGGACGGCATCGACGGGGACGACGACTCGGATCATGACGACGACGCTGACGACGACGACGCTGACGACGACGCTGACGACGACGACGCTGACGACGACGCTGACGACGACGGCTATGTCGATGTCGACGACGACGTCAGCCTCGCAGGCGATGACGACGAAGAGCCCGGCGAGACGACCGAAGAGATTGTCGACGACGACGAGGACGACGACGAATAGTCCGCGCCTCGCCGCGACCGACCGCTAGCGCGTGTGTTGGTGATGCGTGTAGGCCAGGCCGATCAGGCCGATGACGATCCCCGCGATGCAGGTCCAGAACACCAGACCGAAATCGAACGGGAGCGCCGGCCCCATCACCATCGCCACCACGAAGGCGATGATCCACAGGCTGAGCCCGACGAGCGCGGCCTTCCGGTCATCGGTCTGCACCGGTTCCGGGTCTGGTCGGCGCTCGCCGTCCTTCAGTAAGAAGCGGATCATGTCGCCCCCACGTCGGCCTTAGCCGAGATTCTCCACGACGTACTCGATCGAGCGCACCAACTGGCGCACGTCGTTCGGCTCGATGGCAGCGAAGGTCGCCACGCGCAGCTGGTTGCGGCCCAGTTTGCGGTAGGGCTCGGTGTCGACGATGCCATTCGCGCGCAGCGTCTTGGCGATCTCTGCGGCGTCGATGTCGTCGTTGAAGTCGATGGTGGCCACCACCTGCGAGCGGTGCTCGGGGTTGGTAACGAAGGGGGTCGCGTAGTCGACCGACTCGGCCCAGTCGTACAGCACGCTCGACGATTCGGCCGTGCGCGCTGAGGCCCAGGCCAGGCCGCCGTTGTCGTTAAGCCAGTCCACCTGGTTCTCGAGCAGCAGCAGGGTGGCCAGTGCCGGAGTGTTCAACGTCTGGTTCAGGCGCGAGTTGTCCAGCGCAACCTTGAGGTTCAGGAACTCCGGGATCCAGCGGCCGCTCGCAGCAATGCGCTCAATGCGTTCGATGGCGGCCAGCGAGACCAGGGCAAACCAGATGCCGCCGTCGGAGGCGAAGTTCTTCTGCGGCGCGAAGTAGTACACGTCCGCTTCAGCGGCGTCGAAGTCGATGCCACCGGCGGCGCTGGTTGCGTCGATCACCGTCAGCGCACCCTCGTCGGCGTGCACGCGACGAACCGGAGCCATCACGCCGGTCGAGGTCTCGTTGTGGGTCCAGGCGTAGAGATCGAAGCCTTCGCCCGGCTGCACCTCGCTGCGCGAACCACCATCGGCGGTGATGACCAGCGGCGCCTCCAGGTGCGGGGCCTTGGCGGCCTTGGCGAACTTGGCGCCGAACTCACCAAAGGCGAGGTGCTGGCTGCGGCGCTCGATCAGGCTGAAGGCGGCGGCATCCCAGAACGCGGTCGAGCCACCGTTGCCGAGGATGACCTCGTAGCCCTCCGGCAGGCGGAACAAGTCGCTCAGTCCGCTGCGTACGCGGCCGACCAGGTTCTTGACCGGGGCCTGGCGGTGGGAGGTGCCCAGGATCGCTGCATTCCGGACCAGGTGCTGGACCTGCTCGTCGCGGACCGCGGACGGTCCGCAGCCAAATCGACCGTCGTTGGGCAGCAGTTCCTGAGGAATAGTGATGGCCATAGCGTTGATTCTAGTGGCGCAGCCTGGACGCGGAGCAGCCGCACTGGTCGCGGCCTGGCGCCGCGCGCTGTCGCGCTAGGCTGGAGACGGCACGGCCTGCCATGTGCGGTGGCGGCCGGGTACGAGTCGAAGGAGGTCGCGGTGACAGTTACGGACTTGGTGGACACCACTGAGATGTACCTGCGCACGATCCTCGACCTGGAGGAAGAAGGCATCGTTCCGCTGCGCGCTCGAATCTCTGAGCGCCTCGGCCACTCCGGTCCGACGGTGTCGCAGACGGTGGCGCGAATGGAGCGCGACGGTCTGGTGGTGGTCTCGGATGACCGCCACTTGGAACTGACCACCGAGGGCCGACTGTATGCGGTGCGGGTGATGCGCAAGCACCGCCTCGCCGAGCGCCTGCTCAATGACGTCATTGGCCTGGATTGGGAACTGGTCCACGATGAGGCGTGTCGCTGGGAACACGTGATGAGCGAGGCGGTGGAGCGCCGCCTGCTGGCTCTGTTGGACAGCCCGACCGAGTCGCCGTACGGCAATCCGATCCCTGGGCTCGTTGAGCTGGGCGGCCCGGAGGCACCTGCTTTCCGTGACGGCGTGCACCGCGTGACCGACGCCGTGGTCGAAGAAGGCACCGTGTGCGGACAGATCCGTCGCATCGGCGAGCCGGTGCAGGTCGAGGTAGAACTGCTCGCTCAGCTGCGCCAGGCCGGTATCATTCCCGGCAATCACGTCACCTTCACGCAGGCTGGCGGCTACGTACTCGCTCACGCTGACGACTTCGAGGATGGGCTCGAGCTGCCCGCCGAGGTAGCTTCCCACCTCTTCATTGAGCGCTAGCGCGCTGCAGCGCCGCTGCCGCGCGACTTACCCCTCCGTTGGGGCGTCCGTCGCACCGAGGTCTCGCGCTCGGCCGCGGTGCAGCGGCGGGATCAGGCCATCGCGGGCGTAGATCTCGAGGTCCCGGTCGGCATGATCCACCATGGCGTGGGCGGCGTCGATGAAGTCGCGATTCCGGATCGCCTCCAGGATGCGCTGGTAGTCGGTGCGGACGCCCTCGATGTCGCGGCCCTGCAGGAGCCTGGCTCGGTTATCCGGGGTGTCGATGCGCTGCGCGATGCCAGCGTGCAAGGAGGCGAGTAGTCGGTTCCGGGCCGCATCGAAGAGGAGGTTCATGAACCGGGTAGCAAAGGGGTTCAGCAGGGGATTGCCCGCCGTCGACACAGGCAGCGCGTGCACTGCGTTCTGGAGCGCAGCGAGGTCCTCCTCGCTGCGGTGGATGGCTGCCTGTTGTGCGGCCTCGATCTGGAGTGCCCGCCGGTAACTCAGCAACTCCTCGAGACTGTAATCGGCGAGGAACTGGCCGAGCAGGGCGCTGGTTGGGGTGCTGGAACGCACGAAGGTACCGCGACCGGGCAGGGTCTCGAGGATGCCCATCGCGGCCAGGGATCGCACCGCCTCGCGCACGGTAGAGCGACCGACATTCATTTGCGTAGCCAGGTCCGACTCGATCGGTATACGGCTGCCCACCGGCCATTCGCCACTGGTGATATTTCGGCGCAGGTATGCCAGCGCCGCGCGGGCGCGGCTACTACTGGCCCCATCGTCGATCGCCATGCTGAATCGTCCCCTTCGCAGCGATTGTCGGTGCCGCGGCGTCCTCGCCGCGGTTGGATCATCGTAGCGTTGATGACGAACCGCTTCAGGATGCGCTGTGAAGTATGGCAGCAACGGATAGGGTTGGATCTGCCGCAGATGCAGCGGCGTCGCGGTGGGCGCGACCGAATCATGGGAAGGCAGCATGTCAGACTTCTTCCCGCCAGCAGACGGTGGGGGCGACACGGTCGCGCGGCCTTCTGCGGGTCGACGTGCGGCATCGCGCATCGGGGGATTCCTGCGCGATGTGGTGATTATCGTCGTCGCCGCGGTGGTGATCTCCTTCCTGATCAAGACCTTCCTGATCCGCTCCTTTTACATCCCATCGCAGTCGATGGAGGAGACGCTGCGGATCAACGACCGCATCATCGTGAACCAGTTGGTGCCGCGCTTCTTCCCGATTGAGCGAGGCGACGTGGTCGTGTTCCGGGATCCCGGTGACTGGCTCGAGCCGATCCCGGTCAAGGAGACCAACAACCCGATCGAGGCGGTCTGGGACGGCTTCCTGCAGGTCGTCGGACTGTCGGTGTCGGACAGCGAGCAGCATCTGGTTAAGCGCGTGATTGGTGTCGGCGGCGATCGCGTCATCTGCTGCACCGACGAGGGACAGATCACGGTCAACGGGGTGCCACTGAACGAGGCGCCCTACATTCAGGTGCCGAGCAGTAACCACCCCGCCTCGATGCAGGCCTTCGATGTCACCGTCCCCGAGGCCAGCCTCTGGGTGATGGGCGACAACCGCTACGCCTCGGCCGACTCACGAGCACACATGGACGGGCCGACCATGGGCTTCGTGCGTGTGGACGACGTGGTGGGCAAGGCGCTGGTCATTACCTGGCCGACGAGTCGCTGGGGCACGGTCGACTCGCACTACGAGGTGTTCGACGCCGTGCCTGATCGACGGTAACGATGGCGGTTGCCGCACCGAGCCTCGTTGTCGAGCACGAGATGCTCGCCGCGGGGGCCCGCCGCATCATCGGCATCGACGAGGTCGGTCGCGGTGCACTCGCCGGCCCGGTCGCGGTTGGCGTTGCGGTCTGGGATCCAGGCTGTGCTGGCGTGCCAACTGGGCTGCGGGACTCGAAGCTCATGAGCGAGGCAGCCCGCGAGGCGATGGCGCCGCGGGTGGTCGACTGGGTGTGTGCCAGCGCGGTGGGCACCGCCTCGGCGGCCGAAATCGATCAGTACGGTATCACTCGCTGCCTGGCGCTGGCCGCCCTACGAGCATTGGCGTCGTTGCCCGAGCCCGAGGATAGCTGGCGCGGCTCGCGCCTGCTGCTCGACGGGGTGCACGATTGGCTCTCGCCGGCACTGCGGGTGGTTGCCGCCAGTGCAGATGGGTTGTTCGCGGTCGAGGCGGATCCGGCCGGTCCGCCGTGGCCTGCGCTGGATCTGGTGCTCGCCGCCTCGCCGGTGTCCACCCGACCGAAGGCGGACCGCGACTGTGCCGCCGTGGCCGCGGCCAGTGTGCTGGCGAAGGTATCCCGCGACGGGCAGATGCGGGTGCTCGCCGAGCAGGTTCCGGCCTATGGCTGGGCCTCGAACAAGGGCTATGGCAGCGCCGAGCACTTGGCAGCGATCGCGGTGCACGGTGCCCACGTTGAACACCGGCGCACCTGGCTGCGAGAGTCCATCCCACACGCCCAGGCCACAGCCACGGCGGGCTAGGATAGGGGCACCATGGAAGACGACGACATCGACGACTACGACCGGACAGCCGAACTGGCGCTGTACCGCGAGTACCGCGACATCGCCGGCCAGTTCCGCTATGTGGTCGAGACCGAACGCCGCTTCTACCTCGCCAACGAGGTGGAACTGGTGCGGCAGGACACGCCCTACGACTTCTACTTCGAACTGACCATGCAGGACGTGTGGGTGTGGGATGTCTACCGTTCCAACCGATTCGTCAAGAGCGTGCGTGTGCTCACCTTCAAGGACGTCAACGTCGAAGAACTCTCGCTGCCGGATCTGCAGCTGCCGAAGGAGCTCGCCCTCGACGAGTAACGCTGGTTTGTGCTGCGTCGCTGCGGCGTGGCGATGTGGCCTTGCTGGGCTCGGCCCGGGCACGCCTGTGATCCGCTAGTGCAGGTCCGCATCCGGCGCGCCGACGGCCCAGCGGGTGAATCGAACCGTCAGGCCCGCTCGGGTCGGGGCGCAGATCATCGGCCCGGCATGCACGGCGAGGTCGGGTTCCAGTGGGACGAGGCGCACCAGACGGAACGGTTCGTCGTCGGCCCGCGCCCGGAAGGTGACCGCATCACCGGCGCGGCTGGCCCGAATCGTGACCGTGCGGCCGAACCACTCCGGGACCCGTGCGACCGACCAGTCCGACTTGCCATTCGTCACGACCGCACCGAGCTGTGGGAAGCCGTCGCAGTATTCGACCCCGGCCTTGATCCAGTGCTCGTCACTGATCGCGAGGTACATGCCTGCCTGGTCAAACTGCTGGTCGTAGTCGAGCACAAACGAGACTTCGACCGCGCCCTGCGTGCCAAACGGCGCCAGCAGCGCGTGCGGGTTGTCGTGCACGAAGCCGTAGGAGGTGTGCCGCCAGGCGTCGGACCCTTCCTCGGCGGTGACTTGGAGGTGCTCGCCATCGCCATTGATGGCGAGCGGTTTCCGAGTCCAGAGGCCGTCCGCCCAGGGCACCACAGTCGTCTGGGGGACTTGCTCCATGACCGCAGCCTAGCCCGGACTCCGGCGCACGGGGGAGATCGTGATCTGGGCGTGATCGGCAGCGGGTGAAGATGGCGGGGGCTGGCAAGGGAACGCGGGCAGGTGAGGTGTTGCGCCGCGCCGTACTACCTGGCCGACCTTGGAGTTACAACCCCCGAGTCCCGTGGCATTGGTCGGGCGACACTGAGGAACTCGACCATGTCACGACCAGGAGGACATCATGGTGCAACAGAAGCTCGAGACCCCTGAGGAACTGTTCCAGTTCCAGCTTCGCAGCGCGGCGACGATGGAGCAGCACTCGCTTGAGGCGCTTGCAGAGTTGCAGAGCGCGGCCAAGGACTCAGCGATCAAGAAGATGTTCAGCCACCACGCTGACGAGACGCGTGAGCAGATTGAGAACCTGAACCAGGTGTTTCAGCTGCTGGACTGGAAGCAGAGCACGGCGCCGAACCCGGCGACGACCGGCATCTCCAAGCAGGCGGTCTCACTGCTGGACCGAACCGTCGGCAAGCTGCACAACGAGGTCGCGCTGGTGAGTGCCCTGGGCAATGAGCACTTCGAAATCTCGACCTACCAGGCATTGATCTTGCAGGCGCGGTCGCTGGGATCCGAGGACGCGGTGGGCCTGCTGTCGGCGAACCTGGATCAGGAGGTCCACACCAGCCAGGAACTGCTGAAGGCCTTGGAGGAATTGGTCGCCTGACCAGTGAGCGCGCTCGCTGCTGGCTCGGGGAGAGCGGCCCGGGCCAGCAGCGCTGCGAGGGGAGGGCGCGTCAGTGACGGCGCGCATCCTCCACAGACGAGGAGGTCGTCGGATCGTGCACTGACTTGCTTGCACCGGGCGCCGGGCCGCGGCCGCGGACCACGCTGGGGGCATGACCACGCAGCAGGCATTGGGGCGAGCCGGTGAGGCGCTCGCTGCCGAACATCTGACCGCAGCAGGCATGCGCCTCGTGCGCGCGAACTGGCGCTGTCGCGACGGCGAGATCGATCTGCTCATGCGCGACGGAGACAGTCTGGTCGCGGTTGAGGTTAAGACTCGCACCAGTCTGAACGCCGGACATCCATTCGAGGCGATCACCGCTCGGAAGGCGAGCCGATTGCGTTCGTTGGTGCGGCAGGCCGCTGTCGACCTCGGCCATCGCGGGTCGATTCGAGTCGACGCGGTCGCGATCCTGCTGCCGCCGGATGCGGCGGCGCTGCTGGAACACCTCAAGGGGATCGCGTGACCGCGCTGATCCGGACCTGGGCAGTGGCCCTGCATGGGGTGTCCGGCACGATCATCGAGGTCGAGGCGCATCAGTCGAACAGCCTGCCCGGCATCGTCATCATCGGGCTGCCGGATGCCGCCCTGAACGAGGCGCGGGAACGCATCCGCTCGGCGGCCGCGAACTCGGGCTGTGGGCTGCCAGCGCGCAAACTCACCATGAACCTCTCGCCGGCCGAACTGCCCAAGCATGGGGCAGGGTTCGACCTGGCGCTCGCGCTCGCGGCACTGGGGTGTGATGGGACCGTTGATCCCGCCTCGCTGCATCGCTGCGTGCACATCGGTGAGCTCGGTTTGGATGGGCGGGTGCGGCCCGTCCGCGGGGTGTTGCCGGCGGTGCTTGCAGCGCAGCGGGCCGGCTTCGACACGGTGCTCGTGCCGGTCGGTAATCAGGCGGAAGCCGAACTCGTGCCCGGTATCCGGATTGTGCCAGTGGCGAGCCTGCGGCATGCCGCCCGGTTCCATGGCGCCGATCTGCTGGACGAGCGCGTGGAACCGGTCCTGCTAGCCGCGCCGGAACCTGCCGCGGACAATGGCGACCCGGACCTCGCCGACATCGCGGGCAACGCCGACGCGGTGCTCGCCCTGCAGGCCGCAGCCGCCGGTGGCCACCATATGTTCCTGCTCGGTCCACCCGGCGCCGGCAAGACCATGCTCGCCGAGCGACTGCCGGGCATCCTGCCGGACCTCGATCCGGACGCGTCGCTCGAGGCGAGTTGCGTGCGCTCGCTCTCGGGGGATCGGGCGTTGACGGCACTGGTGACCCGCCCGCCCTTTGTTGCCCCGCACCACACCGCCACACAGGCGGCCCTGGTGGGTGGCGGCAGCGGCAGAGTACAACCGGGCGCGGTGGCGCGGGCCAGTCACGGCGTGCTGTTTCTCGATGAGGCTCCCGAGTTTCCGCGTTCTGTGCTGGACGCGCTGCGGCAACCGATGGAACGCGGCAGCATCACGATTCATCGGGCGCGCAGCCAGGCCACGTATCCGGCGAAGTTCCAGTTGGTGCTGGCCGCGAACCCCTGTCCGTGTGCCAAGGACGAGCGCGACTGCGAATGCCCGGTGGCGGTGCGCCGCCGCTACTTGGGGCGGTTATCGGGGCCACTGCTGGACCGCGTGGACCTGCAGCTGCGGCTGCGCCGGGTCGCACTGCACGAACTCCAGGCACACCAGAGCGGTGGCGTGACCAGTGCCGAGGCGAAGGCTCGCGTTGCCGCCGCCAGGGCAGCGGCAAGCGAGCGGTTCGGCACACAGGGCTGGACCAGGAATAGCGAGGTGCCGGGGTCGGCCCTGCGCTCGCAGTGGCGACTGGCCGCCTCGGCCACTGGTGCGCTCGATCGAGCGCTCGAACGCGGCGTGTTGACGCTGCGGGGGTATGACCGCGTGTTGCGGGTGGCCTGGAGTCTCGCGGACCTCGCGGGCAAGACCAGCCCGGACCGCGCCGATATTGGACAGGCACTGTATTTGAGGGGAGTGGGGGCATGATGGCGACCGAGGTGTTGGCAGCCCGGTTCGGGAAGGATGCGGCGGCGGGGTGGTTCGGACTGGATCGCGGCGAGGTGGAGCCGCTCCTGCGTCGGCTGCGCCCGGGCCAGGATGATGCACCATCCCTGCTTCGGGAAGCCTTTGCCCGGTCAGCATTGAGCGGCATTGCCGAACCGGGGGATCGTATCGCTGGCGCTGCGGTCCAGTCCCTCGGCGGCGCGGCGACCCTGGCGTGGTTACTTTCCGAGGCTCGAGACACACTGCCAGACGGCATTGGGGTGACGTCGGAGGAGTGGGGCGCCGCGATCGCACGCTGGCAGCCGCGACTGAGCGCGCGGCACATCCTGCGGGCACTCCAGTCCGCGGTGTCGGTGAAGGCGAGCCTCATCCTGCCAGCAGATGCGGCGTGGCCATCCGGACTCGATGACCTCGGAGAGCACGCCCCACAGGTGCTCTGGCTCCGCGGCAACGCCGATCTGCTGCCTGCGCAGACCGCGAACGCCGTGGCGATCGTGGGGACGCGCGCGGCGACCGGCTATGGCGAATACGTGGCGGCCGAGCTGGCCAGTGGGCTGGCGGGCAGTGGCGTGGCGACCGTCTCGGGTGGCGCATACGGCATCGACGGGGTGGTGCATCGCGCCAGCCTCGCGGCCGAGGTGCCGACGGTGGCGGTCCTCGCTGGCGGCATCGACCGACTCTACCCAGCCGGGCACGAGCAACTCCTGCGCCGGATCGCCGAGGACGGCGTGGTTATCGCTGAGACGCTGCCAGGCACATCGCCCTCACGCTGGCGCTTCCTGCAACGCAATCGCATCATCGCAGCGCTGGCCCACACCGTGGCGGTCATCGAGGCAGGGGTCCGCTCCGGCGCTCTCAACACCACCGCGCACGCGGTCGCCCTCGGACGCACCGTCGCTGCGGTGCCTGGGCCGGTCACCTCGGCCGCCTCCGCAGGCACGCACCGGCTCATCCGCGACTTTGACGCGGCCCTCGTCACCAGCAGCCGCGACCTACTGGCACTGCTCCCGGGGCGAGGCGACGAACCGGCCACGCTGATTGAGGAGGTTATTGCTGGGGACGCGGTGTCCGGGGACAGCAGTGACACCGAACAAGCGGCAAGCATCCGTGTCCTCGACGCCATGTCCGAGCGCAGCCGTCGTAGCATCGAACAGATCAGCGCAGCGAGCGGGCTCGCGGTCGACGTCGTGCGATCGGTGCTCGGCATGCTGCTGATCGAAGGGGTGGTGGATGAAGCTGAGAGCGGCTGGCGGAAACGAGCACGCCGCAGCGAGTGATGCAAAGCCGGGGAAGGGCGTGGCAGACGCCGCAGACTGCTCGGCGACGAGGCATGCTGAGGGTATGCAGGCAGCGATCACGGAGTACTTGGAGGAACTCGCGCAGGCGCGCGGGCTCTCCCAACACACCGTGCGCGCCTACGCCGCTGACCTCGAATCGCTGCGCCGCAGCCTCGAGGCGATGGACGTGATTGAGCCGGGGCAGGTCACATTGAACCACCTGCGGGCATGGCTTGCCGAGCCCGGACCGGATGGTCAGTCGCTGGCCGACGCCACCATTGCACGCCGCGTCGCCACCGTGCGTGGCTTCTTCGGCCAGCTCGCGCAGCGCGGACAGATCGAGCGCGACCCGGCCGCCAGGCTCCGGCGTCCAGCAGCGGGTCGCAAACTGCCGCGGGTGCTGCCGGCCACCTGGCTCAGCGACATCCTCTACGACTTGGAACGCGCCGCCGACGACGCCGACCCGATCGCGCTGCGCGACCACGCCGCCCTCGAAGTGCTGTACGCGGCCGGCCTGCGCGTCTCGGAACTGGTCGGACTCGACTTGGAACGCATCGACTGGGAACGCCGCACCCTGCGCGTACTTGGTAAGGGCGCTAAGGAACGAATCGTGCCCTTTGGGCAGCCCGCGGAACGGGCCCTACGACGCTACCTCGAGCAGGGGCGACCAACGCTGCTGGCCAGGGCCAGCAAGCCCGACATCAGCGCCGTCTTCCTCGGGGCACGCGGCGGCAGACTCGGAACCCGTGCCGTCTACGAATTCGTCGCCACTCTGCTGCAGCAACTTCCGGGGGATGGTCCGGCCGGGCCGCACGCGCTGCGGCACACCGCCGCCACCCACCTGCTCGACGGTGGCGCGGACCTGCGCATGGTGCAGGAACTCCTCGGCCACGCCAGCCTCGGCACCACGCAGATCTACACCCACGTCTCGGCCGAACGCATCCTCGCCGGCTACCGCCAAGCCCACCCACGCGCTACGAAAGCAGCCCAGTAGCGAGATCCGGCCGAATGCGCGCGGCGACCGCGAGCACAGCATCATCCCGCCCATGGTTTCAGCACCGACCACGGCACCCCACCGAGGAACAGCAGCGGATTCACATACTCGCCGAACAGCCGGACCCCGAAATGCAGACATACCGGTGAGCAGTGTGAGGGCGCGTCGGCGACCACGCCGACCGGCGCGCCGCGCTCGACGGACATGCCCGCGACCAGGTCCGAGGCGACCGGTTCGAACGATGCCAGCACAGTGTCACCGATCCGCAGGGTGAGCACCGGCCGACCCGCCACGTCGTCGGCGAAATGTACCACCGCATCGGCCGGGGCCCGGACCGGGACCCCAACCTCGCTGGCCAGATCGATGCCGCGATGCCCGGTGCCATACGGGGTCAGTGGCGCCCGAAAGCCAGCCGCGAATCGAATTGGTCCGGCCAGCGGCCAGTGCCACTGCGCTGACCCCGCCCACACGGCCGCGGACAGGCGATCGGCCGCTGCCGTGGCAGGGAGGAGGCTTGACCAGGCGACGCACAAGACCGTCAGCGCGAGCACGACCAGCCGCCGGGCGCACCGCGAGCGGCGGCCCGACGGAGCGCGCGTCGCAGCTCGAACCAACACCCCGCGACCCCGCCCGCCGATACCTCCCATCCGGCCAGCATTCGCCCCCGCGATCGCGGCGCACCGGGTCGTGACCGCATCGGTGGAGGGGACCGGTCGACCGCCTCATGTGCAGAATTGGCCGGAACTACTGTCAATCAGCCCGTGCTGCTACGATGATTCCTGCAGCCGGGAAATCCGGCTGACTTCGCGTGCCCATTTGGCATCTGCGGCCATCGGTCTCAGCTCCGGCTGAGCGGCCACGGAGTCGGGCACCAGGGTTTCGACCGCCGGTCGGAACGACAAACCGAGAACCGCCTCGCGCGGCACAGGTCCGCCCTGCGCCCGAGGCACAGAAAGGACACGGCAATGGCCGTTGTTACCATTCGCCAGCTGCTCGACAGCGGCGTGCACTTCGGACACCAGACCCGCCGGTGGAACCCGAAGGTGAAGCGCTTCATCCTCGCCGAGCGCTCGGGCATCCACATCATCGACCTGCAGCAGTCGCTGTCATACATCGACAAGGCCTACGACTTCGTCAAGGAAACCGTCGCCCGCGGCGGCACCATCCTGTTCGTCGGCACCAAGAAGCAGGCCCAGGAGGCCATCGCCGAGCAGGCGACCCGCGTCGGCCAGCCGTACGTGAACCAGCGCTGGCTGGGCGGTCTGCTCACCAACTTCAGCACCATCGGCTCGCGCCTGGCCCGCATGAAGGAACTGGAAGAACTCGACTTCGAGGGCACCACCAGCGGCTTCACCAAGAAGGAACTGCTGATCAAGCGCCGCGAGCTCGACAAGCTTCACAAGAGCCTCGGCGGTATCCGCAACATGACCCGCACCCCCAGCGCGCTGTGGGTTGTCGACGCCAAGAAGGAACACCTCGCCATCGACGAGGCCCGCAAGCTCGGCATCCCGGTGATCGGCATCCTCGACACCAACGCTGACCCGGACCTGCTCGACTTCCCGATCCCGGGCAACGACGACGCCATCCGTTCGGTCGCCCTGCTGACCCGCGTGATCGGTGACGCCGTCGCCGAGGGCCTGATCCAGCGCCACCAGAAGCCGGGCGAGGCTGCAGAGCCGCTGGCCGAGTGGGAGCGCGAACTGCTCGAGGCCTCGCAGGCCGAGGCTGCCGCTGCAGAGGCTCCGGCCGCTGAGGCTCCGGCCGAGGCAGCAGCCGAGGCCCCGGCCGCCGAGGCTCCTGCCGCCGAGTAAGACTCCACGCTGCACCGCCGGTGCCCACCACGGGCACCGGCGGTTGCATCGAATCCACGTCACCGCGGAGCCGCAACGCTCCCGTCGGGATATCCGACTCCACAAGTGAGGAACACCAATGGCTGAAATCACCATCGCCGACATCAAGGCGCTGCGCGAGCGCACCGGCGCCGGCATGACCGACACCAAGAACGCCCTGGTCGAGGCGGACGGCGACATCGAACTGGCCGTCGACATCCTGCGTAAGAAGGGTCAGAGCCGTCTGGCCAAGCGCGAGGGCAACGCCACCAGCGAGGGCGTCGTCGCCGCCGTCGTGGGCGAAGGCTCGGCAACCATGATCGAGCTGAGCTGCGAGACCGACTTCGTCGCCAAGGGCGAGAAGTTCATCGCGCTGAGCGAGGCTGTCCTGGCCGCTGCCGCTGCCGCCAAGGCCAACAGCGTTGACGAGGCTCTGGCCGCGCCGGCCGCCGCTGGCACCGTCGCCGACCTGATCGCCGCCGAGGCTGGCGTGCTGAACGAGAAGACCGAACTGCGTCGCGTGGTCACCCTGACCGGCGAGAAGTTCGCTGTCTACCTGCACAAGACCAGCCAGGACCTGCCGCCGCAGATCGGTGTCATCGTCGCCTACACCGGTGACGACGCCGAGACCGCCCGCAGCATCGCCCAGCACATCTCGTTCGCCAACCCGACCGTGCTCACCCGCGAGGATGTTCCGGCCGAGGACGTCGAGCGCGAGCGCGCCGTCGTGACCGAGATCTCGCTGGCCGAGGGCAAGCCGGAGGCCGCCCTGCCGAAGATCATCGAGGGTCGCCTCGGTGCCTACTTCAAGCAGGTTGCCCTGCTCGAGCAGGAGTACGCCAAGGACAACAAGCTCAGCATCGCCCAGGTGCTCGAGCAGTCCGGCCTGACCGTGACCGGCTTCGCCCGATTCAAGGTCGGCGCCTAAGCGTCATCCAGTTTCACCGCCGTGGGCGGGAGCGGCTTCGGCTGCTCCCGCCCACGGCGCATTTGCGGCCAGGCGCCATTCTGCGGACGCTACTGATGCCTGCCTGGGCACCGTGGGGCCTGGCCGACTCCTTCGAACCGCTGGCCACGCAGGGCGCGTCCGGGGTCGCCAGCGCCGGACGCACGGCGGGTGCGAAGCCGCGCGCCTCGAATCGGCGGTAGGCTGCTGGGTGGCCTACAGAATGGAGCATCGCGATGACGGCAGAGAAGACCAAGCGCAGGGTACTGCTCAAGCTCTCCGGTGAGGCTTTCGGTGGCGGCTCGCTTGGCGTCTCGCCCGATGTGATCAGCCAACTGGCGAAGGAAATCGCCGACGCGGCCCGTGAGGTCGAGGTCGCGGTCGTCGTCGGTGGTGGCAACTTCTTCCGAGGTGCCGAACTGAGCCAGCGCGGTATGGACCGCGGACGTGCCGACTACATGGGCATGCTCGGCACGGTGATGAACGCCCTGGCGTTGCAGGACTTCCTGGAACAGGCTGGCGCGGAAACCCGCGTGCAGTCGGCGATCTCGATGATCCAGGTTGCCGAGCCCTACATCCCGCGTCGTGCTACGCGGCACATGGAGAAGGGGCGCATCGTTATCTTCGGTGCTGGCGCCGGTTTGCCGTACTTCTCGACCGACACTGTCGCCGCACAGCGCGCGCTCGAAATCCTTGCCGACGAGGTGCTCGTCGCCAAGAACGGCGTGGACGGCATCTACACCGCCGACCCGAAGAAGGACCCGACCGCGACCCGTATCGACCGCATCACCTACCAGGAGGCGCTGGAGCGCGGCCTGAAGGTGGTCGACTCGACCGCGTTCTCGCTGTGCATGGACAATAAGATGCCCATGCGCGTGTTCGGTATGGAGCCTGCCGGCAACGTGGCTGCAGCCATCCGAGGTGAGAACCTCGGCACCATCGTCTCGAACTCGTCCGCCCAGTGACCGTCGGGCAGCGGGATGCTGCCCACTACACTTGGACTGAAGCACTGGAATCGTGAAGGAGCGAGTGTGATCTCCGAAGTACTGGCGGAAACTGCCGCCAAGATGGACAAGGCCGTTGAGGTCGCCCGTGAAGATTTCGGCACGGTTCGTACCGGCCGCGCCAACCCGCAGCTCTTCCAGAAGATTCCGGTCGACTACTACGGCTCGCCGACCCCGCTGGGGCAGCTCGCCGCGATTGTGAACCTCGAGGCGCGCACCATTCAGATCACGCCCTACGACAAGAGCGCGCTGAAGGCGATCGAAACCGCGCTGCGCGAGCAGCCGAACCTGAGTGCGAACCCGAACAATGACGGCGAGGTCATTCGCGTGACCATGCCGGAACTGACCGAGGAGCGCCGCAAGGAGTTCGTCAAACTGGTTCGTTCTAAGGGTGAAGACGCCAAGGTCGTGGTGCGCAACCTTCGCCGCAAGGCCAAGGACGACCTGGATGCGCTCAAGGGCGAAGTTGGTGACGATGAGGTGGCACGGGCCGAGAAGGAACTCGAGTCCCTGACCAAGGTCCGCATCGACGCCATCGACGAGGCCCTGAAGCGCAAAGAGGCAGAACTGCTCGAGGTCTAGCCGCGGTGGCCGACCCGTCGCGCGCTGACCGTCTGCCGGAGGGAATCCGGCAGGCGCTGGACGCACTCGAGGAAACCCACGAGGCGATTGTGCGCCGCACCGGCCGTGACCTGGTGATGGCGATTCTGATCGGGCTTGCGCTCGGTGGCTTGCTGTTGGCGAGCCTGCTGGTATTCAAGTTCCTGTTCACCATCTTCCTGGCTACCGCCGTCGCCTTTGGTGCTCTGGAGCTGGCCTGGGCGATGCGAGGCGCGGGGTACCAAATCCCGCGGGTTGCGATCTTCCCGGTGGGTTTCGCGATTCCGATCGCTGGTTGGTTCTTCGGGATTGATGGCCTGTGGATCGCCCTGCTGCTCGGGGCCGCGGTGCTGGCGCTGTGGCGCCTGGTTGAGCGGATCATTGCCCGCCTCGTTCCGGCCGCGGCGAAGGTCGAGGAAGAAGCAGGCCCCGGCCTCGGCCTCCTGCAGGACTGGGCCGGTGGCTTCTTCGTGCTCGCCTACGTGCCCTTTTTGGGCGGTTTCGCGGTGGCCCTGGCCGAACAGCCCGGCGGGGAGTGGTGGGTGTTGGCGTTCGCGATTACCGTCGTCGCCATCGACACTGCCGCCTACGCGGTCGGCCTCAACTTCGGCAAGCACCCGATGGCGCCCACCATCAGTCCGAAGAAGAGTTGGGAGGGCTTTGCCGGTGCGGTCCTGGGCGCCGCGATCGCGGGCGTGCTGCTGGCCATCTTTATGCTGGGCCAGCCCTGGTGGATCGGGCTGATCCTCGGGGGCATCATGCTGTTGACTGCCACGATCGGCGACCTCGCCGAGTCCTGGCTGAAGCGTGACCTGGGCGTCAAGGACATGAGTAGCTGGTTGCCCGGCCACGGCGGCTTCCTGGACCGCCTGGACTCGATGCTGTTCTCGTGTGCGGCAGCATTCTTGCTGTACGCGGCAGTGTTCCCCTTGCAGTGACAGTTCGTCACGAATGTGCGTCAGCATGCGGCTTCGTGACCCAGATACGGCAGAATAGGTTTTCGTGAGCGCACCCTTTCCCACGGCAGACAAGAAGTCGTTCGGCTACCGTCGCGAGCAGGTCGACGAGTTTTTGGCGACCGCGCGTGCGGCCTATGAGGGCAACTCCGCCAACGTTGGCTCGAAGCAACTGCGTGAGGCTGCCTTTGATTTCGCCAAGGGTGGCTACCGCATCGCCGACGTGGACGCCGCGCTGGAGCGACTTGAGGAAGCCTTTGCGGCCCGGGAACGTGCTGCGCGAATCGCAGAGCAAGGTCGCGACGCGGTGCTTTCGCAGGCCCGCGCCGACGCGCTGGAAATCGTTGGCCGGCTGCGTCGCGAAGACGGGAAGCGGTTCCGTCGGGCCGGCCTGCTGCGTGAGGGCTACCACCCGAAGGACGTGGACGAATTCGCCGCCACCATCGTTGCCTACTTTGAGGGCAAGGGTCCGCTGGCGATCGGCGACATCCGCGCGGCAGCTTTCCGCCCCAAGACCAACGGCTACGACCAGGCCCAGGTTGACGCGCTGCTGGACACCGTGATCGAGGTGCTGCTGGCGGTCAAGCCGGCCTAAGTTGCGGGCCCGTTGCCTCCGTGACGTTCCTGCCCACCAGGGCGCGCTTTGCGGAGTTCCCCAGGGCTGATCGATACACTCGGGACCGTGAAAGCGCACCTGCACGACCAGACGCCGACGTTCCGGCGTCGGCTCGTCGCGGTACTCACCAGCCAGCAGGCGCGATCCTTTACGATCCTCACCGTCGTTGGCGGTCTGCTCACGGTCACTGCGCTCGGGCCCTTCAGCGTGGTCACGCAGGCGGCGCCGCTGCCGCCGATGGACGCGGAATTGACGCAGGAACTGACCCTCGACACCGCCGAATTGGCGAAGCTGCGTCGTGACGAATACAAGGTGGTGAACTCCAACACGGTCGTGCTGGGACTGAACGCACCAGCCCCGGATCTGGGCAGCGCCCAGGCTTACGCCCAGGAACGACTGCTGGCCATGGGCTTCGGCAGCGGTGAGTACGCCTGCCTGTACTCGCTGTGGATGAAGGAGTCGCGCTGGAACTACCGGGCGCAGAACCCGTCCTCGGGCGCCTACGGGATCCCGCAGGCGTTGCCGGGCAGCAAGATGGCCAGCGCTGGCGCTGACTGGCGGACCAATGCCAAGACCCAGGTGCGCTGGGGCCTCAGCTACGTCAAGGGGCGCTACGGCTCGCCCTGTGCGGCCTGGAATCACAGCAAGGCCAAGGGCTGGTACTAGCGGCAACTACGCTAGAGACATGCCTCGCAGCAATCGTCCCCGTCGCCGCCATGGCGCGCGCCCGGGTGATCGCGACGAGGCCGAGGACTCGCTGGAGCGGTTGCGCGCCGGGTGGCGGCGCACCGAGACCCGTCGCGACGGGGAGTGGACCGTGCAGCCGATCAGCGCAACTAGTGCGGTCAAGGCCTACGTGTGTCCCGGCTGCACCGTGCCGATCAGCCCTGGCACTGCCCACGTGGTCGCCTGGCGCAATGACAGCATCCTCGGAGCCGAGCACGCGCTGGCGGACCGCCGCCACTGGCATTCCCACTGCTGGAGGATGAAACCATGACCGATCAGCCCGTCGAGATCCGTGGTGGCCTGGTGTTGCCCGCCCGCCGCGAAGACATCACTCTCCACACCAAGGACGGACTCACCCTGGTCGGCGAGCTCGCGCTGCCCGAGTCCGGCGCCCCGGTCGCGACCCTGGTCACGCTGCACCCGCTGCCGACCCATGGCGGATTCATGGACTCCCACATCATCCGCAAGTCCGCCGCGCGTCTGCCAGCGCTGGCGAATATCGCAGTGCTGCGCTTCAACTTGCGTGGCGTCACCTCGCCACGCGGCACCAGTGAGGGCAGCTTTGGCGACGGGGTGACCGAGCGCGCGGATGTAGTGGCGGCGATGGCCTTCGTTACCGAGCGCGGCCTGCCGAACCCGTGGCTGGTGGGGTGGTCCTTTGGTACAGAATTGACGCTGAAGTACGGCCTCGATCATCCGATCAGCGGCGCCATCTTGCTCTCGCCCCCGTTGCGTCGCACCACCCCGGAAGAACTCGCGCGCTGGGCGGGGTCCGGGGTGCCTCTGACCGCGCTCATCCCGGAGTACGACGACTTCCTGAAGCCGGCCGAGGCGGCCGTCAAGTTCGCGATCGTGCCCGAGGTCGACCTCGTCCCGGTGGATGGCGCCCGTCACCTTTGGGTGGGGGAGACCTCGACCCGGCGCGTGCTGAACGAAATCGTGGCGAGGGTGAACCCGGCCGCGGCACCGCTACCCACCGAGTGGGTTGGTGCGTTACCGGAGCAGCCCGCCGAATAGCTCAGTCGTCGCCCCGCTCGTATGAGACGGCCATCACACGACGGCAGGCGCGCCCCAGTGGGACGCGCCTGCAGCGGTGTTTGGCTGGTTCGCTACTTCGCGTCCTGCTTCGGAATGACCACCTCGCGCATAATCAGCATGATCGAGGCGGCGACCGGGATCGCAATCAGTGCGCCCAGCAGGCCGAGCAGCGTGCCACCGACGAGGGCCGCGATCACGACGATCGGTGCTGGCACCGACACAGCACGGTTCATCACGCGCGGCGAGATGATGTTCGCCTCGATCTGCATGTAGACCACGAAGATGATCGCCAGCGCCCACCAGGGCAGCCACGTGTTCTGGCCGAGCAGCAGGTACGACAACGTGATGATCGTCGCACTTGCCAGCGAACCGACCAGCGGGATCATCGCCAGGAGGAAGGCCAGGAAGGCTAGTACGGCGGGGAACGGCGCGCCCACGACGGTGAGCACGATGAAGCTGATGACGGCATTGATCAGGGCGACGGTGGCCTGGCCGATCACGTAGCGACCCACCGACTGGCTGATCTCCTCGCTGAGTTCCGCGAAGCGCTCGCGCTTGCTGGCCGGCACGAAGCGGTACATCGTGCGCTTGATGGAGTCGAGCGAGACGGTGAAGTACAGCGTCAAGATCAGAATGATCAAGCCGCCGAAGAGTCCGTTGGCGATACCGAGACCAACGTTCACCACACCGCCGGCGACACCGCCGATGTTGTTGCTGAAGAAGTCGGCGACCTGGGCGGCAACGCCGCTGAGGTCAATCCACTCAGGGAGGTTGCCCTGCAGGTCCGCGATGAACCGATCCCAGCCGCCGTCCGAGAAGAACTGGATGGTGCGTTCAATATAGGCACCCGCCTGGGTGGCGACGATCGGCACAATGGCGAGGATGACGCCGGTGAGCACGCCGATGGCCAGCAGCACCACGATGCCCAGGGCGAGTCCGCGCGGCATGCCGCGGCGTTCCAACAACTTGATCAGCGGATCGATGCCGAGCGCGATGAAGAGCGCGGCACCGATATAGGTCAGGATCGTGGTGAGGTTGCCGACGGCGCCCCAAATCAGCAGACCGACGCCAACGCCGAGCGTGGCAATCAAGGCCAGCCGGAACGGATTCGCAATCTTCATGCGGCCCAGCGTACCCGGGGGCTCGCCGGAATCCGTGGAATCGGCAGCAGTGTTCTAGTCGCCGTCGCCGTCCGGGACTTCGACGTTACTGGCCACGCCGGTCTCAGCGACGGTCTCTGCTGCCGCAGTGGCGGAGTCGGCCGTGGTTGCGGTAGCGGCGGCAGCCTTTGCCTGACGCGGCACGCGACGGTCACCGGCGGCCTGCACCTTCTCGGCGTGCTCGATGACCTCGCGCAGGCTCTCGAAGTAGCCAGCCACGGCGTCACGCTCCACCTGGATGCGGCGCAGACGCTCCTCGGCGGCGCGCAGCACGGCGGCGGTTTCTTCCTTGGCGTTCACGATCAGGCTGCGCGACTTGGCCTGCGACTCGGCGAGGATTTCGCGAGCCTGTGCCTCAGCGGCCTCGACCAGTTCCTTGGCCTTGACCTTCGCGGCCGCCTCGACCGTGTCGGCCTCGAGGCTCTTGTCAGCGGCGCGGCGGGTCGCCTCGGCCATGCGAGCGTTGGCCTCGTCCAAGTACTTCTGCGTCTGGGCGACGGCTTCCTGGTGGCGGGCGAGGAACTCTTGCTCGGCCTCAGCGCGACGGGCGGTCAGTTCCACCTCGAGGTCAATCCGGGCCTGCTCGATTTGGCTGGCGATCGCAGCCTTCTCGGCGCGGACGGCTTCCAGTTCGTTGTGGGCGACCAGACGCAGCTCGGCGGCCTCACGCTCGGCGTCGGCGATGGCAGCGGCCGCTTCGCGCTTGGCCGTGGCCCGTGCCTCGGCGGCCTCGGTGGCGACGGCGCCGCGGATGGCGGCAGCCTCGCGGACGGCTTCCTGGGTGAGTGCCTCGGCTTCTTCACGGGCGCGGGCGATGATTGCTTCCGCCTCTGCCCGAGCGGCCGCACGGTGCTCGTCCGCTTCTTCCTGTGCCGTCTGCACGAGTTGTTCGGCGTTGGCCTGAGCCTCTTCGAGCGTGCGCTGCGCTTCTGCGATGACCTCGGTACGGGTGCGGTTGGCGCGCAGTTCGGTCTCGCCGATGAGACGGGTGGATTCTTCTTCCGCATTGCGCAGCACGAGTTCGAGCTTGCGACCGAGGCCCGCGTAGCTCGGCAGGGACGACTCTTCGAGTTCGCTGCGCAGCTCGTTCAGTTCCGCGGTGAGTCGACCGACTTCCTTGGTCGCCTCGGCGGCCTGCGCGTTGGCCTGAATCACTTCACGGCGCAGTTCCTGCAGGGCCTTGTCCACGGCGTCCTTGTCATAGCCGCGGAACGCTTGCGGGAACTCCCAGTCGTCTGCCATCGCGTGGATCCTCCTGGCTCGTTGGTGTGCTGAGTGCACACGCGTGGAACCCTCCGATTCTAGGGCACTACACCTGGCCAAGGGCGAGTCGGCAGGGCACATCAATGCCTGCCAGCATTCGGGCGGTGTTCAGCCAACAGAGAGAAAGTGGGGCTGCATCTCCGATAGGCTGCACTGTCGGAACAGGAGGAATGACGTTGCGTTTCGTGATCGCCATTGTGTGCTTCTTCCTGTCTGCAATCTCGTTGAGCCTGGGAATCGCCCAGCGCACCGTCTGGCTCGGACCGGACACCTACACCGAGTCGGTGCAGATTCAGGACACCCCGCTGGCGATGGTCACCGGCAGGGCCTTGACTGGATATCCGGGCAAGCAGTCCATGCGCCTCGCCGGTGCTGACAGCAAGTTGGTGGCCTATGGTCGCGCGGCCGATGTCGAGGCATGGATCGGCGACACCACCTACACGCACATCAGTCGCAACGAGGCTGGTGAACTCACGCAGAGCCTGATCCAGGGCAGCGAGGCCGTCGCCCCGAACCCGGCGGGCAGCGACTTGTGGCTGGACGAGTTCATTCAAGACACCGAGGATGACCTGCGTGCTTCCTTCACGCTGTCCTCGGACACCGCGCTGCTCGTCGCGATCGATGGGACGAAGCCGATTGCGGCGGAACTGACCTTGCAGTGGCCGCGTGACAACAGCACGCCCTATGCCGGTCCATTGATCCTGGCCGGTGCCGTGCTTGCGGCCCTCGGCTTCATCGCCTACATCTCTGGCTTGATTCAGTGGCGTCGTCAGCGCGGTCCGCGCCGGAAGTCCAGCCGCGCGCCGAAGCCGCCGAAGCCGATCAGCGCGAGCAAGGCGTACAAGCCCAGCCGCGCCGGTATCGCAGCTCCGCAGAAGGGTCGCCGTGCCGCGGGACGTTCCTTCGGCGGTGCCCTGGTCGGTATCGCGCTGGTTCCCGCGCTGCTGGCGGGCTGCACCCCGGCGACGCAGCCCACCCCCTCGCCGGAACCCACCGTCGATCCCGAGCCAGTCTCGAACGTCGCCGTCACGGAAGCGCAACTGAACCGCATCCTCGCTCGCGTGAAGACCGTCATTGATGAGGCCGACGCGGAGGCGGACAAGGACCTGCTGGCGACCCGGGCTAAGGGCGCCAGCTACGACGCCCGAGTGGCGAACTACACCATTCGTTCCCGCCGCTCCTCGATTGACCCCTTGCCGCAGATCCCAGGGGGACCGCCGCAGTTTGTCCTGCCCGAGGCAACGCTGAACTGGCCGCGCACGGCGATGGCCGTGGTCGTCGAGGAGGCAGAAGAGGGCAACCGTCAGGTGCTGCTGGTGTTGGAACAGGCCAGCCCTCGCGAGCCGTACCGCCTGGTCTACGACCTCGACCTGGTGCAGTCGCTGCCAGCGGTCGCCGCGCCCACGGTCGGTGCGCCTCGCCTGGCTGCGGACTTGGATCTGCTGCTGCTGACCCCGAAGCAGACGGTGAATGCCTACGCGAAGTTGTTGTTGGACGGCGAGAAGGCGGAGCACTACGACAACTTCGAGATCCTCGAGGACTCGCTGCCGGACCAGATCGGTGCGAAGTTCAAGGCTGACCGGAAGCGCAAGTTGCAGGCCAACGCCCGCGTCAGCTTCGGTACTGAATTGGACAAGTACGAGCCGCTGGCGTTCTCAACCGCTGACTCCGGTGCCGTGGTGGCCGGATACTTCATCGACACTGAGACGGTGCGTCCGCGCGGGCAGTATCAGGAAGTCGCGGTCTCGGGTGAGTCCCGACATCTGCTTGGCAAGGCCTCGACGATGCGCGGCATCACGGTCGGCTACGGTATTCAGTTGTTGTTCTACGTTCCCGTGGATGGCGATGCCGGTCAGATTCGTCTGCTCGGCTACAAGCAGCAGATTGTGTCGGCAAAGGAGGTTCGCTAGTGGCGTTGCCCAGTGGTGGTGTGATGGATTTCTCCAACCTGCCGGGGGCGCGACGAGCCGCTGCCGCGAACCAGCCGACCCCGCCCACCGTCCCGGGTGAGGCCCCGCGCGCGCCCGAGGGAACCCGCGTGCGCGTGCCGAGCCTCGTGCTGTCCGTCGACGAGGCCCGCCTGGAGCAAGTGGCGCAGGTTTCGACCGTGCTGCCGGTGATTCTCGAAGTCTTCCAGGCCGGGGTGCCGGAGTCGGAGCAGTTGAGCCCGGTGCTCGAGCAGGAGATCCGCAACCGCGGTGGTCGCCTGCTCCTGGGGCGGATTGACGTGGCGACCAGCCGCGACCTCATCGCCGCTCTCCGCGTCTCTGCGGTGCCGACCGTGCTGGCACTGATCGGTGGCCGTCCGATGGGGCTGTTCTCGGGAGCCATCGCGCCGCAGCAGCTCACCGAGGTCTTCGACGAGTTGCTGGCGATTGCGCAGCAGCAGGGCTTGAACGGCATCGCCGTCCCGGAGGGTGAAGGTGACGCGGCCGCGGAACCGGCGGAACCGGCGGAGCCGCCGCTGCCGCCGCTGCACCAGGAGGCCTACGACGCCATCGAGCGCCGCGACTATGACGCTGCAATTGACGCGTACAAGCGCGCCCTGGCCGAACAACCGGCCGATGCGATGGCGAAAGCGGGACTGGCCCAGGTCTCGCTACTGCGTCGTCTGCAGGGCAAGTCGATGGCGGCTATCCGTGATGCTGCCGCCGCGGCACCCCGAGATGTGCAGGCCCAGCTCGACGTGGCTGACTTGGACGTCTCTGGCGGCCACTTCCTCGACGCCTTTGACCGGCTCTTGACCATGTTCCCGACCCTGGACGAGCCGGACAAGACCACGGTGCGCACCCGCCTGCTGGAACTCTTCGAGGTCGTCGGTGCCGAGGACCCCGAGGTCATCAAGGCTCGTCGTCGCCTCACCTCGCTGCTGTTCTAGCCGCGGCAGCGGCGCGGGCCGCGGCCCGCACGGTGCGCATTGTCCGCGCCTACGACGACGAGGCGGGCGTCAGCCAGATCGCTCCCAGCGGCGGCACGGTCAGCGCTGCGCTCGCATCGCGCCCGGCCCAGGGCACGTCCTCGGCGGTCACCGTGCCCAAGTTCCCCACGCCGGAACCGCCGAACTCGGCGGCATCCGTATTGAGGATTTCCCGCCAGGGGCCGCGGTGCGGCAGACCCACCCGATAGTCCGTGAGTGGGCGGCCCGAAAAGTTCACGATGGCGACCACCGGCTGATTGCTCTGACCGCGGCGCAGGAAGGCCAGTGTGCTGTGCTCGGCCGAGGAGGCGTCGAGCCATTCGAAGGCATGGGCGTCGGCATCGCTGCTCCAGAGCGCCTCGTGCTCGCGGTAGAGCCGGTTGAGCTGCCCCACGAGGCGCAGCAGGCCGGCCGCGGCAGGCTGGTCCAGCTGCCACCAGTCCAGAGCTCGGTCTGAACTCCACTCGCTGCGTTGGCCAAACTCCTGACCCATGAACAGCAACTGCTTGCCCGGATACGCCCACATATACGCCAGGAAGGCTCGTGCGTTCGCGTGTTGTTGCCAAGCATCACCCGGCATTTTGCCGAGCAGCGAGCGCTTGCCGTGCACGACCTCGTCATGACTGATCGGGAGCAGGAACTGTTCCGAGAAGGCGTAACTGAGGGTGTGTGTCAGGTTGCCGTGGTGGTGCGAGCGGTAGAGCGGGTCGTGCTCGATGTACGACAGGGAGTCGTTCATCCAGCCCATGTTCCACTTCAGGCCGAAGCCGAGGCCGCCACTGCTGGTGGGCGTCGTGACGCCGGGGAAGGCGGTGGATTCTTCCGCGATCATCACGATGCCGGGGTTGCGCTTGTAGGCAGTGGCATTGACCTCCTGCAGGAATGCGATCGCCTCCAGGTTCTCGCGGCCCCCGTGCACGTTGGGCTCCCACTCACCGGGATTGCGGGAGTAGTCGAGGTAGAGCATCGAGGCCACCGCGTCCACACGCAGGCCGTCGACGTGGAACTCTTCGAGCCAGTACAGTGCGTTGGCGACCAGGAAGTTGCGCACCTGTGGCTGTCCGTAGTCAAAAATCAGCGTGCCCCAGTCCATGTGCTCGCCTCGCCGCGGATCCGGGTGCTCGTACAGTGGGGCGCCGTCGAAGCGGGCGAGCGCGAATTCATCCTTGGGGAAGTGCCCCGGCACCCAGTCCATGATCACGCCGATGCCAGCCTGGTGCAGGCGATCGATGAGGTACTTCAGGTCGTCCGGATTGCCGAAGCGCGCGGTTGGGGCGTAGTAGCCGCTGACCTGGTAGCCCCAACTTGGGCCGTAAGGGTGCTCGGCCAGCGGCAGGAATTCCACGTGGGTGCTGCCGAGTTCCAGCAGATAGTCGATGAGCTGTTCCGCCAGTTCGCGATAGCCCAGCCCCGGCCGCCACGAGCCCAGGTGCATTTCGTACACGCTCATGGGGCCCAGGTGCGGATTCTGGGCCGCGCGCGAGGCCAGCCAATCGCTGTCATTCCACTGGTAGCGGCTCTCCCACACTCGGCTGGCAGTCGCGGGCGGGGCCTCAGTGGCCTGCGCCATCGGATCGGCCTTCTTGTGCCAGTGGCCGTCCGCACCGAGGATGTTGAACTTGTACAGCGCTCCGGCGTGCAGGCCTGGCACAAACAGTTCCCAGACACCGACGCCAGGCAGTCGACGCATCGCGTGTCGGCCGCCATCCCAGTTGTTGAAGTCGCCGAGGACCTGCACTGCGGTCGCTCGTGGCGCCCAGACCGAGAAGCTGACCCCGGTCACCCCCTCGATGGTGCGCACGTGGGCACCCAGCACCTGCCAGAGCTGCTCATGCCGCCCCTCATCGATCAGGTAGAGGTCCAGTTCCCCGAGGCTCACCGGGAAGCGGTATGGGTCTTCGTCTTCCCACTCGTTGCCGTCGCTGTAGCGGGCGCGAATGCGATACGCGCTGACCGCACCGTTGGCCAGGCCGGACCAGATGCCGTGTCCCTCGTGTGCCAGGGGCGTTTCCACGCCGTCGGGGAGGATGGCGAGCACCGCCTCGGCGAGTGGACGAACCACCCGGATCAGGGTGTTCGCACGGTTGCGACCCGTGGTGGGCACTGGGTGGGCTCCCAAGACGTGGTGCGGGTGTGCGTGCCGACCCTCGGCAAGGCTGACGAGCTCGTCCTGGCTCAGCGTGAGCGGGTGACTCGTCAGCGGCGTCATCGCAGGACCTCCAGAACGTGGACGGGCTCCTGGAAGGGGTCCAGATGCACGAAGTTGTGGGCGCCCCACTGCCACTCGGCGCCGGTGATCAAGTCCCGGACCGGGAAGTGGTCCGGGAGGTGCAGTTCTGGCATATCCAGGTGCACGGTCGTCTCCCGCACAGCGTGCGGGTCCAAGTTGGCCACCACGATGATCGTGTCGGCGACCCCGGTCGGACTGTGCTCGGCGGCCAAGTACTTGCTGTAGACCAGTACCTGATCATCGTCGGACCAGTGGAAGCGCAGGTTGCGCAACTGCTGCAGCGCCGGGTGGGCCCGGCGGGCCCGATTCAGCACCGTGATGTACGGGGCGAGGCTGACGCCCAGCTTTTCGGCTCGGGCCCAGTTCCGTGGCCGGTACTGGTACTTCTCGTTGTCGATATTCTCCTCCGAGCCAGGTCGAGCCACGTTCTCAACCAACTCGTACCCGGCGTACATGCCCCAGGTCGGTGCCGCGGTTGCGGCAATTGCCGCGCGCACCTTGTACGCGGGGCGGCCACCGAATTGCAGGTACTCGGTGAGGATGTCTGGGGTGTTCACCCAGAGCGCGGGGCGGAGGAAATCCGCCGAGCCCCGCGGCTTGTCGGGGGCACCTTCGGTGCCGCGGCTGAGCTCGGTGAGGTAGTCGGTGAGCTCGGCTTTGGTGTTGCGCCAGGCGAAGTAGTTGTAACTCTGTTGGAAGCCAATCTTGGCCAGGCCATGCAGCATGGCGGGCCGGGTGAATGCCTCGGCCAGAAACACCAAGTCCGGGAACTCGGCCCGAGCGCTGGCAATCAGCCACTCCCAGAATGCGATCGGCTTGGTGTGGGGGTTGTCGACACGGAAAATCCGGATCCCGCGCTCGGCCCAGAACCGCACGATGCGCAGTACCTCGTTGCCCAGGCCCTGCGGATCGTTATCGAAGTTCAGCGGATAGATGTCTTGATACTTCTTCGGCGGGTTTTCTGCGTAGGCGATCGTGCCATCTGGCAGGGTGGTGAACCATTCCGGGTGCTCCTTCACCCAGGGATGATCCGGTGAGGCCTGCAACGCCAAGTCCAGGGCTACCTCGAGGTGGTGCTTGCGCGCGGTCGCCACGAAGTAGTCGAAATCGGCGAGGCTGCCGAGATCCGGGTGCACCGCATCGTGGCCACCGGCCGGGCCGCCCACCGCCCATGGCGATCCGGGCTCGCCGGGCTTGGCGTTGAGCGAGTTATTCGCGCCCTTGCGGTGTTGTTCTCCGATGGGGTGGATCGGCGGCAGGTAGACCACATCGAAGCCCATCTCAGCCACGCCAGCGAGCCGCTTGGCCGCGGTGCGAAAGGTGCCGGACTTCCAGGAGCCGTCCTTGGCTTGCACTGCGCCTTCGGATCGCGGGAAGAGTTCGTACCAGGCGCCGAGCCCTGCCCGGGTGCGCTCCACCTCAACCTGGGCCTCGCGGCCGATGGTGAGCAGGCGACGCAGCGGGCGATCCGACAGTGCCTGCCAGACCGGTTCGGCAGTGGCAGCTTCGAAGCGGGCCAGTGCCGGGGTTCGACCGGATCGGACGGTCTTGGCAGTGCTCGAGAGCAGCGCGCGCTCCGCGTCGGGTCGGTCGGTCTCGGCCGCGGCGCGCTCCAGCAGTTCGGCACCGAGCAGCAGGGTCACCTCGACGTCGAGGCCCGCCGGGATCTTCACCTCGGCCGCGTGCAGCCAGGTGGCCCAGTCGTCCGCCCAGGCCTCCACGCGGAAGGTCCAGAAGCCCTCCTGGTCGAGGCGGACGAGGCGCTGGTAGCGGTCGGTGCCGGGGATTGGCATGTGCATCCGCAGCAGGCGCTCGTGGCCGCTGGGGTCGGTCAGTCGCAGCTCGGCGCCGATCCGATCGTGTCCCTCGCGGAAGACGGTCGCGGCGAAGGGGATGACCTCCCCGGCGTACGCCTTTGCGGGCCGAAGGCCCCCGTCCACCAGCGGCGACGGGTCGGTCACCGGGATCCGGCCATACAGCGGGTCGCGATCGGGGAGCACATACGTCATGGACTGCACGCTACCGGATGCCGTTACGCCGTCGCCTCATCCGGGCCGTGTGCCCGATACAACTGCATGGAGGTGCCGGTCACCCGTACCATCCGGCCGGGCAGGAGCGAGTGGGTCACCTCGCTGGGGCGCTCGTCCGCGCTGTCCCACAGCAGTTCATAGGATTCAACACTCGGGTGCTCCGGCAAGCGCACAATGGTGTCGTCCTCGAGGGCATGCACGATCAACAGGATGCGGTTGAACTCTTCAAACTCCGGTGTCGACGAGGCGACGTACTGCAGGGTGCGGTTCTCGGGGGAGTTCCAGTCCTCGGAGCTCATGGCCTGGCCGCCGCCGTCGTACCACGACATCCGGCTGGCACTCGGCACCAGTTCGCCGAGGCGGGCATAGCGCACCGGTCGCAGCGCTGAATTCTCGCGGCGCAATTGCAGCAGCCGCTGCGTGGTGGTCAGCAGGTCCTCTTGCCAGGGCTGCAGATCCCAGTGCAGCCAGGTGGTGTCATTGTCTTGGCAGTACGCGTTATTGTTGCCGCCCTGGCTGCGCCCGAATTCATCGCCAGCGGTGAGCATCGGCACGCCCGCGGACAGCAGTAGTGTGCCCAGCAGGTTCCGCATAGCCTTGCGGCGAACCCGCAGGATCTCCTCATCCTTGCTGGGCCCCTCGTAGCCGTGGTTGTAGCTGAGGTTGTTGCTGGCGCCGTCACGGTTGCTCTCGCCGTTGAGTAGGTTGTGCTTGACGTTGTACGAGACCAGGTCGTGCAGGGTGAAGCCGTCGTGGGCAGTGATGAAGTTGATGCTCGCCAGCGGGCCGCGCGCCTCGCTGAAGGTGTTGGCCGAGCCAGCGAAGCGGGTGGCGAAGCGGCCAATGCCGCTGCCAGCGACGCCACTGATGCGAGCGGCGGCGATATCCCGCAGCCAGAAGTCCCGCATGCGGTCGCGGTAGCGGTCGTTCCACTCGCTCCAGCCGTCCGGGAAGTTCCCGGTCTGCCAGCCGCCGAGGCCCACATCCCAGGGCTCGGCGATGAGCTTGATGCCTTGCAAATCGGGGTCATGCTGAATTGCCTGCAGCAGCGGGTGCTCGCGATCGAAGCTGCCATCCGCGCCGCGGCCGAGCACGGTGGCCAAGTCGAAGCGGAAGCCGTCAATCCGCATCTCGTTCGCCCAGTAGCGCAGGCTGTCCAGCACGAGGCGTTGCGCGGCCGGGGTGGCAAAGTTCACCGTGTTGCCGGTGCCGGACATGTTCTCGTAGTCGCCGTCCTCGGTGAGGCGGTAGTAACTGGCGTTATCGATACCGCGCAGGCTCGAGGTGGGGCCGCCGCGGCCCTCCTCGGCGGTGTGGTTGTAGACCACATCCAGGATGACTTCGAGGCCGGCCTCATGGAGGCGCCGGACCATGCCCTTGAATTCGCGCAGCACCGCCTCGGGACCGGCAGCCTGGGCGTCGGCCGAGGCATAGGGGGCATGGACGCTAAAGAAGTTCAGGGTGTTGTAGCCCCAATAGTTGGCCAGTTCCCGGCCACCGAGGAAGCCCTCGGTCTCGAAGGTGAACACCGGTAGGAGTTCGATCGCAGTGACGCCGAGGCGCTGCAGGTGGGCAATTGCGGCATCATGGGCCAGACCCGCATAGGTGCCTTGCAGGTGTTCCGGGATGCCAGGCATGCGCTTGGTAAAGCCCTTGACGTGGGCCTCATAGATCACCGTGTGATCCAGTGGGGTGTTCGGGCGTTGCGAGTCGCCCCAATCAAACTCCCCGTCCACCACGACGCTGCGCCAACTGCCATCCGGGGCGCGGTGCACGGCACGACCGTAGGGGTCCAGCAGCATGCGGCTGGGAGCGTAGTGATGCTCCACGCCGTCGGGGCCGGAGGCCTGCAGCGCGTAGTACCGCCCGGGCGTGAGCAGCCGGTTCTGCGCGCGCCAGATGTTCGCCGCAGCTTGGTGCAGGTGCACCGTGTGGCTGGGGGTGACCGCGTCCGGGCCATCAAAGAGCAGCAGACGCATCGACTCTGCGTTCGCCGACCACACCCGGAACTCCACGTGGTCGCCGGAGCGGGTTACGCCCAGCAGGCGCAGAGGGTCAACCGCCGCATTCATGCGATCAACAGTACTGAACCAAAAGTATCCGTCGTGTTACTAGTGCCTGAGCCAGGTAGCGTGGATAGGTACGGCGCTCGCGGACGGCGCCGAGGGAGCGACCATGGTGATCTATTTCGACCACGCGGCGACGACGCCGATGCGAGCTGAGGCTCGCGACGCGTGGCTGCGCACCGCCGACATGGTCGGCAACCCGCACTCGATCCATTCCGCAGGCCGGGCGATGCTCAGTGTGGTCGAGGAGGCGCGCGAGCAGATCGCCGCCGTGGTTGACGCCACCCCGGTGGAGGTGCTGTTCACCAGTGGCGGCACCGAGGCGATCAATACCTCCATCAAGGGTCTGTACTGGTCCCGGCAGCGTGACCAGGCCCGCCCGATCATCCTGGCGCCTGGCGGCGAGCACCACGCCACCTCGGACACCATCGAATGGCTTGAGCAGCGTCAGGGCGCGCACGCGATCTGGCTGCCGGTGGACGAGCATGCCCGCATCGACCTGACTGCACTCGATTCGGCGCTGCGGGAGCACGGTGACCGTGTCGCGCTGCTCAGTCTGATCTGGGCGAACAATGAGGTCGGCACGGTGCAGCCCGTGGCGGAGGCCGCGCGCCTCGCCGCCGAGTATGGCGTGCCAACGCATTCGGACGCGGTCGCAGCGCTCGGCAGTGTGCCGGTCCGCTTCGGTGGCACGGGGCTGGCCGCGATGAGCGTGTCCGGACACAAGGTGGGCGGGCCGGTCGGCACCGGGGCGCTGCTGCTGCGGCGAGACGTCACGGTCGAGCCGCTCTTGCATGGTGGTGGTCAGCAGCGTCGGCTGCGATCGGGGACGGTGGATGCCGCCTCGGTGGCTGCATTTGCGGCGGCGACGGTCGCAGCGGTGCAAGGCCTCGAGGCCCACGCCGCCCAGCTGCGGGCGCTGCGGGACCGTACCATCGCGGGCATCCGCGAGCTGGTGCCGGATGCAGTGCTGCGCGGGGCAGACCCCGGGGAGCGGCTGGATGGGGGTGTGGTGCTCGGTGCGGTCGCTGCGGGGGAGCAGGTGGAGGGCCGCGTGCCAGGCAACGTGCATGTGACCATCCCCGGCGTTGATGGCGAATCGCTGCAGTTCCTGCTGGATGCGGCCGGGTTTGCCGTCTCGCAGGGCTCGGCCTGCACTGCCGGTGTTGCCGAGGCCTCGACGGTGCTGCTGGCCATGGGCTGCGACGAGGTGACCGCACGCGCGGCGCTGCGCATCACCTACGGCGCCGGGAACACCCTCGATCAGGTGGATGCATTCCTTGCGGCGCTGCCTGAGGCGGTCGCGCGCGCCCGCGCTGCCGCTCGATAGCGCCGTTCGCCCGATCGATCCGCGTCTCCTGGGTTTCTGCAGGCGGGTGGGCGGATAATGGTGGGATGCGAGTTCTGGCAGCGATGAGCGGCGGCGTCGATAGCGCCGTTGCGGCCGCGCGCGCCGTCGAGGCCGGGCACGAGGTCATTGGCGTGCACCTGGCGTTGAGCCGTATGCCCGGCACGCTGCGCACGGGGAGCCGTGGCTGCTGCACCATCGAGGACGCGATGGATGCTCGTCGGGTCGCCGACATGCTCGGCATCCCCTTCTATGTCTGGGACTTCTCGGAGCGCTTCAGCGAGGAAGTCGTCGATGACTTCGTCGCCGAATACGCTGCTGGCCGCACCCCAAACCCGTGCCTGCGCTGCAACGAGCGCATCAAGTTTGCTGCGCTGCTGGACCGGGCTATCGCCCTCGGCTTCGATGCCGTGGCGACCGGCCACTACGCCCGGGTCGAGCACGACGCGGCCGGCGACCCCGTGCTGCACCGCGCCGGCACCTGGGCCAAGGACCAGAGCTACGTGCTCGGTGTGCTGACCACCGAGCAACTGCGGCACTGCTACTTCCCGCTGGGCGATGTCTCCAGCAAGGCCGAGGTGCGCGCCGAGGCGGAAGCCCGCGGCATTCGCATCGCTCAGAAGCCGGACAGCCATGACATCTGCTTCATCCCCGACGGCGACACCCGCGGCTGGCTGAACGACAAACTCGGCACCGAGCCTGGTCAAATCGTCGACCTCGACGGCGAGCCGGTGGGTGAGCACACCGGCGCACACGGCTACACCGTCGGCCAGCGTCGCGGTCTCGCGCTCGGGCGCCCCGCCCCGGACGGTCGCCCGCGCTTCGTGCTGGAGATCCGACCCAAGGACAACACGGTCGTGGTTGGACCGAAGGAGGCTCTGGCCGTCACGCGACTGACCGGCCAGCGCATTTCCTGGGCGGGCACTCCGCCGATGGACGTCACCGAATCGTTCGACTGCCTGGTCCAGATCCGCGCGCACGCGGACCCCGTACCGGCTCGGGCCCGTGTTGAGATGGTGGCGCACGGCCGCGATGGTGAGCCCTTGCCCACCGACGACCTGGTACCGGAACTCGTGATCGACCCCATTGAGCCACTGCTTGGCGTCGCGCTCGGACAGTCAGCGGTGCTGTACCAGGGCACGCGCGTGCTGGGGCAGTGCACTATCGACCGCACCGTCTCGGCGGTTGCAGCCACCGCCTCGGCATAATCGCGGCAGCAGATAGTCCGCTGCGAGCCGATACCAAGGTCGGTACCCGGCAATAGCATGGAGGCGTGACTGACGAAGCGCTTCCGGACGTTCCGAGCCGCGACGAGGCCGCAGCCGAGGCTGCCCGGCTGGCCGAGGACCTGCGCCGCTGGCGTGTGGAGTACTACCAGCAGGACGGCTCCAGCGTCATGGATGCTGAGTACGACGCGGCGTTTCGACGACTCGAGCAACTCGAACGCTGGTACCCGGAACTGGCGGGTCAGGACTCGCCGACACGATCCTTTGCTCCTGCTCCAGGATCGAGCCTGTTCGCGCCGGTTCAGCACCTGGAACGCATGTACAGCCTCGACAACGTCTTCAGCGAGGACGAGTTCCGCGACTGGGCCAGCAAGTTGCTTGCGCAGCACCAAGGCGATGCACCGCTGCGCTTCCTGGCGGAACTGAAGATCGACGGTCTGGCCATCAGTCTGCGCTATGAGCGGGGCGTGCTGGTCACCGCGGCCACCCGCGGCGACGGGGTGACCGGCGAGGACGTCACCGAGAACGTGGCCCACATCCCCGCGATCCCGCAGCGGCTGCACGGCGAAGATCTGCCGGACGTGGTGGAGGTCCGTGGCGAAATCTTCTTCCCCGTCGCGGCGTTCCAAGCACTAAACGCTGCGCTCGCCGAGGAGGGCGAGAAGGTATTCGCGAACCCACGCAATGCCGCCAGCGGCTCACTGCGGCAGAAGGCCGAAGGCCGCAACGAGGCGCAGCTCGCTCTGATGCGGCGGCGGCTGTCGAACCTCAGCATGTTGGTGCACGGCATCGGGGCGTGGCCGAACCCGCCGGTGTCGAGCCAGTCTGAGGTCTACCGGCTCCTCGCCTCGTGGGGCTTGCCGACTAGCGCACATGCCGCGGTGTTCGATGATGTTGCTGACGTGGTTGATTACATCCGCCGCTACGGCGAGCAGCGCCATTCGATTGAGCACGAGCTCGACGGCATCGTGGTGAAGGTCGACGACGTTGCGCAGCAGCGGGCGCTCGGTGCCACCAGTCGCGCCCCGCGCTGGGCGATTGCCTACAAATACCCACCCGAGGAAGTGCGCACCAAGCTGCTGGACGTGAAGGTGGGCATCGGGCGCACGGGACGGGCCACCCCGTACGCCGTCGTCGAGGCGGTGAGCGTTGCCGGATCCACCGTGCGCCAAGCCACACTGCACAACCAGGACGTGGTGCGAGCTAAGGGCGTGCTGATCGGGGACACCATCGTGCTGCGCAAAGCCGGCGACGTGATTCCGGAAATCCTCGGTCCGGTCGAAGAACTGCGCGACGGTACCGAGCGCGCCTTCGTCATGCCCACCGAGTGCCCCGAATGTGGCACGCCACTGCGCGCCATGAAAGACGGCGACGTGGACCTGCGCTGTCCGAACGCCAAGTCGTGCCCGGCGCAGGTGCGTGGCCGTGTGGAACACATTGGCAGCCGGGGCGCCCTGGATATCGAGGGGCTTGGCGAGGTCAGTGCCGCAGCCCTCACCCAGCCGCTGGAGCCGGCGACGCCGCCACTGGTGACCGAGGCTCGGCTGTTTTCGCTCACGCTCGATGATCTGGTGCCAATTCGGGTACTCGTCCGCGATGACGAGGGACAGCCGAAGGTGGATGACAAGACTGGTGAACCGGTGATCGTCTCGCCGTTCCAGCGCATTGTGATTCAGTACCCGCCGGGCACGGAAGACATGGACCCGACGGAACGGCGCCGCCGGGGTATTCGCAAGGACTATAAGGTCACTGAACCAAATGCCGACGCGCTGAAACTGCTCGCCGGTCTCGAAGAGGCCAAGACCAAGCCGCTGTGGCGAATCCTGGTGAGCTTGAACATTCGGCACGTCGGTCCGGTCGCGGCTCGTGCCCTGGCCGATCACTTCGGCTCGCTGGACGCGATCGAGCAGGCCAGCGTCGAGGAACTCTCCGCCGTCGACGGCGTCGGTGCCATCATCGCCGAGTCCGTGAAGGACTGGCTGGCCGTGGACTGGCACCAGGAGATCATCGCCGAGTGGCGGGCGGCGGGCGTGCAGTTCGCAACGCCGGGACACCCGGGCCCCGGGGCCGCAGCCGGACCGGTGGACGGGCCGCTGGCTGGACTGACTATCGTGGCGACCGGCTCGCTGGAGTCCTTCACCCGGGACGGCATTCAGGAGGCAATCATCGCGGCGGGCGGCAAGCCCTCCAGCAGTGTGTCCAAGAAGACCGACTATGTGGTTGCCGGAGCGAACGCAGGATCCAAGCTGGCCAAAGCCGAGGAATTGGGGGTGCCGGTGCTCACCGAGGCGGAGTTCGTTGCACTCCTGCAGGGGCAAGCACCGGCAGCCGAATAACGGTTCGATTAGCCCTTCTGGGCTGGACGGGTCTCCCCGGGCGCAGGCAGCGA
>ENA-UOVV01000687-UOVV01000687.1-compost-metagenome-genome-assembly--contig:-NODE-687-length-35474-cov-6.760891_pt1 | contig 35474 bp, 29 predicted proteins | sample MGYA00238155_ERZ761577 | MGnify/ENA primary metagenome ERZ761577 (study PRJEB28898, sample SAMN06268775) | compost metagenome | isolation source: Emeryville, CA | place: USA:Emeryville, CA | collected... | reverse complement strand
CAGCGGGCACCGCCGGCGCCGAGGGTGCGCGCATTGTCGGCGGCGGGCCGCAGCGAGCCGGCGAAGACGGCATTGGCGGTGGCGGCATCGATGAGGATGGCATCGGTCCAGGCGGCGCCGTCGGGGCTGACCTTGATGCGCCAGCCGTCGTCGCCCATCAGGCCCATCTCGGCGCGGCCGGACCAGCCGGACTGGAAGAGCAGGCTGGCCGTATGGCCGGCGGACGCCTTGTTGAGCTTGAGCTGGTGGCCGGCGCCGGCATGGGTGAACAGGGTGGCGGGCGCGGCGACGGCGAGGCGGTTGGTGGCATCGGCGCTGGTGTTGACGCCCAGCTGCGGCAGGCCGGCGCCGGTGGCGGCGACCGGCACCCAGGCCGCGCCGGAATGGAGCTTGAGCGTGCCGGCCTGCCGGTCGTAGACCTGCCAGCCCGCGGCCGGATCGAAAAAGCTCCAGGCGCCGGCCTGGAAGGCGGCGATCTCGCCGTCATGGCCGGCCCAGGCCCCCGTGGCGCCGGCGGCCACGATATGCGCCTCGCCCTCGAGGGGACTGCCGGGCGGGGCGGTCTCGAGGCTCGATTCCACCACCGGCTGCACGAGGATGTCGAGCCGTTGCAGCGCCTCGTTGTGGGTGATGTGCTTGAGGGCCTGGCCGGAAACGATGAAGGGCAGGTCGAGGCGGGGGGTCTGGTCCATGGCGTGCAGCTCCGGAAGGGATCGGAGCCGCAGTGTGCGGCGGCGGCGAGGGACGGGGATAAGGGGGACAAGCCCCTATACCGCCGCCACCCGCCGGCGCTGGCTCAGGAGGAAGGTGAGCACGAAGCAGGCGCTCATCAGCAGCACGATGGTGGGCGCGGGGGCGCTGTCGAGGAAGAAGCTGAGATAGACCCCCGCCAGGCTGCAGGCGACGGAGATGGCGGTGGCCAGCACCAGCATGACGCCGAAGCGCCGGGTGAGCAGGAAGGCGATGGCCCCGGGGGCGATGAGCAGGGCGATGACCAGCACGATGCCCACCGCCTGCAAGGCGCCGACGATGGTCAGCGAGATCAGCGCCAAAAGCCCGTAATGCAGCAGGCGGGTGTTGAGGCCGATGGCGCCGGCCTGCTGCGGATCGAAGACGAACAGCATCAGATCGCGCCATTTGGCGGCGAGCAGCGCGCTGACCAGGACGGCGACGAGCCCGGCGGTGACGAGATCGCTGCCGCCGACGCCGAGGATGTTGCCGAACAGGATATGGTCGAGATGCACATCGGTCTCGATGGCGGCATAGAGCACGATGCCCAGCCCGAACAGGCCGGCGAAGACCACGCCCATCACCGTGTCCTCCTTGACGCGGCTGTGCTGCCTGAGGAAGCCGACCGACAGGGCGCAGACCATGCCGGCGGCGAAGGCGCCGAGGCCCAGCGGCAGGCCGGCGACATAGGCCAGGACCACCCCGGGCAGCACGGCGTGGGAGATGGCATCGCCCATCAGCGACCAGCCCTTGAGCACCAGGAAGCAGGAGAGCAGCGCCGTGGGCACGGCGACAAGCACGGCGATCGCCATGGCCTGGACCATGAACCCCATCTGGAACGGCCAGAGCGCCATTTCGTACCAGGCCATCACGCGGTCTCCCGGGCGATGCGGCGGCGGGCGGCGAGCAGGCCGTGCCGGGGGGCGAAGAGGAAGGCGGCGAGGAAGACCAGGGTCTGCAGCACCACGATGATGCCGCCGGTGGCCCCGTCGAGGAAATAGCTGAGATAGGCGCCCACCAGGCTCGACAGCACGCCGATGGCGATGGCCAGCACGATGAGGCGGGGAAAGCGGTCGGTGAGCAGATAGGCGGTGGCGCCGGGCGTCACCACCATGGCGATGACGAGGAAGGCGCCGACGGTCTGCATGGCGGCGACGGTGGCGGCGCTGAGCAGGGTGAAGAAGACCACCCGCAGCAGGGTGGGGCGCAGGCCGATGGAGCGGGCGTGGTTCTCGTCGAAGAAAGTGACCATCAGGTCCTTCCAGATCACCAGCATCACGAGCAGGGTCACCGCCGAGATGATGACGAGCTGCATCGTGTCCCCGGGGGTGATGGCGAGGATGTTGCCGAGGACGATGGACTGCACGTCCACCGGGGTGGGCGACAGCGAGACCATGAACAGGCCCAGCCCGAAGAAGCTGGTGAAGATGAGGCCGATCACCGCATCCTCCCGCAATCTGGTGCGCTGGGACAGGAACAGCATGGCCCCGGCCGCCAGCCCGCCCGAGAAGAAGGCGCCGAGCGAGAAGGGCAGGCCGAGCATGTAGGCGCCGGCGACGCCCGGGACGATGGCGTGGGACAGGGCGTCGCCGATCAGCGACCAGCCCTTGAGCATGAGATAGGCGGACAGGAAGGCGCAGACGCCGCCCACCAGCGCCGAAACCCACATGGCGTTGACCATGTAGCCGTAGGAGAAGGGCTCGAGCAGCAGTCCGGTCATTTGCCGCCGCTCGACTGCTGATGGGCCTCGCGGCCCTTTTCCCCGTAGAGGACCAGCGGCCGCTCGTCGTCGGTCAGCACCGAGAGATGGCGCGGATCGTCGTCGGCATGCAGGCCCGGCCCCGAGAGCACGAAATGGCGCAGGACCCCGCCGAAGGCCTCTTCCAGCCGCTCGCGGGTGAAGACCTCGGGGGTGGGGCCATGGGCGAGGACCGTGCCCTTGACCAGGACGGTGCGGTCGCAGAATTCGGGGACGGAGCCGAGATTGTGGGTGGAGACCAGGATCACCTTGCCCTCGTCGCGCAGGGCGCGCAGCAGGGCGATGATGGCCTCCTCGGTCTTGACGTCCACGCCGGTGAAGGGCTCGTCGAGCAGGATGACCTCGCCTTCCTGCGCCAGGGCGCGGGCGAGGAAGACGCGCTTCTTCTGCCCGCCGGAGAGCTCGCCGATCTGCCGGCGGGCGAACTCGGTCATGTTCACCCGCGCCAGGGCGGCGGCGACCTTGGCGCGGTCGACCGGGCGGGGGATGCGCAGGAAATTCATGTGGCCGAAGCGGCCCATCATCACCACGTCCTCCACCAGCACCGGAAAGTTCCAGTCCACGTCCTCGGACTGGGGGACATAGGCGACGAGATTCTGCCGCTGGGCCTTGCGCCCGGGCTGGCCGAGAATGGAGATGGTGCCGCCGGCCAGCGGCACGAACCCCATGATGGCCTTGAAGATGGTGGACTTGCCGGCGCCGTTGACGCCCACCAGGGCGGTGATGGAGCCGCGCGGGCTGGAGAAGCTGGCATGGCGCAGGGCGGTGGTGCCGTTGCGATAGGCAACGGTCACGTCGTCGATGGCGATGCCGGGCGCGTTCTGGTTCACTCTGCCAATCCTGCCGCAATGGTGCCGGTGGTGACCTTCAACAGATCCAGATAGGTGGGGACGGGGCCGTCCGCCTCGGTGAGGGAGTCCACATAGAGGACGCCACCATATTTGATGCCGGTCTCGCGTGCCACCTGCTCGGCGGGGCGCGAGGAGATGGTGGATTCCGAGAAGATGACGGGAATGCCGTTCTGGCGCACCGCATCGATCACCGCGCGCACCTGCTGGGGCGTGCCCTGCTGGTCGGCGTTGATCGGCCACAGATAGAGCTCCTTGAGGCCGAAATCACGGGCGAGGTAGGAAAAGGCCCCTTCCGAGGTCACCAGCCAGCGCTTCTCCTCGGGGATCGCGGCCAGCGCCGCGCGGATGGGCTCGACCGTGGCGGTGATGGCCTCGGCATAGGCGGCGGCATTGGCCGCATAGATCTCGGCATTGGCCGGATCGGCGGCGGCGAAGGCGGCGCGGATGTTCTCCACATAGATCAGGGCGTCGGTGGGCGACATCCAGGCATGCGGATTGGGCTTGCCCTCATAGGGCCCCTCGCCGATGCCGATGGGCTCGATGCCCTCGGTCAGCACGACGCTGGGCACGTCGGGCAGGTTGTCGAGGAACTGGGCGAACCACTGCTCGAGATTGAGCCCGTTCCACAGGATGAGATCGGCGTCCTGGGCGGCGACCAGATCGCCGGGGGTGGGCTGGTAGTTGTGGATCTCGGCGCCGGGCTTGGTGATGGAGACCACGTCGGCCACCTCGCCGGCGACGTTGCGCGCCATGTCGGCCAGGATGGTGAAGCTGGTCACCGCCTTGAGCCGCTCCTGGGCGGCGGCGGGCAGGGTCAGGGCGAGGGGAACGAGGGCAAGGGCGAAAAGGGAACGGCGCAGCATGGACGACTCCGAAATGATCTGACGCCATAGATAATGCTATTGCAAATCATTCGCAACAAGAAATGCGAATGATTTGCATGTGCGTCTGGCAAGGGTGGCGGCCCCGTCCTCCACGACCCGATGGCGACGATCCTGCGACGGTCATGGCGAAAGGGGGGAATCAGGGAGCGGACTCCCGGCCCGCCACCCAGTCGCGATCGTCCTTGATGGCGCCCATGGAGACGTGGCTGGAGGTATGGGCGACGAAGGGCAGGCTGGAGATGCGCTCGCCGAGGAGCTGGCGATAGCTGTCCATGTCGGCGGTGCGCACCATCAGCAGATAATCGAAGGACGACGCGATCATGTGGCAGAGCTCGACCTCGGGAATGGCCCGCACCGCCGCATCGAAGGCGGCGAGCGCCGCCGAGCGCGTGTCGCTGAGGCGCACCTCCACGAAGGCGACATAGGGCAGGCCCAGCCGCTTGGGATCGATGACGGCGCGATAGCCGAGGATGAAGCCCGCCGCCTCCAGCCGCCGGAGCCGGGCCTGGCAGGGCGTCTTGGACAGGTTCACCCGGCGGGCGAGCTCGACCACCGGCAGGCGGCCGTCGCGCGCCAGCTCCTCGAGAATGCGGCGGTCGATGGCATCGAGGAGGTGGGCGGGGGCGGTGGGCATTTCGGCTGCCGGAGGGATGAAATTTGGTCCTTCAGCCTAGCCTACCGCCGCAGCTTGGGAAAAGAGGCTTTCCGGCCTGTGGCATGATGGGACGATGCCGGAGATTAGCCATGCCGCCCCGATCCGCCCAGCCCGATCCCGATGCCCTCCGCGCCCGCCTGCGGGCCAATCCCTACCGTCCGGAGGGGCCGCTGGTGGCCGAGCTGGCCGAGGCCTGCGGCCTCGATGCGGCGGCGCGGGCCGCCATTTCCGCCGACGCGGCGGGCCTCGTCGCCGCGGTGCGCAAGGGCGGCCGGCCGGGCCTGATGGAGAGCTTTCTCGCCGCATACGGCCTCGACAGCGCCGAGGGGCTGGCGCTGATGAGCCTGGCCGAGGCGCTGCTGCGCGTGCCGGACGCCCCGACCGTCGATGCGCTGATCCAGGACAAGGTGGCCAGGGCCGACTGGCGCGCCCATTTCGGCGGCTCGCCCTCGCCGCTGGTCAATTTCTCGAGCTGGGCCCTGTCCATCGCCTCGGAGGTGCTGGGCGGCACGGACGGGCGCCACGCAAGCGCGCTGGGCTCGGCGGTGCAGCGGCTGGGCGAGCCGGTGATCCGCCAGGCGGTGGCGCAGGCCATGCGCATACTGGGCAGCCAGTTCGTGTTCGGCCGCGACATCGGCGAGGCCCTGGAGCGCGCGGCGCCGGACCGCAAGAGGGGCCTCACCCACAGCTTCGACATGCTGGGCGAGGCGGCCCGCACCGCCGGGGACGCGGCGCGCTACCACCGCGCCTATGCCGGCGCCATCGCCGCCCTGGCGCCGCATTGCCGGCCGCGCGAGGCGCGCACCAATCCGGGCATCTCCATCAAGCTGTCGGCGCTGCATCCGCGCTACGAGGCGCCGCAGCGTGCGCGGGTGCTGGCCGAGCTGGTCGAACCGCTCGGGGCGCTGGCGCGCGCCGCCCGCGCGGCCGACATGCCGCTCGCCATCGACGCCGAGGAGGCCGACCGGCTGGAGCTGTCGCTGGAGGTGATCGAGGCGGTGCTGGCCGACCCGGCGCTGGCGGGGTGGGAGGGATTCGGCGTGGTGGTGCAGGCCTATGGGCGGCGGGCCGGCGACGTCATCGACTGGCTGGAGGCGCTGGCCGGCCGGCTCGACCGGCGGATCATGGTGCGGCTGGTCAAGGGCGCCTATTGGGACGCCGAGATCAAGCGGGCGCAGGTGCTGGGGCTCGAGGACTATCCGGTGTTCACCCGCAAGGCGGCGACCGATGTGAGCTATCTCGCCAATGCGCGCAAGCTGCTCGCCAGCCGCCGCATCTTCCCCGCCTTCGCCACCCACAACGCCCATACCGCCGCCGCGGTGCTGCACATGGCGGCAGCGCTCGGGCGCGGCCCCGGCGACTTCGAGTTCCAGCGGCTGCACGGCATGGGCGAGGCGCTGCACCGGCAGGTGGCGGAGCGGACCGGGCGGGGGCCGCGCGTCTATGCGCCGGTGGGGCCGCATCGCGACCTGCTCGCCTATCTGGTACGCCGGCTGCTGGAGAACGGCGCCAACGGCTCCTTCGTGCACCAGCTGGCCGACCCGGAGCTGCCGCCGGAAAGGCTGGCGGAAGACCCCATCGCCAAGGCGCTGGCGGGACGGGACGGCATCGCCATCCCCCTGCCGGCGGCGATCTTCATGCCGGAGCGGGCCAATTCCCGGGGCCTCGACCTCGCCGCCCCGGCGGAGATGGACCCGTTCGAGCGCCGGCGCGCGCCGCTGCGCACGCGGCAATGGCAGGCCGCGCCGCTGCTGGCCGACGGACCGGCCGCCGGGCCGGCGCGGCCGGTGACCAATCCGGCCGATCCGGCGGATGTCGTCGGCACGGTGATCGAGGCGGATGCGGCCACGGTGTCGCGGGCGATCGGGCTGGCCCGCGCCGCCGCACCGGCCTGGGCCGCGACCGGGGTGGAAGCCCGCGCCGCCGTGCTCCGGACCGCCGCGGGGCTGCTGGAGCAGAAGCGCGACGCCATATTGGCGCTGCTGGCGCGCGAGGCCGGCAAGACGCTGCCGGATGCGGTGGCGGAGCTGCGCGAGGCCGTCGACTTCCTCACCTACTACGCCGCCCAGGCGCTCGGGCACGAGCCCGTGGCGCCGCTGGGCGTGGTGGCGGCAATCTCGCCCTGGAACTTCCCGCTCGCCATCTTCACCGGGCAGATCGCCGCCGCGCTGGCCATGGGCAATGCGGTGCTCGCCAAGCCGGCGCCGCAGACGCCGCTGATCGCGCAGCTGGCCGCCGGGACGCTGATCGAGGCCGGCCTGCCGGCGGGCGCGCTGCAATTGCTGCCGGGCGGGGCGGAGACCGGGGCGGCCCTGACCGGCGACGGCCGGCTCGACGGGGTGGTGTTCACCGGCTCGCTGCCGACCGCCCGGCGCATCGAGCGGGCCATGGCCGCCAACCTACCGCCGGATGCGCCGCTGATCGCCGAGACGGGCGGCGTCAACGCCATGATCGTCGACTCGACGGCGCTGACCGAGCAGGCGGTGCGCGACATCCTCGCCTCCGCCTTCCAGAGCGCCGGCCAGCGCTGCTCGGCGCTGCGCCTGCTCTATGTGCAGGAGGAGGCGGCCGAGCGGACGCTGACCATGCTCAAGGGCGCGATGGACGAGCTGGCCATCGGCGACCCCTGGGCGGCATCGACCGATATCGGCCCGGTGATCGATGGGGAAGCGCGCCGGCGCATCCTCGACCATGTCGCGGGCCTTGCGGCGCGGGGACGGTTGATCCACCGGCTGGAGGCGCCGGCAACCGGGCATTTCGTCGGGCCGGCGGTCATCGCGGTCAACGGGATCGAGGAGATCGGCGGGGAGGTGTTCGGGCCGGTGCTGCATGTGGCCCGCTACCGGGCGGGAGAGCTCGGCACGGTGGTCGAGGCGATCAACCGCTCGGGCTACGGGCTGACCTTCGGGCTGCACACCCGCATCTCGGGGCGGGTGGAGGCGCTGGCCGGCGCCGTGCATGCCGGCAACATCTATGTCAACCGCAACCAGATCGGGGCGGTGGTCGGCTCCCAGCCCTTCGGCGGGGAAGGCCTTTCCGGCACCGGGCCCAAGGCCGGGGGACCCCACTACCTCTCCCGGCTGGGCCGGGGGGCGCAGCGGGCCGTGCCGGGCCGCCAGGCCATGCCGGGGCCTACCGGCGAGAGCAACGAGCTGCGCCTATTGCCGCGCGGCACCCTGCTGTGCCTCGGGCCCGGGCCGGAGGATTTCGCGGCGCAGCGGCGCATGGCCGAGGCCACCGGCAATGCGGCGGCGAGCGGGGACGCCGCCGACCGCGACAGGCTGGTGCGGGGCATGGACTTCGCCGCCGTGGCCTGGTTCGGCGACGCCGAGACCGGCCGCGCCATCCGCCGGGCGCTGGCGGAACGGGACGGCGCCATCCTGCCGCTCCTGACGCGGCCGGAGGAGGCGGGGCGCCTGCTGGTGGAAAGGCACCTGTGCATCGACACCACGGCGGCCGGCGGCAATGCCAGCCTGATGGCGGCGATGGGCGAATAGCGCGGCGCACGGATTTGCCGGGCGGTCGAAGCGGAAAGTCCGCACCCTTTCCCGACCGCATCCTAGCGCCCGAGCTGGCGGGCGATGGTCCTTTCCATGGCGGCCTCGAAGCGGGCCAGCCGGTCTTGGGTCACCGTTTCGGCGGCGTAAAGGCTCAGCATGGCGAAGCGGGCCTGCGGCGCGCAGGCGCCGACAATGGCGGTCCCGAGCACGCGGCGCACCGGGCGCCGCATGACCAGGGTGTCGATCCACCATGGCGAGCCCAGCGTGGTGACAATTGTGACCGAGCGGAGATGGGTGAGCCGCGGCCGGATCGGGGTGCCGTGATCGAAGGCGAAGCCGGGACCCCAGACCCGGTCGAACCAGCCCTTGAGCGTGGCGGGCATGGCGAACCACCAGGTGGGGAACACCAGGACGAGATGCTCGGCGGCCCCGAGGCGGGCCTGGAGCGCCCGCGCATCGGCGCCGGGCCGCGGGGTGCCGTAATGGTTGGTGCGCTCCTCGACGGTGAGGGCCGGCGCGAAGCCTTCGGCGTAGAGGTCGAGCCGGTCGACCGCCTGCCCGGCCTCGGCGCAGGCTTGCGCCGCCCGCCCGGCCAGACGGGCGTTGAGGCTGTCGGCCAAGGGATGGGCCAGCACCAGATGGACGCTCATGGACTCTCCGGAAAAAGCACCGCCGCGCCCGGAACGGCGCGGCGGCGAGCATGCGGGGCATGGGTCCCGCGGTCAATTGGCCGGCGCGCGCCGGCGGTATTCGGAGGCGACATAGACGACCAGCGCCGCGAAGAGCGCGCCGATCCCCACCTGCACCCAGTCGAACTTCTGCAACAGATCGGTGACGAACAGCGCGGCGTCGAACCGTTCCTGGCCTTCCCAGACGCGGTCGAGATAGTCGAAGGAGATCGGCATCTTCGAGCGGTAGTCGAGATAGGCCCAGGTGGCGGTGGAGAAGGGATGGCGGCCGCCCAGCGTCACCCATTCCAGCACCGAGACGATGGAGGGCAGCAGCAGGGCGAGCGGGATGGCCCAGCGGCCGACCGCCGTGGCCATGGCGCCCACCAGCGCCATATAGGGCAGATACCAGAGCAGGCCGCAGACCGTGACCACCAGGAAGACCAGCGCCATCTGTGCGAAGATCACGGCGATGCTGCCGAGGAGCGTGGCGCTGCCGAGCCCGGCCATCATGGTGGTGACATAGGCGACGCCGAACATCAGCACGATGCTGAGCAGCGCCACCGCGACGATGGCGCCCGGCAGGATGGTCATGGCCGCGGTCAGCTTGCTGGCGAGCACCTTGAGGTCGGAAACCGGCATGGATTTCCAGAACAGCATGGCGTTGTTGCGCTTGTCGGCCGCGAAGCCGTCGGCGCAATAGAAGAACAGCACGAAGCCCAGATAGACCAGCCAGCCGGCGGCGAGGCCGGCGAAGCCCGCCTCGAACACCCAGGTGGGCACCACGGTGAGCAGCTGGCCGGAAAAGCGCGTGTCGAGCCGGCCGACGCTGAAGGCCAGCACGGTGAGCAGGAAGACGACGCCGACCAGCACCAGCGGGGCGAGGAAGAAGGCGCCGCGATGTTCGATGAACTCGCGATGCACCAGGGCGAAGAAAGCCTTCATCGGGCGGTCTCCGGATTGGCCGTCGGCCGCTGCATCAGCGCCACGAACAGATCGGACATGGTGGGGGTGGAGACGCGCCCCAGGGGCTCGAGCCGGGCGCGCTCGACGCCGTCGAAGATCATCACCGTCTGGCCGAAGCGGGTCTCCTCGTAGACCGGGCCGAGGGCGCGGGCCTCGGCCTGCCGTGCGGGATCGTCGACCAGCAGCTGGGTGAACTTCTCGTTCACGGTCTCCATCTGCATGTGCAGGATCAGCTCGCCGTCGCGGATGAACATGATGTCGGAGAGCATGAACTCGATCTCGTCCACCTGGTGGGTGGTGATGATCAGGGTGCGCTCCTCGGTCATGTAGTCCTCGAGCAGGCGCCGGTAGAAGCGCTTGCGATAGGTGATGTCGAGGCCCAGCGTCGGCTCGTCCAGCACCAGCAGCCTGGCGTCGATGGCCATGACCACGGCCAGATGCAGCTGGGCGATCATGCCCTTGGACAGCGTCCTGATCTTCATCTCCGGCCGGATATCGGTGCCCTCGAGGAAGAGCCGCGCCTTGTCCTGGCTGAAATTGGGATGGATGTTGGTGAGCAGGGCGAAAAGCTCGCGCACGCGCAGGAAGCGCGGCAGGCTCGCCACGTCGGAGATGAAGGCGACGTTCTCCATCAGCCTGGCGCGCCGGGCGAAGGGGTCCTCGCCCAGCACGCGGATGGTGCCCTCATAGCTGGTCAGGCCCAGCATGGCGTTGAGCGTCGTGGTCTTGCCGGCGCCGTTGTGGCCGACGAGGCCATAGATGCGGCCGGGCGGGATGTCGAAATCCAGCCCGTGCAGAATCTGCTTGCGGCCGAAGGATTTCCTCAGCCCGCGGGCGGAAACGACGGGTTCGAGGGACAGGGACTGGTCGCTCATTTCTCGGTATCCCCGGAATTGGAGGTGTTGCGGCTGGCTTCGAGCAGGGCGCCCAGATCGAGCTCCAGGGCCCGGATCTGGGCGGCGATGCGCGGCCATTCCTCGGCCAGGAACTTCTCGCGTTCATGGGCCAGAAGGCTGGCGCGGGCGCCCTTGGTGACAAACATTCCCAGTCCCCTGCGTTTCTCGACCACGCCGATATCGACCAGGGCCTCGAAGGCCTTGGTGACCGTCAACGGATTGACCGAGAGATCGGCGGAAATCTGGCGGACCGAGGGCAGGGCCTCGCCCTCGCCCACCGCGCCGCGCAGGATCATCTCGATCAGCCGTTGCCGGATCTGCACGAAGATCGGCTGGCCGGCGTGAAAATCATCCATGTGTCGTGCCTATCTAGTGTGCTATAGTCGTACCACACTAGATCGCCGTGTCAAGCGGGTTCTCCGCGGGGCGCGTCTCAGCCGACCAGCACCGCATTGGTGCAGCGCACGCCATAGACGCGGACATCGGCCTCGCCCAGCCCGAGCCCGAGGGCGGAGAGCACGGCATCGAGGGTGAGATCGAGCGTGGGCGCCAGCGGCATGACCAGGCTGCGCACCGCCTGGGCGATGATGGCGGGGGAGGCGAGGCCGAGCCCCAGCACGTTGACCTCGAGATCGAGCGTGCCCAGCAGCGAGCCGGCGAGGGAGGCGACGGGCGTGCGGGTCCGCGCCGTCCGCGTCGCGCCGGAGGCGATGTCGGCGGAGGAGAAATCGAGCCGGACCGGGGCGGTCTGGGCCAATTCGGCATAGGCCGAGCCGGTGACGCGCAGCAGCAGCACGTCGATCAGCCGCGCCGGGATCACGGAAGGGGCGGTGCCGAAGCGGGCCAGGGCGGCATCGCTCATCTCCCCCACGGCGAGGCGCAGCGCTCCCGGCCGCACATCGATGCTGGCGCTGCCCCTGGGCTCGGCGGCCGAGGGGCAGGCGGCGGCGGCGACGCGCGCCTCGGCATGGGCGAGATCGAGCCAGAGCGGCAGGCGCACCCCGGCCCCGAGCAGCACCGGCCCGCCCAGCAATTGCGCCACCAGGCGCAGGCGCAGCTGCGCCGTCCGCACCACGGTGCCCGCCGGTCCCACCTTGAACCAGCCGCCGCCCTGCGGCGGCTCGCCCACGGCCAGGTCGAGCCGGAGGCCGGCCAGGCCCGGCACCGCGGCGCCCAGGTTGAGCGATGCCTGGCGGGCGCCGTCGGCCAACGCCGCGGTGGCCGAGAGGAGTTCGAGGACGGAGAGGGCGGCGAAGGGGGTGTCGCCGGCGCTGCCGACGTCGAGGCGGCCGAAGCGGCCGAGATCGATCAGATCGCCCACCGGCACCGGGCTGCCCCGCCCCCGCAGCGCCAGGGCGTGCAGCGCCGCCCGGCCGGTGCCGTCGACCAGGTCCGCCAGCGCCCCGGCGATGGCGCCGGCGCCGGCCTCCATGGCCAGCAGCTCGTCATAGCTGCCGGCGGTCACCCCCAGCTCCAGCGCCAGGGCGTCGAGAAAGGCCAGGGCGTCCACCCGGGCGGAGACCAGGGCGGTGTAGTCCATGACCGAAAGCGACAGCTCGGTGCCCAGCAGCGCTCCCAGCACGGCATTGGCGAGCCCGCCATTGAGGCTGGCGAGGCGCGAGCCGACCGAGAAGGAGACGTCCGGGGTGACCGTGGCCAGCCCCACCGCGCCGATCGTCGGCGCCGCGGTCCAGCCGCGGGCGAAATGCAGCGTGCCGGGGCGCTGCAGGGCGACGCGCACCGCATTGCCGGGCTCGGCGCCGGGGGTGAAACGGTCCTCGGGCCGCAGGCCGGGATCGGCCCGGTAGCGGCCCACCACCACCGAGAGCCCGTCATCGCCGCTCCCGAGCAGGCCGGCCTCGGCGAGCACGGAGCGGGCGATCGCCTCGGCATCGGCGGGGGCGGCGGCAGCCGCGATGGCGGCGAGGTCGACGCCGGCCTGCATGCCGCGCCGCTGGTGATAGAGGGCGGCGGCATCCACCGCCACCGCCGAGACCACGGCGGAGACGGCGAAGCCCATGGCGAAGAGCACCGCCATGTTGCCCCTGTCGTCGCGGCGGAAGCGGCGGGCCTTCATAGCCCGCCCCTGCGGATGGAGGCCGCGTAGACGATCTGCCGGCCGGGCAGCGGCAGGGGCGGATAGAGGTTCCAGATGGGCAGCAGCGAGGCATCGTAGCGCAGCAGGACGCGATACTGGTTGGCGTCGTGCGGATGGTCGCCGATCTCGAATTCGAGCCGCGAGCGGTCGATCAGCATGTAGTCGCCGGCATTGCGGGCGAGGAAGGCCTCGACCAGCGCATTGCGCTCGGCCGCGTCGAGGCCGGCTATGGCGGTGCGCGCCGCGTCGGCCGCCAGCTGCTGCAGCGCATGGGCGGCGCCGAAATAGATGCCGTAGGCCAGCATGCCGGTGAGCAGCAAAAGGAAGACGGGGGTGAGAATGGCGAATTCGATGACGGCCGTGCCGCGCGCATCGCGCAGCGGGCCGACGCGGCGCGGGACCATCAAAGCCTCCAGCGACAGGGCTCGGTCCGGCAAGCCTCGGCCCGGGCCCCTGCCTTTGCGGTGAAGGACGGGCTACGCAGGATTGCGGGGGCCGGATGGCGGAAGCCCCTATAGCGTTTCACGTTCTGACGGAAACGGCGTGAGGCGCTCCCACCCACGGGGCTGCCCCCGGGGCGTGAACTGCGATGGAGAGTGCGCCTCCGCCTGGAAGGTGACTTTCCTAATCCAGTTAGACCGGCTAGGGATGGGGCATCGCCGCGAGATCCCTGCCGTGCCCGCCCGCAATTTCCTGTTCGCCGATGACGATGCCGATGTGGCGCTGACGCGCTTCATCGCCACGGCCGCCGCGGTCACCGGCTTCCTGCAGGGGGCGCCGGGCGGCCCGCTGCCGGGCTGGCACCGGCTGGGCCAGGACAACCGGGCGCTGCTCGAGACGCTCTACGGCCGGCTCGAGGCGGCCTATCCGCAGGCCGGCCAGCCCTTCTACGCCGTGCGGCTGTGGACCAACCTGATGTGGCAGCCCGCCTATCTGGCGGCCATCGCCGTGCATGCCCATGGCGCGCTGCCCGACATCGCCGGCGCCGCGCAGGCCATTCGCGGCATCGACGTCAACGGCTACCGGCTGGCGCCGGGGCCGCAGCGGCGCGGCAGCACCGAGGAACTGATCGGCCTGGCCGGCGCCGCCCTGCGCGCCATGGGCGATGCGATCCTTTCGGAGATCAACGGCATCACCAAGCTCAAGCGCGTGCCGGCCCTGCGGCTGCTGACCGACCGCATGCTGGGCATCATGGTGCGGCTCAACACGTTCGACCCCGCCATCGGCCTCGCCGAGCGCCGGCGCTATTGCGCGCTGTGGCTCGCGGCCATGGACCTGGTCGGGCAGGGAGACCTCGAGACGCTCGACCTCGATGACGGCCGGCAGGTGCTGATCATCGCCCGCAAGGGCTGCTGCCTCGACTATCTGGCCTTTCCGGGCACCTATTGCGCCTCCTGCCCCAAGCAGGACGACGCGGTGCGGCTCAGCCGCCAGCGCGCCGACGCCATCGCCGAACTGGACCACGCCTGAGGCCCTTCAGTCGAAGACCTCGTCGGGATAGACCCCCCACAGCTCCTCCTGGCGCACGAAGCCGGAATAGCTGTGCCGCTCGCCCGGCTGGCTGGCCGAGACGCCGCACCAATTGCCGTCGCATTCGCTGATGGCGACGCGGACGCCCGGCGCCAGGCGGGCGCGCACCGCGGCCTCGTCGGAGCGGGAGGCGCGCATGACCACCTCGCCATTGGCCAGCAGGGGCGTGGCATAGCCGGCCCGGTTGCCCACCAGCAGGCTCTGATGCACCCAGCCCTCGGCGCCGTCGACGTCGCGGATCTTCCGCCAGGTGTCGAATTCCTGGATGATCTCGACCGGCACGCCCGAGACCAGGAAGTTCCAGGCGATCTCGTATTTCGTGCCCGGCCCCACCCGCACATTGATGGGGTTGGACCGGGTGGTGACGAAGCGGGGCAGCGGCAGGCCGCTGGGATTGTCGGCCTGCGCCAGGGCAGGCGCGGGCGCCCCCAGCAGGAGGACCAGCAGCAGCGGCAGGAGAAGGCGGGCGCGGCCCGTGCCGGCGGGCGTGTGGAACATGACTTTGCAGACGGGTTGGATTTGGCCTATCACTAACCGAGGATCCTTAATGGTCGCTGAAACAGGGGCGGCGGCCGCTCCGGCACAGCCTTTTCGGTACGCATGACATCCAGCAAACCCAAGATCCTGGTCACACGGCGCCTGCCCGCGAGCATCGAGGCCCGCATGGCAACGCTGTTCGAGACCGATGTCAACGAGGCCGACCAGACGCTGACGCCCGAGGACATCCTCGAGGGCCTGGCCGGCAAGGACGTGCTGGTCTCCACCATCACCGACCGAATCGACGCGGGCCTGATCGCCCGCCTGCCCGACAGCGTGCGGCTGATCGCCCAGTTCGGCAACGGGGTGGACAATATCGACCTCGAGGCGGCCTGGGCGGCGGGGCTGACGGTGACCAACACGCCCAGCGTGCTGACCGAGGATACCGCCGACATGGCCACGGCGCTGATGCTGGCGCTGCCGCGCCGGCTGGTGGAAGGCACCCAGATGCTGCTGCGCGACCGGCGCTGGGCCGGCTGGTCGCCCACCTCCATGCTGGGGCACCGGCTGCGGGGCAAGGCGCTGGGCATCGTCGGCATGGGCCGCATCGGCACGGCGGTGGCGCAGCGCGCCCGCGCCTTCGGCCTCGCCATAAACTACTACTCCCGCAACCGCCGCCCGCCGGGGGTGGAAGAGCCGCTCGAGGCCAGCTACTGGCCCGATCTCGACGCCATGCTCGAGGCGGTCGACATCGTCTCCCTGCACACGCCGCTGACGCGGGACACGCACCACATCCTCTCCGCCGAGCGCCTGGCCCGGATGCGGCCGGAAGCCTATCTGGTCAATGTCAGCCGGCCCGAGCTGCTGGACGAGGCGGCGCTGATCGGGCGGATCGAGGCCGGGGCGCTGGCCGGCGCGGCGCTGGACGTGTTCGAGAACCGCACCGGCATCAATCCGCGGCTGCTGGCGCTGGCCGAGGCCGGCAAGGTGGTGCTGACCGCCCATATGGCCTCGGCGACGCTGGAGGCGCGCATCGAGATGGGCGAGGCGGTGATCGTCAACATCCGCACCTTCATGGACGGCCACCAGCCGCCCCACCGCCTGCTGCCGGAAAGCCCGCTGGCCCGCGCCGCGCTCGGCTGACCCGGTCCGCGGGCCCTGGTGTTGCAACCTTTCCCCAGTGCCCGAGCGACGGTCACGCCGGATCGCGCCGGCCCCTTGCATGGCGTGCGGATCGCCCGTAATCGTCGCTTCGAGACGATGGGTCCCGGGGGGCGACCCATCGCCGGAAATGTTTCGTTCGGGTGAGGAGAGCCCCCGTGCCGCGCAAGTCGTTCCCTGTTCTGCCGCTGCTGCTCAGCCTGGTGCTGGCGGCGCCGGCACTGGCCCAGATCCGGAGCGAGCCGCCGCTCACCCAGCAGGGCGACACGCTGGTGCTGGAAGCGCTCGACCACCGCTTCTCCCTGCCCCTGCCCGACTGGCTGGAGCCGGCCGAGCGGCTGTCGGGCGACGCCCGCGCGCTGGTCGAGGCGGTCTATATCGCCGACGAGAACCAGGCGCTGCTCGAAATCTTCCCCAAGGGGGAGAACCAGGCGCTGTGGACCACGCTTTACGGCGCCCGCATCACCCGCGAGGCCAGCCGGCCGCTGACCGACTACCGCAATGCGGTGATGTCCGGCTATGCGCGCAGCTGCAAGCCGGAGCTGACCGGCTTCTTCCAGTTCGGCGAGGACCAAGGCGAGACCCTGGCGCCGCTGGGCTTCGTGTGCGGGGCCTATCTCGACCACCTGACCGGCCATGCCGGCAAGGGCGAGGTGATGATCATGAGCTTCCGCCGGACCGAGCGGGGCGTCGCCATCGTCTACCAGGAATGGAAAGGCGCGGCCTTCGACCCCTCCGATCCCCGGACCTGGCCGGTGGACACCGAGGTGGTGGAGGCCCGGGCGGCCGAGCTCCAGGCCGATGCGGTGCTCTCGCTGGCGGATTGACGGCGGCCGCGCAAGGGCCTAAGCCGCTTGCCCATGAAGAAAGACCACAAGCCGGCCGGCCCCAGCCAGCGGATGCTGCGCGTCGGCGAACTGGTACGCCATGCCCTGGCGGCCCTGTTCGCCCGCGGCGAGATCGAGGACGAGGCGCTGCAGGGCGCGGTCGTCACCGTGCCCGAAGTGCGCATGACGCCCGACCTCAAGCTCGCCAACGCCTATGTGATGCCGCTGGGCGGCGCCCATGCCGAGGAGATCGTGGCCGCGCTCAACCGTCACCGCCGCTTCATCCGCGGCCGGGTGGCGCCGCAGATCGACCTCAAATTCGCCCCCGAAATCCGCTTCTTCGTCGACGAAACCTTCGAGGAAGCCGGCCGCATCGACGCGCTGCTGCGCTCCGAGCGGGTCCGGCGCGACCTCGAGGCCGATCCCGACGACAGCGAAAAAGACCGACCTTGACGCAAACCAAGTCGAAGAAGCGTGCCATTTCCGGCTGGGTGGTGCTCGACAAGCCCTATGACATGACCTCGACCCAGGCGGTGGGCAGGGTGCGCTGGCTGCTCTCGGCGGCCAAGGCCGGCCATGCCGGCACGCTCGACCCCTTGGCGACGGGCATCCTCCCCATCGCGCTGGGCGAGGCGACCAAGGCGGTGCCGCAGGTGCAGGACGGCACCAAGATCTACCGCTTCGGCATCGCCTGGGGACGGGCGACCTCGACCGACGACGCCGAGGGCACGGTGATCGCCACCTGCGAGGCGCGGCCGGAGCGGGCGGCGCTGGAGGCGGTGCTGCCGCGCTTCACCGGCACCATCCTGCAGCGCCCGCCGGCCTTTTCGGCCATCAAGGTGGATGGCGAGCGCGCCTATGACCTGGCGCGGGCCGGGGAAGCGGTGGCGCTGGCGGCGCGGCCGGTCGCGATCGACGCCATCAGCCTGCTCGAGCATGGGCCGGAGACCAGCGTGCTGGAGGTGAGCTGCGGCAAGGGCACCTATGTGCGCGCCCTGGCCCGCGACATCGCCGAGGCGCTGGGCACGGTGGGGCACGTAGCGAGCCTGCACCGGGCGGCGGTGGGGCCGTTCACCGACGAGGACGCGGTGACGCTGGACCAGCTCGAGGCGGCCGGCGCGGGCGCCGAGCGCGATGCCCTCGTCGCCCCGGTGGCGGCGGGCCTCGCCGAATTGCCGGAAATCCGGCTCGATGCCGGCCAGGCGGCGGCGGTCGCCCATGGCAACGCCGTGCTGCTGACCGGGGCCGGCGCGCCCGCCGCCATGGCCGAATGCTGGGCCAGCTTCCGGGGCCGGGTGGTGGCCACCGGGCAGGTGGAGTTCGGCCAGTTCAAGCCGCGGCGGGTGTTCAACGCCTGAAGCGGCAAAAAGCCCTGGATTGCCGATGAAGAAGGCGGGGTCGAAACCCCGCCTCCGTCTTTTCCGGTCAGGTGACCAGGAAGATGATGATGATCAGCCAGATCGGCACGCCCAGCAGCCACAGGCCAAGAGCACGGAACATGGTCTTCTCCTTTCCCTGCCGGTTCAGAAGCGATGGAACACGTCGAAGAAGACGGTGTTGTTGTCGCGGTGGTTGCCGCCCTTCTGGGCCGCCCAATAGGCGCCGATGGCCGAGACCAGCGAGGACGCCGCCAGCAGGAAGGCCGCGATGACCGCCGTGTTGCGGGCGATGCGGGCCGCCTCGACGGCTTCGAGCCGCGCCGCCTCGACCGAGGCGATCACCCCGTCGACCCGGGCCTGCGCCTCCTCGGGCGGCAGGCCGGTATTGGCCGCCACCACATTGGCGAGATAGGCGCGGTCCGCGGCGCTCACCGCCGCGTCGCCCAGGGCGGCGCGGGCGAAGATGCGCGTGGCCTCCTCGCGGGCGACGCCCGGATCGACCGGGGTCTCGGCCCGGAACAGGGTGTCGATGAAATAGGCATTGGGATCGGCCGCTTCCGCCGCGCCCTCGGCCGCGCCGGCCACCACGGCCGTTGCCGCCGAGCCCACCGCATTGGCCGCCGCCCCGATGCCGCTGACGGCAAGGACGGCGCCGAGGACCAGCGCGCCGGCCCAGACCAACAGGCCATGGGCGCCGTCGCGCACATCGCTTTCATCCTCATTGGCGTCGAAATGGCGCCGCCGCAGCCGGCCGGTGAGATAGCCGCCGGCCATGAAGCTCGAAATCTGCACCCAGAGGAACCAGCTCGCCGCCGCGACGCCGACCAGTATGGCCGGGGCGCCCTCGCGGGCGTTGAAATCCACGAGGTTGAGGCCGATGGCCGAGCCGAAGCTGATGAACAGAATGGACAGGGCGGTGGCGAAGACGATGCCGGCGATGATGGCCGGCCAGTCCACATAGCCGGCCTTGTCGCGCGCGCCGGCGGCGCCGGCGGTTTCGATGACGGTCACGTCCGCCGGTGTTTCCATGCTCATGGCATCCTCCCTGTGTGCCGGCTCAGGCGAGGCCGATGAAGGAGAGGATGGCCATGACGATGACGACCAGGCCGACGAGATAGATGATGGAATTCACGAGAGAGCCCTCCAGTTGTTGTTGACGCAATGGTCACTCAACTGCGGGGGCCCGGGATTTGTTCCGGCCTGCCGGCTCAGCAGATGGCGATGATCTCCTCGTCGCTCATGCGGCCGGGCACGATGGTCAGCGGAATGGGCAGCGCATTGGCGCGGGCGGCGAAATGGGTGACCAGCGGGCCCGGCCCGTCGGGCGACCGCGAGGCCGCCAGCACCAGGATGGCGATGTCGTGATCCTGGTCGATGACGCTCTCGATCTGCTCGGGGGCATTGCCCTCGCGGATCACCGATTCGGCGCGCACCTCGCCGATCTCGCGGATGCGGGCCAGCCGGGCGTCGAGATTGCGCTCGGCCTCCTCCACCGCCTCGGCGCGCAGCACGTCCTCGACGCCCAGCCCGATGAATTCGGGGCTGGGCACCACGCTCATCAGCACCACCGTGCCGCCGGTGCGCTTGACGCGCCAGGCGGCGAAGGTGAGGGCGCGGTCGCATTCCTCGGTCTCGTCGATGACGACGAGGAACTTGCGCTTGTATTCGGTGTCGTACACGGGCGCCTCCGTGGCTCGGCTCAGCGGATGAAGCCCACGATACGGCGGACTTCGGCCATTGTCTCTGCGGCGATGGCGGTGGCGCGGGCGGCGCCGTCGCGCAGCACCGCGTCGATGGTCTCGGGATCGTCGAGCAGGCGGCGCATCTCTTCGGCCATGGGCGCCAGCACCGAGACGGCCAGATCCGCCAATGCCGGCTTGAACGCGCCCCAGCCCCGGCCGCCGAACTCGGTCAGCACCTCCGCCTTGGTCTTGTCGGAAAGCGCCGCATAGATGCCGACGAGATTGTCGGCCTCGGGCCGGCCTTCGAGCCCCTCGACAGTTTCAGGCAGGGGCGCGGGGTCGGTGGTCGCCTTCTTGATCTTTTTCGCAATGGCATCGGCATCGTCGAGCAGGGAAATGCGCGACTGGTCGGACGGGTCCGACTTGCTCATCTTCCTGGTGCCGTCGCGCAGGGACATGATGCGGGTGGCCGGGCCGGCGATCAGCGGTTCGGTGATGGGGAAGAAATCGGCATCGAGGCCCTCGGCGGCGATCGAGTCGCGGTAGTCGTTGTTGAACTTGGCGGCGATGTCGCGCGTCAGCTCCAGATGCTGCTTCTGGTCGTCGCCCACCGGCACGTGGGTGGCCTTGTAGAGCAGGATGTCGGCGGCCATGAGCGAGGGATAGGCGAACAGGCCCAGCGAGACGTTCTCGCTGTTCTTGCCGGCCTTGTCCTTGAACTGGGTCATGCGCGCCATCCAGCCCATGCGCGCGATGCAGTTGAACACCCAGGCCAGCTCGGCGTGCTGGACCACCTGGGACTGGTTGAAGATGATCGAGCGCCCGGGGTCGATGCCGGCGGCGATGAAGGCCGCGGCGACCTCGCGGGTGGCGCGCCGCAGGTCGTTCGGCTCCTGCCAGACGGTGATGGCGTGCATGTCGACCACGCAATAGATGGTCTCGTGCGTGTCCTGCAGGGGCACGAAGCGGCGGATGGCGCCGAGATAATTGCCCAGGTGCAGATCGCCGGAAGGCTGGATGCCGGAAAAGACGCGGGGGCTGAAGGTCATGCGGAAGCCTGGCAGTTCGGAAAACCGGTCTGGCTGTTAGCACGCTTCCCGCCCGCTGAACAATGCGCCCTCAGCCGCCCCGGCGCAGGCGGCGCAGCAGCAGGCCCAGGGGCTGGGTGCCGGTGATGTGGACGAGGGTGAAATAGGTGACCATGCCGAAAGCCACCAGCACGGCGAGCACGCCGGCCTGCTGCCAGAGCGGGGCGCCGCTGGCCAGATAGCCCGAGCCCCTTCCTGCCAGGATGAAGAGCGCCCCGCCCATGACCAGGCTGACGGCGAGGATCGCCCCCTGGGCGCGCCATTGCCGGCCGGTGAGGGCGAAATGGCGGCGCCAGGCCAGCGTGCCGCCCAGCAGCAGCACGTTGAGCCAGGCCGAGACCGCCGTGGCGACGGCGATGCCGACATGCTGGAGGCTCGGGAAGAGCCAGAGCGAGACGGCGATGTTGGCGGCGACGTTGGCGGCGGCGAACAGGGTGGGGGTCAGGGTGTCCTCGCGGGCGAAGAAGCCCGGCTGCAGCACGCGGATCAGCACATAGGCGGGCAGCCCCGCCGAGAAGGCCACCAGCGCCTCGGCGGTCTGGCGCGTGGCCAGCGGCGTGAACGCGCCGCGCTCGAACAGCACGCGCACGATGGGCTCGGCCAGGGCGATGAGGGCGATCGCCGCCGGCATGGTCAGCAGCATGGAGACGAACAGGGCCTGGTCCTGGCTGGCGCGGGCCTCGGCGTCGCGGCCGCCCTTGAGGTGGCGGCTGAGCTCGGGCAACAGCACGGTGCCGATGGCGATGCCGATGATGCCGAGGGGCAGCTGGTAGAGCCGGTCGGCATAGTTGAGGATGGCGATGGCGCCGGCCGCGCCCGAGGCGATGATGGTGCCGACGAAGATGTTGATCTGGGTGATGCCGCCGGTGAGGATGGCCGGCACCGCCAGGAACCAGAAGCGGCGCACCTCGGGGTCGAGCCGCGGCAGGCGGAAGCGCGGCACGAAGCCGGCCCGGCGGATGGCCGCCCAGACCAGGCCCAATTGCGCGAGGCCCCCGGCCATGGTGGCGGCTGCCACCCAGACCGCCGCGCTTTCCGGCGCCTGGGCGGCGAAGGTCACCAGCGGCACCAGGACCGCGATGTTGACGAGGTTGAGCAGCACCGGGGCGAAGGCCGCCGCGAAGAAACGGCCGAGGGAATTGAGGATCGCCGCATAGGCCGCCATCAGCGACATGCAGGCGAGATAGGGGAACATGATCCGGGTGAGCAGCACGGTGAGCGCGAACTTGTCCGGATCGTCGGTGAAGCCGGGCACGAAGGGCACCAGCACCTGCTCCATGAAGATCTCGGCGAGCAGGGTGACCAGCAGCAGGATCGCCACCAGCCAGCTCATGATGCGGGCGGCGAGGAGCCTGGCGCCATCCGGCCCCTCTTGCTCCAGCGCGCCGGAGAACATCGGCACGAAGGCGGTGTTGAAGGCGCCTTCCGCGAACAGGCGCCGGAACAGGTTGGGGAAGCGGAAGGCGGCGAAGAAGGCGTCGGCGGCCGGCCCGGTGCCGAGCACGGCGGCCATCAGCGCGTCGCGCACGAAGCCGGCGATGCGGCTGACCAGGGTGAGCGAGCCGACCGAGACGAAATTGCGGAAGAGGCTCATGCGGGAATCGCGTGCGTTGGCTTCGAGCCTCCAAGCCTACCCATTGGCCACCTTCTTCTCCTCGGCCGGGCGCTCGAAGACGCCCATCAGCGCGTCGTGAATCTTCTTCTGGCGCGATTTGAGGTGGATTTTCTGGCCGGTGAGGTCGGTGACGTAGAAGACGTCCACCGCCTTCTCGCCATAGGTGCCGATATGGGCCGAGCCGATGGTGAGGTTGAGATCGGCGATCTCGCGCGTCAGCGCATAGAGCAGGCCGATGCGGTCGAGGCCGGAGACCTCGATGACGGTGAACTTCTCGGAGATGGCGTTGGAGACCGAGACCTGCGCCGGCAGCGCGAAGGGGCGGAGGCGCTTGTTGTGGCGGCTTTCCTTGCCGAGATCGATCAGCACCTGCCGCTTGCCCTGGAGCAATTGCTTGACCGTGTCGATGATGCGGGTGGCGCGGACCTTCTCGTCCTCGTCGGAGGTGAAGGAGCGGCGCAGGCGGAAGGTGTCGATGGCGCGCCCGTCGCGGGTCGAGAAGATCTGCGCGCCGATGATGGAGGCGTCCTGCATGGTGCAGGCGCCGGCGATGAGCGAGAGCAGGCGCGGGTGGTCGGGCGTGTAGAAGCTGACCTCGGTGATGCCCTCGAAGGCCTTGACCCGGATGGAGCCGGCGAAGGGCTGGTCCGCCATGTCGGCCTGGCGGATCATGCGGGCGTGCTCGACCTGCAGCTCCGGCTCGGCGCGCAGCCAGTAATGGTCGTAGTGGCGGGCGGCATAGGCCTCGATCTCCGCCGGGGGCCAGGCGCCCAGCGCCTCGGCCAGGGCCGCGCGGGCCTGGCTGACGCGGTCGGACTGGCTGACCTGGCTGTGGCCGCCCGAGAGCAGCGGCTCGGTGGCGTAGTAGAGGGCGCGCAGCAGCGAGCCCTTCCAGCCGGTCCAGGTGCCGGGCCCCACGGCGCGGATGTCGCAGGCGGTGAGGATCATCAACAGGGCCAGCCGCTGCGGCGACTGCACCACGTCGGCGAAGGCCTTGGCGGTCTCGGGGTCCTGGATGTCGCGGGCCTGGGCGATCTCGCTCATCAGCAGGTGGTATTCGATCAGCCAGGAAACGGTGTCGGTCTCGGCCGGGTTGAGGCCGAAGCGGGGGCACAGCTTGCGCGCGATGCGGGCGCCGGCGATGGAGTGGTCCTCGGGGCGGCCCTTGGCGATGTCGTGCAGGAACAGCGCCACATAGAGCAGGCGGGTGTCGTTGAGCTGGGGCAGCAGCTCGTGGGTCAGCGGCAATTCGTTGCGCAGGCCGCCATTGGCGATCTCGGCCATGACGCCGACGGCGCGGATCAGATGCTCGTCCACCGTGTAGTGGTGGTACATGTTGAACTGCATCAGCGCGACGATCTTGCCGAAATCGGGCACGAACCTGCCGAGCACGCCGCTCTCGTTCATGGCGCGCAGGATGCGCTCCACATAGAGCGGGCTGGTCAGGATGGTCAGGAAGCAGCCATTGGCCCTGGGGTCGTTGCGCAGCCGGTTGTCGATGAGGCGCAGGCTGTCGCGGATATGCTTGATGGCGTCGGGATGGAACAGCAGCTCCTCGCGGCCGGCCACCATGAACATGCGGATCAGGTTGACCGGGTCCTTCTCGAACACGTCGGGGGCGGCGATGTTGAGCCGGCCGGTGTCGACGACGAAATCGGTCTCGCCCCGGATGCGGCTGCGGCCGGAGCGGAAGGGCGCGAGGACACGCCCCACCAGGTCCAGGTCCTTGGCGTGGTGGAATTCGAGGCTGGCGCAGATGATGCGGGTGAGGTCGCCCACATCCTTGGCGACGAGGAAATAGCGCTTCATGAAGCGCTCGACGCCCAGCATGCCCAGCCGCTCGGCATAGCCCATGCGGCGGGCGAGATCGGGCTGCACGTCGAAGGTCAGCTTCTCGTCGGCGCGGCCGGTGAGGAAATGCAGGTGGCAGCGCACCGCCCACAGGAAATCCTCGGCGCGCGAGAACAGGCGGTATTCGGCGGCGGTGAGCACGCCCTTGTCGACCAGCTCGTGGCTGGTCTTGACCTGGTAGAAATACTTGCCGATCCAGAACAGGGTGTTGAGGTCCCGCAGCCCGCCCTTGCCGTCCTTGATGTTGGGCTCGACCACGTAGCGGGTATTGCCCATCTGGCGGTGCCGCTCGTCGCGCTCGGCCATCTTGGCGGCGATGAATTCCGGCCCGGTCCTCGGCATGATCTCGGTCTCGAACCGCCGGACCAGCTGGTCGAACAGGGCCCGGTCGCCGGTGAGGTAGCGGGCCTCCAGGGTGGCGGTGCGCACGGTCATGTCGGCGCGGGCCATGCGGATGCATTCGTCCACCGAGCGGACGGCGTGGCCCACCTTCTGGCCGAGGTCCCACAGCATGTAGAGGATGTATTCGGTGACCTGCTCGCCCCAGGGCGTCTGCTTGTAGGGCAGGATGAAGAGCAGGTCGATGTCGCTGCCCGGCGCCAGCGTGCCGCGCCCGTAGCCGCCCACCGCCGACAGCGCGATGGCCTCGGCGCCGGAGGGGTTGTCCACCGGATAGACGCGCGTGGTGGCGAACAGATAGACGGCGGTGATGATCTCGTCCTGGGCGGCCGACAGGTTCTGGGCGCAACGCGTGCCCTTGCCGGTGGCCAAGAGCTCGGCCTCGGCCTGGCGGCGGGCCTCGGCCAGGGTCTGGCGCATGTGGTTGAGCACGAGGGTGCGGGCCGCGGGGGATTTGGCCGGCTCCCCGCCGATCGCGGCGTCGAGCTCGGCGAGCAGGATGTCGGCGGTCTTGAGCGCGAATTGCGGCTTTTTGGGCCGGGCCTCAGCTTCGGCGAGCGTCATCGCGGATTTTCTTCAACTCGTAGAGCGTCTCGATGGCCTGCTTGGGGGTCATCTCGTCGGGGCGGATGGCATCGAGCGCTTCGTGAACGGGATCCTTGCCCCCGGGGGCCGGGGCGGGCCGATGGGCAAAGAGCGGCAGATCGTCTAGCACGCTGGCCTTCTGGCTGGAAGAGGCGGTTCCGGCGGAACGCTGCTCCAAGACGTCGAGCACCTGGCGGGCGCGGGCGATGACCGGCTCGGGCAGGCCGGCCAGCCGGGCCACCTGGATGCCGTAGGACCGGTCGGCGGCGCCCGGGCCCACCTCGTGCAGGAACACCACCTCGCCCTCCCATTCGCGCACCTTCATGGTGACGTTGGCGACGCGGGAGAGCGTCTTGGCGAGGCTGGTCAATTCGTGGAAATGGGTGGCGAAGAGCGCGCGGCAGCCGGTGGTCTCGTGCAGCGCCTCGACCGCCGCCCAGGCGATGGAGAGCCCGTCGAAGGTGGCGGTGCCCCGGCCGATCTCGTCCAGCACCACCAGCGAGCGGCGGGTGGCGCGGTTGAGGATGGCGGCGGTCTCGACCATCTCCACCATGAAGGTGGACCGGCCATGGGCGATGTCGTCCGAGGCGCCGACGCGCGAGAACAGGCGGTCCACCACCCCGATATGGGCGCTGTCGGCCGGCACGTAGCAGCCCATCTGCGCCAGGATGGCGATCAGCGCGTTCTGCCGGAGAAAGGTGGACTTGCCGCCCATGTTGGGGCCGGTGACCAGCCAGAGCCGGCCGCCGCCGATCTCCTCGCTGCCGGACAGATCGGCGTCGTTGGCGACAAAGCTCTGGCCTTCGGCCCTGACCATCAGCTCCACCACCGGATGCCGCCCGCCGACGATGGCGAAAGCAAGGCTGTCGTCCACCAGCGGGCGGCAGAAGCCGCGCGTGGCGGACACTTCCGCGAGCGCGGCGGCGACGTCGAGCCCGGCCAGGGCGTCGGCCAGCCCCTGCAGCTCGGCGGTGCGGGCCAGCACCTCGGCGCGCAGGCGGGCGAAGACGGCCAGCTCGATCTCCAGCGCCGCCTCCTGCGCCCGGGCGATGCGGCCCTCGAGCTCGGCCAGCTCGGTGGTGGTGAAGCGCATGGCGTTGGCCAGCGTCTGGCGGTGGATGAAGGTGTCGCGGTGGGGCGGCTCGAGGAGCCTGGTGCCATGGGCGGCCGGCACCTCGACGAAATAGCCGAGCACGCCGTTATGCCTGATCTTGAGGGAGCGGACCTCGGTCTCGTCCATGAGCCGGGCCTGGAGGGCGGCGACGACGGCGCGGGTCTGGGTGCCGAGGGCGCGCTCCTCGTCGAGCCTGCCGTCATAGCCGGCCCGCACGAAGCCGCCGTCGCGCGCGAGCACGGGCAGCTCGTCGTCGAGCGCGAGGCCCAGCTCGGAGGCCAGGGGGCGGGGCGCCGCGCCCAGGATGCCGGCGAGCCGGGAAAGCTCGGGGGGCAGGTCGGGCTGGCTCGACAGATGGCTCGCCAGCTCCAGCGCGACGGCGACGGCCTTGCCGATGGCGGCGAGGTCGCGCGGGCCGCCGCGTTCGAGCGCCAGCCGGGACAGGGCCCGGGCCAGATCGGGCGCGGCCTTGAGGTCGGCGCGCAGCCGGGCGCGCAGCAGGGGATCGTCGACCAGCCGGGCGACGGCGTCGAGCCGGTCGTTGATGGCGCGCGCGTCGCGCAGGGGCGCCGCGAGGCGGGCGGCGAGCAGGCGGGCGCCCGGGGCGGTGACGGTCAGGTCGATGGCGTGGCGCAGCGATCCCCTGGCCTGGCCGCGCTGGGTCTGCAGGATTTCGAGCGATTGCCTCGTGGCCTGGTCGATGGCCATGACCGCATCGGCCGCATCGGTCACCGGCGGGCGGAGCGGGGCATGGCGGCCCTTCTGGCTCTCCTCGACATAGTTCACCAAGGCGCCGAGCGCGGCGCGGCCGGCGCGGGACAGGGCGGTGGCATCGAAGCGCTCGGGCGGGAAGAGCCGGCGCAGCGCCGGCAGCGCCAGCTCGCTGTCCACCGCCTCGGGCGGCACCAGGGCGGCGATGGCGGCCCAGGCGGGCGCGTAGAGATGGCGCTCGATCAATGCCGCCCGCGTCGCCTCGGTCAGCAGCAGCTCGGCCGGGGCGATGCGGGCCATCTCGTCGGCGAGCTGCCCGGCGGAGAGATCGGAGACGAAGGTCTCGCCGGTCGAGATGTCCGCCCAGGCCAAAGCGAAATCGGTTTCCCCGTGGCGCACCATGGCCAGGGCGGCGAGATAGTTGGCCGCCCGCGCGTCGAGATGGTCGTCCTCGGTCAGCGTGCCGGGGGTGACGAGGCGGACGACGTCGCGGCGGACCACCGATTTGGAGCCGCGTTTCCGCGCCTCGGCGGGGTCCTCCACCTGCTCGCAGATGGCGACGCGATGGCCGAGCTTGATGAGCTTGTTGAGATAGTCGTTGGCGGCGTGGACGGGCACGCCGCACATCTGGATGTCCTCGCCCAGATGCTTGCCGCGCTTGGTGAGCACGATGCCGAGGGCGGCGCTGGCGATCTCGGCGTCCTCGAAGAACAGCTCGTAGAAATCGCCCATGCGGTAGAACAGCAGATAGCCCGGATTGACCGCCTTGATCTCGAAATACTGCGCCATCATCGGCGTCAGCCCCGCGGGGGCGGGGCCGGTCTCGGCCTCGAAAGGGGTCTGGTCCATGGGCTCGGGCGGGTTCAGGCGCACAAAACAAGCGCCGACCTTATGAGGTTCGCCGGCAGAATCCAACCGGTCGGCGCCGGATTTGCCCGGCTTTGCCCGTCCCCGCCCGCGTCAGGGCCCGGGCGGGTGGCGGATGTGGGAGGCCGGCTCGACCAGCTTGCGGTAGAGGTGCCAGGTGGCGTGGCCCAGCACCGGCAGCACGACCGCCAGACCCACGAAGAGGGGCAGCGCGCCCAGGAACAGCGCCGCTCCCACGATCGCGCCCCAGCCGAGCAGCGGCAGCGGGTTGCGCAGCACGGCGCGCAAGGAGGTCTCCACCGCCACATAGGCGCCGACGTCGCGGTCGAGCAGCAGGGGGAAGGCGATGACGGTGGTGCACAGCACCACCAGGGCGAACAGCGCCCCCAGCATGGTGCCGACGATGGCGAGGGTGACGCCGCCCGGCTGGGTCGAGACCTGGGCCAGCAGCCCGCCCAGCGTGCGCGGCGGGGAGGCGCCGAACAGGCCCTCGTACAGCGCCTGGGCGCTGGTCAGCCACAGGGTGAACAGCACGAAGAGCATGACGCCCACCGCCAGGATGGACCCGATCGCGGGGGAGCGCACCACGCTCATGGCGTCGCGCCAGGAGGGCTCGAGGCCGGCCTCGCGCCGGCGGGAGATCTCGTAGAGCGGCAGGGCGGCGACCGGTCCGATCAGCGCGAAGCCGCCGACCAGCGGATAGAGCAGGGGCCAGGTGTGATAGCCGTTCATCCACACGGTCAGCACGATGCCGACCACGGGATAGATCAGCACCAGCAGCGCATAGTGGCTGGGCTTGGCCCAGAAATCGCCGGCGCCCCGCCGCAGCGCGTCGACCAGATCGGCAAAGCCGATGGACCGGATGAGCGGCATGTCCAGCCGCTGGCCGACGCCGGACATGATGTGCATTTGGGCCATGATCGGTTCTCCTCCGCCAGGGAGGCCGCAAGGCGACAGGCGCTGCGCATGACCGGCGCGAGACGCATGGCTGCGACCGCAGGACACGGGAACGGAGTCTACGCCCCCGGCCCCGCCTTGTCGCCCCGGCTCGGAGAATTGTGATCGGAGATCCGGTCCGCCTGCCGGCCTATCGCAGCGCCTCGATCTCGTAGCGGTCGGAGGGATCGCGCTGCGGCCGGTAGAGGAAATAGTCGAAATCGGCCGGGCGCGCCGTGCCGTTGAGGTCGTTGGCGGCCATGCCGACAAAGGCGCCGGTGAAGCTGCCATGGGCCTGGTGGCCGCCGCATTCGTCCGAGAGGATGGAGGCGTCGAGCACCGGGCCGACGGGCTGCAATTCCGCCCCTTCGAGCGCGTAGAAAAATTGCAGCTTCCTGCCGCGGATGCTCAGCGCCAGCCTGACCTTGCCGCTGCCGGGAAGCGGCACCGGCGCCGCCGGGAAGCGGAGATTGCCATCGGGCCAGGAGATTTCCGAGCTCATGATGAGCAGTTCCCGCTGCCCGTCCGAATGGGCGGTGACCGCCAGGTAGAAGAAATTGTAGCGGCTGTAATAGGCCACCAGCCCCGCCATGGTGCGCTCGTCGGTGGGCTCGAACGCCAACAGGGTCTCGGCGTCGTAGGAGAAATGGGTCTGGCGGCGGGCCACCAGCGCCTGCTCGAACCAGGAGCCGATGGATTCGCGGCCGAACAGCCGCAGCCTGCCGCCCTCGGTCGAGAAGATGCGCTCGGTCTCGGGCGTGCGCAGCCACTGGAAGTCGATGGGCAGGCCGTTCTCGAAGGTATAGCGCCGCTCCTGCCAGTATGCGGCCTCGTCGCGGCGGCCCGGCACCTCGACATGCAGCGATGGCACCGGGCCGTTCTTGACGTAGAGCCAGTCGTCCTCGCCCCAATAGGCTTGCTGGATCGCCGTCTCGCGGCCGAGCACGCAGCGGCGCTCCTGGGTGGTGGGCCGCCCGGTCAGGTGCACGAGATAGGTCCTGCCCTCGGGCGTCTCGACGATGTCGCCGTGGCCGGCGCGTTGCAGCGCGGCCAGGGGCGCGTCCTTGGACGTCAGGATGTGCTTGTCGGGATGGGTTTCGTAGGGCCCGGCGATATGGCGCGAGCGGGCGAAGGTGCAGGCATGGTCATAGGCCGTGCCGCCCTCGGCGGTCAGCAGGTAGTACCAGGGCCTTCCGTCCCGTCCCGGCCGCTTGTAGAGGTGCGGGCCCTCGACCAGCTCGAGCTCGGTGCCCTGGTAGATATTGGTGATCGGGCCGACCAGCTTTCCGGCCCCGGGATCGAATTCCTGCAGGACGATGCCGGCGAACAGCAGCGGGCGGCGGCGATGGTCCCAGGTCATGTTGACGAACCATTTGCGCCCGTCGTCGTCGTGGAACAGGCTCGGATCGAAGCCCGAGGAATTCATGTAGATCGGGTCCGACCAGGGCCCCTCGATGCTGTCGGCCCAGACGATGTAGTTGTGCGCGTCCTTGAACGAGCCGTCCTTGCGCTTGACGTCGGTATAGACCAGCCAGAACCGGTCGCCGTCATGGCTGAGGCAGGGCGCCCAGACACCGCAGCTGTCCGGATCGCCGCGCATGTCGAGCTGGCTCTTGCGATTGAGCGGCCGTGTGACCAGCTGCCAGTTCGCCAGATCCCGCGAGTGATGGATCTGCACGCCCGGATACCACTCGAAGGTGGAGGTGGCGATGTAGTAGTCCTCGCCCACGCGCAGGATGGAGGGGTCCGGATTGAAGCCGGGCAGGATGGGATTGGTCAGTTGCGGCATGGGCGTTCGGCTCCTTGGCCCTCCCCCTTGCGGGAGAGGGTGCCCGAAGGGCGGGTGAGGGGTTTCTTCTCCCCCTCGGGGAGAAGGCGGCGCGCGGCGCCGGATGAGGGGGCGGCCGAGGCGAGCTCGGGGGCGCGGCAAGCACCCCCCTCGCCCGTCTCGGGCTGCGCCCGATCCACCCTCTTCCCGATGGGGAGAGGAATGGGCGCCGTGTTTGCTACACGAAGCGGTTGACCAGGTTCTCCAGATATTCCTGCCGGCCCGAACGCGGCTGCGGATTGATGCTGTCCGCCTCCACCTTCGCGGCGATGTCGGCGAGGCTCAATCTGCCGGAGAGGATGTCCTTGCCCAGGCCCTCGTCCCAGCCGGCATAGCGCGCGTCCAGCAGCCGGTCGAACTCGCCGTCCTCGATCAGCGCCGCGGCGCCCTTGAGGCCGCGGGCGAGCGTGTCGAGGCCGCCGATATGGCCGTAGAGCAGGTCGGCCGGATCGAGCGACTGCCGGCGCACCTTGGCGTCGAAGTTGAAGCCGCCCTTGCCCAGCCCGCCCTGCTTGAGGATGTAGTAGAAGGCGAGCGCCATCTCCCCGGCATTGTTGGGGAACTGGTCGGTATCCCAGCCCGATTGCAGGTCGTTGCGGTTGGCGTCGACCGAGCCCAGCATGCCCAGGCAGGAAGCGACGGCCAGCTCGTGCTCGAAGGAATGGCCGGCGAGGAAGGCGTGGCCGACCTCGATATTGCACTTGACCTCCTTTTCGAGCCCGTAGCGCTGGAGGAACCCGTAGACCGTGGCGACGTCGTAGTCGTACTGATGCTTGGAGGGTTCCTGCGGCTTGGGCTCGATCAGGATCTGGCCCTTGAAGCCGATCTTTTTGGCGTGCTCGATGACCAGCGACAGGAACCTGGCCATCTGGTCCTGCTCCTGGCCGAGCCTGGTGTTGAGCAGGGTTTCATAGCCTTCGCGGCCGCCCCAGAGCACATAGTTCTCCCCGCCCAGCTCGTGGGTCAGCTCCAGCACGTTCTTCACCTGGCCGGCGGCATAGGCGAAGACCTCCGGATCGGGATTGGTCGCGGCGCCCGCCATGTAGCGGCGGTTGGTGAACAGGTTGGCCGTGCCCCAGAGCAGCCTTGTGCGGCCGGTCTCCAGCTTGCGGGCGAAGATCTCGCCGATCTGGCGCACATTGCGGTTGCTCTCGGCCAGGGTGGCGCCTTCGGGGGCGATGTCGACGTCGTGGAAGCAGAAGAAGGGGATGTCGAGCAGCTCGAAGAACTCGAAGGCCACTTCCGCCTTCAGCTTCGCGCCTTCCATGCCCTTGTCGTACCAGGGCCGGTCGAAGGTGCGGCCGCCGAAGGGGTCGCCGCCCTCGGCCGCGAAGCTGTGCCAATAGGCGACGGCGGGACGGATATGGTCCTCCATGCGCTTGCCGGCGACGATCTCGTCCTTGTTGTAGTGGCGATAGGCCAGCGGGTTGGTGCTGGCGGGGCCTTCGTACTTGACCTGGGAAAGGCCCTTGAAAAAATCCGTCACTGACGTGCCTCCTCGATGGCGGGATAAAGGGCGCGATAGCGCGCATATTGATCGGAATAGGCGGCCGACAGCGCGGTGTCGGGCGCGATGACGGTCCTGACGGGCGGCAGGGCCATGACGGCGGCGGGCGCCACGCCCTCGGCCGCGCAGAGGCCCAGCCGCGCCGCGCCCAGGGCGCCGCCGAAATCGCCGTCCTCCGGCAGGGCGATCTCCATGTCGAGATTGGTGGCCAGCAGCCTCAGCCAGAGCGCGGATTTCGAGCCGCCGCCCACGGCCAGCAGCCGGTCGATACGGGTGCCGGCATCGGCCAGCACGCGCTGGCAGTCGCGCATGGCGAAGGCGACGCCCTCCATCACCGCCTGGGCCAGCTGCGCCGTGTCGGTGGATTGGGAGAGGCCGACGAAGGCGCCGCGGGCCTCGGCATTGTTGTGCGGGGTGCGCTCGCCGGAGAGATAGGGCAGGAAGATCGTCTCGCCCGGCCCCCTGAACCGCGCCTCGGCCTCGCCCGAGAGCTCGGCCTGCCTGCGGCCGGTGACGCGGGAGAGCCAGTTGAGGCTGTCGGTGGCCGACAGGATGACGCCCATCTGGTGCCAGGTCTCGGGAATGGCGTGGCAGAAGGCGTGCACGGCGCCCTCGGTATTGGGGCTGAAGGTCTCGTTGGAGACGAACAGCACGCCCGAGGTGCCGAGCGAGACGAAGCCCTCGCCCGGGCGGATGGCGCCGATGCCGCAGGCGGCGGCGGCGTTGTCGCCGGCCCCGCCGGCCACCACCACCGCGCCGTCCATGCCCCAGCGCTGCGCCAGCTCGCGCCTGAGCTGGGCCGAGGGGGCCGAGCCTTCCACCAGGCGCGGCATGTGCGCGCGCGTCAGCCCGGTCACCGCCAGCAATGCATCGGACCAGTCCCGTTTGGCCACGTCCAGCCAGAGCGTGCCGGCGGCGTCGGACATGTCCTCGACATGCTCGCCGGTCAGCAGCAGCCGCACATAGGCCTTGGGCAGCAGCACCTTGGCGATCCGGTCGTAGATGGCCGGCTCGTGCTTGCGCACCCAGGCGATCTTGGGCGCGGTGAAGCCCGGCATGGCGATGTTGCCGGCAAGCGTGCGCAGCGCCGGCAGCGCGGCTTCCATCTCGGCGCATTCGGCCGCCGAGCGCCCGTCGTTCCACAGGATGCAGGGGCGCAGCACCCGGTCGTCCCGGTCCAGCAGGGTGGCGCCATGCATGTGGCCCGAAAGGCCGATGCCGCGCACCGCGCCCAGCTCGGCGGCGTGGCTCTGCTTCAGCCTGTCGACGGCCGCGAGCGTCGCCGTCCACCAGTCGGCGGGATTCTGCTCGGACCAGCCGGGCTGCGGCCGCACCGGCTCGACGGCGGGCGCCGAGGCCTCGCCCAGTGCCCGTCCGTGCTCGTCGATCAGCAGCGCCTTGACGCCCGAGGTGCCGATATCGATGCCGAGATAGGTCATGAGGCACGTACCTCATGCTCGACCGCCAAATCCATCGCTGTCCTCCCTCGCCCGCTTCGGAGCAACGCCGCTTGCCGTGATGCGGCGTGATTATCGCAGATTGTCGCGCAGGAAAATCCCAATTTCAATGGGGTCGGTGGCGACCGTGCGCACGAGGCCCAGCGCCAGGGTCCGCGCCGCGGCGATGGCCTCGCGGATTTCCCCGTCCGGATTCTGGTCCAGCACCACGTCGATGGCCCCGCTGCGCAGCCCGGCCCTGGTGGGCGCGGTGAGCTCGTGGGCGATGACCCGCAGGCCGGCGCTGCGGCCGGACGCATCGAGGGCGGCCACCAGCCCGGCATTGCCGGCGCCGAGATTGTAGAGGCCGGACAGATCGGGATTTTCCCGCAGCAGCGTCTCGACGATCTGGCCGGTCTCGCCGCGCTCGTCATGGCCCTCGACCGGCCCGATCAGCTCGACGCCGGGAAATTCGGCGGCGAGGGCGGCGCGGAAGCCTTCCAGCCGCTCGATATGGTCGCGCAGATGCAGCGAGCCGGCGACGACCGCGACCGTGCCGCCCCCGGGCAGGAACCGGCCCATCAGCGAGGCGGCGGTGCGGCCGGCCGCGACATTGTCGATGCCGATGAAATGGCGCCGGGCCGAGCCGGGCAGGTCGGAGACCAGCGTCATCACGGCGATGCCGCGGCGGTTGGCGGCGTCCACCGCCGCCATCACCTCGGGCTCCTCGCTGGTGACGATGACGGCGCAGTCGCACCGGCGCGGGTCGAGCCGGTCCAGCTCCCGCGCCAGGGCGGCCGCGTCGAGCGCGCGGACGCGCCGCATCTGCAGGTGCATGCGGTCGGCCAGGGCCGGCACGGCGCGCCGCGAGACGGCGTCGGCCAGGCTGTCCATGAATTCGTTGGAGCTGTCGGGAATGAAGAAGAGGACGCTGAGATCGCGGGCCCGGGCCATGAGCGAGGCATTGAGATCGCGCGAGAAGCCGATGCGGGCAATGGCGGCCTCGACCTTCTCGGCCGTCGCCGCCCTGACGCCCGGCCGGCCGTTGAGCACCCGATCCACCGTGGCCAGCGACACGCCCGCGGCCCGCGCCACGTCGTGGACCGTGGCCCGGCGTTTCACACTGTCCTCTGTCACGCGCTCACCCCGGCCGGCTCCCTTCCCGCACACTTGTTGGCGGGCGCGGAAACGTCAAGTGCGGCGTTGCAGGGGCCGGGCAAATAAGGCTACAGCTCCGCGCCATAGACTTGAGGGAACAGACGATGGCAATCGAGGTGACCACCTTCGGGGAATTCGGCGGCAAGCGCGTCGACCAGTTCCGTCTCACCAGCGACACCGGCGTGGTGGTGGACATCATCGGCTACGGCGTGGCCGTGCGGGACTGGAAGGTGCCGGTCGAGGGCGCCCCGCGCACCGTGGTGCTGGGCTTCGACACGCTCGAGGCCTATCTCGCGCACAGCCCGCATTTCGGCGCG
>ENA-UOVV01000684-UOVV01000684.1-compost-metagenome-genome-assembly--contig:-NODE-684-length-35525-cov-10.552805_pt1 | contig 35525 bp, 29 predicted proteins | sample MGYA00238155_ERZ761577 | MGnify/ENA primary metagenome ERZ761577 (study PRJEB28898, sample SAMN06268775) | compost metagenome | isolation source: Emeryville, CA | place: USA:Emeryville, CA | collected... | reverse complement strand
CTGCGCAATGAATATCATGGCTCGGATCGCATACTCACATGTCTTAGAAAACATAGCTTCGTTGTTATGATCGTCACAAATATAATGCTAATCGGTTAATAAAAGACTTGTTTATCTTTTATTTATTTCGGGAGGAGAACAAAAATGTTAAGAACAGCGCTGACATGGCTTGTGTCTTGTTCGTTTCCCTCGTGAAAAACGAGTGATAAACACCGTATTGGACACTCGAATTACGAAACGCAAATGGATTGAAAAATTGCTAACTTTTTAAAATCCCAATTGATTTCTTCCTTCCTCGGTGAGTCGTTCAAAACTCCAGGGGGGATCGAAGGTTAGTTGAACATGGATCTCCCGCTCAGGGAAAACAGCTTCCAAGGCATTTTTTACCCCATTGGTGATCGCATTACCCATCGGACAATGGGGTGTTGATAACGTCATCAATACATCGATGTGATGAGCATCGGGAAAAGCGATTTCATAAATCAGCCCGAGATCGATCACATTCACATATAGCTCCGGGTCGATGACCTCATAGAGGGCGCCAATGGCGAGTTCCTCTTCAGTAGGCCGGGTTAATGTTTCCATAATTTTTGATTGTGTAGTACGACACGTAATACATTATACAAATAAACAAGCGATAGAACCACCCAAATCCCGGCAGCTACTTTGATCAACCAGGTTAATTGGGAAATAATCCCTCCTATTAGGATTCCTAAAGCTGTCAGAAAAATTCTGTACTGCCATTGGATGAGGGATTCATGGTATAATCTTCCAGGCACGGGCACACTTTGCTTGCCCGTTAAGTCCTTGTAATGCATATTCCAAACGATAAAAGGCAATGTTTTAAACGTTTTCCCAAGCAGGATCCCGGTAATCCACCCCATAAAAAGGAGGCTGCCGTATAACATGACCCATCGATGATCCTGCTGATGGACCACTAGGGGAAGAAGGAGGAGCGCTCCCGCTAAAAACCCAAAAGAGGTGAGGGTATGCTTCATCTGGTCGTCTATTTTTTTGCGCATCCGGTTACGTAGGGTGTCGTAGATGTAATACAACCAACAAGCCACGCCGGCAGTCAATAAGAGTGCATAGAAGACCACCCTTATGGGAACAATCTGGACAAAGTAACCATCGGCTAAAAATAGGATTAACCCCGCATTCTGAAGTACAAAAGCAACATGCAAAAAGCGATCTTTCTGGGATTTTCCCAGTAGAAACATGGGAACCAAACGTGCACTTACGCCTACTATTAATTGCAAAAACCAGCCTGCCAAACCGGCATGCGCATGAAGTTTCAGGATTTCCAAATGATTGCGCTCAAAAAACGGGTGCGCTAAGTTGATGGCCAGTAATAGTCCCACCACGGCGGTAAATAGCAACCACAAAGAAGATGAAAGTAAAAACAACCATACAATATCATCTCGCTTATGCGAACGCACCGTTTTTACCACATTGATACTATACCCCAAGATGGAAATTACCAATAAACTAGCCCCCCCTATCATCAAATTTCCGGCGGTGAAATCCCAGAAAGAATAAACCAGCAAAATGGTACCGGCCGTAAGGGTATACCAGGTAAATAAAGCTAAGGGTGGACTGTAGAGTTCTCGTTCACTGATGACAGGAATCAACTGATAGGCTGCCCCAAAAATGATCATGGTCCCCCATCCCAATGCAGCGGTATGTACAATAGACAAGAGATGAGGATTGAAATAGTGACCGGTCAGGCTTTCCGCACTAAATAGAAGCAAAACGCATAAGACTGTAAAAGCCACAGCCCCCGTAACATAGAAGGGGATGACGACTCCCGGTTGGGTTCCACTGCCTGGTTGATTCCCCGTCATGATTCTATTCGTTTAAATCCTCCCCAATGGGGTAAAAGAATAACATTTGCACATCTCCCTCGCCCCGATTCCAACCATGTATTTCTATTCCTTTTCCAGTTAGCTCTTCCAATAGATAAACGGGTACACGCTTGTGATGTACAAACAAAGCGTTTTCCGCAGGAAGGACCTCCAGCTCGGCTAAAATCGTTTGCATAGGTAAAGGCATTTCCAGGCTTCTCACGTCAATTTCGCGAATGCGGGATTCATCCAAACGCTGTATTTGAGCTTTAAAACCCTCTTCATCATGCATGAAAAAAAGGTTGGATTTCTGCGTCTTGGTGCCCTTTCTTAAGAAATAGGTATGGTATTCCGTCTCGCTGACTTGTTCTACAAAACTTGCTTCCGCTTTATCATGTTCCAATAATCGAATCAAGGGCGTAGGTACAAAACTGTTGATTAAGCGCAGAATTTTACCCGCCTTCATCTTTCCGAAATGACGCAGAATTTCTTTCAACGGATCCGCCCCATTTTCTAGAATGGGTCGTACATCAAATGTATCGATTTTATCTTCGGAAACATTCACGAGCCAGGTGGGACGCCCTCTAGCCTCTTCTCGATCAGTGGTCGTCGACCGGTATACAAATCCCAAGGGACTGAGTACTTTGATCATGTCGGCAACGGTACAACCACCCATCTTAGCCGCTTCCGAAAGGGTCACCCGAGAAGCCATCACTTTTCGTAAGATGGGATTTCGAAGACGATGAAAAGGTTTGGCTACCGAGGCGAGGGCATCGATAGCCCCTTTATTTGCAGCAATTAACTCGGATATCTTGGTCTGATCGTGTATGTTCATAATCGTAACATTCAGTGGGTAAATAAGCCCCTTTACTGAAAGAACACGACAAAATTAAATACAATTTCGAAAATAAAAGATATTTTTGTCTTTTATTTTTTGAGTCATCTTAACTAGCTGATTATGAAAATATTGACGAAAAGAGTTTATGATGAAAGCTCACCCGAGGATGGCTTCCGGGTGTTGGTCGATCGGTTATGGCCGAGGGGGATTAAAAAAGAAAATGCTCCCTGGGATTTATGGGCCAAAGAGCTAGCGCCCAGTTCCGAACTTCGAAAATGGTATGGTCATCAGGAATCAAAATGGGAGGAGTTTAAAAAGCGCTATTGGGGCGAGCTTCAAAATAATTCAATGGTAGAAAAATTCATCAAGGATATTAGAAATCAAGAGGTTGTCAGCTTGCTTTTTGCAAATCGGATCGAAAGCCAGTCACATACCGTGATTTTACAATCCTTTCTGATAGAACAGCTCAAACACTAAGTAAAGTCCGTTTAACAGCCAGCATATGCGGCGGCAAAAACGCCATTCACGGCAACTATTTCGGCTAGTGCTATGGTTTCTCCAGCGCTGAGTTGAATGTATTCCTTACCGTTTTCAGTATACAATCGATCTACCGTTCCACCGGCACGGGTGAGTCCGTCCCGATCGTAAATCATTTCAACTTTTTCTTTTTTAGTCATGCATTCCGTTAACATTTCTCGGAATGATTCACTTTCTCCTATTGTTAATCGACAGTCCATTTGAGTTACTTTTTTTAATACAAACCCACTTTAGTTTCTTCCACCATATAGTCAACCACGGCTTTCAGGTCTCCGGTTTGCTCGTAAACGGCCAACTGGCGATCGGCGCCCGTGCCTTCGCGGAGGATGGTATGAACGTATTCAACCTCCTTTCTACTTCCCAAGTCGTCCACCACATCGTCAATAAAATCGAGTAGTTCGTGGGCGAGAACTTTATAATCGACCTCCTCTTGTTTTCCAAAGTCGATCAGTTTAGCATGAATACCGTATCGGGCAGCACGCCATTTATTTTCATTCAACAGAACCCTTCGATAGCCTCTAAAGCTCAGGTTTTGTTTATGCAATTTATGAATTTTCGCGACCAATGCTTGCATAATGGCAGCAAGGCAAATGGTTTCTTCTAAACGCAGCGTTACGTCGCAGATTCTAAATTCGATGGTGTTAAAAACCGGATGGAGGCGGATATCCCACCAAATTTTCTTCCCATTGTCGATGCATTTTGTTTTGACTAGTAAGTTGACATAATCATCGTACTCGTGAATGGAAGAGAAGTAATCGGGCAAACCTGTCCTGGGGAATTTATCAAACACCTTGGACCTGTACGATTTAAATCCGGTATTTCGTCCGCACCAAAAGGGTGAGTTGGTGGATAGAGCGTAAATATGGGGCAAGAAATAACGGACGGCATTCATGATGTGGATCCCTTCTCGACGGTCTTCCAGTCCTACGTGTACATGCATGCCAAAGATCAGGTTTCCTCGGGCTACGTCTCGCATTTCATCAATGATCTCATCATAGCGGGGGTCGTCGGTGATCAATTGGTCTACCCAGTCGGCAAAGGGATGGGTACCGGCTGCCGCCACCCAAAGGCCTTGGTCGGCGGCAAGTCCGAGGATCATTTTCCGCAGGTAGTTGACCTCTTCCCTGGCTTCTTGAATGTTATGACAGACATTGGTACCTACTTCGACAACGGCTTGGTGCATTTCTGCCTTGACCCGTTCTTTAAGTAGGATTTTACCACCGTCCACAATTTTCGACATATGTGAACGTAGGTTTCGGGTTTCGGGGTCTATGGTTTGGAATTCTTCTTCAATCCCAAGTGTAAACAGCGCCATTCAATTACGCGATGGATAGGTTTTATTTTTTCTTTTCAGCAGGGGGTTCTGCCACCTTCGAAGCCTTTGTGGAGGTTGCTCTTTTGACTCGGGTTGTTTTCTTTTTCTCTACGGGAGCCATTTCTGCATCATAACCGTGAATGAGATTTTCCATCGGCAAGTTTTGGGCAGAATTTCTAACGAACGTACCCCAGGTAAGGTTATTTTTACGCGGATCGTGCGCTTGGGCTCTTTCGATGGCCAGGTTGGCCGCTGCTTCCACCACCCATTCAAAGTTTTCCGGACCAATAGAATAGACGTCGGCATCGGGTGCTGGGTTGCAAAAATCGATGGCTATGGGTACCCCATTTCGAACTGCAAATTCCACCGTGTTAAAATCGTAACCCAATGCCCTATTCAGTCGCAATACGTAATCATGCATGGTGGCTAGTAATTTTTCGGCAGCCGGTCCGGTCGTCTTCATCGTGGTGGCATAGCGAAGATGGTGCGGGTTACGGGGTTCATAAGGCATAATTCGCACTTCCTTCTGACCTATGCAATAACAGCGGAAATAATCTTCAAAGACAATTTCCTCTTGGAGCATCATGACCAACTGACCCGTTTCCTCGTGTTTATTCCAAAGATCTTGGGGGTCGGTCACGCGGTAAACACTTTTCCATCCACCCCCGGAATGTGGTTTCATGTAAGCCGGAAAGCCGACATAGTCGAACATTTCATGCCAATCCATGGGAAATTTCAAATTCCGAAACGACAACTCGGTGGTATCTGTTGGCCTTTTTTTAGAAGGCAAAAGGACCGTCTTGGGCACGGGTATACCTAGGACTTCCGCTAGGCTATTGTTAAAAAATTTTTCATCCGCACTCCACCAAAATGGATTGTTGATCACCGCAGTTCCCATCAAAGCCGCATTCTTCAGATAGGCACGGTAAAAGGGTACATCCTGAGAAATACGGTCGATGATAACCGCGTAATCGGTAGGAAATGCTTGGCGGACACTACCGATTTGGACCGCTTCCGCAACGATGCCTTTTATGTTTTTCCTGTTAACTCTTTCGACAAATGCATGGGGAAAAGTGTTTTCCATGCCGTAAAGTATGCCTATTTTTTTTACCATTTGTTTGATAGACTTTTTAGTATGAATACTGACCGTTACAACAAAACGAATAATTCAAATGATAACCAATGAGATAGATCAATTTTATTAAAAAAAACGAGCTAAATATTCAGGAAACATCTTTTGCCACAATGGCCAATCGTGTTTTTCCCATCCCCAAATATTGAGCCAATGGGCAACCCCGAGATGATTGAGAATACCCGACATTTGCACATTGCTATTCAGACAAATGTCCCATTCCGACGTCCCTAATACGATTTGCATATGCCCAAATCGCCAACCTTGCTCATGGGCCATGTAGTCAACCGGATTAAAGAAGTAAAAATCCTCATCATAATACCCGTCCATAAAGGTTTTCAAATCAAAGGCGCCACTCATGCTCATCAAAAAAGCTACTTTATCGGGATGTCGGAAAGCATAACTCGCCGCATGAAAGCCCCCGAAACTACATCCTGCGACGGCAATACGGTCAACCCGACATTCCTCCAGAATCTGAGGAACCAGTTCATGATGTAAAAACCGATCGTAAAGGCGGTAATTTTTCACCCTATGGGCGGGATGTAAATGTTTTCCATACCAGGAATCAGCATCGATCGAATCTACACTGAAAATTTTAACCTTGCCGGCTTCTACCATACCGCGCACCGCATCGATCATTCCAAAGTCTTTAACCTGGTAATAACGCCCCAAGGTCGAGGGAAACATCAAGACTGGGTATCCCCAGCTCCCGAAAACCATAAGCTCGATTTCCCGGTCCAGGTACTTTGAATAAAACTTAATGTGTCGCTCTTCCAATGGATTACCCTTTTTAGGTGGAAATTTCCTGAAATGAAACCCCTAATAAGTCCTTGATGTTCAGGGAAACTTATGATTTCTGACCCAAAATACACATTTGAAATTTACAATCAAATATTCTTTCACTCCAGTTTTTTGACGAATATTGAAACGCATTAGCCAGGAGATCGACCATGCTTTAGTCGCTATTTACGGATTAATTCTATTTTTGTTCCGAATCTATTGTTACTTGAATTGTCGGCCAATCGAACTGAAATAAATATTACATCTCAGGAGTTAATACAGAACTCCAAATTTTTGGGCCGCCCAGTGCGCATTACCATTCTCTTTCCCGAGGGTGGGCAGACTTCCCAACATCGATTGCCCGTACTCATTTTTCAAGACGGTCAGGATTTTCCTGCTCTTCGTATAGCCGATACCTTTAGGCAGCTCCTCAGCGAATCGAAAATTGAACCGGCTTTAATGGTAGGTGTACATGCCAACGAGGATAGAATTCATGAATATGGTATTGCAAAGCAAGCCGATTACAAGGGTAGAGGTGCTCGAGCGGGCCAATACACCCGTTTTGTTTGCGAGGAGCTTTTGCCCTACCTAAAGGCAAATTTTAACGTTCGGAATGAAAGATATGCCCTGGCTGGATTTTCGCTGGGAGGATTGATGGCTTTGGATATTGCCTGGAATCATGCGGACTGTTTTTCCAAAGTTGGCGTTTTTTCCGGTTCACTCTGGTGGCGTCGAAAGGCTTACTCCGAAGGTTATATCGATCGGGATCGCATCATGCATCTGCAAATAGCCGAAAGTAATCAGAAACCCGATCTAAAATTCTGGTTTCAAACGGGTACCGAAGACGAGACGTCAGACCGGGATGGGGATGGCATAATCGATTCTATCGGTGATACACTCGACTGCATCGCGCTTTTAGAACGTAAGGGCTATAGTTGGGGCAAGGATATACGCTACCTGGAAATCAAAGGGGGCAAACACCACCCTGATACCTGGGGAATTGCCTTATATGATTTTATAGGTTGGGCTTTAAGTAGCTCAATATAATACCGACACGATCCCATGTTGCTCAAACCGGTCATATAGTTTCAATCGGTAAACATAAAATCCGGGGGGCACTTTGACCCCTTGGTAGGTCCCGTCCCATTCATGATCGGATTCGGTGGTATGATAAATACATTCACCCCATCGGTTATAAATCCAAAGTTCAATTTCATCTACCGGTTTAATCGGCTTCCATACATCGTTATTCCCATCCCCATTGGGAGTAAATGAATCGGGGTAAATTCGATTTAATGGAATAACCCGCCCGCTTAGATGCAGCGAATCGGAGGATACACAGCCACCCGGGGATTCTGCATTGACCACAAAACTTAAATTTTCGGGAACCGAAATTTTTTGAGAATAGGCGGTTTGATTGCTAAATAATTCCGGCGGGCTCCAAGATAAAACCCGGTAATTAGAAATATTCGAGGAGGTGATTAATTCCACCGGTTCTCCTACAAATAACTGTGACGAACCGGAGGAATGGGTTAAATCTATTTTGAAATTCTCAATTCGGATGGTTACGGTCTTATAAATACTATCGCAGCCATTTTGATTTTTCAGCACCGAATACAAGGTGGTATCGGTCGTATACGTCTGTCCTTCATATTCCACCTGCAAGCAATCCGACATTTCCCAATTTTCGTCCAGCGGTTCAAAGGGATAGACTATAATTTTTACGATTTCTTTCAAGCTGTCACAACCCCACCGATTAACAAAACTTCTTTCCAATAGCTCATTACGGGTATAGGTAATTCCTTCGAAAAGAACCGATCCGCAATCTGCTCTTTCCAACGTATCGATTCGCATGGGTTCGGACACTTCTATCGGAATTTCCTCTGTTACTCGTGTGTTACATGCGTCCGAAATCTCGAGTCTGAAAACCGTACTTTCTTCCAGTTGTACCTTAATTTTATCACCCTGCAAGTTTCCGGGAAGCCAACGAAATTGATAAGGCTCTATTCCATAGACCGCACTCGCTCCCAATTCGACTTCTTCCCCGAAGCATATGCTGCCGTTAGTGGAATTGGTCACTTCAAAGGTTTCCAACGTATGTCCCTCCACCGTAATGATGAAGGGTCCTATTCCGGATACACATTCAGCACCACACCCCGCGTCACCCATACACATCCGTAAAATGGAAATACGAGCCGATGTGTAGGAGGTTTCGCAGGTGGGTTGAATACACTCCGTATAATAACTTGTTCTCGTTATTACCCCGCCCGTAATTCCCGGAGTGGTCGGGTTCCCCTGAGTGGACCAAATTACATTGCTGCCGCAGGATCCATCACCGATTCGGTATTTAAAAATCATCTTGTCACGAGTGCAAGGCGAATGTGTTTGGATTCGTGCTAGAAAAGATAAGTCGGTTACCGTAATTCCACCCGGTACCTCCAAAAGCCAGGAATAACTACATATTTCATTAAATTCCTGGGAACAGTCTGCGTTGTTATACGAATTTAGGGGGGTAGTGAATTGGAGTTCCGACTCAGCTCCCACAACCAAAGGATCGATGATAACCGGTCCTGACGCTAACATCGACATCAATTCCGTTGTCCGAATTCGGATACCCAACTGATTTTGGTCAATTTGATAGGGCAAATCCACCGATCCACCCTGATAGTAGGCTACCGCTTTTCCGATTCGAGCGAAATGTTTCGCACCGGCCATCAATAGCACCTCTCCTACCCCTTTCTGTCCCGGCATTTTCAGTTCCAACCCTTCCACGCCCGAAAAATGATCCTCAAAGATTAGTTCATCGTACGCTAGAAACTGACCGGTTTTTACGATTAAGTTGGTTTTTATTTGCCCCAGCGCTACGGTCATTTCGGCATCGATGCCCGGAAATAGATCCGTGATAAAAATACCGTCGTCACCTACCGTAAATGCTGTCCAATTTGCATCCGCTAGCCATGTCAGATCCTTCCCTTTACGACCTTTTAATTTCCAATTGTTAAAGGAAATCGTGCCCGCCTGTGTTCGTAAGTAGGTCCTTTTCAGTTCGGTATCCACCCCGACAGGTTCGGGTTGGCGCGTGGCTTCGAAGATGGATTCTGAGAGGGGTCTTAAACGGGGGTCAAGGGTTAGCCATTCACCGTTCTTTTGATAGTGCAAAGGTGTATAGGAGGATTGCGCAAAAATCCGAGAGGGGTTTTCCGGGTCGATAAAGCGGCGGGTTGTAGCTGTGCGGTGCTCTAGTAGCTCCACCGCATGGGGAATCGGCTGCCAGGGTGCATTCCAACCTGCATCGGGATGATCTGCCTTTCCGGGATTATAGGCTAACCACTGGGGATCCCCTTTTTTTTGCTGCGCTGTAAAGCGACGGTAATTAAATTCACCGGCGGGTGCTTCTATCATTTTTTGCCCAGGAATTTCAATCCTTTGAGCTTGAGAGGCAGGAATGACCAAAAGCCACAGGAATGTCAAAGCCATCCCTGTTTTAAGGGAAGATTTGTCGTTCCGGACCTTTGGTACTAAATTCATATAATGCTCATTTAGACGCCGGTTTTTTATCGCTAAATTTCAAATAATTTACAGTATATCAAAAGCAAAGTCTCAGTGTTTCAAATAGATCGTCCTACCTTCCTTTGCCGATTGTCGGGCCGCATCCAGTATTTCTACCGTAATCACATTTACGGGTAATTCGTACCAATCGTTGAGACTTAATGTCCGTTGCCCTCTGATTACTTCCGCAAAAATTAAAAAGGGATTTTCCAGGGGCTCTGGTAAGGGCGAAACCTCTAAGGCTTCTTCGGATTTACGGTTACCAAGTCGTTGCCTAACCCGAAGTCGATCCACGGCGATAGCGTAGCCTTTGGTGCCGTATACTTCCATGTCTTTGCGACTATAACTCCAGCTCCAGGAAGCCTGAATGACACATTGCTTGCCAGGGTATTGTAACACGATAGTCGCCTCGTCTTCCACTTTAGGGTATAGGTCAGGTCGGTTTTGGTGCGTAATTGCAGTCACCGACAACGGACGTTCTCCGTTCAAAAGCCAGGTCATCAAGTTGCCACCGTAACATCCGAAGTCGGTCAAAGCCCCACCTCCATTTTTTATTGGGTCCGACAGCCATGCAAAAAAATGTTTGTCCATTTGGGAAGGGCCGCCATGACCGTCGTTAACTAGCACTTTTCGGATTTCACCCAAGGCGCCCTTGTCGTACAAATCCTTTAAGTGCTGATTACTGGCATACCAGGAGGTTTCAAAATTGGTGAGGACTTTGATCTGATGTTTTTCGGCTAATTTTTGAATTTCCAACGCATCCTCATAAGTAGTAGCCAAAGGTTTTTCCACCATCACGTGAATCTTTCGCGGTGCTGCCGCTCTGACCACTTCCACATGCTCATTGATGGGACCAAACGCCATTACTCCTTCCGGCTTTAATTGATCGAGCATTCCAGAAAGGTCGTTGTAGAAAAGGGATGCAGGTAAATCATAGCGCTTACGGAATTCACGGACCAATTCTTGATTGGTTTCATAGATACCGACGATTTTAACCTTTTCCGACTGAAATCGATTGAATATCCAACTACTATGACCGTGACTAATTCCGGCTACGGCAAGACGAACCTGCGCGTTACCTTGCCCATAACCGACTGATAGTAAAAGTAGTATAAGTATATAGAGTCTGTTCATCAATTTTGGCTTTAGGATTCAGGCTCAATTTTGGTTTTAGGATTCAGGTTCAATGATAGCCAATTTCCCAAAAATATGAGTGGAACCGGAGCAGATAATTTCTCCTATCCAATTTTATCAAGGGCTGACTTCAATCCATCCATATCCAGCACGTTCACTCCAATAGCCTGCAGTTCCTCGACACCCTTGGTGTAAATTTTTGAAATTGTCTCGGGCACAATCGCCAGATGATAGTCGCGCTCACTGGCTTCGAACAGGGTCGTTCTGGGGCAATTGGGAAAATTACAGCCCGCAATGACCAGCGAATCGATTCCCGCATTTCGCAGCCACGCATCGAGCTCAGTCCTGTAAAATGCCCCCCATCGGGGTTTATACACCACAAAATCTTGTTCCCCGATGGAAATTATTTTACCGGCCAGCAGGTCCTCATCGGCGTAGGCACGTGCGTCCGTAGGCAAAAGTTCACTCACGATCCGGGCTCCGTCGGTACCCGGTACCACCATTTTGGTCCCCTCGCGGATGACCGATTTCCGGCATAATTCGGCGTTACTCCCATCCTCCAGGTAAAGCCGAATGATGTGTATGACCGGTCTTTTTCGGGCTCTAAAATAGTTGGCCATTCCCGCCAGATTTTTAGTCATCCCGGCGGTACCCTCAATGTAAGCGCTGCCTGAGGTTTTCGCAAAGTCATTCTGCATGTCGATGATGAGCAAAGCCGAGCTATTCCAGTTCATATGCATAATAACGAGGAGACGATTTTACGCTGGACCTATTTAGTATTTAATAAGGTAGTGAAAATAATAACAATCGATTCACCTTCTTAGTAAACGGCTTAAATGTACTTTAGGTAAACGCTGTTTGGTGATTATACTATACAAGTCGGGAAAAATACCGTCAATATTATTACTCAGGACAAAAAAAAGCAGAAAAGGCAGGCATTTTCCTATACCACACCTTTTCTGCAGGTCTATGCGTGAGAAAGTAAATTATCTCACTATGATCGTTTTCCGGTAGATATTCCCATGGCTGTCAGTGGCTTTAACCAGATAGATTCCCGGGGTCAGCTGGTGAAGATTCAGTTCACCGTCAATTGCTTTTCCTTTTGACACCTTTATCCCCAGGGAATTGTAAATGCTTACAAACGGATGACTTTCCCCTGTGACCTGGATTTTGGCTCTGCCCGACGATACGAGGTTAGGCGAAACGGTAATAGGGGTATCAATACTTTCAAAGTAAATCCGTCTGATAGGGCTGTAGGAAAAAGTCCCGTCCAGATCGAGCTGCTTCAGCCTATAGTAATTGTAACCTTGGCGGGGGTGCCTATCGGAAAATTGATAGGTAATTTCCCCGTTCGAAATTTCTTGGGAACTTTGGGAATCCACAAAACCCAGCGTTTTCCACTGCATCCCTTTAACGCTTTTCTGAACTTCAAAGCCCCGGTTATCCTTCTCGGTGGTAGTACTCCAGTTGATCTGTACATGATCTTCCATTTCCTCGACATCGAAGCGGGCGAATGTGACCGGCAGCGTTCCTATCCATGTAGCAGAAGCCTCCCGAAAGGGTTTTTCAATTTCCTTTTGGGTCAGTCCGATGAAACCCTGGTAGGTGGGATCACAGGAATTATAGATAAAAATATTGTTTACCTTCCAGAAATCCTCTTCATCATAGACCGCATAAAGTGTACCCGTCTGCGCCTCAGAACTAGTCACCGTTACGTTAACGACAGCCGGCACGGTAGAGAACACAAGCTCCCCGGTAGCGGCATTGTAGTCGGCTACATCGCCCGTAACTCCCGTAATAGTCAAATTTTCGGAAACACTGAGCTTGAGTTTCCATTCGTGGTTTCCTTCGATGTCAAAATTGAAAACAAAATCGTGGGCATTGTTCTGCTCTACCATGATACCGGGTTCTGTGATGGAAAAAGTAGGTTCATTAGGCATAGGTAGTTCGGTAATTTCTTCATTCACTTCCTCTAGCAGCACTTCTGAAAGCGCGTCAATTGAAGAGACTTGACATTATTCACATAGTCTAAGGCGTTGGATTCGTCAATTACCAAAGGCGTACCCATCGTATTGTCACCTTCGTAAACTCGGATCGTGGCCGAAGTTCCCATCAATTCCAGCCAAAGAAACTGAAGAATCACACTACCCGTCTTCCCATCTCCCAGAACCGGATAAATCGTAGTGGTAGTTAGTGCGTTTTAATTGCCCTTGGAAGCTACACTATATAGTTTGCCGACAGTACTGTGGGAAGTACCACTGGCTGCGCCTGACAGTGCGGATGGATATAACTGGAAGGTACTCCCCGCATATACTGAGAGATTAATTTCAGCATATCCACCAGGTACATCGGGACAATTGTCTGTTTGGGCTGGTGCGGGAAGCCACAGTAACATAGTGAGAGCACAAATATAAACAAAGCGATATAATATCGGTTTGTCTGTAATAGTAGTTAAAAGGAGTGTTGACATGTGAGTGTAAAATTTAAAAGCATAACATAATTTTGGATGGTCTCTTTAAGACATTAAACCCGTCTACCGGTCACAACAAATAGCAATTTTTACTAAGATTATTTCAATTATCTCTTCCAACACCCCCTATTTCCTCATAGACTGCTTCTCCCTCGCTATATTTTGATCTGCCGCTACCCAACTACCCGTTACCCGTACACGTAAGGCAATAAATTGCCATTCGCTGATTTTCGGTACCATTACATGGTGCTCCTTAGCATGAACGAACCGCCTTCTTTGTCGGGATATTAGGCTGTGAGGTAGGAAAAAAAAGATATTTTTTGCAGGCAATATTGCTTAGTTATTTACCGGGTTTGTTATATATTTGCAGTTGTTTAGAATTATTTTAAATAAAATTAACGATTGTAAATACAGTCAGACCATGCGATATACGCTCTTATGTTTATTCATTTCCTTCGCTCTGGGAGGATATAGCCAACCCGTCAACCCCTTAATGAGTGCCGATTTTTGGAAGAGCAACCCGAATTTAGATCGTGTAAAAGCGGAAATAGCCAAGGGTAATAGTCCTTCTCAACCCAACGCCGCCTCCTTCGACCCAGTTTCCATCGCCATCATGAACGGCGCTTCCAATGATGTATTGAAGTATTTGATCGAATTGGAGGGTAATGGGGTATTCAAGAAAACCCATCATAGTCGTTCTTACCTGCACTGGGCATCCGCCTCAGGAAACCTGGATTTGGTGAAATACCTGATCGAAAAAGGTTCGGATGTGCATTATGCCGACAGCTACGGTAGTCCGATAGCCGCTTACGCTGCTTCTACTGGTAATAAAAATACGGGGGTTTATGAAGCTCTTTTTAAAGCGGGCGTCGATCCTAAACAAAAATATGCTGACGGAGCAACACTCCTCATGCTGGCCATCCCCTACGACGACGATTTAAGCCTCACCGAATATTTCATTTCCAAGGGTTTATCGCTCAATGAAAGCGATGCACACGGCCGTACAGCAGCCGACTACGCCATGCGATTTGGTAAAAAAGAATTACTGGAGAAAATTAGGCAACGGGGTGTTTCAGTGACAGATCAAGCTTTGTTCTTTGCGACCCAGGGGTCCCGTTCATCAGCCAATGGCATTGAAACTTTCCGCTATTTGGTAGAAGACCTGAAATTGAATCCCAAAGCTATTAATAAGGACGGAGCCACTGTATTACACGCGCTGGTGCGTAGACCCAATCCGGAAATAATCAACTATTTCATTAGCAAAGGGGTTGATGTCAACAAATCCGACAACGAAGGAAATACCGCTTTGATGTTGGCAGCCGGGGGAAGGGATTTAGCCGTTGTAGAAACACTTGCTAGCAAAATTTCGAATATCAACGCTGTCAACGACAAGGGCGAGTCGGCCTTAACGAAGGCTATCGCTAGCGGCACCGCTGAAATCGCCGCCTTCCTCCTCCAACAAGGAGCCGATGTAAAGGTGATCAATAAGGATGGACATAACCTTGCCTATTACTGGTTCGATTCCTACCGGGACGGAACTCCTCAGAATGCTGGAAGAGGTACCCAAGGAGGCAATTCAGCCAACCGTCAAGGTCCCAGCGACTTTGATAAAAAACTAACCTTACTCCGTGAGTCCGGCTTAGATGTTTCAGCTCCTCAGAAGGACGGAACTACCCTATTCCACATCGCTGTGGCGAAAGAGAACCTGTCGTTGATCCGCAAAGCCATGGAACTCGGAGCCGATATCAATGCCCAGGATAAGGATGGGATTACCCCCTTGCATCGGGCTGCATTAATCGCCAAGGATGATACAATATTGAAAACACTGATCGAACTCGGTGCTAAAAAGGATCTGAAAACGGAATTCGACGAGACTGCCTACGATTTAGCCAAAGACAACGAGTTTCTTGCCAACAACCGTATCACCATCGATTTCCTAAAATAATTCCGTGTTACCATTCATGCCTTACCAGGAATTTGTTTTCCTGAAGGCATCTATTCACCATGAGAAAGAAATTTTTTAAGACGACGTTAGTAAGTTTTATCCTGCTATTTTTTGCCCTCGGCTCATTCGCACAAACCAGCAAATACAAATGCATGGTTCAAATGACGACTTATCAGGGGCTAGAAGCCTACGTGGTCATTTCCCTTATTGACCCAAACGGTAATTACGAAAAAACACTTTATGTACTAGGTCCAGACAAACAATGGTATAACACCTTAAAAGAATGGCACAAGTTTGAATCTAAGGCTAAATCCAAACTCAGTGCCATTACCGGTGCCTCAGTTGCAGCGGGAGATCGTACGGTGAAAACCATCGAAATCGACGATAGTAAAATCGACAAGGGCTACAAACTCCGTTTTGAATCGGCAGTAGAAGAACAAAAATATCACACAGTGGATGTGGAAATCCCGCTCTCCACCGAAAAAATTTCCGAACGTGCCGAAGGGAAAGGATACATCAGGTTTGTCAAACTCAGTAAAGTTCAGTAGACCCAATGAGTTTATCGATTTGGAGGTTTGCACACCTGGCATTGGCCGTAATCTCAGCATTGTTCCTACTCATTCTGTCGGCAACGGGCATCATACTTGCTATCGATGCGGTCAATGAAAATCTACCTGATTTTAAAACCAACGATTCCGAAACCCTTACCCTCGCTGAAACCTTACCCGTTCTCCAAGAGGTTTATCCAGAAATCCTGGAAATAACGGTACATCCTAATGGTTTTGTATCGATTGACGCCACCGATCCAGAGGGAAATTCAATAAACGCCTATATCGATCCACATGACGGCAAAATATTAGGGCCTGTTCAACCCAAAAGCGATTTTATCCAATGGAATATCGCCCTCCATAGATCGTTGTTTTTAAAGGAAACGGGGCGAATCATCGTAGGCATCGTGTCTTTTCTATTGGTATTAATTGCCGTTAGTGGGACGGTTTTGATTATTAAAAGACAACAAGGGCTTCGAAACTTTTTTGCTAAAATTCAACGAGACTTCTTCTCCCAATACCTTCATGTGGTTACCGGGCGATTGATGCTCATCCCCGTCCTGATCATCGCAATAACAGGCACCTACCTTTTTTTGATACGCATTGGAATAATACTTCCTACCTCCGAAGAATTTAAATTGGATGAGGCGGAGCAGCTTCCACGTCAGGCATGGGCTGATTTTGAAGTATTTCAGCAAACTCAATTAGGACAAGTAGAAAAGATCGAGTTTCCCTTCCTACTTGAAGATGAAGACGAACCCTTCATCCTAAAATTAAAGGACCGTGTGCTTACCGTCAACCAGCTGACGGGGGCAGTTATCCAGGAAAGTCGCCACCCCAATGCCGTAGTTTGGGAGCAATGGAGCATGGACTTACATACCGGTAGAACCAGCATCCTTTGGGCTATTATTTTGGGATTCGCTTCCTTGAATATCCTTGTTTTTATCTACACCGGTTTCAAAATTACCTTTCGGCGCCTGCGTACTAAAATCCGCAATCGTTATGGCGCTAATGAAGCTGAGTTCATAGTGTTGACCGGCTCGGAAAACGGAAGCACACTTTTCTTCGCCAATGAGATCCATCGTCAATTGCTGGCCGAGGGGAAGAAATCGCATCTCACAGAAATGAATCGATTTTCCACCTACCCTAAAGCGAATCACTTACTTGTCTTTACCTCTACCCATGGTTTGGGTACGGCGCCTGCGAATGCCATTCATTTTGAAAAATTAGTGGACGCTTTTCCAGCTAGGCGAAAGTTGAAGTTTTCAGTAGTGGGTTTCGGCTCTAAAGCGTATCCCGACTTCTGCGGATACGCCCGACAGGTCGACCGCTTGTTAGAACGACAAGGCTGGGCTGAACGCCATTTGGATATGCATACAGTAAACGATCGGTCCACCCATGAATTTACCCAATGGATAGCTGCTTGGAACGCAAAGACGGGCACATCACTTTCGACCACCCCTGCACGCTATAGTATGTCTACGCAGGGGATAACGAATTTCACAGTAACCGAAGTTTCCGAAATTTGCACGGTCAACAATACCTTTAAGATTTTCCTAAAGCCCAATGTCAAGATTCGCTTTCGCTCGGGTGATCTACTGGCCATTTATCCGGGTAGTGAGGGGCGCGAAAGGCTTTATTCCATTGGAAAATGGGATGACCAAATTCAATTGATCGTCAAGCTGTACCCGGGTGGCCTAGGCTCTGAATTTTTGTGTCGATTAAAATCGGGTGACCTGATTAAAGCCAGGATATTGCGTAATCCCGGTTTCCATTTTCCCCGTAACGCTCCGAATGTCGTGATGATTTGTAACGGAACAGGCATTGCTCCTTTCCTCGGGATGGTTCGGGAAAACCACAAACAAACTCCGGTATCCCTTTACGCTGGTTTTCGTTATGAAAACACATTGGTCGATCAATACCGTAACTACTTAAATGAAGAGGTTGCCAAAAAGCATTTACATCAAACGCAATGGGCATTCTCGAGAGGTGAAAAGCCTTGTTACGTAATGGATCTGATCCGGGATGACGCCGCGTTTGTGACCGATGTCTTGGAAAACAACGGTGTGGTGATGATCTGTGGTTCTCTGTCAATGCAAAAGGATGTAGAAGGGTTAATCGATCAATTGTGTAGGACAAAAACCGGGAAGCCACTAGCCTATTATCAGGCTCGAGGGCTAGTGAAAGCCGATTGTTATTAACATGTACAAAGGTCACAAATTCGTTTGCTGGGTTGTCATCTTTGTTTTCTTCCATACCCCATCACTGGTGGCAAATCCGGATATTCTATTGAAGAAGCGTGCGAACTTGATGGGATCTGTATTTGAAATTTCCTTGGTAGGCACGGACAGCGCTAGCTTAGAATATCAAATCCAGTTGGTCATCGATGAAATTGAACGGATAGAAAACTTGATTTCAGAATGGCGTCCAAATACACAAATTTCGGAAGTAAATCGTAACGCCGGTATAAGGCCGGTGAAAGTAGACCGGGAAGTTTTTGAGTTAACGCGTCGAGCCATTTCGTATTCGATACTGTCGGATGGAGCCTTCGATATTAGTGTCGCTGCGCTGGATAAAATTTGGCGATTCGATGGCAACATGGACGCGCTTCCGTCGGATGCTGCAGTTCAAAACTCCGTAACGAAAGTAGGATTTGAAAAAATCGAACTGGACAGTATTGCCTCAACCATTTTTCTAAAGCAGTCAGGCATGAAAATCGGTTTTGGATCCATTGGTAAAGCCTATGCGGCTGACCGGGGAAGGCATATTTTACAAGAAATGGGCGTTAAAGGCGGATTGATCAACGCTTCGGGTGACATAGCTTTATGGGGAAAACCACCGGAAAAGAAAAGCTGGTCCATAGGAATATCCGATCCTGAAAAACCGTATAAGATAACTCGAAAACTGCGGATGAAAGAAGGTGCGGTAGCCACTTCAGGTAATTATAAAAAATATGTGATGTTCAACGGAGTTCGCTATTCTCACATCATAAATCCCCGCACCGGATATCCTGCAACGGAATTAGCCAGTGTAACCGTCATCGGCCCCATGGCTGAATTTGCCAATGCACTGAGCACATCCGTTATGGTATTGGGGGTAAAAAAAGGACTGAAATTAATGGAAAGATATCCTCAGTATCGGTTTGTCATGATCACTGCCAAGGGGAGAACCCTGCGATCTTGAAATTGGCAAATTTATTGCTAAGTGAGGCAGGGTTATTAGTAAAAAAGGGGGGAAACGCCAACGCCTGCCCCCCTTAATGAGATAGCTGCTTGTGGATACGATTTAGCTACCCAGTACCTCTTTTAATATAGCCAGCGCTTCGTCGCTATTCTTTTCCTCGGTCAAGTCGAAAATGGAGGTCGTTTTACCGTCCACCACAACGTCGATATTGTCAGTGATTTGCTCGAGTTTATCCCCTAGCGTTGCTTCCAATGCTTTTCCGAAGCTAAAATCAGTGAACTGTTTCTCACCGTTGGTAGCTGAGAAATCACTATTATACCGACGAAGTTCTACTAATGCCTCGACGGGTCCCGCTGATAAGTGTACGCCGTTGGTACCCTGCCCTACTTCTGCTAAACCGAGTTTATCCTTGTTGTCCAATAAACTGCGACGGATACTGCCTGCTGCAGCATTGGCGGGGTTGGTGGCACCGGTAAAGGCGTTACGCGCCACAGACCAATCTAAATCACCGGATAACGTCATGACCACAATGCTTCTTCCCTCGGTTGTAAAATGCTTCAATTGACGGGGATGAAAACCATTGACGACGTATAAAGTTTCGTTGTCCAACTTTATTTTCTCAACATAGGTCCCCCCGGCCAATTTTTTATTTTCCAGATTCTGCCACAAATAATCCAACGAAAAAGCGTTGAAGGCAGGATATTGGTCAAGCACTTCCAAGCCTCCGATCAACTTTACGTCCGACACTTTCGTACCATACAGCTCTTCAAATTTTTCCTGAGCCGATTCGGAGAGACTGTTTGCGGCATCACGCGCAATTTTGTTGATTACCCCATAATGTTGTGCAATGATATCGTGTTGCTCCAAATAATTGGCCGACAGCACTTTGGCGTTGTGAATAACCAATCCGAATTCATCAATCTTGCCCAGAATAAGTTCCAACACAGCATCGACATCGACGCCGCCTTTTCGGTCTAATACTTCGGGTTTGATAAAAAACAAAAACTCATTTTTACCGACGACCGTGCTTGGATCGGTATAGATTTCTTTTATGTCATATTCCGAATGAGCCGATTGATCGACGGCTTCAGAAATTTTTTTGATAAGATCTTGTTGGACTGCCATAAATTCAATTGATGATTTGATGATCGGCTACCGGAATATGTACCGAGAAGGCCGTTTTAAAAGCTGCAAAGTTATCAAATTGTGTAGCAAAGTAAGTGATTGGGATTGAAATATATCATTGTTTTCCACGACATTCGCTTTAAAGGTACATGGTTAGCCTCTAGAATTTTTACTACCTTTGCGCTCGTTTACGGAACCCCCACTAACGTATCGTCGTAACCAGGGTTCCCCTCAATAAGATCTCAAAATACGTTGGAGACGATCATCGGTACCGATATACAAGTAGCTGCAGATTTACTTCGTAAGGGTGAATTGGTGGGCATTCCTACCGAAACCGTCTATGGTTTAGCTGCCAATGCATTGGATTCCAATGCCGTTTTGAAAATTTTCGAAGCAAAGAATCGTCCAGCTTTCGACCCGCTAATCGTCCATATTGCCGAGGTGTCGGACTTGGAAAAGTACAGTGAACACGTACCAGCATTGGCATTCCAATTAGCGGAGGCATTTTGGCCCGGTCCTCTCACCATTCTCCTCCCTAAGCAAGCAATTATTCCGGACCTGGTCACTTCCGGTCTCTCCAACGTAGCCTTGCGAATTCCGGCTCATCCGATGACCAGTCGTTTGTTACAAACGCTAAACTTTCCCTTAGCTGCCCCGAGTGCTAATCTTTTCGGAAGGGTAAGTCCAACCCGTGCTACGCATGTAAAAGAGCAACTCGAAGGAAGGGTTCCTTATATCTTAGACGGCGGGGATTGTCAGGTTGGATTAGAGTCTACCATCGTTGGTTTCCCTCCCGATTCATTACCCACTGTTTATCGCTTGGGCGGAACGTCCGTTGAAGAGATTCAAAAAGTCATCGGTGAGATTAGGATCATGCCTCATTCTTCGTCAAACCCTCAGGCACCGGGTATGTTAAAAAGCCATTACGCACCCGGTAAACCGTTGTATATCAAGGGAGAAGACACTGTTTTACCCGATAGTGCTTCCTTACTTCGCTATCGATCCTACGCGAAAAATGTCCCGATCGAGCATCAGAGAGTACTTTCAGAAACCGGCGATTTAAGAGAGGCCGCCCGTAACCTGTTTGCCTATTTACGGGAGCTGGATCAACAGAAAACGTCGGTGATCATTGCTGAATTACTCCCGGAAGAAGGATTAGGGAAAGCGATTAACGATCGTATTCGCAGGGCTTCAGTCCCTGTCTAAACCTTCGATAAAGCTTCTTCCTCAGCGACTTTTTTCTCCACCCAAAAAGTGGCAAAGGGTAGCAGTGAGGCTAGGAAGTAACTCGTCACTTTACCCAATGACCATTTGCGATCCGACCAGCACGATACCAACAAAATCACATAGATCACAAACAAAGCTCCATGCGCTGCACCGACATAACGAACCGCTAGGGGCATGTCCAAAAGATATTTCAGGGGCATAGCGATGAACAATAGTACCAAATAGGAGATTCCTTCCCAAAATGCAATTTTCCTAAACCAGAAGAGCATAATTTTCAGCTAATTCACATCAATGAACCACGAAGATAGGCAATTTTCGTAAATCCTCCCCGGAGAGGTTTCCATTTGCCCTCGCCCCCTTTGAATATTCCTGTTTCCGTTTGTCTAAATCAGAGCCGTCGGAGGTCATTTCCCCTAAAATAAATTCAGGGGTAATCACAATATTTCTATGTTTTCATAGATTTTTAATCCGGAAACTAATTACTACATTTGGCGGGTAGGAAGGACCCCGCAAGACCCTTAACCTATGAACCGGTTTTACCTCATATTGTATCTCATCGTTGTTACAACGATCGGTCAGTCGAATGCACAGCACTGGCAAGGGGTCGCCCTTGGGAATTTTGCCGGTACCCAATCCTTGTATCACAACCCAGCTTTCGCCGCTGATTCACGCTACAGCGTTTATGCAAACTTGGTCGGACTCAATTATTATGTAGCCAACAACCATGTCAAATGGGATGCACCTTTCTCCTACCCTGCCTATATGACCAATATGGTTGCGGATGAATACCGTACCGATAACGGCAAAATCTTTTTCCCCAGGAGATATCTTGAACAGCAACTTAACGGCAACCTAAAATACATTCACTCAGGAATCGACCTGCGCCTTCCATCCATTCAATTTTCCCTGAAAAATGGGAAATATGGCCTAGGTTTTAGCACAAGAGCTAGGGCTATTCTCAATGTCAGTCAAACCACCGAAGACTTGGCCAGACTGATTCGAGGCAGTACGCAAGACGCAGAGCTCCACGGACAAGATTTCGTGGATCAGCGGGGTAAACTAGGCGCTAATGCTTTCGCTGAGTATTCTGCTACCTTTGCGGGGGTGCTCCTCGATGACGAGACGATCTTTCTCAAAGTCGGTATGACGGCCAAGCGATTGATCGGTATTGCTCAAAACCGTATCGATATCGAGCACGCCAATTACCGCATCGTGCCGGACCCTCAATGGAATAATCAAAGGCATATGACGCGGGTATTGACCCTAGACGGCACTACGCATTACACCACCGATCAGGGTATCAGTAGCGCTTCCTTAAGCCCCAACTGGTGGCTTATTGGAAAGTCCGCTCCAGGGAATGGATGGGGCCTCGACCTAGGAGCCGTCTTCGAATACCGCCCCGATATCAACAGCTTTAAAAACTTCGGCTCTTCCACCGAACCCCAACGAGATCCTAGTCTTAATAAATACCTTTACCGCGTGGCCGTTTCGGTTACCGACATTGGGATACTCAATTTTAGTAACACCTTTTACAATTATAGCCAACTAGCTCAAAACGCAAGGGGGAACCTGGATTACAATAGTTTTAACCCATTGACCGGCGTCAACAATTTTTACGACGCTGTGGGCCGTACGCTGTCGAACGTGTCCGCAGCAGCTCCAACTAAAACCAAAGCGCTGCTTCCCATGGCGTTGCAGGCCAGCATCGATTACCAAATCAAACCGCATCTCTACGTAGGAACCTTATGGGTTGCCCCCCTCACCAGACCTGAATCTTTTAACATGTATCAGGAGTCCGTGATCGCGGTAGTGCCCCGTTACGAACGTAGGTGGTTTGAAGTGTCAATGCCCATTTCGGTCATGAATCACTACCGTTCTTTCGGTGTCGGTTTAGCCGGAAGAGTAGGCCCCTTGTGGTTTGGAACAGATCACATTCCCGCCTTTATCAACGCTGGAAAACCGAAAACATTTACCTTTTACGCAGGGCTGTCGATGGGCATTTTTAGAAAACCACTCTCGGACGAAATCCCTTGTTGGCCACCGAAACAAAACCTTTTTCGCAATTTGTTTAAGAAAAACTAAGGTCAGGCGACGAGCGTTACACCTCCGTAACCCCAATGTACCGAGGTGAGTGGAATGTTTTCAGGGATACTTAAAAATGAATTTTCTCCGTTTTGATAGCGTTATTTGCAAGTAGATTTTTAGTTAGTAAAAATCGAAAAGGCCAAAAGCGATACTATGAAGCGCATTTACGCTTATTTTGAAAGATTTAGCCATTGGATTTCTCGATCGTTATCACGGTTACGAAATTACTTGAGGACGATTCTGGTTCGCTTTTTAAAATTTGTCTTTCGCGCTAAGTACCCTATTATTCGTGACCGTTATCGGCAATTTCAAACCCGTATAGATACAATTTGGGAACAAACATTTAACCCCAATACACGCTATTACAAACCCATCGTCAGGCTTTGGAAAATCTGCTTCGGTTTATTTTTCCTTTTCGCTGTCTATCTGTTCTGTGTCGAAACGAATTTCCTATGGCTCATGGGTCGAATGCCATCGGTGGAAGATCTTCAAAATCCGAAAGTTGCTCAATCATCGCAGATTTTTACAGCCGATGGCGTCTTATTACGGCAGTACTATACGGAAAACCGTACGCCGGTCGACTATGACGATCTACCGCCCTTACTTATTCAGGCGTTGATTGCAACGGAAGATATCCGGTTCCATTCTCATGCCGGAATCGATCCGAGAGCTATGGGGGCCGTCGTTTGGTCGCTGTTAACGGGTAATACCGACCGGGGCGGGGGAAGTACCCTCACCCAGCAGCTCGCCAAAAAATTGTTTCGTACCCGGCGGGAAGGACGGGGATTGCTGGGGAATGTTCCCGGACTTGCAACCTTTATTTTCAAGACCAAAGAATGGTTAACCGCCATCAAACTGGAAAGAAATTTTACCAAGGAAGAAATTCTCACCCTTTATTTGAATACGGTAGATTACGGTCAGAATACATATGGTATCAAAACCGCTGCTAAAACGTATTTCAGTAAAGAACCCGCTGAATTAAACCTCGAGGAGGCTGCGGTATTAGTAGGCCTGCAAAAAGCAACCACGACCTATAACCCTATTCGCAACCCGGAACGCTCACGTGCGCGACGCAATGTGGTGTTGGCGCAAATGGCTAAATATAATTTCATTAGCCAAGCTGAACTCGACTCGCTGGTGCAACTCCCGTTAACGCTCAATACGAATTTTGAACAACCTTTCGATGACTCATATGCCAGCTATTTCATGCCCAATGTCATCCGTGAGGTTGAAAAATGGTGTGAAGAAAACGACTATGATTTGTATACCGACGGGTTACGAATTTATACGACCATCGACTCCAGGTTACAAGCCTATGCCGAAGAAGCCCTAGTGGAGCGCATGCGTATTTTACAACGGGTGTTTGACGATCATTGGCGCGGTCGAAATCCCTGGGTCGACGACAACGGACAAGAAATAGAAGGGTTTCTCCTGGATGCGATGAAGCGTACACAGCGCTATTCTACCTTGAAAAACGCACTTGGCGATAATGAGGATTCTTTGCAAGTGTACCTCAATACACCCGACTCACTCGTGGTATACGATTGGAATACCGGGGAAAAGCGTCCAGTCTATTGGAGTCCCCTCGATTCGTTAGCCTATTATAAGAAAATACTCCGCGCAGGGCTGATGTCTATGAATCCATATACCGGTCATATTAAAGCTTGGGTGGGTGGACTTAACCACGAGTTTTTCAAATACGATCATGTGAAACAAGGCAAGCGCCAACCCGGTTCCACTTTTAAAGCCTTCGTGTATGCAGCGGCCATCGACGATTCTACATTCAACATGAGTCCTTGTGATCGGATGGTCGATCAGCCCTTTCAAAAAGAGTTAGAAACCGGTCCAGACGGAAAGAAAAGCTATTGGCGCCCGCGAAATTCAAACGGCTATTTCTCCTTCGCAAATTTGACCTTACGCAGGGCTATGGCTCAATCCATTAACTCGATTGCGGCTGCGCTGACCGATAAAATGGGTCCGGAAACGGTGATTAAGTATGCCCATAAACTGGGAATTACTAGTAAATTGGATACGGTGCCTTCCATCGGCCTAGGAACCAGCGATGTATCCTTATTTGAGATGGTAGGTGCCTACAGTACCTTTGTCAATCAAGGACGCTATACGAAACCCCAGTTGGTCGCCCGTGTCGAAGATCATACGGGAAATGTACTTCATGAGTTCATCCCCGAATCTCACCAAGCCATACGCCCCGAATCGGCCTTCCTAATGGTCCATATGCTCAAAGGTGGCGTACAAGAACCTGAGGGCACCTCACGGGGATTATGGAATTTCAACGTTTTCCAAAATCGGAATGAAATTGGAGGGAAAACGGGAACCACGTCCAACAATTCAGATGGTTGGTACATCGCTGTAACCCGAGAACTCGTAACCGGCGCCTGGGTAGGTGGTGAGGACCGAGCGATTCGATTCAGGTCTACCCAGCTCGGACAAGGTTCCAAAACAGCCTTGCCCATCGTTGGACGCTTTTTGGAAAAAGTTTATAAAGACAAGGCTACGGGAATCGAACCAGGCCCCTTCCCTACCCCGACATTTAAAATTGAAAAAGACTATCGAAGTTGTTTATATGAAGAGGAAGAACTCGAAGATACTTCAGCCGACTCAACGCAAACGAAAGACATTATACAAGAACAATTGGAAATCGGGCCACCTCCGCCCGTGTTTTAACTGAATGATGCAGCAAATTTTAACAACCGTTCTAAACTATCTCTCTAAACATCGCTGGCCTGGTATTCTTTGGACGATGCTAATTTTGGTAGCTTGCCTGTCGCCATCGTCCGGCATACCCAAAGGCCCGTCTATCCCCGGTATTGACAAATGGGTACATATCGGTCTATTCGCCATATGGTCCGGTATCTGGACGAGTTTCCGCTCGACGGATCCCACCCAGGGACAGCCCCTACCATTTTGGAAAATCATCATCGTAGGGGGGGCACTAGGACTAGGTATTGAATTCATGCAAGAATTCAGCGCTTTGGGAAGAGCCTTCGAATGGATGGATTTGTTGGCCGATCTAACGGGGGTAGTGCTTGGCTATTTCATCCGCCGATCGATGCTGGGAAGTAACCCAATTTCCAGTACGAGGGATTAATTATTTTTCCGGACTTCGGCCACCATGCGGCTTCCCGCTTTTTCCGACGCCCCCGGAGGACCAACCAGTGAGGCTAATTCCTCATAATCGGCCAAAAGCTGCTGATGTTTCGTGCCACCAGGTAAGATTCTACGGAGTTCGTCAACTAGATTAACGGTATTGAATTCGCCCTGGATCAACTCCCTCACCATTTCCCGACCGGCGATGAGATTTACCAAGGATATATAAGGGACGCGTATTACCCTTTTGGCGATCTGATAAGAAAGATTACTGGTACGGTAGCACACGATTTCGGGTACCTTGAAAAGGGCAGTTTCCAGGGTCGCCGTTCCTGAAGTCACCAAAGCAGCACTCGCAACGTTCAGTAGATCATATGTACGATCAAAGACGATTTTTACACCGGGTAAGTTGTGATAAGGTCGGTACAATTCGGGATCGAGGCTACTGACTGCGGCAATTACCCATTCATAATCCGGAAATTGATCTCGCACAGCTACCATCGTTGCGAGCATACCTTTCAGTTCCTGTACCCGACTACCGGGTAGCAGGGCAATGATAGGCCGGTCGGACAAGCCATGATTCTCACGAAATGCGGGGTCAGGTTGAAAGGAGGCAATGGCGTCCATCAAGGGGTTGCCCACATATTCGACCTCGTAATCAAATTTTTTATAGAACTCAATTTCAAAGGGGAAGATCACATACATCCGGTTGACGACCTTGCGAATATTCCAGGCACGCTTTTCGTTCCACGCCCAAACTTTAGGGGATATATAATACAGAACCTTGATCCCATGTTTTTGGGCAAAGGCCGCCATTCGAAGATTAAAACCGGGATAATCGATTAAAATCAAAGCATCCGGTTGGTAGGCAAGGATATCCTTTTTACAAGAGGTAATGAGTTTCCGGATGGTGAAGATATTCCGAACTACCTCGGCAAAGCCCATAAAAGCGGTGTTACGGTAATGTTCCACCAACACCATCCCTGCCGCCTCCATCAGGTCGCCCCCCCAACCTCGAAGTTGGGCAGACGGATCCTCCTTCCGTATCCCCTTAATTAAGTTTGCCCCATGAAGGTCGCCCGATCTTTCACCAGCGATGAGGTAATATTTCATTGTTGCCTACCTGAGGTGGAAAATCTGACCGAGATACCCCTAAATCTGACTGGAAGCTACTACTCACCGTAGTATTCCACAAAATTTTTGGGTGTTTCGATCAACTTGATATAATGTAATTTCGCATTCGGTGCAGCCTTTTGGATCGCCGGCTCGAGAATTTTCCAAATCTCTACGATGAAGATTTCACAGGAAGCCATCTTCCCTTTCATGAAATCGACATCTATATTTAAATTGCGATGATCCACCTTATCAATGACCTCTCTTTTGATGATTTCACCGAGCAATTTCAAATCAATTACAAAACCCGTATCCGGATCAGGCACCCCTTTGACCGTGACGATTAACTCAAAATTATGTCCGTGATAATAGGGATTGGCACAGGGACCGAATACTTCCAGATTCTTTTCCGCACTCCAACTATCGTTGTAAAGTCGGTGCGCTGCGTTAAAATTCTCCTTTCTACTTACGTATATCATTACATTCCGGACCTATTACGCCCTTCTCTAATTTTGACCACAAAAATAAGTCTTTTCCTATCCGCAAATCGGTAAACCTCTTTTTTTATTCCATTAGGGAAAAGTACCCATTGAAAACGGATTCAAATTCGAACGTTTTTACTATTTGTGATCGACGACTTTATCCCTAATTTTAACCCAAACAAAACGTCTATAATTCCCGACTTTATGCGAATTCGAAATTTTTTGCTCAGACTTTTTGCCCTCTGTCTGTTGTATTACCCGACTTGGAGCCAGCAAACTTTCCCTCAAAACGGCGCATTCGATGAACGGCCAGGGATTTATGCATTTACAAACGCGACCATCGTAGCAGATCCCGCAACGGTTCACCAAGAGGCCACCCTGCTCGTCCAAAACGGACGTATTTCGGCCCTTGGCAAGAATATCAATTTGCCAAAAGGTGCCGTAATAATCGATCTAAAAGGAAAATACATCTATCCCTCATTTATCGAATTACTTTCCTCCTACGGCATGCCCGAGGTCAAAAAGCCTGAATCGAGCGGGCGACAAGCACCCCAGATGGAGTCAAATAAAAAGGGAGTCTTCGGATGGAACCAAGCCATACATGCAGAAAGAAGGGCGGCTGAATTGTTTTCGGTAGACGACCCCAGTGCCTCAAATTACCGTAATATCGGTTTTGGTACGGTTCTCACCCATTATGCAGACGGCATTGTTCGGGGTTCAGGAGCCTTGGTAACCCTCGCTACAGAATCGGCCAATAAAGCCTTACTCCGTGCCGATGGGGCTGCGTATTTCTCGTTTTCAAAAGGAACTTCGACCCAATCCTACCCCAACAGCATCATGGGAGCGGTTGCCCTACTCCGTCAAACCTATTACGATGCGGAATGGTACGCGCAAGGGGGCGATCAAATGGAACGAAACCTCTCGCTGGAGGCGTTTAACCGGATCAAAGGACTGCCGTCCCTGTTCGACGCCCGCGATAAATGGTCGATCCTCCGCGCTGATCAAATCGGAGATGAATTTGGTTACCAATATATCATCAAAGGTGGTGGGGACGAATACCAACGTATCGAGGAAATCAAAGCCACCAATGCTCCGTTGATTGTACCCGTAAATTTCCCTGATGTTTACGATGTTTCGGACCCCTGGGATGCGGAGATAATCACCTTGGCCGAGCTCAAACACTGGGAACTCGCCCCTCAGAACCTGGCAGTCCTGGAAAAAGCAGGCGTGTCTTTCGCCATTACCGCCGACGGTCTCAAAAAGACTTCCGAGCTGCTAAGCCAAATTCGTAAGGCGATGAAGTACGGACTTTCCAAAGAAAAAGCCCTAGAAGCCTTGACCCTAGCACCCGCCCGTATGGTGAAAGCGGAAAATGAGGTAGGCAGCTTGAAAAAAGGTTTGCTGGCTAACTTCTTAATCACTACAGGCGAGCTCTTTGACGAAGAAACGATGATCCTCGAAAATTGGATTCAAGGAAAAAAATACCCTATCCCCGTGGATCATCCCACGGACATTCGAGGCGAGTACGACTTTTTCGTAGACAATCAAAAGGCTGGTTCCCTATCCATTCGCGGAACGCAGCAAAAACCTCAAGTGCGCATCCGGTTGAATAACGATACCCTTTCTGCTACCCTTACCCGGCATAACGATCTGTTTACCCTGAGTTATAAGAATTCACTAGGCCTTCACCGACTGACCGGGTGGATGGAAAATGAGCATTTTCGGGGACAAGGGGAGCGCCCGGATGGAAGTCGACACCCCTGGCACGCTCGAAAAACGGCTCCTTTTTCAGGGGAAAATAATAATCAACCTTCCAGCACCACAGCCATAAGCCAGGTTCGATACCCTTTTGTTGGTTTAGGGCAGGAAAAATTGCCTACCCAAGAAACCTTGTTATTCAAAGGAGCTACCGTATGGACAATGGAAGAAACAGGCGTGCTGGAAAACACCGATGTGCTAGTACAAAATGGTAAAATTCAGCGTATAGGGAAAGATTTGTCCGCGCCTCAAGGGGTAAGAGTTATCGATGCCCAGGGAATGCACCTCACCCCCGGACTTATCGACGAACATTCACACATAGCCCTGTTTGGCGTTAATGAAGGCTCCCAGTCGAGCTCCGCAGAGGTGCGCATGAAAGATGCTCTCAATCCCGAAGATGTGAACATATATCGACAATTGGCGGGCGGCGTCACCACCAGTCAATTGCTGCACGGATCGGCTAATGCCATTGGCGGTCAAAGCGTTGTGGTGAAATTAAAATGGGGAGAAGCCCCCGATAAAATGTGGATACCCGAAGCAAAAACCATCAAGTTTGCGTTGGGAGAGAATGTTAAACAATCGAACTGGGGGGAGCTGGTGCGCGTGCGCTATCCGCAAACCCGCATGGGTGTAGAGCAAGTTTATTACGATCATTTTATTCGAGCACGTGAATATGAGCAGGCCTGGAAAAATTATAAAAGCCTAAAGAACAAAAAAGGGGTGGTTCCCCCACGAAGAGATTTAGAACTAGAGGCCTTAGCCGAGATCCTTCGGAACGAACGACATATTACCTGTCACTCCTACGTACAATCAGAAATCAATATGTTGATGAGTGTGGCCGACTCCTTGGGATTCCGTATCAACACCTTTACCCATATTCTGGAAGGTTATAAGTTGGCCGACAAAATGGCGAAACGAAAGATAGGCGGATCGGCATTTGCCGACTGGTGGGCTTATAAGATGGAGGTAATGGAAGCCATTCCTTATAACGCTGCCCTGATGGCACGAGAAGGGGTGACGGTAGCAATCAATTCCGACGATGCCGAAATGGCGCGACGCTTGAACCAAGAAGCGGCTAAGACCATCACTTTCGGGGGTATGTCTGACATCGAAGCGCTGAAAATGGTCACGGTCAATCCCGCTAAACTACTTCATTTGGATCACCGAATAGGAAGCATCAAAGAAGGAAAGGATGCGGATCTGGTATTGTGGAATCACCATCCGCTTTCGATCTATGCTCGTCCGGAATATACGCTGATTGAAGGAGCGATTTACTTCTCCCGGATAGACGACCAACAACGACAAGAGGAAATAGCGGCCGAAAGAAACCGTTTGATCCAAAAATCGCTACAAGCTAAGGCAGGCGGTGCAGAAACCCAACCTTTGCAATCGAAAAGACAACGAATGTGGCACTGCGAAGACATTATCGGCGTACATGCTGAACACGAAGATCATTCTCACCAATAGACCGGAAAAGCATTAAAATGAAAAGAACAATAAACACTTTCTACCGATTTCTTAGCCTGGCGATGGTTGGGCTTGTCAGTGTGTCGGTACTTTTCGGACAAAATCCAGCACCCGGATCCCCTCAATCAAAGCCAATCGCTTTAGTCGGGGCGACAATACACCCGGTGACAGGCGCACCTATTCCCAATGGTGTTATCGTTTTTGATCAGGGTATTATCACCGCCATGGGGTCTGCAGACCTAGCCTTCGACCGAAGCAAAACGGAGATCATGGATGTATCGGGTAAGCATATTTATCCAGGCACCATTGCGGCAGCCACGACGGTAGGGTTGCAGGAAGTAGCTTCCGTTCGTGCCACGTTGGATTACCGGGAGGTGGGCGATTTAAATCCCAATGCTCGGGCGTTGATAGCTTATAATACCGATTCGGAAATCATCCCTACCCTACGTAGCTCGGGTGTACTCTTGGTACAGGCTACACCTCAGGGCGGTTTGCTATCCGGTACTTCTTCAGTCTTTCACACGGATGGCTGGAATTGGGAAGACGCTGTGTTAAAGAAAGATGATGGGGTTTGGTTAAATTGGCCGTCATATATCACTTCTGCTTTTGATCGGCATGACTTTTCCACTTCGATCAAAAAGAATGAATCCCGGCATAAGGCGCTTAACGAACTCGACCAATTTTTTGCCGATGCTAAGGCTTATCACGAGCTTGAAACGCCTAACCCGACGAACCTGCGTTTAAAGGCAATGAAGCCCGTTTTTGAAGGGAAGGCCAATTTGTACATTCGTGCCGATTTAGCCAAGGATATCATCGAGTCTGTACAGTTTGCGCGGAAGTATGGCATTGCGCGAGTGGTTATTTCAGGGGGTAGAGAAGCAGATAAGGTGGTAGATTTTCTAAAAGAAAACCAGGTGGCGGTATTATTAAACGAACTGCATCGCTTGCCTAGTCACCAAGACGAGTATGTGTATCAGCCTTATTCCTTACCGGGGAAATTACTACAGGCAGGCGTCATCACGGCCGTTACCTACGGCGATGAATGGTGGCGGGTTAGGAACTTAAATTACCAAGCGGGTACTGCATCTGCTTTTGCGACTGGATTAGAGCCGGAAGAAGCGTTGAAATTAGTAACCCTTTATCCCGCTCAGATTTTAGGGATTGACACCCAGGTAGGCTCCTTGGCGGTAGGGAAACATGCCACTCTATTGGTGTCTACCGGTGATATTTTGGATATGAAAACTAATGTCATCGAGAAAGCTTTTATCAAGGGATCGGAGGTCAACCTCGACGACAAACAAAAGAGATTGTATAGGAAATACAAGGATAAATACGGTCAATAAGGATGGTGAATGGGCACGTGATGTATACTCATATTGACCTACGAATATCATCGGAAACCGCCTAGACTCCCTCGAAAATCCAATCTCTTCAATCATATTCGTGGTTACTTTGAAGAGGTTGGATTTTCCTTTTACTCCCCTACCATCGAATGAAAGGGCTGTGGTGCGGTATTCCCGCGGAACCTAACCCACTCCGAATTTTAACCAAGCCAAAAATTATTTCCATCTCCATCGTAGATTTGCTACAAGAATTGTAATATTACCTGAAAAAACACTAAATTTTAAACAGCCGAGTCCGCTATGAAGTCCCCTTTTCTAGCACCCAGTATTTTCGGCGCTCGTTGTGATGTGTTAATGGATATCGTGGTAGTATCGATGGTGATTATCCTTCCCCTCCTTTGGTATTCGGTACGGAAAGTTCGCCACGATCGAAACTACAAATTGCATAAGAACATCCAATTGAGCATGTTTATCGTCCTTTTCTTTGTCGTTGTGCTATTTGAGTACGACATGCAACGAAACGGGGGGATTTTTGAAATGGTTAAAGGCTCCAGTTACGAAGGGACCTTCTTCCTGAATTTCATGATTTATTTTCATACCTTTTTGTCGATCACCACCTCATTGATCTGGATCGTGCTTATCCCCCTTTCCATTAAAAAATTCGGAAGCAATCCAAGACCGGGGAAGTTCAGCAAGGCTCATCGACTTTGGGGGAAAATCGGTATGTGGGACATGGCTTTAACCTGCGTAACCGGGGTAATCCTTTACGTTTATGGGTTTATTCTGTAGCGTTTTCGGGTCGTGGTACGACGAGCAAACTCGGTTCAATCGGCCTTGAGCGGAGGTTTAATTCCCATTCCTTGTCCTTCCAAGGTGGCTAAGAGATAGACGAGCGACGCCGTGCCGTCCATGGTTGGTTCGTTCGTGCTATAATCGCCATAGTCGTCGTGGTAGACCGCCAAGTCACTTTGGAACTCGGCATAGTCATCTTCCCGGGTCAGGGTAATGCCGATCAGGCTGTTGAAGATCTTAGTATATACCGGACCGTCAACCAATCCCCCGTTGATCGGATAATTTTTGATATGCGTAAAAGCCGAATGCGGGTCCACCGGTGTATCCCCATAGGATGGCAAGCCGTAAACCATGCTTGTTCCCCAGGGATTTACCCCAAACAACCAGTCGATATTGGCTTGTTCCAATTCAGCGTATCGTTCATCGCCCGAGTGCAGTCGGTACCAAAAGCATTGGATTGCGAAAGAGGTAGTTAGGTTATTGCTGCACCATATGAAGGGAACGCCCCTAAGGAATGCATTTTGTTTAGCCCGGCCATAGACCTCTTCGATCCCTTGTCGATAGAAGGCTAGCAGACTGTCTTTGCGTTGCTGCTCAACGCGTTTCACCAGTTCATGAATACCTAGATTGATAAAGGGATACCATTGATAGTGATTTGCCGTGTCGTTGATCATCCACGGAGTCACCGGCTCTTGTTGTATATATTTCCAGGCTTCATCTAATTTTCCCAGCTTGGTAGCAGCCAGCCCCATATCGTCCACCCAGTTGTCTTCCGCATAGATATAGGGCGATTTCACCGATACGGTTTGGGTTACGCCCGGTTTTTTCAGGGCATAGGCATAGGCGGTTAACGACTTTTCTTCGAGGAGTCGGCTATAATTTTGATCGATTTCATCAAACAGTTTAGATCCCAAAACAAAGGCACTGCTTAATTTGGCGGCGGTCGACGAAGTGCCGGTTGTGTTATTCATAAACTTACCGCGCTGCTGGGGTTTGCCGTCGATAAAATAGGCGGGACGTTCATAGCCCCTTCCATAGAAATCGTCCATTCCGGGCATGCGCATCACCGTATGGTCTCTATCGTCAGCGATTTGGTTAAACATCCAATCCGGGCGTGGATGCATCTTCAGCAGCCAGTCGAGCCCCCATTTGGCTTCATCCAGCACATCTGCGAGTCCGTTACGCCCGTCGAGTCCATTGGCCAGTTTGGTATCGGCAAAAATCTGCGGAAAATCGCGATAGGCCATTAACAGATGGTAGGTTGCATTAGCCGAAGTGGTGGCATATTGCAGGTAATCCGACGCATCGTGCCAGCCTCCCACTACGTCGATATGGGTGCTGTCGGGGATTCCCGCTTCGCGTCCGTAAAGTACATAGCCGTCGTGGGTATGGCAACTATCTTTCAGGTATGGATTAAACCCGGTTCGTTGTTGGCGCATATATTGCAGGACGAAATCGGCCGTACCGCGGTATACGTCGTTTCCGATCTCAAAGATGGGCGACACCGTCTCTCCTACCCTTACAAAATACCTTCCCGGTTGTTGGTAAGCCGAAAAATCCAACCTATAGGTCTGTTTAAAAGGCCCATAAGCGCCAAAGGCTTTACCGGCTTTTCCTTTGCTCACCACTTTCTTCGTTTTGGCATCCACCAGTTCCCATTCCCCGATTTGAGTATCACTCTTACTGCACCAAACAGCAATTTTCGGGGATTGAGGGAGGTAGCCGAGGAGGTTGGCGCGGATCCAGGGTT